>Ga0210040_10000043_pt1 | contig 330786 bp, 296 predicted proteins | sample CryGeyCG12114_NA_FD_185462 | JGI IMG/M metagenome (GOLD analysis project Ga0210040, IMG submission 185462) | Groundwater microbial communities from aquifer - Crystal Geyser CG19_WC_8/21/14_NA (SPAdes) (version 2) | ecosystem: Environmental > Aquatic > Deep subsurface > Groundwater | place...
ATGGCAGCTTGCGTTCACTCCGCTTTGCCAAGGCCGCGCGCCTTGGCGGCAATCTGATCGCGACGCCCAGCTTGGCGCTTCCCAGCGCGCTGGCCGGCGCGGCCAAGCGCAAGCTCACGGTCGCGTCGCGGCGCGCAACCGGCAAGAGCGCCCGCCGTCCCAAGCTCACCTGGGTCGAACTGATCGAAGAATCTGGCACTTTCAAGGCCTAAGCCGTCAATGAGAAAAGGTGGTGGACGCACTTGGGCGCGAACCAAGGACCCGCTGATTAAGAGCCCTTGTGGCGGCTGCCGACATATGCCCGCGTTAGCCCATTTTCATGCGCGTTCAGCCGCTTCACTAGATGGATGAGCAGCAACGATCGTCCGCGCAACCCCGCACTTGCCCGCAATGCCCGACAAGCGCCTCGGGGGCAACGTGGGGAAATCTATCCAGCAGCAACCTGACAGAGACCGCACGAAAGATCCGCCAAGGTAGAAGCAGAAACCGATGAGGGCGTGCGGGGTGGCAGGTGAGCACGTACTCTGCGCTTCATTTCTCCGCTTGATCGATCAAGGGTCGTCTCCCGCGCGACGTGCGCGCTCACGTCGCGTCAGCGGTACCATTGTCTCGCTAAATTCAACCAGCCGTTCTGGCTCAGCCGCGAACCAAGCGTAGCTGCCCCATGCAAGGCTATCGATGGTCTTCTTGAACGGCCCTGCGCTACGATCGAGGTACGCGGTGACGAACGCCACGTGCTCGGCCGGGAACCCTGCTTCGGCAACCAGCTTCTCTAGGGCTTCCTTGCGGCGTTCGCTGATCGGACCATCGGTAGCGACCACCTCCACAAACACCAGCAACGGGTGCGAGGGCTCAAGGTCGACCAGGATCGTGTCAGGAAGGTTCTTGTCCGCCTGGATTGCGATGCCGATCGAGCGCGCCAATTCGTCATCACGCGCCACCACCTTGTTGCCGCTCTCACTCAGGAAGACAACCGCCGGGTCGGCGAGAAAGGCAGGGGCGAATACCTCAACCACCGCCTTGGTAATCTCTGAGCTAGGGCCGGGCTTCATCCGGCGCGTTTCCCCATTTGGAAAGGTGACGAGCACCTGGTCGGTGCTGACGGCGGCACCGCGGCGCACGATCGCCAACCGTGCCAACGCCCCTTTGTTTAGGGCTTCTGCCTGCCATGCCGCCATGCGAGCCTGCAGCTTCTCGCCGGCGAGCGCAGGATCAAAGAGGGCAGCGAAGCTCGCCTTCAAGGCGTAGCGCGGTTTGCTCGATGTGGTAGCAAGGTCTGTGCGCTCGGTCACGGCGCCGATCGCAACTAGTCCCTCGCGCAGCGTTTCGTCGCGGATCGGCTCGCGAGTGTTGTCCTGATACCAGCGCCGCCCTTTGATGTGGACGCCGGCGCGGAGCACGCCGGTCGAGTAGGCGGAACGGCTCGCGTCATCGGCCTGCGCCGCCTGTTCGTTGGTCATGCGGTAGACGTGCTTAGGGCCGAGATACGTGTCGCTGCCTTCGATCGCATCGATGTAGAGCGCGACGAATACCGTGCTCGCCGCCAGCATGCGGGTCAGATAGGCCCGATTGGGCGCGCCCTCGGGGAAAATATCCTGCAACCGGGCATGGACCTCCTCACGGGGCAGTAGCGCCATCATGCTACCAACTGCCCGTAAAGCCGAACCAGCTCGCCCTCGATCTCGGCACTGCAGGCACCCCGCGCGACCAGCGCCTCCACTTCTCCCATCGCGTCGGGCGATGGGAGGGGAAGGGCTTCCATCTCAAAGGCCGACACCGCGACGCTGCCGCTGATGCAACGGAAGAGCTGGTCAATGATTTGGCTGTTCAGCACCGCCGCAACCGTCGCCGGCGACACCGGCGGCCGGGCAGTGGGCCGCACCATGTTCAGATGGTTCTCGACCACGACCCCGCCGTGCTGAGTAATGAAGTCGGCCGGGAGCTCGGCCGCGATCAACCGGCGTGCCTGCTCCTTGGCGGTCGTGCGTTGGACGAGGATGCACGCTTCCTTAACCAGCAGCCAAGCGTCGCTAGGCTCAATCTTGAAGTAGGGTGCGTGGTTGCGCTTCTCAGCCCGGAACTGGAATTGGCCACCCGCCGACACTGCCTCCGCCCAAATGAGCGGATGCACGCTGCGGGCAGGGCGATAGCGCATCTGGTCCTTATAGCGGTTCCACACCAACGGGCCGGTCGAAACGCTGTAGCCCCAATCGGCGAGCCTCGCCGGCATTGCCTCGGCTGCGGCGAGCAGCGGGCCATGACTCGGCTCGCGGGGCGCCAGCCATGGCTGCGAGGCAGGGGAGGGCAGGCCGATCGTGCCGTTGCGGATGACGCGCGCCTCACGCTCGTTCGCTACCTCGACATAATGAACTTGAGCGCGGCCAGCCTTGGCGCCGCGCTTGTAGGCGGCAAGCAGAGTCTCTTGCAGCACGTCCTCGAACACGCCGCGTCGCGCGTGTACGAAGTCGATCGCGACCGGAGGCGCCTCTTTGGCGATCAGATCACGCAATGCGGAATAGTAGTGGCCAGAAAAAAAGCTGGTCGGGGTCAGATAGGCGATCGTGCCGCCCTTTTTCGCCCAGCGAACGGCGATGTCGGTGAACACGCCGTAGAGATTGGCGTGACCGTAAAGACCACGTGCGAACCGCCGGCGCTGATCGGGCGTGAGGGTGACCCGACCATAAGGTGGATTGCCGATCACCAGGTCAAAGCAGGCGGCAGGTGCCTCCTCCAGCGTGTCGGCAACGCGCACGATGACGGGGGCTGGCCGACCTGCAGCCGCGGTGACGTCTGCCAGCAGCAGCTCGACGGCGTTTTGGCCGAACCCAGCCGCGTAAGAATCGAGCTCGAGGCCGACTAACCGGGTGCCAATCTGCCGCAGCACAATCGCCGGCTCCGCCGCGGGCAGGGCGGCGATCATCCGTTCCGCGGCTGGTAGGAGGAACGCGCCGCCGCCACTAGCCGGGTCCAGCACGCGGGCGCGGGTCCAGTCAGTCCCTTGCTCCTCCGCCATGTCGAGGAGCCGATTGGCCAAGGCTGGCGGGGTGTAGAAGGCGCCGAGCGCGCCGCGTTCTCGCGCATGGAGCAACGTCGTGTAGAGGCCCGTCAGAAAATACGCTGCCTCCGCGACTGGCAGGGGCGCCACTTCGCGTCCGACTACCTGCGCCAACTCGGCCACCGCGCGATCAAGCCTGCCGTAGGGCGTAGCGAACGGAGCGCTCAGAATGGCGTTGGAGCGAGCTTCCGCTCGATACGTCTCGATCGCTTTGCGCGTAAACAGAGCCGCCAGGTCGCGGCGCCGCGGCTCGGGCAATGTCTCTGCCCATGCCCGCGCGAGTTGGCGCGCGCGCGCCAGCTCAAAGCGCTGCGCCTCGGCATCGGACCGAACCGCAGGAGCTGCCTCATTGCTCCTAATCAGACCGGGTGCGGTCACTATCTTCCCCGTTTGACGCTCGACACCCGTGTAGTTTGACCAGGCTAATGTTGCCAGTCCGTTCTGGTCGCCAAAGAGACCGCTCGTCGATTGGGGTTCCAAAGACCATGCACCGACGTCGTCGCTGAAGGCGCATCACAGTGCCAGCGCCTCGATGTGGTCGGAGCCAAACCATCGCTCCAGAGTGCCAAGCGCATTTGCGCTCAGCAGCTGGGTAAACAGCAATGCAAGACGGCGCTGGGGTCGCGAGCAGGCAACGTAGAAGAGGTTGCGGTTGCGCTCGAACGCCTCTTGGCGTGCGGGCGGTACTGCGGCAGCGGAAGCAAGCTCGAGCATCTCATTGAAATTATAGAGGTTCCAGCCGCGCCCGACGATGACAAGCACATTCTCGAACTCGGCGCCTTTGACGCCGTGCTTCGTCTCGAACGGCGAGGAGCCATCAAGGTAGCGGCGCAACGCCGAAACCTCGGCGTAGGGTACCCCGTGAAGTCTATCGATCTCCGCAAGCGCCGGCGGCATCTCCTCGTCACCGTTGCGGTCAAAGGCCGCAAGCTCGCGCTCGCGGTCGGCGATCGCATCGGGCAGATGCGGCCGCCGTGCCGCACGCAGGTGCGTCAGTATATCCGCGACCGTCCCGCCGGCGCGAAGCGCCTCAAGCGTGGCCATCGACGCCGACCAGCGCTGCTTGTCCGCAGGACGGCGCAGGTGCGGCCGACCGGCGCCAAGCGCCTCGAACATCTGGCCGTAGCGATGGGCTGCGAAGGCGTCGCAGGCGGGTTCGAGCTTATCAACGAACCACGAGATGTAGGGGTGTTCCTTGCGCGTGAAGGACTCGTTGAACCGGAATGCGGTGGGTAGGCTGGCATAGCCTTGCTCGGCGGCGAGCACCCGGTGGGTGAGCATCAGGATCTTGGTATGGCCGGGCGTGATGTCCCAACCAACGCCTTCAAGGGTCGCGCGAACAGTGTCGAGCGCCTGGTGCGCCGTTTCGGTGGGTAGGTCGCCACCCCAATGCCCGCCGGTCCGTCGCGCTCCGACCCAGGCGTTGGTATGGAAGACCCGAACCTCGCCGGGCAGCTCGGGCGCCTCGACGAACTGGGGCAGCTCGGGCCGCATCGCGTTGAGAACGTTGACGACGGGCTGAACGGAGCGGAAATTGGCGCCCTTATCGATTTCCTCGACCGCCGGATGCTCGAGCTTGCCGCACCCGCCGCCGTAAATTTTCTGCCAGTGGTCGCCGAAAAAGCCGAACTGCGGCGCACCCTCGACCCCAAGAAAATACTGCTTAATAGCGGCAATCCAAGCGGCGTCAGTGTCCTGATACTCGTCGATCAGGATGATCGGATAGCGCTGCGCAACCAGGCGACGAAATTTGGGCTTGGCCATCAGCGAGATCGTCAGCGGCAGGATATCGTCGTGATGGAGCAGCACCATCTGCTCGCGGATCGACCGGTATCCAAGGCTATAGTCAATCGTCCGCTCGCCGATTCCCCCGGCTTCGGCAAGCCGCTCCTCCCAGGTTGGCATCTCGGCGACGAGCTCGCGGAGCTGCCGCTGAAAGCCGCTGATCAGCGACCAGCAAAACGCGTGATTGGTATCGCAGCGTATGATCGGGTGCTTATCGGTACGCGCCTCGATCTGGTCGCGCGCGACGTTGGTGAAGGTGATACAGGCGATCTGCTGGCCGCGCCGCGGCATGTCGCGCGCATGCCTGCCGATCAGCCACTCGAGCGCCTTTATCAGCGAGTAGGTCTTGCCGGCGCCAGCTCCGGCCTCCAGCCGGAAGCTGCGACCTTCCGCGAGCGCGGCATACACTCGCTCGAGCGCGAGGCGGCTGGCTTGCTCTGCCGGCGTCTCAGCCATCAGCCGCCCTCCTCGTCGGCTTCGGCCGCGACGGCGATCGCCACGGCGAGCACCGGATCGGCTGACGGCACGTCGTCCTCGGCAAGCCAGGCGATGCCCTCGCTCATATAGCGAGGGGCGAACCAGTCTTGGTCTTCGATGGCGTAGGTCAGGGCGAAGTCGGACTTCTTGTATGATGCTGCCTTGACGCGTGCCGCGATCTCGAGCGCGGCCGGATCATCGCCGGCGAGACCAAATTTAGCGGCATTGGCCAGGATGAAGGCATCTTCAAACGTGCGCCCGCACGGGTCGCCAGGCGCCTCGGGACATTGGTAGGCGAGGCGACTGCAGCCGCGGCGTTTGTCGGCGTCAGTTTTGCCGGCGATCAGCGCCAAGGTGAGCGGATCGTCGTCGAACCAGCTTTTGATGCACCCGTTGCTGGTTGCGGTGCCCTGGTGCACCGGACAGGCCTGACCGCCGGGCACGAGCGTCGCATCCAGATCGGTAATGATCAGGGTGCGGAGTTCCAGGAATTCGAGCAGGTCGACAAAACGGTGGGCGAAGGCACCACCAACCTCGATCGTGGACGTATACTGGGTCGATAGCTTCGGTGCTTGCGGATTAGCCGCCTCGAACTTCTCGGTTACGACCGGCAGCATCAGCCGCTCGCTTAGCCCCTCCACGAGGATCGCCTTGTCGGCGAAGAACAAATCGCTGCGCGTGAGCGTCATATACTGATGGAGAAAACGCTTTTCCGCCTCGGGCTTGCCGGCGAGCCCGGTGCGGAGATCCTTGATCTTGGTGCTCCGCACACCGGCCGGCGCGTTGGGTGCTGCGGCTGATAGGAAATAGCGGATGCTCTCGAAGCCGGCGGCGTTGGCGACGTGCGGGGAGTGCGTTGAAACGATGAACTGCACGGGCCAAGCCCCATCGTCAGCCCCGTCAACAAGCTGGCGGGCGATATTCGCCAGTTGGCGGATGAAGACTTCCTGCATTTGCGGGTGGAGGTGCGCCTCGGGCTCTTCGATGAAGATGAGGTGGACACCTGCGGAGGTCGCATCGGCACGATAAGCTTTGTAGAAGCCGACCAGCTGCAGCAGGATGAAGATTAGGTTGCGAACGCCGAGGCCGTTGTAAGACTCGGGCAAAGGCACCCCGCCAAAACCGGCATAACGCACTTTGGTGAAGTTGGAGAGGAGCCGTTTGACGTCCAGCAAAGTTTCGGTCTGGAGATCCTGGCCTCCCAGGCCGGGATAGCCGAAACTCTTGAGGGTCGGCAGCAACTTGGCGAGCTGCCCCGCGAAGTTCTCATCAAGCTGCGCCTGGATGTCTCCTACCGCGGTCGTAAGCGCGTCGGCGATCGCCTTATCACCGGCATCAGCGGCATCCGAGCTTGCCGTGACGAACATGTTCTCCAGCACTTTGGCGAGAACGTCAGACTCACGCGACGTCACATCGTCGAGCCCACGCTGTGCGTTGACGAAGCCTGTCTTAACGAGATGACGGAGCGATCCCGGCGGCATCTGGCGGAAATTGGTTGCGTCATTAGGGTCTTCCGCCCGGACTACCACGCCAAAATGGCGCGGTACGCGCTCGCGCATCAGTCGCAGAAACGCAAAGCGGGTCTCGTCGGATAACGGCGCCTCGGGAGCATCGGCAAGGAAACTCGCCAAAGCACCGTCCTTCAGCTCATAGCGAATAACAACCAGTGCGACCTCGCAGGCGGGATCGAGGTCAATCACGAACGGGGCTAGGGGGCCGAAATCGGGAAGGTCAACGTCGTAGCCGAGACGGATGCGCAGCTCGATCGCAGGAAGCGCTGCTCGCACTTCCTCATCGGTCGCGCCGGCGCGGTGGGCTTCGAGTGCAGCGCCAAAGTCCCCGTAGCAGGCACTCGAGAAATCCTCGAGCTGGAAGCTGGCACTCGTGTCGGTGAGTAGCCGTCGAACGACCTCCGATAGGGACGTCTTGCCGCTGTTGTTGCGCCCGACGATGACCGTTGTTTGCGCTTCGAGCGCCAGATCCGCGTTCGCAAGCAACCGGAAGTTGCGGACCTCCGCGGAAACGATACGCACTAAATTCTCCCATCATCGGTTGCGCCGGTCGCCGCCCCGCGGCGAAGCAACGGATCACTTTCGCCATAGATATGCCTAAGGGCTCGACTAAAGGCGATGGCTAGAATCCGGCCACAGTAGAAGATCAATCGACGGTAGCCATGCCGCGTGTACTCCCACGTCCGACACACCGCTCCGAGCGCGGAACGCCGTAACAGGACGGTGATCCTCGGCGGAGCAGCCACCGTCAAGGTCGCGGCTACAAATGGGCGAAACCCCGCCCATATCTGGCGGGTCGCTTCCGACAGGGTGTCGACGGGCAGCTACCTGGGAGGTCGCGTGAAGATGGGGGAGCGAAGACGGGAAGCGGCGGGACCGAATGACGTCGACCGCGTCGGCAGCCCCAGCGCCTCGTGGGGTTTCCGCATGACCTACGCCCCGGGTAGCCGGCGGGGCATCGTGCGGACGACGCCGGACCTCACCATGCACTTCCTAGACATCTGCGCGCTCGACGTGACCAAGCGGACTAAGGCACAGATCGCAGCCGATCCGCGCAAGGCGGCCATGGCTCGAAAGCTGGAAGCGCTGGACATCCCAACTAACCGAATCTCGAGTTTCCTCGCCCTGATGGAAAAAACTAGCGACACGCGCAGCACCCGGACCGACGAGGATCTCAAGGCCCAGATCATCGGCGACATCCAGCATACGCGGTCCTTCTTCGATCACGCGGAAGTGGTCGAGCGCGACGAGTTTGTGGAAGACTACATCACTCAGTTGAGGCGGATTGCAGTCGAGCTTGGGCGTCCCGCCTACCTAGCGTTCCTGCGCGCCGCCAACGATGGCGACTTTGGCATCCATCAGCCGATCCCCAAGCCGCAGCGCTTCGAGGTCGCGTCGACGCTGGTCCAGATCGCCGACGATCTGAAGATCAGCCGGCAGCACCCCGTGCTCGCCGTCACGCTCGCGTGCCTATACGGCAACGCGTCGGCCAGGCGTGTTCTGAAGTTCAGGCCGGACCCCGCCGCCTTCGACGCCGAGAACGCGCTGGCTGACGTGATGACGATCCGCCGGTTCATGGACCGAAGGCTGGAGCTCGAGAGGGACTACCATCTTGGCCTCACGTCTATCCGGCACTCCGCCTACGTCACCGACGACGGAGGGCTTGAGCAGGTCATGTCGTGTTTCCACGGCATGGCCCTGAGCACACGTGAAGCCGGCGACCACCAGGAGGTGCTCGTGAGTGGTAAGGTCGACTTCGCGGACTTGCTGACCGAAATCAGCCACGAGCCGGGTCCGATTACTGACTCGACGGACGCGGCGTCCGTGAGACCAAGCGAGTACGACCGCCTCTGCGCCCTTATTCTCCGGCAGCAGCCCTGCGGCGGAAATGCGACTAGAGCAATGGCCTGACGAAGGCACACGAGGCTGCTTCATAATCGGCGAAGATTCACCAGCCGGTAACTCAGTCAAGCGGTAGCTTGGGGCGAATGGGCGGGAACGTCGCCGCCATCGCTCCGCAGCACAGGCGACTATACGCGAGTCGAAGCCAATTCGAGGAGAAAAAGGGGATCGCGCCAAAACCTGTCAAGCACGGCGTTGGCATCCTCCTTGTGGCCTTTCCCGGGCAAATCGCCCGATTTCAGAAAACCATGGTCTACGTGATCCGTCCGCCCGAGCACCCGCTTAGGTTCAGATAAAAGGACATCACGCATGAACGCCGACGACAATCAGTTCCTGACCTTCGTCAATGGAGTTCTGGAGAGTATGCACACTGCCACCGACAACCTCGGGCGTAAGTCTATCGTCAGCTTCGCTGCTGGGCACCTCGTCCGGTTCCCCATGTTGGGTGAAAGCGCGGCCACCGTGGTTGGTCGTGGCATCCGGAAGTGCCTTGATGACCGGCGCTTCTTCTCCCTTGCCGCGATCGCTGCTCTCGCAGGTAGGGAGGAGCCGTTACGGGCGCTCCTTAAGGGTCGCTGGTCCGGAAACTTCAACTACCTGATGGAAACTGGCCGGCAGCTCGCCTTTGGTTCCGCCGACGATCTCGAGGATCTGCTCTCGAAGGTGACAGTCTCCGGGTGGAGCGATCTCGATGTGAGAGAGGTTCAAGAGACGCAGCCGATGCTCCTCCAGCCACGCCTCGCGCTGGCAGAGGCCGCCGAGATCCATGTGAGGGACAATCCTGCTTGGGTTGCGGAAGCAGAAGATGCTTTCGACAGCATCCTCCTTGGCGAGGACGGGAATGAACCCGATGAGCCATCTGAGCCTGAGGGTGTTGAACAAGCAGTACCATTCTCGTTGCATGCGAACGATGGGGACATTGCCGCTGGCGCCCGGGCCACCGACGTCGCGAAAACGGAACCGGTACTGCAAAGGCGGGCTGCTGAGGAACGGAGCCTTGCTCATCCCCTCACAGACAATGCAGAGGCGCCTAGGGGCTTGGTCGACCACCCGATCGAAAGCTTGGATTCTCGTCAGGCTGAGGAGCTTGCAAGGGGCTTGGGTCTCGTAAGCCTCGGCATGCTCTTGGAGCAACCCATCAAGGCCCGACGACTAGTTTTCGGCAACGTGTTGGAGAGGGGTGTCGTCACTCTGTTCGCGGCAGCACCGGGTGTCGGAAAGACGACTGCGACGACGCGCATTGCGGCTGCGATCGCAAAGGGTGAAGCATGGGCCGGTTTTGACGTCCCAGGGCCCGGGGTTGTGGTGTACGTCAACGCCGAAGAAACGCGAGACGAGGTGAAGCGCCGCTTCCAAGCTGCGGTCCAAGACGCTGAACTTGACGCTGAGGCCATCGATCGCATCAAGATGATCAATCAGCAGGGCGCTCTCAGGTTGATGCACAAAGTGGACGGGAAGCCCAAGATTACACCGGTGGGTAGGGCACTTCGCGAGCTGATCATCGACATGCAACCGGCTGCTGTTGTGCTGGACCCTCTGGCTCTCATCCACGACTTGGATGAAAACCTGAATGCCGAAATGACGGCGTTGCTCGAGCTTCTGCACCAGGTAGCGAGAACGGCAGAGTGTGCCATTCTTCTGGTCCACCATGCTCGCAAAGATGCTCGGGCTGCTACCATGGATGTCGCAAGGGGAGCGGGAGCGCTGGCCGCATCTGCTCGTGCGATGTTTGTGCTGTCTGAGGTCGATTGCGATAGCACGCAAGACGAAGGGGCTCCGGTCGCGACCGTTGAACTGACATGCGTCAAATCCAACAACCATGCGCGGGCAAACCGCGTCACGCCATTCCATCGAGGGTCCATTCGTCTTGCCAGTGGCGATGAGGTCGGAACGCTGGTTCCAGCGGCCGAGGGAACTCAGCGAACGGATCGCAGGCGCGGGCGATAGCGCATGCGTACAGAAAGGCTGGAGATAGAGCGCCTCGTCGCTGCCTTGCGGTCGCCCTTGGCACTGGTAAGCCTAGAGCTGAGTCGCTCGTCTCCGCTGCCGAGACGTCGCTCCACTCTGCGCTAAGCTCGGGAACGGCCCTCCCCCCCTAAAGGGGGGAGGGCCGTTCCCACCTGACGGCGCTCAGCCGTAACCAGCAGGCGTTTCGACCACATTTCATCTCGAGGTCTCCGCCATCCGGTGGGATAATCGGGAGATCACCAATGCTGAGAAACGATCTACCCGCTTTCGCTGATCTGCGAAGGCGCTTCATCAATTTGGATGACGACGCTCCGAAGGCAGAGGTCGTCCAACTACAATCGGCATTCACCGGCTCGGGAGAGCCTGCCGAAGTGCTGCAGTACCTCGGTAGTTTCGGCTTTGTCGTCGGCAACCTCGAAGACCTGCTCGCCGGTATTAACGGCCTGGAGGGAGAGGAGGAGCTAGCCGCCTTTCGTTGCCGCGAGGGTGTGGCTGTGAGCCATGGCTCGGACGGATGGTGGCTACTGTTCGTCGATGGCGTCCCGACATGAAGGGACCATTGTCCGAGGGCGTCGGAACGCCGCTCCAGGCAATCACCACCACAAACTAAGGAATCAAATTTGCGCTATTTGCCCACACGTGCCGGCTGGGTAGCCGGCACGGTTCTTCGGCTCCCCGGCAGAGGCATGCTGAGCCGTCATATCCCGCCGCTCCGTGCGCCGTCCGGCGGTCAGCCACCGCCCAGCATCACTCTGATCGAGATCGCTATCAGCGTCACGCGCGCTGGCTGTTAGGAGACATGCTTTGCTGGCGCGAACCACCCGCTACTTCGTTGCCGTGGCTCAAAGCTACGGTGCTGATGTCACTACATATGAAGCTCACCTCTGCACTGGGGACGTGCGAGACATTGAGCAATTGCTCACCGGATTGGTCGCCCTTGGTCATGTGGCGGCATTCTCCATCAGTCCTGCAGGCTCTGCTTTCGACAAACCTGCGCTCATACAGGCCCTTCGTGAACGATGGAGCTTCGTGGTCGATTCTCTGATCGCCGAATCTCAGTCGAGATCAGAGGCAACCCCGGTCTTCCTGATGCCCGTTTGGGCGTTCGACCATGAGCAGTCGGGTCTACCCGCCTCATCCGCTCGCTTCCTTCATCTCGATCTGGAAGTGATCGCAACCCCCACGGCTGACGAGGAGAGGGGTGTGAGCTTGCCTGGCTACACCGGCGCATGGGTTGTGCACGCGCGTCCCGTACTGTTCTGACGACTTTGTCGGCAAAGTCCCCGCGACAAGCCGCAACAGTCCATTAGCGCCCGCAGCAACCGCCGGGTGCCCACACTCATCATCGGAGAACCATCATGGCCACGCTAACCCGTGGACTTGTGTCGAACCCGCCTGCGCTCCCTCCGGACGTCAAGAAAAGGCGATACTTCGACGACAAGCTCACCGGCTTCTTCATGGAGCACCGCAATACGGGGACGGTCGCGTTCTATGTTCGCTATACCCCGGCTCACGGCCGTCCGCGGGAGGTCCGCCTCGGACGGCTTGGGGATGTCACTTTGGACCAGGCCCGAAAGCGCGCGCAGGAGATTAGGGCGTCAGCCGCACTCGGTGGCGATCCTGCCGGCGAGCGCGACAAGCTCAGGGCAGTGCCAACCTTCTCGGAGTTTGTTGAGAACCGGTACCTACCCCACGCTAAGGATCGGCTTCGGTCATGGCGCGATCAGGAAGGCTTCTACCGGCTACGGCTACAGCCGCTCTGGGGAAGGCGCCGCATGGACGAGGTCCGACCGCACGATGTCGCGGACATGCAGGAAAGGCTCCGGCGCGACGGACTGTCGAACGCCACGGTCAACAGGTACACGGCAATGGTCAAGCGGGTCTTCAACGTCGCCCTTCACTGGGAAGTGTACGAAGGTCGAAACCCGGCCCAACGGGCCGAGATGAGGCGCGAGCAGGGGCGCGAGCGCTTCCTCACCGACGCTGAGCTTCTGGCGCTGTTCCGGGCTCTAGAGCTCGAACCCAGCAAGATAGCCGCATGCGCCATCGCGCTGCTTGCGGCTACGGGTGCGCGGCGCGGGGAGGCACTCGGTGCCAAGTGGGAGCATATAGACCTGCAGCGCCGCATTTGGACGGTGCCGCTGTCGAAAAGCGGAAAGCGGCGCCACATCACACTGTCGGATGCGGCGTTGCGCATTCTCGCCAAGCTTCCGCGAGTGGAGGGAAGCCCATGGGTGTTCCCGGGCGCTGATCCAGCCAAGCCGATTGCCGACCTCAAGAAGGCATGGGCGCGCGTCAAGAGCAGGGCTGGAATCGATGGTGAGTTCTGCCTGCATCAGCTGCGCCATACCTACGCCAGTCGGTTGGTTGGGCAGGGTCGGAGTCTCTACGAAGTCGGTCAGCTGCTCGGACATGCCGGCACGGCCACGACGATGCGCTATGCGCACCTTGCCCCAGACCGTCTCATCGAGGCTGCGAACTTGGCCTTACCTGACGTGGCCTGAACCCCGATCAGACGACCAGCATCAGAACGGCTCCGCGGACACGCTCCCGGGGCCGTTCTTTTTTCGAATCAGCATGGAGATCACGATGACAGCAGAAGAAGGGCGGCCTCTGCCCAAGTTTGGGAAGCCCAACCCCTTTGCCCGACGCCGAACCGAGACACGGCCGCCGGCATCGATCAAGGTGGATGCAGTGGAGGAAGCCTTGAACGAAGCTGCGCGCATGCCGGAGCTCGTCACTCCCAAGCAGGCAGCCGCGATACTGACCGTCACTGAGCGCACCCTGGAGCGGTGGCGGATAGCAGGCGATGGTCCGCCGTTCGTCCGACTTTCGCGCAGCACGGTCCGCTACTCGCTGCCGATGCTAGCGGCCTTCGTCGCCGCCCGAGTGAAGGAGAACACAGCCCAATGACCTTAAGGGATCAACACAGCCTCACCGGCCAGTTCGACGGCCAACCCAGTTGCAAGGACGTTAGGATGGAACACAAGCAGGGTCGGATCGCGCCGGGTTACGTGATCTGGAATAGCGAAATCGGTTTTCTGTCCGGAGAGAACCACCGCATCTTGGCTGAGTTAATCAGTTTGGAGTTGGTAGACCCTGAGAACTTCGGGCTCGACGAGCTTGGATCCGCATTAAGAGGTCTGCCTGGTTATGTGGAGATCGACAAGCCAGGGCCGAAGCAGTTCTGGTTTCCCGACATCTGTAAGCGCATCGCGGAATTGGCGGAAACAAATGCCATGGCCGTGGAGAGCGATGGACCCGTCCCCGGCGTCAGCTAATGAGCGGTCCGGCCGACCGGCCAGGGAAGGTCAAGCCCGAGCCATCATTCGAGATTGGAGGATACGTCCCCGTGGGCTGCCCTTAATCTACTGGCGCCGCAAGCACGTGCTCTACGAGCCCCGATCAATTGCCTACTTCGAATGTGCGAAGCCGCTGCCAGAGCCCTGGCGGCCCGCGTACCCCTAGTTGCCCATGTTGAGGAACAAGGAATGAATAGGTGAGGGGACCGGCAGTAGCCGGTCCCCTCAGTCTACAGTCCGTCAAGGCGGTGCGTGAACATGCCAAAGTCAGACCCACAGCGTTCGAACTTGCAGTATACTTGCTTCCTTGCTGATTGGCTGACTCTGGTCGCTACCCGACCGTCAGCTCTCGGGATTCAAACCGAGCAGGCGATATCGACAGCGCTGGTAGGTTTCATTATTCTAGGTCGGCGAGATACTGCTCGTCCGTGACCTTCTCCATCCAGGTCACCGGCGAGCCGTTGACTGACTCCTGGATAGCGACATGGGTCACGCTTTCGTGCGGCGTTGCGCCATGCCAGTGCTTATGTTCTGCCGGACACCACAGGATATCCCCGGCGCGGAACTCGAGCTTTGGCCCGCCTTCGATCTGCGTCCATCCGACGCCTTCCGTGACAATCAACGTCTGCCCTGCCGGATGCGTGTGCCATGCCGTGCGTGCACCGGGCTCGAAGTGGACGATTGCGCCTCCCACCCGGGATGGGTCTGGGCGCTGAAATTGCCCGGTGATGGTCACCTTGCCGGTGAAGTATTCGGCTGGTCCCGCGACCGTTTTCATCTCTGACTTACGGGCGATACCCATGCGGGGTCCTCCTTCTGCTGACTTGGACGCGGACGGGCGGGCAAGGGCGATCGCCGGGTTGCCGAGTGGTGCGAGCACAAGTGCTACTGCCGCGACATGTTCGGGGAGCACGATCACAGGTTCTTGCCGAAAAAGTCGGCAAATCGGCCAAACGGGATCACGTCGACCTTGTCGTAAAGGTCGGTGTGGCTCGCACCAGGGACGATCACCAACTCCTTGGGCTCGGCGGCCGCCGCATAGGCAGTCTCGCTGAAGTAGCGCGAATGCGCCCGCTCGCCGTGCACGAAAAGGATCGGACGGGGGGCGATCTCCTTGATGTATGTCAGGATCGGCATGTTCATGAAGGACAGCGGAGTGGTGACGGTCCACGACCCGTTCGAGTTCACCGCGCGCGGGTGGAAGCCGCGCGGCGTGCGATAATACTCGTGATAGTCGACGAGGAACTGCGCCTCACCCCCTCTGAGCTCGTTCATGCGCGGGCCGTAAGCGGGTGTACCATTCGCCGCGTCGGTCCATCGCTGGCGGCTGAGTTGTTCGAGCGTCTGCGTGCGCTGCTGGGGCGTGACGCTGTCATTGTAGCCGCGCGACATAAGCCGGGTCATGTCGTACATGGTGCTGACCGCGACGGCCTTGACCCGCTTGTCCACGGCAACGGCGTTGAGCGCCATGCCGCCCCAGCCGCAGATGCCAAGGATGCCGAGCCGCTCACGGTCGACCGAGGCATGTCGACCAAGATAGTCGATGGCGGCGCTGAAATCCTCGGTGTTGATGTCGGGCGAGGCGACGTTGCGGGGACTGCCTCCGCTTTCGCCTGTGTATGACGGGTCGAACGCCAGGGTGACGAACCCGCGCTCAGCCATCGTCTGCGCATAAAGCCCGGACGATTGCTCTTTCACCGCGCCGAACGGCCCACCGACAGCGATCGCCGGCAGCCGCCGGGTCCCACGATCCTTGGGTAGATAAAGATCACCCACCAGCTTGATCCCGTAGCGATTGGTAAAGGTCACCTTCTGGTGGTCGACCCGTTCGCTTCGCGGAAAGACTTTGTCCCAGGTCTGCTTCAGTCGCATGGTCGCTCCATTGGTCGGGCTCCGCGCCGTCTGCGCGAAGGCAGGGCCAGCAGCCGCGAATGTCAGCGTGGCGGCAGCGAGGAGGCCGCCGAGGAGGCGCCGGCGATCGAGCGGCGCGCGTGTGGACAGGGCATGGTGCATCGATTGTCTCCGGGTCATTGGGCCAAAAGGGCGGCGTGGGAGGAAGCAGCGGCGTCGGCGGCGTTGACGGACGTCCGGGCGGCGAGCAGCGCGGCACCGGCGGAGGCGACCAGCAGGGCGGCACTGGCGAGGAAGCTGGCCTGGTAGCCGAGGCGGTCGAACAGGATGCCGCCGATGCTGGCGCCAAACGTGATGGCGAGCTGGACCACCGCGACCATGAGCCCGCCTCCGGCCTCTGCCTCGTTCGGAAGCACCCGGCTCACCCAGGTCCACCAGGCGACTGGGGCGGCCGTGCCGACGAAGCCCCACAGGACCAGCAGCAATATGACGACGCCGGGAGAATGGCCGGCGGCGACCAGCCCCGCCGCGATCGCCGCCATCGCCAGCGGCATGGCGCCCAGCAAGCCGTATAGAGATCGCTTGAGCGCGAAACCGATGGCGAAGGTCCCGGCCAGACCGGCAAGGCCAAGAACGAGCAGCATCAGTGAGAAGGTGGTCACACCGACCCCGGTCACGCCTTCGAGGAACGGGCGGAGATAGGTGAACAGGGCGAACTGGCCCATGAAGAGCAGGGCCACCGACAACATCCCGAGCGGCACCTGCGGACGGCGCAGAACGCTCAATGCGGCGATTCCACTGGCCCGCTCGTGATTTGGCAAAGCAGGAAGCGACTTGAACAGCCAAACCAGCGTCACGCAGGCGAGCGGAACGACACAGAAGAACGCGCCGCGCCAGCCGATGAACTGCCCGAGATAGCTGCCGAGGGGTGCCGCGATGGTCGTGGCCAGTGCATTGCCGCCGTTCAACAGGGCCAGCGCCTTGGGAACGGCAGCCTTGGGCACAAGGCGCATGACCGTCGCTGTGGACATCGACCAGAAGCCGCCGATCACCACACCGAGCAGCGCCCGACCGGCCATGAACACTAGGTAGTTCGGGGCGAAAGCGACGATCGCTCCGGACGCGATCATCAGGGCAGTGAGGCCAAGCAGCAGGGCGCGCCGGTCGATGTTGCGGCTGGCTGCGGCAATGAACAGGCTGGTGAACACCGCGAAGATGCCGGAGATGGCAATAGCCTGCCCGGCTTGGCCTTCACTGATCCGGAGGTCGGACGCCACGGGGGTCAGCAGACTAACCGGCATGAACTCCGATGCGATGAGCGTCGAGACGCACAGCGTCAGCGCAAAGACGGCGGGCCAGCCGCCATCCCCGCGAGGATCGAGCGAGCGGCTTAACGTCGGAAATCGAGAGGGGGCCAGTTCCATGCAGCCTAGCTAAGGCATCTACATCGTAACGATTACCCGCTATGATCGGCATGCAGCTGTGAGCAGGATTCAACGATGCAACGCGAAACCATGGCAGACCTCGTAGCGTTCTTCGCGGTCGCGCGTGAACAGAGCTTCACCCGAGCGGCAGCTAAACTCGGGGTCTCGCCCTCGGCCTTGAGCCACACGATCCGTAAGCTTGAGGAACGGCTGGGGGTTCGCCTGTTGACCCGAACCAGTCGAAGCGTCGCCACAACCGAGCCCGGGGAAAGGCTCCTTGAACGAGTGGGGCCGCACTTTGATGAGGTGGCCGACGAACTCGCCCGATTGACCGAACTTCGCGACACGCCCGCCGGGACTCTCCGCATTACGACGGGAGACCAGCCGGCCGAAAGCATTCTCATGCCCGCGATCGCTAAGCTGCTGCTTCGATACCCTGACCTCTCGGTCGAAATGATGGTCGACAATGGCTTCGTCGACATCGTCGCCGAACGCTTCGATGCCGGGGTGCGCCTGGGCGAAACGCTCGCGCAGGACATGGTCGCCGTTCGGATCGGCCCTGATCTGGAGATGGCGGTCGCGGGATCGCCAGCCTATTTCGCCAAGCACGGTTCGCCGCACACGCCCGACGATCTGGCCCGGCATAATTGCATCAATCTGCGCCACCAGGCGCGTGGTGGAAATTCGGTCTGGGACCTCGAACGCGACGGCAGGGCCGTCAACGTGCGCGTCGAAGGCCAGTTCGTCGTCAACGACATCGCCATTGTCAGGCAGGCCGCCGTTGACGGGATAGGTCTATGCTATTTGCCGCGTGACTATCTGCTGGCTCAGATCGAGAGAGGCGATCTCGTGCCGGTGCTCGAGGAATGGTGTCCGCCGTTTCCCGGATATCACCTCTACTATCCAAGCCGTCGTCAGCAATCTCCCGCCCTGGCCGCTTTCATTGCTGCCGTCCGCTATCGCGGGTGATCCTTCTTGCTGGAATGCAGTTATAACCGCTCTCCGTTCGGCTACCAGAATGCTCCAGCGACTCACGTGGACGCTAACTCGGACGGCAGAAACTGGCCGGTTGCGGACAAGCAGCTTGCACGCGGCTGATCGCGGGTAGCGGACACTCGCTCAGAAATCACAACGTCAGGCGTTGGCGATCCTCTTCCCCAAGCGTTTGCGCGCATATTCGCGCAGGTCGATCGATCCCAGATCGTCGAGGATCGAGGGGGGCAGAGGCTCCGGCGAGGCGAGCAGCTGCCGCGCCGGATGTCCCGAATCGAGCAGATCGAGGATCTGGTCCGCGGTCTTGCGGTCACGTTCGGCCATGGCATTGGCGCCGACGAGCAACAGGACGCGTCTGCGATTGACGCTCGCCACTCGCGCGAAAAGATTGAGCGCCAGCGCAGGCTCGGCATGGGCTCCGACCAGATGGGCTGCGGGAACCGCGAGGACCGGACCTGATTTGGTAAGGAAGCTCGGCTGCAAATGCGCGGTGATGGCCGGATCGAGCGTCTCGGCCTCGGCCAGCGCGTCCAGCGCGTCGAGCCTTATCCAGCGGGCGCCCGGGACGTTCACCAGGTTGGATATCTTCTGCTGGATCCCTGCGCCGCAGCCATGGACCGCCGCGATCAGCGCATATTGGCTGAGCAGGCGATCCGGCGTCTTTTCGGCCAAGTCGAGCAAGCTGTCGCCGATCGCGTCCGACAGGGGCGCGTTATTCGCGATCCCGATCACGGCTTCCCGCGCGACGTCATAACTGGCGGGGTTCTCATGGTTCGGGTCGGCGCTCGACCAGCTGTCGTTGATGAGGCTCACCAAAGCGTTGAGGTGGTCTGGATGCGGCCGCTCGGCGATCACCGAGACCAGCGCCCGCCGCACCCGCGCGCTCTTGTCCGAGGCCAAGGCGAGCATCGCCGCGGGTAGCGGATCGGGGAGCGCGGGAGCCAAGTGCAGTAAGGCGGCGCGGCGGGCGTCGGCGCGCGGGTGCCGCAACGCCCGTCCGACAATCTCGTCGTCGCCAGCCTCAATCGCGAGCTGGGTCGCGGCAAGCGCATGATCCTTGCTCTTCGCGCGTGCGAGCCACGCGGCGATCGCCGGCGACGCGTCGCCGGCGCTGGCAAGGATGACGGGCGCCACCCAGCTCAGCGTCTCCGGGTCGAGGTCGGCGATGTTACCGGTTAGGAACGCCAAGGCCACGGCACCGACGGCGCCTGCCTTGCCCTTGTCGGGCCGAAAGGCCGCGAGTATCTCCGCCAGTTCCGGTACAAGACGTTGCGCCACCTCGCTGAGCATCGCCTGGCAATCGTCCGCTTCAAGGCGGAGACTGGCCCGATGAATGTCGCTCAGCAACGATATCTGGCGATCGGGACGCTTCGCCCGCAGCTCAATGGCGCCGACCAGCGCTTGCGGCGTATGGGAGATTCCGACCCGCGCGATCGCATCGCGCAGCGAGACATCCGCGACCGCATCACTAAGTCTGGCCCTGAGGTCAGGCTCGATTCCGTCGCGCCAGTGCCGTTCGATTGCCCCCCAGGCTTCGGGCTCGGCATTTAGATTCTTCGCATTAGCAAGCAGCGCCCGGGCCTCCTCGAGCGGCGCACCGTCGCGGGCGTTCAGGACGGCGTGGGCCCAGGCGCGGACAAGCTCGGCAACACGCGGATGCTCGGCGATGGTGCGCCAGTGTCCGTCCGCGCGAAGACGGCGGACATAGGCATCAACGAACACGCCCGAGGTGTAGCCGTCGCCTTCATGGTTCCACTGCATCGCCTCCTCGGCGGCATGGTCACGTTCACCGTCCTCAATCGCCCGCCACTCTTCGGCATCGGCCTGGTCGTAGCTTCGCCGGAGAGCGGCGAGATCGTCGAAAGCAAGCCGGACGACCGTTTCGAAGCATTCCAGATCGCGGATCGCGCCGGCGGCGATCACCTCGGCATTCGTCTCGAAGCCGTTGCCGACCATCTGGCGGGCAGCGTCCAGATAGTCCGGCGCTAGGCCGGTTGCGATGCGGTCGAGATGTTCGACGAAGCCCTTCCCATAGTTGCCGTGATCGAAGGCGAGTTGCTCACGAATGAAGCGTCCGGCCACGATCGCTGCGCGCGGGTCGGCGGAGACGGTGTCGTACCAGGCGTCGTCGAAGACGGGCGGCTTCCAATCGTCGACGAAAAGCGATCCGCCGCGCTGGATGCCCTTAAGTAGCCAGGCGGCTATTCGGCTGGGGATCGACGCCTGTGTTCCGACTTCCGATGCGAGCTCCAGGAGCGGACCGAAGTCCGACTTCGGGTCGACAAGACCCTCATCCAGCCAGGCGTCGATCGCGGCATGATCCCCAGCCGCAATGTCGAGAGGCGCATCAACCTCGCTGTGGTCCGTGAACCGGCGCGTCGTCTCGATCACGCGCGCGGCCGTTTCCATTCCCCAGCCGCGATGCGCCTCGGGCAGGTTCAGCAGCGCCGACATCAGGGCTTGGATGGCGGCTTCGCTGCGCAGCCAATGCCGGAGCAGAAAGGCTTCGAATCCCTCCCGAACGCTCGGATGGGCAAAGGCGATCGTGCGAACCGGCTGGCGCAGGTGCCGGGCAGCGATCAAGCGGTCGACCAGCTTGTCGAGCCCGTCGGCGAGGTCGCGGTCGAGCGGGCGGAGCGCACGCATCAGCGGCGCGAGCTGCACGCGATCGAACTGTCCCCGCGCGGCGAGTATGGCCCAAACGATCGCCGCCGTGCCCGAAGTGTCGTTCGCCTCCAGGGCCTTGACGACGACGCCCTCGACCGCGTCGCGCTGAGCGAGCGCGAGGAGGCGCGCGGAGAATTGATAGTCCTGCTCGTCCGGCTCGGGTCCAATGAGAAGATGCGAGAAATAGAGGTCGATCTCGAGCGGAGTCTCGAGCCTGCCGAGCACGCCCGAGCGGAACGCATAGGCCTTGGCCTGAAGCGCGGGCGGCAGCTGGTCCATCCGGTTGTCGTAGATCGCCCGCAGCTGGCCGCCGCGATATTGATCGGCGTCGAGCTCGACGGACTAGGCGTCCAGCGCTGCGCCGACATGGGCGCCGCGGAGAATGTCGCTGCGGGAGGTGATCACGAACCGGTGCGTGGGCGAGGCCCTTGCGAGCATCCGCGGCAGCTGCTCGGTCCAGTCCTGATGCCCGGTTCGCAAGCTGTACTGACCCCAGGGATCGTCGATGTAGAACAGGGTCGGCCCCTTATCGATAAGCTTGCGCGCATTGGTCGGACTATCGTCCGCGCCGAGCGCCACGATCTCGGTCGCGCCGTCACGCTGCCGGGCAAGCTCGCACAGCTTCAGCGCCGCCTGGGTCTTGCCGGTGCCGGAGGGCCCGCGCACCACGACCGCATTCTTCTCGTTCAGCAGCCGCGCCCTCTGGTCGAAATTGGCCGGCGGCACAAATTGCTCAAGGCTGGGAAGGCTCGCGAGAAACCCGCCATGGTCGCGGACGGTGGCAAGCAGATCCTCGCGGGCCCAAACGCCGGGCTGCGGCGTCCGCGTACGCCGCTTGGCCTCGGCGCGCAATTTCTCCAGCAAGGCCTGCTGCTCGACTTTGGGTACATGCAGGAGGTCGGACATCAGCTCGCGTATATCGGAGGCGAGCTGCTTCTCGGTCATCTTGCCCCAGATCGCGACGCGTCCCTCGGGTGACCTCTTGAGAATGGTTCTGAGGCTCGCGGGGAACCTCGCCATGTCGGGCGCCTCCTCGAACCCCTCGACCAGCAGGCCGCGTGCGACACCCTTGGCGTCGGCGGAAGTGACGAGCAGGTAGCGCGTGCCGGGATCGTTGAGATGGTGCAGCGCCGGTCGCCTGCCGCCCGGCTTGTCGGACCCATGTTTGAGCAACGCGGCGAAATCGTCGATCGACCAAGGCTCGCCGGTACTGCGCTTGACCTGCACGACCAGCTTGTAGCCGCCGGCCAGCGTGGCGCTGGACTCGATCCTTCCCGGCACGTTCGGCTCGAGATCGACTTCGAGGTCTTCCTCGCTCGCGGGCTCGAGGATCAGGCGCGTCGCGGCTTTCGAAATGAGGAGCAACTGCAATGCCGCCAGAATGGAGACGTCGAGCTGATAGTCGAACCCCAGTTGCGCAGCGGCCGCGCCGCGTATCGAGCCTCCTGCCGCTTTGCCTGAAACTCCCATTGATTTTGCTTCGTCCCCATCGAGTTGTTCCATATGCCCAATGTGTGCCGCGGCCCCGGAGATCAAGCGAGCCGGCGTGACCTGCAATCGGCTGGAGGAGAGGCCGGTGATCGATCTAACAAACCGAGATTATGCCGTCGTGCTGCTCGAGGACATCGACCTCGAGGCGCAGCTTGCGGCGGTGCGCGGACTGCTGCGGCGCAACGCCGAGGCCGATGCGGCGCTTGCGGGCGAGATCAGAGAGATCGCCACGCGCGTCGGCGAGGCGAGCGGCGAATTTGGGATGCAACTCGAGAACGACTGGGTCGATCATCTGCATGGGTCGGTGTTTCAGGACGCCGCGCACAGCATGTCGGCGGTCGGGATGCTGGTGCCGATGCTCGAGTCGCTGCTGACCGCCACATTCGCCGCGATCCGCGATCTCGCCCACCCGGCAGTGCCGGTAAGGCCCTCGGGCGCTCGCGCCGCCTATATCGGCGACGCCAACTTCTGGAACCCGCATTATGTCTTCGGCCGCAAGCGAGGGTCAAGGGACATTGCGCGCGGGGTGGTCCAACTGGCGGACAGCACCGGGCTGCTGCCGCTACTGCCCGGCGACTTCGCGATGGTGGCAGACGCCCTATTCACGTATCGCAACCGGATGTTCCACCACGGCTTCGAATGGCCGAAGCCGGAGCGGGCGAAATTCGAGGAGCTCATCGTCGAGAGGGGCTGGCCGCCGGATTGGTTTTCGCGTTCGACAAGTGGCGGAGAGCCTTGGATCATCTACATGTCCGACACGCTGATCCGGCACAGCCTCGCGTTGATCGATGCAATCCTCGAAGGCATCGGCATCTTCGTGCAGGCTCGCTATCCGCATCTCGCGACCGCCAGCCAGCGGCCAGGCACGACTCGCGGGCAGTTCGGCATTGCGGGCGAACGGTGGAATCCTATCTCTTAGAGATGGGCCGCGCGCCAAAGAGACATCACTGGATCCCGGTTTGCCATTCGTCGCTATGGATGGACGAGGAAGGCTGCGTCACCACGATCACCGGCAGCGGCGAGGTGCGGCGGACGACGCCAACAAACACGGCCGTGATCGGTCATTATAATTCCGTGATGATGCCTGATGGCACCCGCGATCCGACGCTTGAGGTCTATTTCGCGGACGAAGTGGAAAGCCCCGTGGCACCGGTGCTTGCGAGGATCGCTAGCGAAACTCGGCGTGACCCGGAACTCGAAGCACGGTTCGACAAGGCGCTGATCCACCGCGAGAAGCGCCAGATCGCGCGCGATGGCTTCTACGCCGACAAGCGTGCCTTCTCCGCGGCATTCTCGCTTTCCGACCGCCGTGCGCTAGCGCGCTATGTCGCGTCGCTGATCGTACGGGTTCCAAGCTACAAGGACGAGCTCAACTCCAACCGCATGCTGGAGAATGTCGCTTCGGTGCTCGGGCTCGATCCGCAGGCTGCGCGCTTCGGGACCGATAAACTGCATATCGAGATCATCCGCAGGCATCTTCGCGACTATGCAATCAAACTCGAGCGTTGCGGCTTCGTGCTGCTGGAGGCGCCCGACGGCATCGAATTCATCATGGGCGACACGCCGGTGATTCCGGCCGCGCTCGGTTTCGGCGAAGCCGAGGTCCTGTGCCCAATCACGCCTACCCGCGCGCTAATGATCGTCAGCAACTATGTGCCGCCTTTTGCCGACCGCATGGGAATCTTCCGGTCCCGTCCACCCGCGGTTCGGGCTTTCAACAAGACGATGGTGCAGAATGCCGAGCGGGAGATCTTTTGCCGTGAAGGCTTCCCAATCCACTTCGTCAAGGAGCATCTGGGGACTCGCCAGGTCCGTCTCGAGCCCAATCTAAACACCGCCGCGGGCGCGCATTCGGCGAGAGGCCCGATGCTCGACCGCCCGGCTGCAGCTTGATCGGCGCGTGGAGCGCGCGCCGCCGATCGACGTCTGGGACGTCGCGACGTTCGATCCGGAGCTCCGCAGCGTGCTCGACGCACGCGCACGGGTGATCCGCGACTATCGAACGGAGTCGCAGCGGCTGTTTCGGGAGCGCGAAGCGCAAACGCTGCGTGGCCCGCCCGCGCATAACATCCATGGTCCTTCTTTCTCGGCGCTGCGCGAGGAGATCGCTGCGCTGATGGCCGAGCGCACGATCCGCGCGTGGCACTTCACCCGGCTCGCAGAGCATGAGGTCGCAACGGTTCGGAAAAACGGCCTGCAGCCAATGACGCTCGCGCTGATCGACGAGCGGCTGGAGGCCGTCCGGCAAGCCGGTCTGATCGACGCGCAATTAGCGGCGCAGCTATACGAAGCCAGTCCGTATCACCGCCAAATCGAAGGTAGTCGCGAGAATCGCATCTGGCTGACCGCGCAGCCCTATGCGATTGACGACTCGGCCGTCGAAGAATTGCTGGACCGGTGGGGCGGAGAATCGATCAGCTTCGTCCATCGCGAGGGCGCGACACTCGAGCGGCTGATGCAATTGGGCACCCCCCTCGTCATTGAAGTCGCCTTGCCGATGCGCATCACCACGCGGGTCGAGGAAGCCGCCACCAATGTGCTCGACGCCTTCGCACAGTCGATCGGCGTCGATGGCGGGTGGGGCGGCGGCGCGGACATGGTCGCGGTCGAGCCGATCGCTCCGGAGTGGATCCTGGCCATCCACCGCGAAGGCGAGCCAAGCTTCGAAGGTATGGGCCGAGGCTATCCACCTGCGTTCCCCGGCCGCGATTGGTGACGGTTCGGGTCGGTTGCAAAGCGCCGCCCGGTGCCAGCGCTTATTCTGCCGCCGGAGCACGGCGAAGCACGCCGTCGACGTTAGTATGGATAACCTGACCTTCCTTCTACAGCCGCCCGCGCGAGCTCACTATCGGTGCCGACATGACGGCGCGGCGCTGCCTCTCGGCCCCATCGGGCGAAAGGATGCCGTTGGCAACGCCAGCCCGTCCTTGATCGCGATGAACGGCACTCCGCGCGCGCAGCGGTGGTTGCGACGCAGCCTGGCGATGCCGCTCTGGTACAATATGGTTCTCGAAGCGATGTCGCTGGTATTGCGCGACGATCCGCACGTAATACCGCCGCATGAAGGTCTTCATTAGCCACAACAAGGCGGACAAAACGAGCGCCCGTGCCCTCGCCGTGCTTCTCGTCGAACAAGGCGTGGACGTTTGGTTCGATGAATGGGAGATCGGCCCCGGGGAGTCGATCACTGGAGGTATCGAGCGCGGGCTGTCCGAATGCGACGTGTTCGTCCTTCTCTGGTCCGCAGCAGCACACGCCTCGAACTGGGTCGGCACCGAGGTCCGTGCATTTATCAGACGCCGTGTCGACGATGATGGATTGAGGATTATTCCTCTGATGATCGACGGAACGTCCCTGCCGGCGCTTGTTGCCGATTATCGTGGTTTCGATCTGTCGGGCGGTACGTCGCTGGATGAAGTTGCTGCGGAACTGACGGGTGCACCACGGGATCTCGAGATTGCGCGCCGTCTTCAAGCCAAGCTGCTCGAATTGACTGCCAGCCACGCCTCCGGCGGGGATCCGCTCCCATATCTCGTTTGCCCAACCTGCGCGTGCACAGAGTTGAAGCGAGGGACGTACGAGGACCCATCTCGAGACGATCTCTACTACTACATAGAGTGCACCGAGTGCGGGTGGACAGACTGGAGTCAGTAAAAGGCGCCGCCATCTTTGAATGTCGGTCGGTGTCCAGGCCGAACGGGAGCGGCAGAATGCACCGCGGCACGAACCCGGCAGCCCTGAAAGCTCGCCGAGTACAGCCATTGCCGTGACCACGGCCGCATTACGTTTCCGTCATGTTGGAGCCGGTAGATGCCACGTGCCCAGAAGCTGAACGAACGACCCCTTATGGGCAGCTGCGCGGCACTGTCCAATCACCGCAATGGGCGCTTAGCAGCCATAGCTTGCAGAGACTGAGCGTATTGATCCACCCGATAGCCGCTCCGGCTGGGCACACCTAGCCGGCCAGACCGTCCATCCGCGCGCGATCACGGGGGAACTGCGGGGGAAGCGCCCCCGGCGCTGTGCTCGGAACCGCGCTAAATCATTGGAAAAGGTGGTGGACGCACTAGGGCTCGAACCTAGGACCCGCTGATTAAGAGTTCGAAGAACACCCAACGAAAACAAACACTTAGCTGCACCCGTGCGCTCAACATACTACATCACTACACAACGACGGTTTTTCTAATCTATCACAATTAGGAGCACAACGAATTGCCGTTGTTTAACCTTTAGCATGGGATGCGTTGAGACTGATTAGCCCCATCTCAATCAATCCGAGTAGCGCGGCTGGCACCCGTAAGCGGACCTCGTTCAGCCGTGTTGCCCATGTGCGGAATTCGGGGGCCAGGCGAGCCAGGCTGCCTCATCGAAGTCGCTACGCTTCAGCCCCGAACCGGTTACACGTCATGGATTCGAGGTTCTTGCCCTCGCGATCAAAGAGGAAAAACTTCGAGGCGGCTTGTACGGTGGAGCACGTCGCACCCATATGCTAGCGAGTGCCAATGGCATATTTGATCGACGTCGATCCCAGTAATATGAAAGTCTTCGAAGCCGTCCGCCGGGTGGTCGTATGGAAAGGCGACATTCAGTTGGCGGAGGAACCAAGCGAAGCTGCGACCGCCCGGCTCGTGATCTCGGTGCTAGGCTCAGCGACAATCGAGGCTTGCTCAGAAGAGGAAACATCAAGGTTCAAACTTGATCTCCCCACGACGGCTCTTCTTGTTGCACCCGGCACCACGCTTCAGCTGGAGTCTCGATCGCACGACAGTGTGCTTTTGGTGGTCGAAGAGGCGAGCGACTGACGCGCGGATGCTAGCACCCGATGGAAGTGAAAGGCTCCTGAAACTGCTTAAGTGTTGCGCACACCAGACGCGATCTCGATCTGCTCGCCCGGGCTCGACCGATAACCGCCTGGCACGCCAGCGATCCGTGCGCCAACGCTTGCGGAGACAACGGTATGGCGACGGCCGGGATCAAACTGCACCGGAAGCGGGCTGCCGCCGAGCTGGATCAGCGCCAAGCGTTTGCCCCATGCTTCTACCAGGGCGCCGCTGCAATGCCAAATTAGGAAAGCGGTTCGACCGGAAGAGAACCGGGAATGTTGCGGGATCAGCCCGACCCCTTACGAAAAGTGCCGCTTAGTCGGGACCGTCAGTTCCACGGGCCACCTGCCGCTATTCCGCTATTAAGAACGAGTCCTGATGGCCTGCGCACCCGAGGCGTCTGGGTATGGGGCAATATTCAGCCGCATCAGCTTGTTCCGTTTAGTGGCACGGCGCACCCGCTCCAGTGAAGATATGGGGCGTTCTAGCGCATCGGCGAGCAGGCCCAGTTTTACATCGTTTCAACTTACGGTCTTATGGCGGCGTAGCACTCCAAACGGCTATTGGGCATCCCAAAGCAGGGCAGCATTGTTGCAGCAGTCGAGGCGCTGGTCATCACTCGGACCTCAAATCGTCCGTGCACGTCGGTCAGCTCCAGGATCGCTGCAGCTGACGGCATGGCCGGCCTCGAGCGCGCAACACCGCTTGCGGACGAACTCGGCGCGCAGCACTAGGGCCTTGATGCTCTCGTGACGGCCGTCGATCGCCTGGGGATCCCGGTCAGTCGTATCGACTTGTTGAGGGTGCCGCGTTTCAGCGTGTGGCCGGCGCCTTTTACGTCGAGATCTTTGACAAGCATGGACCTGTTGACTCCGGCCACGTTACGATGCGCACACCTGCCTGATGCGACACGTTGACTTTAAGCACTGGCGATCGGGTATTCATCGAAAGCTGACTGAAACGTTGGAGACCCAAGTGGCTTACTACCAGAGCGGAAACCACCTTACCCATCACCGGGCCGACATCTTCGACAAGGATTGGCAACCTGGAGAAGTGTCCACACTCCATGGAATCTATCGTTGTACCGGCTGCGGCAGTGAAGCGGCCGTGAACGAGCGTATGCCTCCCCAGGACCATCATCGGCATACCCATCGTCAGGGTCCCGTCTTATGGCGGCTGATTGTCTGGCTCAGCAACAATCCTGCCTAGCTTCTGGTGAGACTGGTGACTGCACCTCCGGAGGCATTAAGGGCGCTGTGAGGCGGCGCTCGCATCCACAGATGAAAGCTCAGCCATGGGTTGCGAATAACCAAGCATCGTTCGCCGTTGCTGCCGTCGTTCGAGGCAAGTCTGGCGCTCGGTTCGCCCATTTGGTTAGTCCCCGTCATAGATTTGCTATCACGATGTTGGAGCGAGCAGGTCACGCTCCAAGCAGCTGACCATACCAGTGGTCGTCCCGAAGGCAGTCGCATGAGCCGGAAAGGTCATCGATCCCGATCAGCCGCGGCTGGTGGGCGGCGGCGGGCTCCTCGAGAGGACTCGCCAGCTTTTTTGTCCGGTTTGCTCCCGCTGCTGCGGTTGTCTACACCTTCGCAACCATTGCGATGTTGTTCGCGAGAGCAGTAGCGGCCTTTAGTGTACCTTGGCGACGCTCGGCATCTGATCGGATCGATTCCGACCTAGGGTCCCATTGAGGTTGACCCGAATGATGTGCAGCCGCCGCTCTCCGTTCGGCAGCATCGTATTTTCCGTTCACCCTGGAAGCTGGACCGAAGGTTGCACTTGGTTGATCTGCTGGCAGGTAAGTGCAGCATTGCGGTCGACAAGCAGACTTACGCTCTGACGCGTGCTGATGAGGGCCTGACCATGAGTTCAAGTATCAGTGCGGTAATCATCGAAAGCCCCAAATTGCATACTGATGTACCCCAGGATTATCATCCGTTCCAAGCTGGCGTTCTAGGGGAGGCGAGCCGAGTCGCTTAAGTGTGAGAGGGCTTTCGCTCCACGTTGAGCGTGTCGCCCGAAGGCTTGGCCAGCGGTACTTATCTATCCATCTGCAGAACTGAATGCATCGGGGTGCTAAATTAACACCAGTCCAACGCGCACCAGAACAGCTCACGACCACTTCGCTATTTAGGCAGCGTGCCTTTTAGAACGGGGAACCGAGACTTCTCGCCGCCTGAGCAGCTTACCAACTTCTTTCCCCTCAACGGCTTTGAAGAAGTAGTATCCCTGCCCAGTTTGGCACTCAAGGGCAAGGAGGTGAGCCGCTTGTTCGGCAGTTTCGACTCCTTCGGCGATCACTTGAATGTCGAGGTTCTGCCCGAGTTTCACCATCGCTTTGATTATGGCGCTCGCTTCGAAATCTCTGCCGATCTCCCGAACGAAGGATCGATCTATCTTCAAGACATCAATCGGGAACTGCATGAGGTGCGACAATGACGCGTGGCCCGTACCGAAATTGTCCAAGGCAACCTTGACGCCTTCGTCACTAAGTTTTCGAAGAGCACTTTCAACGTAGTCAGCGCTCCGACCCAGGAAGTTGGTCTCGGCAACTTCGATCTGCAATCGTGAGGGCGGAATCGCGCTCACTGCCAATCTCTCGAGCAGGAAGTCGGCAAAACTGCCATCGCGAAACTCAGCGGCAGCCGCGTTAAGCGCCACATCAACAAATTCGATATCGTCATCCAACCATCCTCGGACGTCGCTCAGGACCTGATCAATCATCCGCGTGCTTATGCTACCTGCAAGTTTCGGGTCCTCAAACGCTGGGTGGAACTCAGCGGGACTGCGCAGCTTTCCTGCATTGTCTCGCCACCGAAGTAAGGCTTCGAAACCTTGGATACTTCCAGTGAGCAAACACAGCTTCGGCTGATAGTGTGCCAGGATGGAGCGTGACGCTGTAGCGCGTGTCGCCAAAGACATCATCAAGCTTCTGCTCTCGGATTCCTTCCGCATTGCGCTGGAAAACACTCGTATCCGTCCTCGCCCGGCGGACTTCGCCGCGTATAGCGCCATGTCCGCCGCCTTCATCATTTCGCTGCGATTGCTGCCGTCTCTAGGATAAAGGCTGGCCCCGATACTTGCGTTGCACTCCATCAACCTGCCTTCATGCCGAAAGGGGAAGCGAAGTTCGGCGAAGATACGGTCCGCAGTTTCCTGAATGTCAGCATCAGAGTTGCACTTCAGCAGGATCGCGAATTCGTCACCGCCAAGCCGCGCGACAACACTCTGCGCGCCGACTGCTCTCGTCAGACGATCGGCAAAGGCACAAAGAAGCGCATCACCTGCGTCATGGCCAAGCGTGTCGTTGATGAGCTTGAAGTTGTCGACATCCAAGACCATCAGCGCACCGCTGGAGCAAGGTTCCGAAGCCAAGCAAACTGCGTCAAGTCGATCTTGAAACAAGAGGCGGTTGGGGAGACCAGTTAAGGCATCGTGGTTCGCCATCCAAATGGCTCGGTCCTCGGAAATTTTCTGCTCTGTTACGTCGCGAGCTACGATCAGGGTGCGCTCGGATTCATCCTGAAGCGGTGTCATGACAAGGTCCAAGCATCTCCGACCTGCACCATCGTCGTGCACGACGGTTAACCTCCCAGTTGCTCCATGCGCCGCGGCCGCAAGCACCTGAGTGGCCTCTTGCGCATTTTCCAGAGGCAGCAGATCAAGCCAGGGCACTCCCATCAGGTTTTCAAATTTCAAATTGCCTCGCTCGGGCGTGCTACAGAACACAACTCGCTGGTCTGAATCGAGTAGTATCGTGTAGTCTGGACTGGACTCCAATATGCTACGTATAAGAGCTTCGCTTTGCTCCAGAGCCTGCTGTGCCAACATGCGACTAACTAGCACCCGATTCAGCTGAAATGCGGCCATGCTCATGGTCGCGACGTAGAGAGGCAGCTGAAGAGCAACCACCAGCATGATGGTCTCGGTTGAAAGCGCGGCGGCGATCGCAGGCGGCGCTAGGCTGAGAATCATCATGGTTGCCACAAGCCGAGGCGTACCGTGATTGCGAAGACATATGCCGCAGACCATGCCTGTGGCTGACAGGCAGGTGATGGTCGCGAGTACCCAGTCTTGGCTTAGGATACTGATAAAGGCACCGAAGCCGATGGAAGCCGCCCAAGCGCACGAGAGAAGGACTGATAGAGCGACTGGCGCGGATTTGCCCCTGCTGAGTGCGCGCCTTCCGACCAACATGACGATGAAGCGCGTCGCGCCGAGCAGAATTTCCACCAGCAGCCAGAGGACGAACGGAGCAGTGGGATTCCGCAACGCAGCGGTTGCGGCGATGGCGATGCTGTTGATGATCCCGCCAAGGAAGATCGGAACTGCTCTGTAAAGTCCTCGTAGAAGGCACGCAGAGATACCGGCGTCTGCTTCGACTCCACACGCCACAAGCCATCGTATCGGACGTGAGTTCGGCAGAGCAGGGTTCCGGTGCGGCATTCTTGCCCCTAATATCGATAATGCGTCGACAGAATGAGGAAAGCCAAGCATTTGCATGCTTCGACTGCCCATCGCGTCGAATCAATCTGCGAAGCGGTACACAACCGATTCGGTAGGTGGGGTCGACGGATTGGCCGTCCCCGCATCACCATCCGAGGTGCGCACTTCACGTGCGAACGTTTTCTCACCTCCTCGTTAAAGCTGTCTAAACAAGCCGAGCCGGACGTAGTGAGTGCCGACGGACGTTCTTAGCAAGTAATCCACATGCGATTGTGGAGGTCGTTCAGCCCGGCTGGTGATTGCTGGTCATCAAACGGGAAGGGGGCTTCTCACCAAGCGCCCATTTGCGTGAGCGGCAGTTGAGCGGATGATCTCGCCGGCGCCGCCTGAAGCTGCCACCTTTGGGAAGGTAAGGCAGAGCGGGCACCTGGTGAGCGACGCTTCGGAAATTCTAACCCGGAACACCACCCCGCTCGGAAACGCGCCATATGAGTGCGTGTAAGCTTCCATCGCTGGGCTGTGCAGCTTGGTACGCCGCATTGGGTTCAACGGGTAAGACCCTTCTTCCGCAAGGTCTCTCCCGAAACGGGGCTAAAATTCGAGACGTTTTCAGCTCGTCGCTCATGACGCCAACCGCAACGAGCGACCGAAAACTTTGAAGCCGTCGTAAGCTGCAAGATCAATTCGTCTGTCCGAATAACCGTTACAAAATGAGACGCGTATGCGCTCTTGGAACTAAGACCCCGGCAGCCCGCTTCTAACGGTGTTCGACCTTTTGCCAAAAGGTCCAGCCAGTTAGCCTATGAGTGAGACGTGGACATGGGTAATAAACAGTATCGCAATGAAACGAGCGGCCAATCTACCCTCCGGTTTACCGGTGTTCGCAGTTTAACTGCTTGGCTACTGGCACTCCTTGGTATGAATTCTGCACAAGCGACTGTAGCTGCTGAGAACGGTTCTTTGTCAGGGCGTTCGCAAGCATCTGTAACCATTCGTGTTAGCGTTCCTCCACGAGTATGGATGACCGACTCAGGAACAATCTGTTCCAACCTCCCGTCAAACTCTTATGGTTTTCGGGCGAATAATACCCAAAGAGTTCTGGAAACTGTCAGCACTTCACCAAGCAGGTGCTCCAGCAATACATCAACGAGTCATGCACTTAGAACTGTTGAGGGATTGCCAATGATCATTGTTGTACCGGAGTAAGGGACTACAGCTCTAATCAACAGAGGCTCAGTTTCTCTGAAGCCGTCCTAACTAAGTCTTCTAAGCGTCTGATCTACAGCTCGCTTTAACCACTACATCCATGTCTTATCAAATGGGAAAATGGGGAGGGTGCAAGTGATTTCTGTCAATGTTATAACGAATACTATGATTGACACGGAGCGGCGGTCCAGCGCTCGCCATGTGAACGTGCTGCAGATGGCCCTGCTGGAGGTGGCGGATCATCGGCAGCTGTGTTTGGTCCTCAACGTCGGCCAGAAGGGAATGAAGGTTCGTATCTTCGGCGCTCTTAAGGGCGACAATGTGAGCATACGGCTGCGCGGAGGTGAGGCGTTTATGGCCAGGGTCGTCTGGAGGGACGCCCAACTGGTTGGCCTCGAGTTCGCCGAGGATTGTCTCAATAGCTTACCTCTGCTAACCACCGGCGGGCAAGACGGCTTGACACGAACGCCTCGTCTCGATCTGGACCTGAAAATCGTAGTGCGATGTGGAGCACAGATCCGCGCCGGAAGGATCCGGAACATTTCGCCGGCTGGAGCACGCATCGAATTGCCCAAGCTCCAGGTTTCACATTCGGATATTCACCTGCGGCTGCCAGGACTTGGGCTCATCGACGCACAAGTTCGCTGGAAGAGCGGCATCGACGTTGGCGTTTCCTTCAACCGGTCACTTCTCTTCAAGGAACTGGCACAAGTCGTCGCTTCTTCGCATATCTAAGATCCTCAGGGTGGCGTGAAGGCCTCGCGCCCGTTTGACCCCGGTTGTGAGCAGTCTCGACCGACAGCTGAAGCAGTCTCAGATCAGGAGAGTAGTTGGGCAGACCGCTGGATACGCAAACCAGGAATTCCGCAAGCCCGCACAAGTTTAATGGTGTAAGTCCTGCTGAAGCGAGGTAGTGCTTTGCTACCGTGACATCGTTTGGAAAAGGTCGTCTGTCGTGTCTGCCATTGGTGGTGCTTTGACATCGCTCGCCCGTGCAGGCGCGAACAGGACATCTGGTCAGCGATCAGGCATCTGGGAGAGGCTATGTCGCCGGTTTCGAAGACGTCGCGGAACTGGTTTGTCGGAGATGCTCAGCCGTCCTGACTGGCAATCGCATCCGTTCAGCGAACGGGTAGGCACCCAGGCGGCATGGTACATGTTGCTGGTTCCTACTTTGGAAGAGGGGCATTTGGTAAGTGCCGACCTCAAGCGAGCACTGCTTCGGCAGCGGGCAGATTTCACCGTGCTTGTGGGTTTCTTCGCAAATGATCCAACGGCAACGGACATCTGGAAAGCTGCGAAGGGTGACTGCCGCATCGTACCTGTCCAAGTTCAAGCAGAACCAGAGGATTGGGCGGCGATGACGGCTGCCTTCGAGCAAGAAATAGTCCAACTCAAGAAGCAGAGAAGCCGTGACCCGAACGACATCGTTCTTGTTCCGCTCCCAGAACTGATAATCAGAGGTGTCGGGCCTGCGCGGTAATTTAGCGAGATCGCGGTAACCTTTCATTGTTCCGAAAGAGCTATAGCCAAGCCGTTTCTGATCAGGATAGGGCGGTACAACTCGAGGCCGTGTGGCACTGGTCGGATCAAGCCGGACCTGAAGGGCTTGCGCTCGCAGCCAAGCCGAAGCCGTTCGCCCTTGCTCACGTCGCCAGCCCACAAGCGACCTCAGTCTAACCCTTCAATAAGGTGTTTGCCGTACGGGTGATCCACGCATCAAACGGGGGCGCACGCTTGAAAAATTGGTCGAGTCTCTGGCGCCAGATTATTGCTGCTGCTTTGGGCACGCTGTGCGTCTCCATGTTCGCGCAACTTGCCATTCTGCAATGGCGGGAAGTGCGATTCGAGCGCGCCCTTCTGGGCGACATCGAGAACAGCAATGCCCGGCACCGCGCGGCAGCCAAGTACCTTTCCCTCTTGCGAGACGTGGAGACGGGCTATCGTGGCTTCGTCGTGACTGGGAATGCCGATTACTTACAGCCATTTCAGCAAGGCTTAGGCGAGTTGCAGCCCATCAGCCGCCAAATGACAACTTTCTATACTCCCGGTAGCCGTCAATCAGCACTCGTTTACGAGCTGCTTCGAACAGGTGAAGCCAAGGTCCGCTACTCTCAAACAGTGGTCGCCCTACGGCAAGCAGCAGGGCAAGCGCAGGCAAGTGCTCTGGTCGGCACAGGCCAGGGCAAACGGCTGATGGACTATGCGCGCCGCCTAACCGCCGTGATCGAGCGGCACGAACGGGACGAGACACGGATCATGCTGATCTTGTCCGCTGATCAGCGCAGCCAGCAACAAGGGCTGATCATGGTCACTGAAGCGGCGCTGCTCGCGGCAGCCCTGGCGCTCGTGGGTATGCTGCTTGCGACTATTCGTCGTCTACATAAGTACACACAATCGCTGAACGATGCTGGCATGCGACACGCCGCGATCTTCGATAATGCTACCGACGCCATGATGATGTTGGACGGGAAAGGCGACATTGTCTCGGTAAACGCCGCCGCTGAACGGCTATTCGGCCGCTCGCAGAACGACATGCTTGGACGATCCAACCTCATGTTGTTCGCCGATCCGCCATCGGACGAGGTCAGTCAGGCCTACCTCAAGAGTTTGGCCCGCGACGATGACTTCGCTGAACCGTCCCAGGATTTCGTCGGACGCCGCGGCGATGGGACGCCATTCGAGACCGAGGTGGTAACCACGCCGGTGCGGCTCCACGACCGCCTGCATTTTCTTGCGGTCGGCCGGGACACGACCGAGCGCCGGCGGGTCGAGCGGATGAAGACCGACTTCGTTGCAACTGTCAGCCACGAGTTGCGAACACCGATGACCTCGATAACCGGCTCGCTTGGCCTACTAGCGGGCGGTGCCGCCGGTGACCTCAGCGACAAGGCCCGGCGACTTGTCGACATTGCGCTCAATAACAGCCAGCGACTTATCCGCTTAATCAACGACATTCTGGACATTGAAAAGATCGAGTCTGGAAAGATGCGTTTCGACAATCGCCCACTGCCGCTGGACGCAATGTTGCAGCAGGTCATCGACGCGAACGCCGGGTTTGCGCAGAAGCATCGGGTTCAAGTGCGGCTCGATCCGATTCCGTCCGATGCAGCAATCGTTGCGGATGCGGACCGGATGGTGCAGGTGCTCACCAACCTACTTTCCAACGCCATCAAATATTCGCCGGCCGGTGAAACCGTGATATTAGCGGTTAACCGTGCCGGCCTGCTCTGGCGGATCAGCGTTGCTGACTGCGGGCCCGGCATACCTGATGAGTTCCGCACTCGCATCTTCGGCAAATTCGCGCAGGCGGATGGAAGTGATACGCGTGTTTTCGGCGGTTCCGGTCTGGGTCTCAGCATTGTCAAAGAAATCGTAACGCGGTCAGGTGGTGAAGTGTCGTTCACCAGCCGCCCAGGTAAGGGCACGGTCTTCCATGTCGACCTTCCGGCCGTCCCCACATGCGCACCGGACGACGATACTGCCGTAGCCCCGCAACCTTTGCCCGATATTGGACGTGCCCACATCCTCCATGTGGAGGATGACCCCGACACGCTGCGCTTGGTAGCAAGCGCGTTCGAACATAAGGCGGAAGTTCATTCCACCCCCAGCGTGCGCGAAGCGGAAGCTTCCTTGCGTCGCTGGCGGTTCGATGCGATTCTGCTGGATGTCGCCATGCACGACGGCAACGGACTTGAACTCATACCATTGATCCGCAGGACCAGCCCGCAAGCTCCGATCATCTTGTTCACCGCGCTTGATGTGGGCGCCGCCGACGCAGCAAAGGTCGATGCGGTGGTGGTAAAGTCTCGAACCCTGCTAGTGGATTTTACGGAGCAGGTTAGTCAATTGATGAAGCAGACCGGCAGGAAAGCCGCATGACGATACGCCTGTTGTACGTCGATGACGAAGAGGACATCCGCGAGGTAGCCGTGCTTGCGCTCGAGCTGGATCCCGACTTCGAAGTTCGAGCCTGCTCGTCGGGCAGGGAAGCCTTGGCTGAGGCGCCAGCCTGGGCGCCCGCGCTGATCCTTCTCGATGTCATGATGCCGCTCATGGATGGGCCAGCAACGCTGGTGAAACTGCGTGAGTTGCCGGAGCTGGCGTCAGCCCCCGTGGTGTTTATCACCGCGCGCGCGCAGGCGGCGGAACGTGTCCGGTTGCTGGCACTGGGGGCAACTGGCGTGATCGCCAAACCCTTTGATCCGATGACCCTGGCAGATACCGTGCGAACATTTCTGTAGCAATGGACGAGCAATTTAAGCTGTTGCGGCAGCGATATCGGGAGCGCGCCGGCGAGCGGCTTCTCGCCTTAGACCGGGCGCTGGCCGCGGGCGATTGCGCAGCCGCCGAGAATATCGCGCATAAGCTGGCAGGCAGCGGTGCGAGCTTCGGCTTCCCGCAGGTGAGCCAACTTGCTGAACCGCTGGAGTTGGCTGCGAACGCGGGCGCCGACATTGCTGACCTGCGGCACCTGGCCGAGCCGCTGCTGGCGGAACTGGGGCGGATCGCTCAGGCGGTCTGAAAGCCTTTGCGGGTCATTTGGCCCCAGCCCTGATGCTTGCGCAGGAACTGCCACAGCCCGCGCAAACGCCAGACGTTACTGAGCTGCCGGTAGCCGAAGTTCTCCACCACGGCGACCAGGGTCAGGGCCACAAGGTCGCTGGCGTGAGGGAATCGGCGTAGCTCCACCTCCTCCAGAATCAGGGTCGCGACGCTGAGAAAGATGCCAAACGTAAATGTGATGGCCAAAAAGGCGAGCAGATATTGCAGGGATAGCAGGCCCACCGCCCAGAGCAGCGGTATCAACACGTAGCCAATGACCTCGATAATGGGTCCGAGCACGTCGACCACCAGCACCTGACCGAAGCCAAGGAAGCCGATCCGGCCGTAGCGCGGGTTGAACAGCATGTCGCGGTGCTTGGCAAAGGTCTCAAGCGCACCTCGTTGCCAGCGGGCCCGCTGCCGCCCGAGGATGGTCAGATCCTCCGGCGCCTCGGTCCAGCAGACCGGCTCCGGAATGAACTCGATACGGTAGGGGCGCTTGAGATCACGCATGTGGCGGTGGAGCTTGACCACGAGCTCCATGTCCTCTCCGACCGTGCCATGACTGTATCCGCCGACTTCCAGCACCAGGCGGCGGCGGAACAGGCCGAAGGCCCCTGAAATTACGGTAAGCGCCTGCATGTGGCTGAGCGCGAGCCGCGCCATGAGAAAGGCGCGAAGATATTCGATAATCTGCACGAGCGCGAGGAAGTTGCGTGGCAGGCAGACCTTTTCCACTCGCCCGCCGGCAATGCGGCTGCCGTTGGCAAGCCGGATCGTCCCGCCCACCGCCACCACCTTGTCGGGGTTCTCGACGAACGGGCGAACGGCCCGAAGCAGCGCGTCGCTTTCCAGCAGGGAGTCCGCGTCGATGGAGCAAAACAGCGGTGCGCGAGCGACGTTGATGCCGGCATTTAGGGCATCCGACTTGCCGCCATTTTCCTTGTCCACGATCAGCAAGCGAGGGATCCGCGGATTGGCGTAGACCGCGCGGATCGGCTGATGCGTCATTGTTAGATCATGGTACCGGTTCACGGGCGTCACGCTGAAATAATCGATCAGGCGCTGCAGCGTGCCGTCACTTGACCCGTCGTTGATCACGACCACTTCGAAGTCGGGATAGTGGAGAGCCAGAAGCGAACTGACGCTTTCGACAATCGTTACTTCCTCATTGTAAGCTGGCGCCAGTACCGCAATCGGCGGCGCCTGCTCAGCGTAGCGGCACCACAGCATGGAGGAGCGCACAACAGGTGGGCGCTTGGTGAGCGAGATGGCGGCGAACACCAGTTGCACCAGATAGAAGAATATCTGCAACAGACCGGTGGCGATCACCACCCAAGCAGTTGTTGTCGCTGCGGCCATCGCCAACGGGTGCCATTCGAACTGGCCCATCACGCGGCAATCGCCAGTTCAGCAAGGGTTAGCCTGGCAGCGTCACGGGCGCGGTCGCTTCCACAATGGCAAGTCTCCGCAAGCAGCTGCTGGCCGGGCCCACCCAGCCGGACGAGCGCTTCCCCGGCTCTAAAGCGAACCCACCAGTCGCCGTCGTCAAGCATGCGGCGCAGGCATTCGGCGGTCTCGGAAAGGCCGATGCGCCCGGCCGCTTCCGCAGCAGCGGCTCGGACCCACCAAGTCGAACTCGTCAAACCCCGGGTGATCGCCGGCAGCGCGGCAGGATGCTGGAAAGCTCCCAGAGCGCGAAGGTAGCGTGGTAGTTCCGGCGTGTCGTCGTTCGCGGCAAGGGCCAGCGCAGTGATTACCCCTACCAGCAGATAGTCGCCGCTGCTCCCCAACGCTTCAATGGCGGCCGCCCTGACTGGTGCGGGCACTTCATCCTGGTCAATAAGCGCGCGCACCTCGTTCGGCCGCTCGCGCGCGACCTCGCCGAGCAGGGTCACCATCAGCATCGAATGCTCGGTGGTCCCGAGCCGCAGCCGTTCGATCAGCAGTTGTGCGGGTGGAGCTCGGTCGGAGCTTGCCAAGGCTTGGGCGGCGGCGAGCCGAACGCCGCTGTCGCGGTCGTCAAGCGCCTCTTCCAGCGCGGCGGTGCAGTGATCGTCAGGAAAGTGGCCGAGCACTTCGGCCGCCGCCACCCGCGCCCGGGTCGGCCCAACCTTCAATCGCCGGCGAAGCGCGTCGGTGATACCAAGCCGAGTGGCGGTGGCGACGAGCTGCGCCCGTTCCTCACCGCGAACAAGCTCGATCAGTTCCGTCGTCAGCTGACCCAGGACGTCAGGTCCCTCCCGCCTCAGATTCAGCAGTGTCGTGTCGCAAACGTTGCCGAGCAGGAGCGGAAGCAGCTTGCTACGCTGTGCCCGAGAAGCACGCTGTCGCCGTTCAGCTACCAAACGGGTAATGATCAGCCCTGCCATGATCAGCAAGGCGAGGCCTGAGAGGGCGATTGACACCGTCCATAGGTCACCAAGCGAGATCAAAATCGCGCCGCGAGGCCGGCCCCGACTTCCAACCGGTCGGCTCCCGCATTCCGATCGGCGCGAGCCAACGACAACCGCAGGCTGTGACGTGAGTCCAGCACCGCTTCCACACCGCCGAACAGGCTGCTGACCTGGGCGACCACACCTTCGGAGATATCCGGCTCCTTGGCGGCTCCCACAAACAAGCGCAGCACGGGCGTTGCCTGCACGTCCATGCGGCCTGATGCGCCGACGTGCGTCTCGCCGCCTTCGATCAGGGTGATCAGCCGACCGGTGGCCCATGCCTTGCCGTTCCAGAGATATTGCTCGACGCCTGGCTGCACGGTGACGATCGCGCCCGACCGGTAAGAGGCGTAGCGCGTGTCGAAGGTCAGAATCGTGGAGTTCGCGCCCGGACGGATGCGAGCAGAGAGCCCGCCGCCGAACTGCCGTCTTGGCCGATAGTCGGCTTCCGGCGTACCGCCGGTGACGAGGTAAGCGGACAAGGCGGGGGAAAATCGATGGGCGACCTGCGCTTCACCATAAACATCGCTCAATCCAAACCTGCTGGTCGCCTCCACCCTCCCGCTAAGCCACGTCTGTGGGGCTGGCTGAAACTGCAGCTGCCCCGCAATTTCGCGCCAGTCAGGCTGGTCGCGACCCACTGCCGTAACGCTGGCGTCCGCCACCAATTGCCATCGGTTGCCAGCGGCTGCCGCCAATTGGGTGCGCAAGGCTTTCGCGTCCGCATTGCCGTGCGGCACGGTACCAAGCCAGGCCCTTGCTTGGGTAAGCTCCCCATGCCGCTGAGCGATGCGGGCCAGCCCTATCCGGGCATCGGCATATGCTGGCGCCTGTTGCAGGACATGGCGGAAGGCTGTTTCCGCTTCGACAAGCCGCTCCAGATCGAGCAATACGTAGCCATACTGCAGGCGACCATCGACATCGTCCGGCCGATCGCCGAGCCATTGTTCAAGAAGGCGCGCGGCTTCGTAAGGGTGCCCCTCCTGGCGCGCAAGTACGCCCCGATCATAGGGGGAAGCCTCGACCGCAGCGTGCATCGAGTTTGCCGAAACCAAGGCGGCGCTGATAGCGCAGAACATCGACATCAGGCCGCCTTGGCCAGCAGTCGGGTCAAGCGCGCCGTGAGTTCCTCTGGTATGAAGGGCTTGGCGAGATAGTCAGAGGCGCCGAGCCTCAGCGCTTCAACAATGTCTCGCTCGCCCTTTCGCGCGGTCAGCATGATCACCGGCAGCTCACGCATATGCGGCGCTTCGCGGATTTGCCGCAGTACCTCGTAGCCGTCGATCACCGGCATCATCGCGTCGAGCACGATGGCATCCGGTGTCTCCTCCCGTGCGCTATCGACCGCTTCGCCGCCATCCCGGGCAATCCGCACGCCATAGCCTTTGGCGGACAAGCGAAAGTGAAGAAGCTCGACCAGCAGGTCGTCGTCGTCGCAAACCAAAATCTGTTGAACGCGGGTCATGGCGACTGCCGTAGCGGCATCTGGTAAACAGATCCTTTAGACCCTCAGATCGGGGAGGGGTGACACGGCATTGACGGTGAGACTCAGCAGGTTTGCGAGGTTCGATCTGCCCGGCCACCGGAGCGCCGCCTATGCCGCTAACGGCCAAGTTTCGCCGCAACATGCTGAACAGCGCGAGCCCGTTCGAAAAAGCTTCACGCCAAACCACCGCCGATGATTCGGAGTCCTCGGCTGCGACCAATGCGGCAGACGTGAGTTCCTTGGCCATCCGGCGCCCGACCCACACCGCACGGCCGATCACGTTCAGGCTGTCTCGCTTGCAGGCAGTCCAGGTTGGATAAGCCGCTTTGTCGCTCGAGGTGGTGAGCGTGCGATTGCTCGGGTGAACGGAGAGGCGCTTCATCCTGAGCGCGTGGTCGTGTTGCCAAATGGAGATGCCGTCGATCGGCGTGCGACCCGCATCAGAGCCATAGACGAGGATGCCATCGCCATCAGCCAAAGTGGGAAACACCGTGTCACCCTGCACCCGGAAGGTGACAACTCTGCTGCGCGTGCTCGGGTAACCTTGCTGAGCCAAGCAGGGTCAGGTACCTTATGGGAGAAAGCGCCTTCCTTCTCAGCAAAATTCCCATGACCCGCTGACGCACGGACCTGCAAACGAGGATGAGGCACTAGCTGGAACCGCGCTGCGTTGACTGTCTGCTTTGGGCCGCCGAGCAATCCTTCATCCACGCCGAGACATCGGGCCAGATTAAGGCAATGGCCTTCGGCCAAGCGCTTGGAGGGTGCCGCGCTTTAGATCATGCTCAATGTAGGCCGCGTTACGTCCGATCAGTCGTGAGAGGCTGCCAAAGTCTTCCCGCCGCCGCCCAGACGCGGATGCGCATCGCTCGGACGGATCGGCAGCCGATTCCGGGCAGTCTCGCTCTGCCTCAGCCTGAACCAGCGCCGATCACCGAGCCGCCGCGTCTGCTTGCAGGTGACGATGATGCTTTGATGCTCGAAAACACGGTGGGGTGTTGGGCGAGTTTGGCTATCACGCGCTGCAGGCGCGGTCCGGAGCCGACGACCTTCAGCTGCCAAAGGAGAACTAGTTGAACCTGATCGTCACCGATATGCGATACCCAAGATGACACGCGCCAAGCTATCCTCAGGCGCGCTGCCCCACCACCTTCGACTGCCGATTCCGATGGCATAGGGCTACGCCGCCTGCCGAAGCACGCCGGTCACCCTCGGCGCTCAGGCTCACCCAGCCCTTCAGGGGACCCTCGCCTGCCCAGAGCACTAACAGCAACATCCCGCACATCGAAGATCGACATTCGCGTTGACTGTTCAGCAGCGGTGATTTCGCCAGTAGCGATGCCAGCGTAGAACACTGCCTTGCTTAACCAGCGAGCATGAGAGGTCTCCAGTTTTCGACGAGTAGCACCAAGCGGCAGTGCGCGTGCCACCCGCCGAGCCATCGGAACGGCAGGTAAGTTTTGGACCATGAACCTTGATGTGCCCGCTTGAGAGAACGCCCTTGGATCCACCCAGAGCACGCACCAAGGTATCGCGGGCCGCCATGGCACTCATGGCCGGGCAGGGCTGATTTGAACGACACGTGCCATCCATTTCCCGCGCGGCAACGCCGGACACTCGCACGTGCGGGCCCTCAGCGCACCATATCGGGCCGTCACCGTCCCACACCGCAGTGGGAGTGCAGGTAAAAGTCAAACCAGCCGCGATGATAGGGGACAGCATTTTTCTGCCTGCGGTACCTAGAAAAAGTACAAAAGGGGAATAATCGACAATAACACAAGACGGCCCACGTCTTCTTGCCCGATCAGAAACAGAAAAACAGCTGCAAGGAGCGAGCCAGCAGCAATCAAATACTTGGGTGGAAGTTTATTCACAACCAACTCCGTCGCCATCGCGGTCGAGCTTAGGGGCAAAACCGGGATCGCCGCGTCGGACCGGGGCAGCACCGGCAGCACGCGCCTCGGCGCAACTTCCAAAGTGAGTAGACCCACTCAACGCCCTAGCACTGAAGACGTGCTTGCTTGATCGGCCGGACGGGTCGCCGCAGTGGTAGTCATCGGTCTTCCGACTATTGTGGCAGCCCTGCGCATCAAGGCCGCCTGGATGACCCAGCACAGGCATGGGTGTCGAGAAGATTGTGATGATCAGTGCTGAGCCGGTCAGGACTCGCATGAGTTCCCCCGCAATGACCGAGCAAGCACGATACCGCTGATAAAGCATGGCGTGAATAGCGGATAATCAGCAGTCATGAGCCATCAACTGCTCAATCGTGGTGTGATGCGACGCACCGTGTCTAGACCGCGAGCCGGTTACGTCTGCTGCTGACCCCTGCCGACATCCAAGCTCGCTGAGTGCCATGCCTACGCCAAATAGCCCGGGCAAAAAAGGTGACCTCCCTTCATCGAACCTCCCGAACCATCCTCAGGAAGGTAACCCGCAGTGAGCAGGATCATCAGGCCGCGCGACTTTGCAGCTCTGCGAAGCCGATGAACTGGGCGCGCATGCTCGCGTCACTCACAGGATCAACGAGACTAGTCACAATGGCAGCCAGTTCCGCGTCGTCCGATAGCTCTGAACCGCCCAGCGCGTAGCCCATCGCCCAATCTCCGAATTGGCGCTCGTTGAGGTAATGTTCGCTCAAGAGAACACAGGCGTAGTGTCGCGGGTCTGCAGTGATTTTTGCGTAAGTTGCGCGGACAGCGTCCGTTGGACCTTCGATCGCCTGAAGAAAACGTCGCCTTCCGGCGACAAGCAGGCCGGTTACACCATTCCGCCGATTGTTTCTGCGCGAGATTTCCAGCACGTTGCGGCAGGTCGCCTGAGTTATCGCCTCACGAGCCGAACTGATGTAAACTAATTGCAACACGACGTTCTCCAGAGCTTCCGGAAAGCGAGTTGCAGAGTTTTGTTAAGCTTTCGTAACTTCGCATCCTGTCGGGATGAAACATCATTGGCATCGGGTTCAAATTCTGTTTGACCGAAAAAGGATGGCTGACGAAAAAGGTGAGGGCATCAATGTCTAGCGTTTGTGACAGCCGGCCCGAAAATAACTTAAACGCCTAACAAGGTGGATCACTTGAGCAGGGTCGTGGACAATCACCGAAGTTCGCTCGCTTCGCGACAAGCATGACTGTTGACAATTCCGCGTCGACCGGATCGGATGCTCGCGATCTGACGCGTTCCAGCATGTTTCTCGGCGCCGAGCTGCGGGCTGGGAGTGAACAGGCCCCCGTCAGGATAAGAAACATGTCTCCCCATGGGGCCATGGTGGAGTCGCCCATCAGTCCGCCGCGCGGCACGGAAGTTCATCTGATCCGAGGAAGGCTGGTCGCACACGGGACAGTGGTGTGGGTTTCAGGCAATCGCTGCGGTCTGCGCTTCTCCTCCGAGTTGTCTCTCGAGGCATGGCTCGCAGCTCCGGTTCAAGGCGAGCAACAGCGAATCGACCAGGTGATTGCACAATTCAAAGCGGGGGCGGAACCCGTTCCATCTGCTGCGGTACGCTACTACGGGGCGACCGACACATCGTCTACGGATGAGCAGCTGGCTCATGATCTGCGGGCCGTGCTTGGCTTGCTCGAGGACTTGGAGGACGATCTTGCATCCTCCGATGAGACGCTCGCGCGGCACGGGATGAAGCTTCAGAACATCGACCTTGCCATGCAGATGGTTCGCGCGATTGCGCAGGAGTTGCACCATGGCACAGGTGACCTGCCGATCAGCTTGGCGAGTCTGGAAGACCTTCGGGTTGCATTCGCCGAAGCACTCGGCAGGCGTTAGGACGGGCCTTGGGTGTGCCGCCCGACCCTGACGGCACTCGTTCCTAATCGAACATTGCGTTCAGGTGGCGGGCGAGCACTTGCCTAAAATTCCGGGTTGGTTTTCCGCACAGCTGGAGGGATTCCGGGAGGGGAGTAACCTCAGGCACGGCGACTTCGCCGAGCGAACGCGGGGGGATTGGACGCTCATAGTGGCGAAACCTTCTACTCAGTAGTGCTTGGAACGGCCAGCTTCGTTGACGAGCGCTTTGCCATGGCACCCTATCGCGTAATCATGGGCTGCGAGCAGGTGCCCGTGAATCGCAAGTGGGTGGCCCCCAAATTTTGCAAAAGTTGGAGGGCAGGGCTAGGACACCCTGTTCGGCGGAGCCGGGAACGACGAGCTCGTTCGTATCTGGCCTGCAGCCCGGGACGGACGTTGTCAGAACCCGTAAGGTCCCAGCCAAGTTAACCTCTTGGTTGTACCTTACGCCTTAAAGCGGCGGCATGCGGCTCGCCACCATTACGAACTGGGCCTATGGTGTCACCTTAGCGCTGACTCTTGCGTCAGGGACTAGCATGATCCTTGCTTCTGGAGCGCAGGACGCCGAGCGCGCGGCCGTAGAGCAGCGCTACCAGCTGGATCGGGCAACAGAAAAGCTCGAAGTTGAGATCTTCACGCTCACGGACCACGCGCGTCAGTTCGTCAACACGGACGACCCGACGTACGGCATTCTCTATCAGCGCGACGCAGCTTCCCTGGCTACAGCTGAAGCGCGAGTTCAACGTCTTGCGAACGCGGGCGCCCGCCCGAACGAGCTTGAGGCATTGAAGGAGGCGATCCGCTGGGCCGATACTCTCCACGATGAGCAACGCGACGCGCTTGCCGCGCATCACCGCGGCGATGAGGATCGTGCCCGGCAAATCCTCTTCGGCGCTGAGTATGAGCGCGAACTTGATCGCGCTCGATCAATGGTCGAGCGCTTTCAATACCAACTTGATCAACGCACCGAAATGCAGGTCGTCGCCGCAGCCCAGATCGCGCAGGCGTGGAAAACTTTGTCTGAAATCGCGCTTGCGATCACCGGCGTACTGTTCCTGTGCGTGCTCTTCTTTGTATTCAAACAGCGTGTGCTCAAGCCCGTCGTGCGCTTGAGCGATGTTATAAGCCGGCTGGCTGCAGACGATTACGCTGTCGAACCCTTCAATCTTACTCACATCGATGAGATTGGCGACATGGCTCAAGCTATCGGTGTATTTCGCGAGAATGGCATCGCGCGAAAGCGGCTTGAGGAGGAGCGATACGCGGACCAAGCGTTGCGAGATCTGCTCTCGCGAATGACTCAGCGAATGCAAGGATGCGATTCGCTGCAGGACCTTGTTGAGATCGTAAGTCGGATCGTCCCACAGATCGCCCCAGGCCTTGCTGGCCAGCTCTACCTGGTTGATACAGCGCGCAATGCTTTGGCCAAAGCGTGCAACTGGCTTGGTCCTCGTCAATCACAAGACGAGTTCCCCCCAACTGCCTGCTGGGCCCTGCGAAGAGGTCTTTCTCATCGTCCGGCTGGACAAACTGTTGATGTACCTTGCGAACACCTGGAAATTGTAGACGGGCAGCTTGTCGATTCGCTGTGCCTTCCGCTTAGTGCGCACGGTGAAGTGTTTGGGCTGCTGTATTTTGAGCCGTGCCGAGACGTTACTAAGCTAATCGCGACGCCCGAAACATACCTAACTATGCTCGCCGAGAATATCGGTCTTGCGCTTGCCAATTTGCGGTTGCGAGACAAACTACGTGACATGGCGATGGCAGATGCGCTTACTGGTTTAGCTAACCGCCGCCAGATGGAAGTCACGCTGGACGAACAGCTCGCGCAGTCTCAGCGCAGGGGCCAACCGATCAGCTGCCTGATGATCGACGTCGATCATTTCAAGCAGTTCAACGATCGCTTCGGCCACGATGCCGGCGACGCAGTGTTGCGCAAGGTAGGCCTCGTCCTTCGTGGAGCCCTGCGCAAGGAAGATCACGCTTTTCGCTACGGGGGCGAGGAGTTCCTATTGCTGCTGCCTGGCTCAAATGCGGAGGACGCAAGGGTGCGCGCCGAAGAAATCAGATCCCGGGTTGCCGAGCTACGGATCACCCACGAGCGAAATCCGCTCGGCCCGGTGCATGCCTCGGTTGGCGTGGCTTCGGTCCCCCTTCATTGCTCGGCAGACCGTCTCGTGCAAACAGCTGACGCAGCGCTGCTGAGAGCCAAGACTCAAGGACGGGACCAAGTCGTTGTAGCCGCCGTGCCCCAGGACCGGCGAGCGGCGTAAAGAGACGAGAAGTATAGACCCAAACCGCTGGTCGTGCCTTAAACCTGATTAAGGGCCTATTTGAAAGGTCCGTTATGCGGCGCAGCTTTTTCGGTGGTGGTCACGACGCGAACTGGCGGCGCTAGCCCTCAAACGAGCTGCGCGCAGAGCCCGCACGAAGCGCACGCGACCTCAATCCGTACCGAGCGCCGCGTTAGGCTACCCAGAAGCTTCTCGAGAGCTTTGGCATGCGCGCGCATTAAGTTCCTGGGAGCGGTAGTCTACCCCTCTGAAGGATCGCACAACTTAAGCATTAGCCGTGTTCTACGCGAAGTGGTTTTGCATTCAGGCTGCTTTGTGACTGGTCTCGAGCGCAGCATGTTGGCTCTCTATCCAGTCAGGAAAATTTCTGGCTTCCATCGGACGTGCAAACAGGTAACCTTGGCCCTCGTCGCAGCCAAGCGCAGCAAGCGTCAGCGCCGCGGCCGAGGTTTCAATACCCTCGGCAACGACACGATAGCCTAGCTTGTGGAACAGAGCGATCATCGTGCTCACGAGGACGTGAGAGCGATCTTCGCACGCGGTGAGGTCACGAACGAACGATTGATCGATCTTGACGACACTTGCCGGCAGAGACTGCAGGTAGGCAAGACTACTCTGGCCCGTGCCAAAATCGTCAATGGCAATCCGAATACCTATCCGCTTCAATTCTTCGAGGCAGGCGATGGCACGACCCGAGTCCGTCATGATAGCACTTTCGGTCACTTCGACCTCAAGGAGTTCGGGGCGCACATGGTACTTCAGCAGCTGCAACTGGAGCTGATGCGCAAAGCCGTGCTCATCCAGGTTGGCTGCCGAAACGTTGACGGAAACTGGTTTTTCGAATCCGGTACGTCGCCACGCGGCAAGCTGGCGAATTGCCGCACCAACTACCCAACTGGTGGTTGCCTCCACCATCGACGTTTGCTCCACCAAAGGGATGAACTCGGCGGGAGACACTTCGCCGAGTTCCGGATGGTGCCATCTTAGTAGTGCTTCCGCTCCGACACATGCACCTGATGCGAGATCGACTCTGGGTTGGAAAACAAGTCTTAACTGATTCGTGTCTTCTAGCGCTGAGCCCCAATCGTTGATGAGCCGAAGCTGGCGGCGGTGGGCAATCTCCGAAGACGCCGAATAGGTTCCGACCGCACCGTCGGATCGGCGGGCGTCCTGAGCCGCGTTGTGTGCTTGACGGAGCAGATCGCGTGGGCGCACTTCGCCTGCGGTAAAAGGAACTACACCAAGCGCGACGGTCGTAACGAAGCGGACGTTCGACTCAGCTCTCGCTGCTGCAAAGCCCGAGGCAAGAAGAGCAAGATAGGCCTCCTTGTCGACATTCGGGGGAGACACAAACGCAAACTGTGTGGCTCCGATGTGATAGGCCGTTCGCTCCGAGCCGAGCAGTCCGCGTAGCGCTTTTGCAGCGTCGCGAACGAGGTCGTCGATCCGTCCAGCACCCATAACACGAAGGAGGTTGTTGATCTCTTTGCTGTGGGCAAGGTCAACGAGTACGGCAATACGTCGTTGAGTAGAGCAATCGCGAGCTAAATCCTCAAGATCGTCCAGGAACTGATTCCGGTTTGGCAATCCGCTCAGCGGATCGATGCGCCCGAAAGAATGCTGGAGCTCAATCTGAGACATGACCATCGCAGCGAGATCGTTTAAGGCCTCCATTTCAGCCACTGTGGCAGTTCGTGGTTCTGTTCCAAGAACGCACAACGCGCCAAGTCCATAGCCCTCGCGCGTAACGAGGGCTGCTCCTGCGTAAAATCGTACTCCATCATTTGCTAGGCGGCTGGATGAATAGCGCGGATCAGCAAGCAGATCGTTAACGACGACGTTTGTGCCAGTCTCGGCAACTAGCGCACATGGCGCTTTCTCCCGGTCGATCGAGCTGTGAGTGACGCCAACCCGCGACTTAAACCATTGACGATCGCGATCAGTCAGTGACACCGCGGCGATAGGTAGGCTGAAGATTTGGCTCGCCATACGAGTAATTCGGTCAAAGCTTTCGCTGGGCGGAGTGTCCAACAATCGAAGCTCATGCAGAGCATCGAGCCGGGCCTCCTCGTCAACCACGTTCATCGTCAGTCCTCACTGAACCTCGCCACGTCCGAATGATGCGTGCACAAGCAGCAGGGCAGATTGGAAGGTCAGCCGTATAAGAATAGTAAATCAAAGCTTCGATTTGAAGTTAAATGAAGTAAGCGCGAACCTTGATTTCGGCCTCGCTGCGCGACAGGGCTTCCTGTCAGCGGCCTTTGTTCAAACCGCCTGATACAAGGTCTGATATGGCTCGCGTTCGAGTGCTAAGAAACCGGACGAGAACCCCCTTATGATTGCATCCTAATGCTGGCTCCGCCGTGGCGTTCATCAGACTTTCCTCCAAACGTTTGTCGGGAGCCGCTATGCCGCAGGGCTTGGTGATCGGTGGACCACGGTCCAGAGGCGACTTGGTCACTCGGCACTAGCTCTTCGTTCTCCTTGTTGGTGCGTCTGGTACGTCGCGGCGCTGAACCATCCGAGGAGCATTGCTCGCGCGCGGACGCGGCCTCTCAGCAGAGGAAAGGGGGCGGGGAGCGCGGCGGAGATAAGGGAAACATGTCGATGCTGGGCGACGGAGCAGGATCGAGCCTCCAACAGGAAGGGCGGGCTCTGGTCGAGCGGCTCGGCGGTCGCTGGAACGCGAACGGCGTCATGTGCCGCTGTCCCGGGCACGACGCCGCAGCCCTTTGCTGAGCGTGCGACCGGGGCATTTAAGGGCGCTCTTGCATTGCTTCGCAGGTTGCTCTGCCGAGGATGTTCTCCGCGAGCTTGTCTCAGGCCGGCTGATCGAGTCGGGAGCCGCGGATCCCGGCGGGACCAGCGCACGGAGTAGGGGAGAAGTTGGGATGGACCCAGCGGCGCAACGCCTGTGGGGCGCTGCGCGAGAGATCGCCGACAGCACCAGCGGGGCTTGGTGGCAAACTCGCCGGAACTGCGCTTTCATCCGCGAACGCCGCATGGTCCCAAGCCGCTGACCCGCTTTCGACCGGCCTTGATCGCAGCAGTGCGCGACGACACTGGCCTTGTCGCGGTTCACCGGACGTTCCTTGTTTTTGGCGACGGGCGCGTGACGGCTCGTCCTGCCGAGAAGTGCGGGCTCGGCCCGTTCGGGCATGGGGCCGTGCGCCTCGGCGGCGTAGCGCCGCGTCTCGGGCTGCAAAGGGAATCGAAACGGCGCTCTCCGCCCCGCCTTGTTCTAGGTTCCTTGCTGGGCGACGCTCGGGACCGAGCGTTTCGGCTTGATCGCGTTGCCGGACGAGGTGAGCGAGTTGCTTCTCTTCCTCGACAATGATGCAGGCGGTCGCCATGCCGAGGCGCTCGCGCAGGAAGCGTACGGGCACGTCCGCGCGATCGAAGCTACTATCCGCAACGCGTGGACGCCGACTGGAACGACGTCCTGCGCGCCCGGCGGGGCGAGGGCAGATAGCGGCAAGGGAGCGGCCGCTGGCCGACCTGGGGACGGCGATGGTACGGTACCTGGCCGGAGACGCGCCAGGGCTACCAAGGTTAGCTTAAGAGATGTTAGACTGCTGCATCTCGCAGTCGCCCAGGCTCTTATCGCTGACCTCCGCTGTGGAGAGGAGATGGACTGCGACCTGCTTCGCCGGCGGTTCGAGGAGGAGACTGGGCGCTCCGGTGCGTCGGGCGCATGTCGATGCGCCTGGCCTAGGACGCGCTCGAGCTCGCCCAGACCCTGTCTCTTCTCGATTTCCGCCTGTCCGCTCCTGACGGGAACGCCGGGCGAGCTGCTCGGCAAGCTCGAGGCGTTCGCCGCGCGCCTTGCCCTGCAGAGCTACCGGTCCGAGAGCCAATTCGCACTTCAGCGATTTTCGATATCGCTTCCATTGGCTTTCCTTGCCGCCCTGACCGGACGGGCGAAACGGGGCGAACTCGCCCCCGATTCGCCCGTCGGCAGCAGACTCCCCGCCTGGTCGACCGTGCGGGCAGGGGACCGGCTGCTCCTCAACGAGCTCGACCGACCGACGCGCGAGCCTCGGAGAGGCGTTCCCCAAGCTGTCCGCGCGGGACACGGTGCGGAACGGACCGACGGCCTGCTCCGATAGGGTCTCCGACCGAACTTGGTCATCATGACTTAACCAAAATCATCAGTCTTCGGGCAACCTCTATTCGGTTAATCAGATCAGGGCAGGGCTGTTGTGGTTCTGAGATGCTGGAATTTGTGGTTTCTGAAATGCTGAAATTCGGTGAGCGTGGCGCGTGGAAGAAGCTCGACATTGGAGCAAAGTGGGTCTCACAGGTCACGACAAATTGGCAAATGGTTAAGGCTATCCCTCTTCGTATCATGTCAGTGCAACTTGCATCGGAAACCATGAGAGCGGACATGGCGGACGAAGAGCGCAGAAACACGTCTAGCGGTCAGATCGAGCACGGTGCGCGTGAATATAACCGCACGTTTCCGGTACCGGCGAGCGGCAGCTTCAACGACTTACTTAGCGCATCTGATATCGCTAAGCCAAAACATGGAATTGGTCGAGCGAGGAACTTGGACTGACCGCCTTGTATTAGCTTGGTGGTGGCAAGCTTACGCTCTTGGCGCTTGCGACTTGCGGTGCCGCGCTCTAGCAGCTTGTTCAAGTTCGTCAGCGTACTTGTTTACTGCCGCCATGTCATCCGGGTCTGTAAGGCCTGCGGCTAGGTTGCGAAGTCGCCTAGCAACCTCTAGAGGATCGGTGTGCGGCAAGTCGTTCATCACGGTGGCTTATTCCGGTATTTAACGCACAGCAACTAACGCGTTCATAACGCCGGCAGGCTTGTCTCAAAACAGCACCGTCGCGGCCAACCGGTCGGGGCCGGGTCTGCTCGCTTTAAGGTCTTAATCAGTGGCTGGGCCTTTTGCCGACAGCCGGGAGCGATCTTCAGCTGGTCGTCCGCGCAAAGGCTGCCATGCGTTCCCGGTCACGGCAGATCACCAGCGCCACGTAGATGGCGTCTGCCACGCCATCCAAAGCTGACCAGCGCTCGTGCTTGCGCTTGCACGTCAGCCCGCTCCGAAAGCTCTCGGCGGCCACTGTGGTATCGCCTCGCCCACCTTACCAAAGTGCAACAGCCAAGCGAGCGCCCGCGCAAGGCCTGGTCCGCCTGACAAGGCCGAGGTGCGAAGCCGCAGCAGCCTCCTGGATCGCGTCCAACGCAAGAGCCCAAAGCTGTTTGTGAGCCTTCCGGGACCTGCGACGCATCGAACTGAGCAAGGACGCTTATGCAAGTGCGAGACTGTGCAGAAGCTCAGGCGAGCCGGTGCATTCGCTGGCCGCGAACGCGTGCATAGACCGAGAGCCTCAAGACCGGGCGTTGAGCTGTTCTAGACCAAACAGCGATGGAACTGTGGGCTAGGCGCACTTGCGCTTTCGGATGCAGCACGGCATTTAGGACTCACGCTTAGCGTGCCGACCTGGAGGGCGTCACAATTCCTAGTTTGGGGCGCCCTCCTTGCTCTTGCGCGCTGAACAGCATAGCCATCGGGGCCTCCTTTCGACACCTGGGCTGGCAATGTCGGCGTTCGCTGCTTCCAGCTTGGCCTTAAGCGCAGCCACACCATAGGTCCGCATAGGCGGCTCGATGGGTTTCAGCTCGGTCGCTGACACGACTGACCTTCGCTCGAATCTTCCGTTGGCACTGAGTCCACAGACAACAATCCGCCAACTGGACGAGCTTACGCTGATCGAGCCGAGCAGTCCGCACTGTCATGAACGGGCGCTAAGCAGCACCTTGGCCGCATTAGCTAGCCGAGCGCAGCTATCGCTTGACCATATTCATGAAGCTGATCGTGCCGCTGAACGGGGCGTGGGCGAACAGCTGGGATCGGCTTACGGCCTTATAGTTCGCCCTGGCCTGTTTGCCATACTGGTGCACAGTCTCGGGGCTCATCCCGAGGATCGTTGCAATCTCGGAGTCGCTTTTACCTCGAGCCACCCAGATCAAGCAGTCGCGATCCGAGAAGCGGGCCGGATCGGTCCGCTTTTGTTTCTCGCGCCTGAGCAAGCGTCGGGCTGCTTCAAAGGCGTAGGTCCCGACCTCGCGCCACATTCTGTCGAGTGCGAGCAGGCTAACTGAGAATGCATCGGCAGGGATCATGTCCCGGTTCCCGTATCCGACGACCAGCCGCTCCTGACCCCCTAGGAAGAAGAGAAACCTTCCAAGTCCCCCACTATGATCAAGGATAATTGCGGAACTTGGCTTACGTCCGCAACCCCGGATCAGTAGGGTGAAGTTATGTAGGACGTTTCACATCGCCGCAGAGATGCCTCAAGCAGACGGTCTGCTAACGGCCACAAGCCGCCGTGGGCTTGGCACCTTTGTCACCTTTGACCACGCAAATAAGTCAGCTTCGCGCGCGGAAATCTAAATACCACCGCGTGCAAGTTTTTGCCGTTCTTTTTGCGTCGACTAAAGCGAACGGCGGTTTCATTCAGGATGACCAGCAATATAGAGATGCTACAAGCGGCTTGTTCTTCCTTCGGATTGGCTTCCGTAAGGATGGGGCTCGCGCGCCTACCCTCGCCCATCTTCGTCAGGGTTTCCAGGAGATCGCCGCGCGTTACCGGATGAAGTGGTTGATCAGTGACACGTCCGCGCGGCCCCGCACGGTCATCTCCGTGTCCAAGTTCGGTCATTGTCCCAACGACCTGCTGCACCGTTAGCGAACCGGCGCATTACCGATCGAGGTGGTTGGAGTCGTGTCCAACCATCCGGACATGCGGTCGCTCGTCGAATGGTAAGGTGTCCCTTACCACCACTTGCCGATTCGCTGTCACAAAAGGGGACAGGAGCGGGCCTTTGCGAGAACCGTCGAAACGAGCGCTGCCGGCGTCGTCGTTCTGGCGCGCTATATGCAGGTCCTGTCGCGCGAGTTTTCAAGCGCGCTTTCCGGCCGCTGCATCAACATTCACCATCGTTCTCTGCCAAGCTTTAAGGGCGCGAAGCCATATCATCAGGCGTTCGTTCGCGGTGTTAAGACCATCGGTGCAATAGCCTATTATGTGACCGACGACCTTGATGAACGCCCGATCACCGAACAGGACGTCGAGCGCGTCGACCATAGGTGGCGGGTGGGCAAGCTGGTCGAAGCAGTCAAGATATCGAAGCGCGCGTCCTGGCGCGGGTCGTCGCTTGGCATGCCGAGGGACGTGTCGTGCTCAACGGTAACAAAGCAGTGGTGTTCCGATGAGCCATTACGGATCATCCGGCGCAAACTGGCGCTTGCAAGTATCATCGTAACGATGTTGCTTGCTTCGGTGAGTTAATTAGTAATGCTGTGGCTGTCCTTCGATCACATTTTATAAGTAAGTTACAGAACGATAGCGGCGACTTAAGACTATGCAGCCGCTGCCCAAATCTTTGCAACCGAGGCCGAACTCTTTGTGTCGAAGGATAATCGAAAGCCGTTGGCCCCCTTTCATTAGCGAGACCACAAGATCGATGTAAGTGTCATTGGTTCTGTTGTGGCGTGCTACACACCACTGCCATCTGCTAAGATTTCTTAGCAATTAGTCGTTGTGGTTGCGCCACCGGTACTTCTGAACGGTGCGGCGCGGGGTTGCGGCAATTGCGTTTCGGAAATGATCGCGTCAGTCAAGTCCTGCGAACGCCACAAGTTGCCCACGTCCGATGGCGGGCACAGCAAACGGCCCGCACAGCCCGAGAACACGCTCGAAGCTTTCCAACATTACTGCGGCAAGTTGGCAGCTTGCCGAAGCAGGGGCAGCACTGCTAGCTTGCCCACGCGCCGCATGGGCGCCGGGGCGTGAGAACCTCGCTTGCGAGCAGACCGGCTGAGCGGCCGGGTGGCCGCCGCGCATGTCCAGATCGCCTCGGCGGTTAAAGGCGGCGGCGCATGTCCAAGCATGTTCTCAACACCCGGCTCGCGGCGGCGCGCAACCCGTGGGGCGCGCTGCCATGCGAAGCTTGGATCCGAACCCGTCAGTCAGGCCCGCCGCCAGGTTTCCGGGCCTGCTGGGTGCCGTCCCCGAGGCAGCGGGCCAATGAGGTTAGTGGATCGGCAGGTGCCTTTGAGCGATCTTGACGATAGTCCGTCGCAACCCTGCGCGGAGCAGGCAGCTGGCGAACTGGATCGGCTGTTTCGTCAGCGTGCTGAGGGGGTCGCAGCCGCGCTTCGCAAGCGGGTTGGTGATCGCGACGCAGTGTGGGACGCAGTGCAGGAGGCGTTCGCGCGATTCTCAGCGCTCAGTCCCGGCCGGCGCAGCACCATCGTTCGGCCTGATGCCTATCTCTTCAGAACGGGAGTTAATCTGCTGGCAGATTGGGGACGGTTGGCAGCTCGCGCATCCACCCTCAAGTCCGATCCTGCCCTACAGCCTGTTAGTCCCGATCCAACTTATGTGCTTGAGAGCCGCGATCGCCTGCACCGGCTCGAAGCCGCGATGCACCGGCTCCGCCCAAAAACTCGGGAGATTTTTCTGGCGCATCGCCTTGATGGTCTGAGCTATGCCGAAATCGCCGAGCGCACCGGGCTCAGTATAAAGGGGGTCGAGAAGCAGATGAGCAAGGCGATTGCCATGATCGACCGCCTCGCCGGGGATCACTGACCAGTCATGGCTGACGTCCAACCCGATAACGATCGGCGGCGCCGAAAAGCTGCGGATTGGATCGCCCGTCTGCAAGGCGGACGCACGCCCGAGCTCGAGCAGGACGTCGCGCGATGGTGCGCGGCCGATCCCGCGAACCGAGCGGCGTTTGAGCGGGTGCAGCGGAGTTACGAGTCGGCAACGCTGCTGCGCCATACTCCGGTCGCGCGGCGGCGCAGCATGGCGTTCAGGACGCCTGAAAGGCCGCGGTTCGCGCTGGCGGCGAGCCTCGCGGCGGTGGCCATCGGATCGGTCTTGGCTTTTGCTCCGCGTCTGATCGGCCCCCGAACTCAGGCTGTTCTGCTTGCCACCGGTTCCGGAGAAGTCAGGAGCATGCGCTTGGCCGATGGTACGGCTGTCATCCTCGACGCCCGGACGCAGCTTCGCGTGGAGATCTCGGCGGCCGAGCGGCACGCGCGGCTTGAGCAGGGACGGGCCCGAATGCAGATTGCGGGCGGCCGGCGACGGTTCACGCTGACGGTCGGCGAGCTACAGGTGAGCATGGACCGCGGCACGGTAGAGGCGAGCGCTGCGGATCGCGGAAGCATAACCATGCTCAACGGTGCGGCGCTGGTGACCAAGGCATCCGAAAGTGGGGAGAAGGAAGACGCAGTGCCGGTCGTGGTCCGGCAGCACGTCACGGTGGCGGAGGATGGCGCGGTCGTGCTCAACCCGGCGCCGGCGCCGGGTCGCTGGCCGGAGGGGCTGTTGGAGTTCCGCTCCGCTCCGCTGAGCAGCGTCGCCGCGAAGGCAAACTACGATGCCGGTGCTCCCAAAATCCGGGTGGCGCCCGAGGTGGCATCGCGCACCGTAACCGGCGTGTTTCGCGCCGGCGATCCCCGCGGACTCGGTCAGAGCCTGGCCGCCGCCCTGCAGCTTGAGGCCCTTCCCACGCCCGACGGCGGCGTTCTGCTCCGCCCGATCGCAAAGAAAAACGGGGGGTAAGCCAACCCTCCGCCGTCTTCCCCATGCCGGCTCGATGAGCGGTTGGACTGATGAGGGGATCAAGGATGGCGGGGCAGAGGTTAATTCTTCAAGCGGTAGCCGGCGGCGCGGGTATGGTGCTGCCGATCGTAGCCGCGGAGGCGCAGGCGGCGCCGTCGCCAGCGGTCGAATTCACTGTGCCCGCCCAGCCGCTCGGCGATGCTCTTCGCGCAGTGGCGCTGCAGGCCGGTCGCAACCTGCTGTTGGATGACTCGCTGGTGGCCGGCCGGACCGCGGCGGCCTTGGGCGGGAGCATGACGGCAGAAGCCGCAGTGGCCACGTTGCTAGCGGGCACCGGCCTTCGCTCCCGCCCAGTCGGCGATACGATCATCATCGAACAGGATCCCAGTGCCACGGTTCCGGTGAATTCGGTGGAGACGAATTCAGCTCAGACCATCGTAGTTACCGGCACCAACCTGCGCGGCGCGCCCCCGACATCGCCGGTGATCGCGGTGAGCCGGCGCGAGATCGAGCGGGCGGCACCGGCTTCGGTCGAGGAGCTGGTTCGCAAACTGCCCCAGAACGTGTCGGCGGGCGTAGGGCAGGAGAATTTCGACATTGCCGGAGCCGGGGCCGACATTACCGACCACGGCGCCGGCTTGAACCTGCGCGGCCTTGGCCAGCGCGCGACTCTAACCCTGGTAAACGGACGTCGGCTAGCGCCAAGCGGCACCGGTTCATATGTTGACGTGTCGCTGATTCCGGTCACGGCAATCGACCGGATCGAAATTGTAACCGACGGCGCGTCGGCCATCTACGGCTCGGACGCGGTTGGCGGAGTAATCAACTTCATTCTGCGCGACGACTTCAGCGGGCTCGAGACTTTTGCGCAGGCCGGGACGACCACCCGCGGCGGCGGCGGCCAGCTTCTGGTGGGGGTAACCGGCGGCCATCGATGGAGTGGCGGGCATGGCCTGCTCGCCTACGAATACCGCCATGAGAACGAGGTACGCGCGGGTGACCGCGAATTCGTGCTTAACCTGCCCGACGACTGGTTTCTGTTCCCGCGCGAACGCCGCCACAGCCTGTACGGCAGCCTGGAGCAGGAGCTTGGACCCAGCCTGCAGCTCGAGCTCACCGGTTTTCTGGCGCGTCGGCGCACGCTTCGCTCCTTTGTCCAGGGTGCCGGTGCGCTGGAAACCGAGGCACAGGCATCGGCACTAACCGCCGGCGGTACCGCGGCGCTGGTCTGGTCGCTGGGGAACAACTGGCAGGCGGAGCTCAGTGCTGGCTGGTCGCGCAGCAGCGACCGCCAGGTGCAGCTTGTCACGGCGAGCGGTGCGCTGTTCAATCGCTACAACAGCCGCAATCGCGTGGCGGACCTCGACCTCAAACTGACCGGCGACCTGTTCGCGCTGCCCGGTGGCAGCGCCAAGCTGGCGCTCGGCGGCCAGCTGCGCCAGGAGAATTTCGCCGACCTGTTCGAAACGTCCGTCAACCCGGCCGACCCCAACAACGGACGGCGCAGCGTGCAGTCGGCTTACAGCGAACTACTCGTGCCGTTGGTCGGTCGAGGCAACCGCAGGCCCGGTTTCGAGCGCCTGCTGGTCACGGCCGCAGCCCGCCTCGACCGCTATTCCGCCTACGGCGCCAGCATCGACCCGAAACTCGGCTTGCTCTGGTCGCCGCTAAGTGGGCTGGATCTGCGCTCCAGCTACGCAACCTCCTTCCGGGCGCCGTTGCTGTCCGAGGCGCTCGGCGACTACAATGCCTTTCTGTTTCCGACAGCCCTGCTCTACCTTCAGCCTGGCGAAGCGCCGACTGGGGTGGGGACGGTGCTGGTCGGCAGCAACCCGCTGGTCGAGCCCGAGACCTCGCGGAGCTGGACGGTCGGGGCAGACTGGCAGCCGCCGTCCGTCCCGGGACTGCAGGTTAACTTCACTTTCTACGACATCCGTTTCAACAACCGGATCGCGCTTCCAAGCCAGTCGATCGTCATTGTGGGCGATCCCGCCCTTGAACCGATCGTCACCCGGTTCCCGGCTGCGGACCTCACTGGCGGATTGCTTGGGGGCGCCGGACAAGTTCTCGATTTTTCCGGACCAGGGTTCACCAACGGCAATGCCACACCGGCCGACGTGGTAGTGATCGTGGATGCCCGAACCGCCAACACCGCCTCGACCCGCACGCGCGGCCTCGATCTGCTCGCTGGCTATGGCTTCACGGTCGGTTCGAACCAGCTCCGAGGCGATCTCAACATCAACCGGGTGCTGAAGTTCACCGACCGGCTGACCACGACCAGCGACCCGATCGAGACGCTCAACTCGCCGTTTAATCCAGTTAAGTGGCGCGGACGGGCCAGTCTCGGCTTGTCGCGCGGTCCGGCCAGCGCCAATCTGTTCGTCAACTATGTCGGGCCCTATCGCGACCGGCGTGCCAGCGCAGATCGGCGCGTCGATAGCTGGACCACCATTGACCTTGGCTTGGCGTATGCGTTGGAACGGCCGCGCGGAACGCCCGGACCGGTGCGGATCGGGTTCAACGTCCAGAACCTGCTGGACGCCAAGCCGCCCAGGCTGCAGCCGTCGCCGACCCTGGGGCGGGACATCGGATATGATCCGGTCAATGCCAATGCCCGCGGCCGCAGCCTGTCGCTGCAACTGCGCACCTCATGGTGAGGTTGCGCCGCGGCTTTGCAGCCGCGCTCGCCACCTTCTCATTGGGGGCCGGAGCACCACCGCCAGATAAGCCGGGCGGCTGGCCGGCTGCCTTGGTGCAGCTGGCGGACATCAATGGTCTAAGCGCGTCGCCCGACGGGCGTTATGTGCTGTTCCGGATTGATCGGGGCGATCCTGGCCGCAACAGCTACGACCTGCGCTGGCACCTAGTCGAGGTCGCGACCGGCAGGGTCCATGAGGTCGGGAACGGCGGGCTGCCCGTTTATGACGATCCGGGCGTGGTCCGCCGCGACTTGCCGGTCTGGTCGCGCGACGGCAACGCGGCCTTTGTGCGCGCGCTGAACGCCGACGGTGCGATTGGCATCTGGCGGATACGACCGGACTCACGGACCATCACACCGCTGCTGGTACCTGACGGCAATGCCGAAGGGCTTGCCCTGTCACCGGACGGCCGCGCGCTTGCTTATGCCACGGGTCCCGCGCGCGCGGAGGTTTTGCGGGCCGAGCAGACGGAATACGACTCGGGCGTACGCATCGACGAAACCGTCGATCTGTCGCAGGCCTTGGTGCGGGGCGGAGCGGTGGAAGGCCGCATCGCGACCCAGCGGCTGATCGGACACTGGTCGATCCGTGGCGGATTGATGTGGCAGGCCCCGCGCCAGCACCACCGCTTTGAATTCGCGACCGGCCGGGTCAGCGCGGACGGCCCGCCGCGCGCCGTGCCGCCCTTTACGCCGCCGAGTCTGTCCGTAGTGGCCGAGGCTGTCGAGGCTCGCAAGACGACACAAGCGACATGGAGTGGCGGGCGGGGTGGGGTATCGGCCCGGCTCGGCACCCGGTCACTGACCTGCCGTGCCGTATTATGCCGGGACCGACGGGTCGGCTGGCTCGGTTGGCGGCCGGGGACCGGGCAGGTGGTCATCGGCTTCCAGGATCGCCGTCTCGCGCAGACACTTGCGCTGTGGAGCCCGTCGGCTGGCACGCTGCGCGTGCTTGCGCGCAGCGACGGCTTGCTAAGCGGCGACCGCCACGGGCGGGCTCCGTGTGCGCTGACGCGCACGGCTGCCTTTTGCGTCCATTCGTCCGCTGCCAGTCCGCCGCAGCTGGTGCGGGTAGATCTGGCGACTGGAGCCAGAACAGTCCAGTTCGACCCGAACTCGGGCTGGCGCAAGTATTATCGCCCGCAGGTGGAGCCGCTCACACTCGACCTTGCCGGAACGACGGCGACGGGCGTGCTGCTGATGCCGCCCGGAGCAGCACCGCGGCGAGTGCCGCTATTCGTCAATTATTATCGCTGCGAAGGCTTTCTGCGCGGCGGCGAGGGGGACGAATGGCCGCTGCCGGAACTGCTGGAGGCAGGGTTCGTGATCGCCTGCCTCAACAAAGCACCCGAGAAGGGGGTGCAGGACGCAGTGCGCTCTTACGAAACCGGCCTTGCCGCCGTACGCGCGCTGGTTGACCGTCTGGCAGAAGCGGGGACGATCGACCGGGCGCAGGTCGGGATGGGCGGATTTAGCTTCGGCAGCGAGGTTGCGCTGTGGACGGCCATCCATTCGGACCTGCTGGCGGCCGTGTCGATCGCCTCCGCGCAGTGGGAACCCGCCAACTACTGGTTGTCGGCGCTGCAAGGACCCAAGACGCGCGAGCTGAGCAAGGTCGTCTGGGGGCTGGGGCCGCCGGACGAGACGCCAGAGGCATGGGCCCGATTATCGCCCGCTAACAATGCTGCTCGGGTCAGGGCACCCGTGCTGCTTCAGCTGCCGGAGCAGGAAGCACGGCAGATTCCTGAACTGGTCGTACGGCTGCGGGACGCTCGGGTGCCGGTTGAGTTCATCGGCTTTCCCGATGAAAATCACATCAAGGTGCAGCCGCGGCACCGGCTTGCCGTTTACCAGCGTAACAGCGATTGGCTGCGCTACTGGCTGCAGGGCGAGCGCGATCCGAGCCCGGACAAGGCGGCACAATACCAGCGATGGGACGCGATGCGGCGGACAGCCAAATCAGCGCGCAGCTCGCCAGCCCTGCAGCCATAGCTCAATGGTAGCGATCTCGCTCAGGCGCACATGATCGGTCGTGGAATGCCAGGTCTGAGCACGGAGCGCTGACTCGATGGCGGGCCGGTCGAGCAGGCCGGACCGAGCTAATTCGCCTTCTAATGTCAGCGTGCGGATTGAATCTCCCAAGCGGGTAAATCGCCGGTGAAGCAAGCCTTCCAGGCTGCCCTTGTCCCGGCGCTGAATGACCGAGGAGGGGAGCAGGGGGCGGAACGCCTCGCGGGCAACCGCGCGATCACGCCCGCCCGCGACCGTTAGCCAGCTGGGTACCTGTAGGCAGAGGTCCAACAGGGGTCGGGCATAAAGCGGATGAACGACCTCGGCCGCGGTCTCATGGCGGTCGAGGAAGTGTTGGATGTGAACGAGGGAATGCAGATGCTCGCGCCGACCGGGAGTGAGTCGGGGCATTACGACAAGCCAGGGATGGTGGTCGGGACCGGCGAGGAGAGTAGCGCGCGCGAGAAAGCGCTGGTCGGCTTGCCACGTGGCATGGCCTCGGCTGGAGCGAAGCTCACGCAGGCTCGCCCCGGCAACGGCCCACCAGCTCTGTCCGGTGCGCCTTGCAACGTCGCTGACGGTGCGGACGCCGCGACCCGAGAGCAGCGCGTCAGCAACCGGCGCCGCGCTGACCGATGATCCGAACAGATTGTCGCCGCCAGCGCCATCGGCCAGGAGGCTGCAGCCGCTCTGCCGGCTCAATTCTTCGATGTGATCGTCGACAGTGCGCAGCAACAGGTTGGCCGCTGGGCGGAAGGTGCGGGTGGTAAAAGCGGGTAGAGCAGCGCCCGGATCTTCGCGAACGACTTCCAGGCGAACTCCGCAACGGTCTGCTACCGCCTGGGCGAACCCCCGCTCGTCGCCGTCGGGCGAGAGGGTGGCAAAGGTAACAGCTTGGAACGCAATGCCGCGGGCATGCAGCGCGGCCGCGATGATCGACGAGTCCAGCCCGCCCGACAGCTGCAACAGCGCTCGTCGCCCGCTCAGCTGGTCCGCCACCGTGTCCAAGGTGCAGTCGCGTAGCGCCACGGCGGCTTGCGCCATCCGCCAGTCGCCGACGCCCTGAGGCCGGATCGGCGGGCACCAAGCCGCGACGTGCCGCCAGCCGCTTTCCATCTGCTGAAGCAAGGTGCCGGGCAGCACTTCGGTGACATGGGAAAAACCGGTGCGGGCGCTGCGCAGAAAGGGAAACTGCAGCCAGTGGCGGAGGAAGAGCTCGTCAATCACCGCACCATCCATGGCGCCGAGCGCTTCCGCGGTGACCGCATCGGACAGGAACAGGTCGGACGTGTCGCGCCGCAGGTGGTAGCAGGGTAACCCGCCGCTTGGTTCGCGCAGCAGCTCCAGCCGGCGGGTGGCCAGGCTGCAGTGGACGAAGGGTCCCCACCAGTCCTGCAGCACAGCCTGCGCGTCTTCTGGCGGTGCCTCAGGCACAGAGACTTCACCTGCTCGCCGGCTGTGCAGCGACCCAATGATTACGGCCTGCTTGCTGGCGATGACCGGAAGCCCTCGAGACGTGAACAGCAGCAAACCCGCAGGTGCCGATCGCTCGGCCAACTGCGCCTGTTCCGCGCGGTCCCGCCACTCGCCGTGGGAGGACGGGTGAGCGCAGATCAGCGCGTAGCGGAGCATGTCGGAACGGTGAGCACGGGCGTAAACCGCCGGATGGTGTCGACATGATCATTGAGAAGCATGGTGCCGGACTGCACCCAGCAATGTGCTGCAAATGGGTCGAGCTTGGCGCCGAAGACCAGCATTGCCGGGGCCCGTTGTGCCGCGAGCAGCCGCATGATTGCGAGCGAGTCAGTGAGGCAGTGCCGGGCTTGCGGGACAAATGTCCGGGCTCGGGCGATTCGATGAGCTGCCGTAATGCATTGGGCGTCAGGTCTCGTGCTCACTTCTTCCGGCGCAGCGAGGAAGGGCTCGACGAGGTCGGCTAGGGGGACCCGGGCGAGGTCGCGGCGTGCCAATCGCAACGCGCGCCAGAGGGCAGCAATGAGGAGGGGAGACGCTGGCACCTCCGGCAGGTTCAAAACGCTGCCCGCGATGGGCGGGGGCGAGGCCCGGGTGGCGCATGCCAAGTCTTCGCATTCGGGCTCGCCGGTGTACCCCGTGGCGCCAGAGCGATGCGCCAGGAAGCACTCGCGATCCTTTTGGTCCAGAGCGAAATAGCTGTCGGAATTTAGATCGAGGAACAGCGGCTCGCCATTGACCATTCCGTAGCCAAGCTGGGTCCGAGGGTGCAGCATGATTGGATCCGTCTGGTGAAGAGACGCGCGGCGAGCCGCGCGCCTCCATGTCGAAATCAGCGGCGTCCCAGCCCCGTAGGAGCAATCTGCAGACCGTCGCGTTCGTAGGTGCCGAAAACACCGCCCAGGGTCACCTGGCTCGCCCGTCCGAGGAGCCGTACCTGCGCTTGCTTGCGTGCCATCATCTCTCTCCTTGTCGCTGCGGATTTGCAGCTCGAAAAGGCTATGACGGCGTTGCTGAAGTAACGAACCTATTGTGCTGACATAACGCGAATGTATGGGAGGAGCGGTATAGCGCCGCTCCTCCCGCAGTTGCCCTTGGGGCTTAGGCAGGCGTGTACATGCCCTTGACCTCGAGGGTCCAGCCGACGTGGCCGCAGGTGACGCGACTGGCGCGTCCCAAGTTCAATCGGCGAAGGTGCAATGTGCGAGGCATCGTTTCATCTCCTTTGCTGGGGAGGCGCGCAAGGTCGCGCGCCATTGGCAGTCTAGGAATGAGCACCTCGTATCTGGAGCTTATAAGTCAGGAACCGGCGGATTGTTGTCGGGCCGAAGGGCTAGGGCAAGCAGTTGCGGCACCACCCGGTTCCGCCGCCGGTGATAGGCAAGGAGGCACCTGCGCAGCGCCCGGCGGTCTTCCGCCCTGCTTGCCGCGACGATGGCGCGGATCTCCTGGTCGAGATCGTTCAGCAGCCTTGCTTCAAGCCGTTCAAAAGGGCTCAGCCGCTCGCGCACGTTGCGCAAGGCCTGCAGGTGCTCCGGGTTGCCGCTACGTGCCACCAGACTCTCCAGCAGCGCATCCAGGCTATCCTGAGTGCGGGGGGCCAGCGGGGCCGCGTCCCCATCGAGCGCCCGCCGCGTCAGTGCCAGCAGCAACACATCAAGGTGCCAAGCGTAAAGATAGCGCAACATGGTCTCGCTTGGCAGCGGGACACGGAACCCCTCTTGAGGCGGAGCCTCGACGAGCCGCTCGCCGGTGAGCCGGTGCAAGGCGTCGCGTACCGGGGTCACGCTGGCATTGAGGTCGGCTGACAGGCTGGCCGGTTCAAGCCGCTCGCCCGGACGGACCCTCCCGGAGCGAAGCCGCTGCTTGAGAGCCACGTAGACCCGTTCAAAGGTGCTGGGTGCGGACAAGCAGCGCTCCGCCGGTCAGGACGCCGGAGCGGCCGGCCAGACCTGCTCCTCGAGAAACTGGCCAAGCAGCTGCTCCTGGTCGGGTCTTAGCGCATCGGTCGCTCCTGGGCGTTCCGGAACCTCGCCGCGCAGAAGGATTGAGGGGCATTGGCCTTCGTAGTTGCCAAGATTGGGCCGGTGCTGAGCATAGCCGACCAGCGCCGCCAGCTCGGGTTCGAACTGGCGGCGACCGCAGGTGGATAGGCCAGCCACTGGTTCTCGTAAGGCTTGAGCCAGCCTAGGCAGTAACTGATGATCGCGCCCCGACGGACTTCGGCGCTGCGGTTGCCTCCGGCGCCGTGTAGCGTGGATCCAAGAAACAGCAGGGCGGCACCGGGCTCCATCTTTACCGGAACGGGATCGCACGATGGCTCGGGTTCAAGCGCCTTGCGCCCGTGGGAGCCTGGCCAGATCAGGGTCGTGCCGTTGGCCTCCCTATAGCGGGTGAACGGCCACATGACATTGACCAGATACTCCACCTCGCCGGTTACTCCGCGCCACATGTCCTGGTCGCGATGGGGCAGCTGTGGCCGAGCACCCGGGTGCAGTGCCAGACCCTGGGTAAGGTTCAGCTGCACGGTGTCGCACCATGGCTCAAGTACCCGCTGTGTCACGCCCAAGACCAGCGGATGCTGCACCAATTCGCGAGCGATCGGCGAGCGGGTCAGCAGGCGTCCGAAGCGCTTGGTGCGCGCGCCGTAGAACCCGCCGGTGCAGTACGGGGTTTCCGCGAAGTCCGCGTCGAGTTCGTGGTCGAGCGCGGCGATCCGCGCTTGGTCAAGCAAGTCGGGAATGACGCAATAGCCGTCCGCGAAGAGCCGGTCGGTCCAGTGCTCGATCTGCTCGGCGAGTGAGCTGGGGACGTGCGGCGGGTTAGAGAGGTCGTTCATGTCAGGCAGCCTCGAACAAGGAGGAGGGGAGGGGTTCGTCGGTCCAGATGCCATTGGCGGCGAGCAGGTAGGGGGTGGAGCGGTCGATCTCGATCGCCAGTGCGCCGATCATGCCGCCGGCGCAGGAACGGGGCAGGCCCAACGGACGGCAATGCCAGCCGAACGCCAGGATTTGCTGCAGCCAGCCCAATTCGGCCACGCCGGTGTAGAGCCGCACGCCCCGCTCCAATGCGTCGCGCACCAGCGCACTGACCAGGCGGTTGCGGGTCGACAGTCGCTCACGGGCGCGGAGGTGGCGATCGAGGCAGAAGCGGGTAATCTCGGCAACGTCAGGACCGCTCGGCACCGGCCCGGCACACAGCTCGGTGAAGAGCTGGGCCAGGATGTGAGGGCCAGTTGTCGCAAGCACCCGGGCGGAGCCATGATGATGGCCGTCTTCGTCGGCGATCACCAGATAACGTGCTGCCGGAGTGTCGAACTGGTCGACTTCATAGTCGCCTTCGAGCACCGGCACGTTCCACCTCAGAAGGTCAACGAAGACCTCCTTGCGGGCACGAAACATGGACTGCAGCAGCCGATTGCGGACCGGCTCGGCAAGGGATTCGGCGACATGGATCATGGTCGGCTTGGTCCTCTCCGTGGGAGCTGACCTCACCATCCGACAGACGACCTCAGCCGCCCATAACCAGAAATGGGGATAGACTAGCGCCGAAGGACGTCGAGAAAGGCGATGTTGCCGTCGAACAGCGCATGCACCGCAAGCAAGGTTCGTTTGCTGACGCCGTAGCGCTCCCGAGCCTGCTTGAGGTGCTGGATGACGGTCTCGTGGCTGACGCCAAGGATGCGTCCGATTTCCCAGTCGGACTTGCCGCGCGCGGCCCAGACCACGCACTCACGCTGCCGCTCGGTCAAGCGGGGTGGCGGCGCATCGGAGAGGCTGGCTCGCCACAGGCGGCGCGCGGCCTCAAACGCGAAGGCGCCGACCAGTTGCGCAAGCGCAAGGTGTTCCTCGCAAAGCGGGTCGCCCGTTGCAGTCGCGAAGGAACAGGAGCCGTGCGCCTCGCCCGGCACATGCGCCGGGACTGTGTAGCCCTCGCCAATCCCATGCTCGCGCGCGGCGGCCAGCACCAGTCGGTCCTGCTCGGTCAAGGTGATGATCTGGTCGAGCCGCGACCAGGCAAAGCCGACGCTGGTCCGGTGGCTTGCACGATGAACCGGATCCACAGGGCCGAGCCGCTGCTCGTCGAAATACTCCTGCCAGGCCTGCGGATAATTGTGCAGCCGAACCGATGCGCCGGAGCGCTGCGGGTCGACGTGGTGAGTCAGGGCAAAATAGCGGAAGCCCAAGTCTGCAGCGACCGCGTCGAGCGCTGACGCCAGGCTCTCTTCCGCCTGTACATGGCTGATGTCTCGAACGAACGTTTCAACGCGATGAAACATGCCCCCTTGACGACATTATCGCCGCGCCACGCGGGGCAGCCCTCCAAGCGGTTCTGCCTTGGCGACGCCCTTTCCCCAACCGACACGCCTCGGCTTCTCACACCGCGGCCTCACCGGACAAACAACCGAGCAGGGCAAGTGTAGCGACCGGGTTTAAGGGAGCAAATATAATCAGGAGCTTCGCGCGGGACGTCGGACCGAGCAGCAGAGGTGACAGCCAATCTGCACGCTTCCCCTTATCGGTTTCGGAAGGGGATTGTGCCGAGGACATGACCCGGATGGTCGGATACCTTGGTCGCACTCACTTTATTGGTGACCGTCGCGTCTGAACAGGCCCGCCTGTCGCACGCCCTTGGCGTGCAAAGTCGGAAGGTCTGCCATGAGGGGAAGGCCTCCCTTTCCCTGTGACCGGCGTGACCTCATAGTTGTGGCGCCTGCTGACGGGACCGCCCGTTGTTGGCCGCCCACCTGGCCACAGCGCGTGAACACGAATGTTCGAGGCTGTGCGGACTACTGCCAGCCTTGCTGCAATTCCCCCGGACGGGTGAATTGGCCAGTTGTCCTGCGTCCGCTCTCCTCCAACCGTGCGTTGGAGCAGGGAACAGACGGCGGAATGGCGGAACGCGGCGGCTTATGCTTCGCTTCAGCAAGCCGATCGCTCTCTGTTCGCGTGGGAATGGCTGCGCCGCGATCCCAGGTACCGGGACGCGGCGGCGTTTGCACAGAAAGTTAAGCCACAGAGAGGCACAGGCAGATCTCCCGGTGTTTGGGGCCTTCATGCATTTGAGAATCCGGAGGTCGGAGTCCCCGAAGCCCGTCCGCTGTGGCGAGGCGATGTCCATCCGCTCGTGCTCAAAGGCGTGGCACAACCCGCAACGGCGTCCGCCGACACGGTTGAATTTGGTAAGCTTGCCGAGTTCGCCTCCCTTCAGCATGGCCTGGGTGGAGAGCAGCATCTGCTCCTGAGCGACGGACTGCGAACAATACGCCTGGATCTCGCCGGTGCGGGCGTTCTTCTGGCCGGACCGGTCGAACTTCACTATCGCTTGTTCGGCCTTCGGTCTGCTGCCGGTGCTGTGCTGGCGCTTCGCCGGCTGTTGGCACTCTGCGAAAGCGGCCGCTTCAGCCGCTCCCTCCATCCTCGCGAAGCGCGCGCGGCACGGTGGATCCTGGAACTCCGAGTTCACGATGCGCTTGCCTCGGGTGCCGGCCAGCGCGAGATCGCAGCCGTGTTGCTCAGTCAAACAGCGGCCGAGAGTCGCTGGCGCATCAACGTGCCAAGCGTGCGCTTGCAGGTCCAACGCCTTGTCCGGTCCGCCCGTAGCCGCCTTGGCAACGGCTATCGTGCCTTTCTCCTGTAGGGCAGTGCCGACGTTCAGCCCTGCTTCGCACCGCTGCTCAGGACTTCTTGCGGTTTCATGAGATTTCGAGAGCTGGTTGGTTTCATCTGCGACCGACTGCCAGTGGCCTGACGCATTGATTTCCTTCGCTGCTCATTCCGCTTCCTCATCGGTGCCTCCAGACTTTAGCTGTTCCGGGGCCTGGCGGCGCGCACCTGTTCCCTTCGAAGGCGTACTGAAAGCAGAGGTTACCGGTCCGCAAACGCCCGCGCATGCCGACACTGTCTCCGGTGCAGGCTCGGTTTCCCCGATATCGCTTTTCGAGCCTCTGCCGCGCTCGCACGATCAGCCAACGCCCCCTTACTGGCGGGCAATCGGGCGCCGCCGAACCTCCGAGGGACTAATGGACGACGATTTCGCCCGCGCGGCCCGGGCCAAGAAGGGGAGCCCTTTTCTCTCGACTGAGCAGGCAGCCTTCTACCTGGGACTCAGCGCCCGGAAGCTGCAGGCGATGCGCGCCCTACGCACCGGCCCGGCCTTTCGCCGCCACAGCCGCTACGTGCGCTACCACATTGACGACCTCGACGCCTGGTCGAAGGGCGTGTCAGCCACAGCCGATGCGTGAGGAAGCGAATCTCGCAGTGCGGTGCACAAGGACGCTTCGCCGCGCCCGCGGTTACGCTCGGCTCCGGAATATCCGGGTGGCCAGCGGTATCGCCGCCGTGGCCGCAAGCGCCGTCATGGCCAGCGCGGTCTGGCCGCCAAGGCTGGCGTTTGTCTGGAACGCGAGCGCGAGCAGCCCGATCGGCTTGTACCTAGTTACATCCGAAGACCTGATCAGAGCGGGCGACATGGTGGTGGCTTGGGCGCCGGCGAGAGTGCGGGCAATGGCCGCTGAGCGCCACTACCTCCCTTCCAATGTGCCGCTGGTGAAGAGAGTCGCGGCGATCGCTGGCGACCGCGTCTGTGCCGTCGGCGAACAGCTGTTCATCAATGACGAATTGGTCGCGCTGCGCCGACGCCATGATCCGTCCGGCCGGCCGCTCCCCAGGTGGAGCGGGTGCGAAGGTCTTGGGCCTGGCGAGCTGTTTCTGATCGCTCCGCGCCCTGGCTCGTTCGACGGCCGCTACTTCGGCGTGACTGAGGCGCATGACGTGGTCGGAGCGGCGAGGCTGCTTTGGCCGCGCTGAGGCTGGCACTGCTGGCTGCCGCCTTAATTCCGGCAATGCCGGCGCGAGCGAGCCCGGTAGACGGTTGGGACAGACCCATCGCGGAAGCCTCAGCCCGCTTCGGCATACCTGAAACCTGGATCAGGCGGGTCATGACCGCCGAGAGCGGCGGACGGACGACGCTGAACGGGCGACCCATCGAGAGTCCGGCCGGGGCGATGGGGCTGATGCAGCTAATGCCGGGCACCTGGCAGGATTTGCGGACCGTTCTTGGCCTTGGAAAAGATCCGCACGATCCGCGCGACAATATACTCGCCGGTGCCGCTTATCTGCGCCAGATGTACGACCGGTTCGGTTATCCGGGATTGTTCGCGGCCTACAATGCGGGGCCGGCGCGCTATGCGCGGCATCTGGCAACCGGTAACCGCCTTCCAGCCGAAACCGTCGCCTATGTCGCACATGTCGCGGGGGGCCTTTCTCGAGGCGGCCTTGACAGGCTCAGGCCGACGAGCGCCCCATCCGCTCCACCGCCCCTGTTCGCAATCCTGGCTGTCAAACCGCGAGCGCCGCTCGCGTCTGATCCGGACCCGGTGCAGCCCTCCTCGATCTCCCTGTTCGTGCGCCTGGAAACCTCGCGGCGCTGAACCTTCCGCGGAGCATCGCTCGCGGGCGGATGCGAGCGTCGCAGCGGAGGAAAGGGGGCGGGATGGGGGCGCAGCTGAAGGAGACATGTCGATGCCGGGCGACGAAGCAGGATGGAGCCTCGATCGGGAGGGGCGGGCTCTGGTCGAGCGGCTCGGCGGTCGGTGGAGCACGAACGGCGGCATGTGTCGTTGTCCCGCGCATCACGATCGCAGCCCTTCGCTGAGCGTGCGACCTGGGCGTTCGAGGTTGCTGTTCCATTGCTTCGCTGGCTGCTCTGCCGAGGACGTTCTTCGCGAGCTTGTCTCAGGCCGGCTGATCAAGCCCGGAGCGGCGGAGGCGGACGCGTTCACCGCTCGGGGCACTGGCGCAATCGATACCGGACCGGCGGCGCTCCGCTTGTGGGGCGCGTCGAGGGAAATCGCTGGCGGCCCGGCGGAGAATTATCTTCACCATCGAGGGCTGGAGGCGACGTCGCCGGAACTGCGCTTTCACCCGCGCACGCCGCATGGCGCCAAACCGCTGACGCGCTACCGGCCCGCATTGATTGCCGGGGTGCGCGACGAAGCTGGCCTTGTCGCGGTTCATCGAACCTTCCTCGTTCTTGGCAGCGCGCGCATCAGGGCTCGTTCTGCCGAGAAGTGCGGGCTCGGCCCGTTCGGACGCGGTGCGGTGCGCCTCGGCGGCGTGGCGCCGCGTCTCGGACTTGCCGAAGGGATCGAAACGGCGCTTTCCGCCGCCGCATTGTTTCAGGTCCCCTGCTGGGCGACGCTCGGGACCGGGCGGTTCGGTTCAGTCGCGTTGCCGCCCGAGGTGACCGAGTTGCTGCTGTTCCTCGACAATGATGCGGGCGGCTGCCGCGCCGAAGCGCTCGCACGGCGGGCTTATGCGCACATCCGGGCAATCGAAGTTCACTATCCCCGGCAAGCGGGCGCCGATTGGAACGACGTCCTGCGCCTAGGCCGGGGCAAGGTATATTAAAGGAGAGGGAGCGGTCGGCGGCCGACCCGTGGCGGCGATGGTGCGATTGCCCGGGTTGGAGACACGCCATGGCCACGCAGCTTTCCCTGACTGACAACCAGCCGTCTCACTTGTCAGTCGCCAATGCACTTCTCGCGGACTTTCGAGCCGGAAAGCAGGTAGATCGTGATTGGCTTCGCAAGCGGTTCGAGAGCCAATTGCTGAGGACTGCGCCATTGGCATCCATTACCTGGATGGTTCCACGGTGACCGCATTCGACTCGGACGCGACCACATGGTCGAACCCGTCATGCGTGTGGTGGTACGTTTAACAAATAGACGGCGCACCTCGAACCGACGGGACGGTAGCATGCACTACCTGAAGATCATCGTCGACGAGAGAACGAAATTCATCAGGTCGTTGTGCCTACGTGCGTGGTTGCAACGGTCTGTTAGGCCAGCACCCAAGCGGGCAGCGTAAGGATTGCACAACGTATCAAGAGCGGCGCAACGCACATGTGCCAATTTGGGTTCTTTATACCTTTATTATGCTAACTCCTTGTTAATTTCTGTGATATTGCCACCGTACGAATCAGGGGATGGGCACCGGGAGCCCGCGTGAAGCATAAGCTCGCCGGTTCACCTGACCCGAGCGGATCAGGGATTAGCCGAAATGACCAGCAGGGGAGGTGAGTCGCGCCGACTTGTAGTGCTCAACGCCCAGCAGGTGCTCGGGCCAAAAGCAGAACGCGGTGCTTGCCTCATCAGTGGTCGGGAAAGTGCTGTCGCCCGTGATCTGGGCCTCAGGGTTCTCGCCTTGACCCATGCTGGCGGCGCGTGGGCCAAGTGGCACCCGATAGTATCCCAGGGCCTCAGCGCCCGCGCTCTCTTCAACCGAGTCTCGCAGGCCTGCTTCTAAGTTTTTTCTTAGGATTGAGCCCGTCCGAACAAACCCTCCGAAAGGTAGCTAAGCCATGCCGTCGATGTCTTTCCTCATCAACGATCAGTCCACGAGCAGCGGCGGTGCACCGACCGTAAAGGTGACCGTCACCGAAAACGCGGATGGTACACTTACGTTCAAGATTGAGCAGCTCGTTGCTGCTGGTAATTATCTTGGTGATCTTCGCGGGTTGTTCTTTGATCTTGCGAACGAAGGCCTCCTCGGCTCCCTGCAGGTCACTTCCGCTACTCGCTACCTCGCTAATGGCGGCACGACCCTGACTGCAAGTAGCGCGGGCCCAATCGTCTTCGCCTCCGGAAACGACACCGTCAGTTCGGTGGGCTCCTCCAGCAATAACATGAATGGCCTGCTTGGAAGCGACGGAGGCTTTGATGCGGCCGTCGAAATCGGCTCAGAGGGCGTTGGCGCCGGCGGCGATGACGTTCGGGCGTTTAGCTTCACTCTGGACAGCACTGCGCGCGATCTGACTCTGGCAGATCTGGCGAACGTGAATTTTGGCGTTCGGATTATGTCAGTCGGTCGAGACACCAATGGCGATGGCGTTATCGACACCGCTCGGGACGGTAGCTCCAAGCTGCTCGAAAATGCCGGCGTAGTTGCGATTGCTGACGTGGACAGCGTTACGGAAGATGGTCCGACCCAAGCTGACGGCAACGTGCTGACCGGGTCAGGCGGGACCGATGCGAACGCGACCGATGGCAAGGCTGACCTGGGCGCCACAGGCACGACCGTCATTGGTGTGGCCAAGGGCGCCATGGCTAGCGCTTCAAGCGGGGTCGGCAGTGCGGTTGCAGGTACCTATGGATCGATCAAGATCGCTAGCAACGGCGCTTATACATACACTCTGGACAACTCGGCGGTTCAGTCCCTCGCGGCTGGTGAGACCACAACGGAGACGTTCACCTACACGATCAAGAGTGCTGATGGGGACACTTCCAGCACTACGATCTTGATCACGATCAACGGTACTAATGATCGCCCAGACATCAAGCTGTCCATGGGCGACTCGGGTACAGCAGGCCTCACGGAGACCAACGCGGGCCTGAGTACATCTGGCAAGCTGACAGTTCTTGATGTCGATACGAGCGACACGGTCAGCGTGGCGGTGAGCTCAGTCGCGACTAGCGGCTCGGGCGGCACCAACGGAATCATCGTGGATGCGCTTAAGGCGATGCTGAGCCTGACCGGCAACACCGGCAACGCCGCGGATGGAACCGCTGGCAGCCTCGGGTGGAAGTTCGACTCCGGCAGCCAAGCTTTCGATTACCTTGGCAAGGGCGAAACCCTTGTCCTTACCTATACTCTGACGGGCACGGACACGCAGGGCGCCTCTGACGCCCAAACCGTCACCATCACCATCACTGGCACCAACGATGGCCCGGTGGCCGTGGCCGATGTGGCTTCGGGAACCGAGAACCAGACCCTCACGGTGAACGTGCTGGCCAATGACACGGACCTCGACGACGGCCACAGCTTCACGCTGACCAACGTTGCGGCTCCCAACGGCCAGGGCTCGGCGAGCATCGTCAGCAACCAGCTGGTGTTCAACCCGGGCACCGACTTCGATCACCTGGCGGCGGGCGACACCGCCACGGTGGTGGTCAGCTACTCGATGAAGGACGATCAGGGCGCCACGTCGACCTCGGACGTCACCATCACCATCACTGGCACCAACGATGGCCCGGTGGCCGTGGCCGATGTGGCTTCGGGAACCGAGAACCAGACCCTCACGGTGAACGTGCTGGCCAATGACACGGACCTCGACGACGGCCACAGCTTCACGCTGACCAACGTTGCGGCTCCCAACGGCCAGGGCTCGGCGAGCATCGTCAGCAACCAGCTGGTGTTCAACCCGGGCACCGACTTCGATCACCTGGCGGCGGGCGACACCGCCACGGTGGTGGTCAGCTACTCGATGAAGGACGATCAGGGCGCCACGTCGACCTCGGACGTCACCATCACCATCACTGGCACCAACGATGTGGTCACGGTGATTGCCGCGGGCACTACGGCTTCCGGCGCGGTGGTTGAGGACACCACCAGCGTCGCCTCGGGCACGATCACCTTCATCGACGTGGACCTCAAGGACGGCCACACCGCCAGCGTTGCGCCGGCTCCGGCCAACACTACCGGCCTGGGCAGCCTGGTGCTGGGCGCGGTCAACGAGGCTGCCGGCGCTGCCGGTGGCACCGTGGGCTGGGCCTACACCATCAACGATGCGGCCGCTCAGTTCCTGGCCGCTGGCGAAGTCGTCACCGAGACCTACGTGGTCACGCTGGATGACGGTCATGGCTCCACCACCACCCAGAACGTGACGGTGAGGATTACCGGCACCAACGATGTGGCCGTCATCGGCAACCCGACAGTCGCCTCGGTGACAGAGGATGTAGCGGCGACCAACGGCAACCTGGTTGCCAATGGCTCGATCTCGATCAGCGATGCCGACCATGACCAGAGCTCGTTCACGACCACGGTTACCGGCACCCAGGGCAACCTTGGCACGCTGACCCTGGCCGCCAACGGAAGCTACACATACTCGGTCGCCAACAGCGTCACCCAGTACCTGCAGGCGAACGAGACCAAGGTCGACACGTTCACCGTGACGGCGCTGGATGGCACGACCAAGCAGGTCAGCTTCACCATTAACGGCGCCAACGACTCGGCCGTCATCGGCAACCCGACAGTCGCCTCGGTGACCGAGGATGTGGCGGTCACCAATGGTAACCTGGTTGCCAATGGCTCGATCTCGATCAGCGATGCCGACCATGACCAGAGCTCGTTCAAGACCACGGTTACCGGCACCCAGGGCAACCTTGGCACGCTGACCCTGGCCGCCAACGGAAGCTACACATACTCGGTGGCCAACAGCGTCACCCAGTACCTGCAGGCGAACGAGACCAAGGTCGACACGTTTACCGTGACGGCGCTCGATGGCACGACCAAACAGGTCAGCTTTACCATCAACGGCGCCAACGAGGTGAATAGTGCCGTGAACGACAAGCTGATCGTTTCGACAAATACGATCGCTACGTTCTCCACCAGCGTACTGACTAGCAACGATTTAAATCAGCTTGCGGTAATTGCGATGGCGATTAACGGAACCAGCCCAAACGGCACCTTGGCGTTCGATAAGCTCACTCAGACCTTCACCTACTCATCGACGAGTGGCACCGGCGCCGCCGTAGATACGCTGACGTATACCTTGAGCAATGGCTCAACCGGGACGGTCACACTTGACGTTGTAAATGCGAACCCCGGCTTCGACTTAAAGACCTACCTCGGCAGCGGTTCGTATCAAGGAGCATTCCTAGATGCGGCTGGAGGGCCCGACACGCTGACCGGCGCGAGCGCATCAGATACGCTCATCGGGGGGGACGGAAATGATACACTAATTGGTGACGCTGGCAGCGATATCCTTCGTGGAGGAGCAGGTAACGACACACTTGACGGGCAAGGCGCAACACGTGATTTCGACCTGATCGACTTCTCTGACGGTAATGCAGGCATTAACTTTACCCTGACACAAAGTGCATCTGTCACGACCTTCACTGCCAGTGCAGCATCAGGCTTGGGGACCGATAATTACCGTAACATGGAGGGTGTGATCGGCACCAACTTTGCCGACACCCTAAATGGCTCCAACTTCGCCGATATCATCAAAGGCGGTGGAGGAAACGACATCATAAACGGCAACGATGGAGACGACTTCATCTACGGCGGTGCTGGGGACGACGGCCTCAACGGAGGACTTGGGAAGGATACTTTTGTCTATGAAGGCTCCGGACTCGGCACCGACACTATCACCGGTTTCGTTTCGGGCACCGACAAGATCGATCTCAAGGCCTACGGCATAAGCATTGCAGACGTGCAAAGCACTTTTGCAAACAACGCTCTGACCCTCTCCGTCGACACGGACCACAATGGTACGAGCGACCTCATCATCAAGCTGAATGCGATGTCGTCGGTGAGTGCCTCGGACTTCATCTTCTAAATCGAACTGCAATCTGAGCCTCGAAAAGAACTCGGGGCTCAGATTTGTTCAGCCGGCTTGGCTTCAAAACTGCAAAGGCTCGCCAGGAGCTTACCGCTCCTCAATTGCCAATCACCACTGCGACACAGTTACGGAGCATGCAGCCCGAGCTAGCCGCAAAGCAGCGGCACTCGTCCCTTGCGGCTGGCCTTGGAGTCATCGTCTTCAAGGGGCCGCGAGGACGAGGCTCCTTCAAGGAAGATCACAACGAGGCTACCGGCAACACCTGGATTTGCCTTGAGCACCAGCAATCCTGTGTGGTCATTATTGCGAATGACGTTCGGGCCGAGCGTGCCTTCCCGCGCATAGCTTGACACATCCTAGGTGAGACCGGAGTGCCTTGGTCTTGGGAATATGGGAGCGCCAGAACTCTACTCTGAGTCTCGTTGCAGATGGGGATCTGAGCCGCTAAGTCTCCGAAAAATCCCGCATTCGCGAGCGTCTGCTTTCCACGTTCGTTTACCCGAAAGCAGCCGTTCCGCTTCCCACCACTAGCAGACGTAAGACTGGCCTGAACGCAGGCCAGCTCCTAGGCGTCGGCAAGGATGGCCTGGATGGCCCGTAGGGGCGCCAAGAGGCCAATCAACACATCCTTCCCCGGAAGCGGAAGCACAACTAGCGTTTGAAAATATCCATAAAGCTGATGGTGCCGCTGAACAGGGCATGGGCGACCAGCTGAGACCGGCTCACGGCATCATAGTTTGCTCGTGCCTGTTTCACATACTGGTGCACCGTTTCAGGACTAATCCCGAGGATGGTCGCAATCTCGGTGTCAGATTTGCCGCGAGCCACCCAGATCAGACAGTCGCGTTCGCGATCCGAAAAGCGGGCAGGGTCCGTCAGCTGTTGCTGCTCGCGCCTGAGCAGGCGTCGGGCCGCTTCAAAGGCGTAAGTCCCGACCAGTTGTGCCATCGCTAGATGGTCAACTCGGATCGGTTTGCCTCGCCTGACCGCAAAGGAACAAGAACCGTTGACCTCGCCAGGGACATGCGCCGGCACGGTAAAGCCTTGCCCCAGACCGTGCTTTTCGGCGGTGGCAAGGACCCGGTAGTCTCTGCTGGTGAGCGGGATCATTCTGGGAAGCTCGGACCAGGCAAACCCGATTGCGGTTAGTTGGCAGGCGCGATGGATGGCGTCCGAGCGCCCAAGCTGGTGGCGGTCGTAAAAGCGCTCCCAACCTTCCGGGTAGTTGTGGATCCGGAAGGTAGGCTCGGATGAACAACGAAAGTCCACATGGTGGCTGAGGGCGAAGAACGCGAAACCCAGGTCTGTCGTGATTTCCAGCAGGGCGGCCCGCAAATCGGCCTGGCTGGAAACGGAACTTACGTCGTCAACAAACGCACTGACTCTCTCGAACATGCCTACCCGCTGCGGTCACGAGCGGTGTTCCAAGCACCGGATCCCTGTGCCGCCCTTGCAAGGCCGAGTCGGGGGTCTCACTCCTCAACATAGCCGTTTCCGAGCGGTGTCCGCTGCTCACCGAATCTTCGGTGAGCTTGTCCACAGACGGATCATGGCAGGATCGTGCAACCGCGCAATTCCCCCAGGTGGGGGAATGACTTAGCGACCCATCTTGGGACAGCAGAGGAAAGGAAGCTTGCCGCTGAGCGGCTCGACTGGAGTCGGTCAGTGATGGAGATTCTTCATGAACCAGGTTGGCGACCGGCTCGCGCCGGCAGAGGTGATCACCGCCGCAATTGTAGCGCGGCTGGAGGCGGGCGCGCGCCCTTGGGTCCAGCCGTGGACCGGCGCCTCGGTGTCGCGGCCGCTGCGGGCCTGCGGCACGCCCTATCAAGGAATCAATGTCCTTTGGCTTTGGATGGTGGCTGAAGCCGCCGGTGACTTATCGCCTTTCTGGATGACCTACCGCCAGACGCAACTGCTTGGCGGCCAGGTTCGCAAGGGAGAGCGCGGTACAATTGCCATCTTCTACCGAACGTATCAGCCCGGGAAACCCGGCGAAACCGACGAGCCGGACGACGCCGAAAGCGGACGAGCGCGCCGCGTCCTCGAGAGTTTCACCGTGTTCAACGCCTGCCAGGTTGAAGGGCTGCCCGACCGGTTCTTTCCGACGCCACTTTCGTTACCACCTGCCACCGAGCGAGACGCCGCCCTCGAGAGCTTCTTTGCTTCGGTGCCCGCGAGCGTTCGCCATTGTGGAGCGGAGGCCTACTACTCTCCCGGCGCAGATCAGGTCACCATGCCGGAACGCGCCCTCTTTCGAGACCTCGACCACTATCACGCCACGCTTGCTCACGAGCTGTCGCACTGGACCGGTCACGAGAGCCGGCTTGCACGCCAGCTCAGCAACCGGTTTGGCAGCGAGGCTTATGCCATGGAGGAGCTGGTCGCGGAACTGTCGTCAGCGATGCTCGGGGCTGAACTCGGGTTGCCCGTGGAGCATCTCGATCACCACACCAGTTACCTGGCGTCCTGGCTCAAGGTGCTGAAAGCCGACACCCGAGCGATCCTGACCGTCGCCGCCAAGGCGGAAGAAGCCGCCTCCTTGCTTCTGCGCCTGGGTCGACCGGAAGTAGCGGAGGTCCGTGCCGAAGACATCTCGGCCGATCCTCCAGCGGCGATTGCGGCCTGAGTTCGGAGCGCCCCACTGCGCGTGAGAAAGACGATGGCGCAGCTTCTCGTTCTACGAAACGCTCCGAGATCGGCGCGGGAGAGGCCCTGCACCGCCAGCGGTGGACCGCAACCCGCTTCGCCTCCGGCCCGTGTTGGCGTGCTGCTTCGCGCCCGCCGGCCCGCGCTAGCCGGGACTAGGGGTGTCCCGCCGCAGCTTGCGGCGGTGCGCTCCGCCGCTTCATGGCGGCGCTTCGGGCTCCCGGCGCCGATTTCCGGCGCGACTTCAGGAGAGCTTGTCATGACCACCACCCTTGCCGCTCAGCTTGCCGCGCTGGAGCTCGGCCACCTTAACATCGCGTCCGAAAACCAACGGCACTGCACCGATGCGCCTGACCCTGCTGCAGCCGAACAGACGTTGGCGGCTGTCTGGTCCGACCTGTTCGCACTGTTCCCGGACACGGCGCTTGAGGACGATGCCGAGGAGCTCGGCTGGGCCTTCGTCAACCTGTTCCATCGCGCTGCCCAGAAACGCGCGCGCCAGATCGACCGCGCGACTGACGAGGTCCGCTGCCTCATTGCCTGGGCCGACGGCTCGGAGGTGCACTCAACCGAGCTCGAGCACCAGGTCGAGCGGGCGCAAGCTGCCGAAGCAGCGATGCTGTTGCTGGAAAGCCTCCGCGAAACCGCAGCTCGGTTGTACCTCAACGAGACCGGCCATTCTTGGCGTCCTGCCGGAGGCTCCCGTGCCAACCACGGTGCCGGTCTGACCTCCGCAGTCGTCGACGGACGCGACTTCTTGCGCGCTCGTACGGAGAGCCGGCGCAAGGCCCTCATGCCCGAAGGCACCCCGGTTGTCTTTGCCGGCGGGCGCTGCTCATTCGCCACGAACGAGGAGGCGAAGGCGTTCGCCACCAGCGTGTGGGACACGCTCGACAAGGTTCGCGATCGCGTTGCCGACCTCGTCCTGGTGCATGGCGGCGACACCAAGGGCGTGGACCGGCTCGCCTCGTCCTGGGCCGAGCAGCGCAAGATTCCGCAGGTCGCGTTCGGGCTTGACCGACGCCTGGGACAGCGAGCCGGATTCATGCGCAACGACCAGATGCTGTCCCTCAACCCACGTTATGTCGTTGCCTTCCCCGGCACTGGGGTGCTCGAACGGCTGGTTATCCAGGCCAAGGACAAGGGCATCGCCGTCGTCGATCGCCGTGGTCCGCTCGGCACCCACCCCAAGCATTCGGCACAGCAAGCGGCCGCCTGAGCGCCGCTGGCCGGGCCGGCTCAGTGCCGGTCCGGCCTTCTCTCTCTTCAGGAGCCGGGAGGAGAGGGCGCGGTGCCGCTTCGGAGCCGCAAGGCACGCCATTCGGGCGGAGCCGGCCTCCAACCTTTGCACGAGGATGGCTGCCATGCGCGACCGAACCGACACTGATGCCGTGCGCCGCATCGAGGTGGCAGTGGCCTGCTTGCCAAAGAAGCAGCGCGACGTCTTCCTCGCTCATCGCCTCGTCGATATGCCCTACGAAGAGATCGCCTGCCGTACCGGTCTGAGCGTTCGGCAGGTCGAACGGCATATGGCCAAGGCCATCTACAAGCTTGCCAAACAGCTCGACGGCCGCGAGCTCAGCTGGTGGGAACGCTGGTTCTGACTGCTGCCGTGGCCCACTCGCCAGCCTCCGCATGATCTCTTAGGATCGCTCCCGATGCGCACCAATCTCGAACATCTGCCACCGGCTAAACAGCATGAGCTGGAGCGGGTCGTGCGTATCCTCATGACCGAATTCGATGAGGCGACCGCCCGGTCCACGCAGCCGTGGAAGCGGAACGGCAGGATCTGCAAGATCATCCTGTTTGGCAGCTACGCCCGCAACGACTGGGTCGACGAGCCGGAGAACGGCTACCGGTCCGACTTCGACCTCCTCATCGTTGTCAACCATCGCGACCTGACCGAGGTCGCGGACTACTGGTACGTCTCTGAGGACAAGATCCTGCGCGATCCTGCGATCGAACGGCCGGTCAACATCATCGTCCACTCGATCGACGAGGTGAACCACGCGCTGAAACGCGGCGAATATTTCTGGGTCGACATCGTTCGCGATGGCATCGCGCTCTACGAACTGCCGCAGCACGAACTCGCAGCACCGCTGCCAACCTCACCGAACGATGCTCATAGAATGGCCCTCGACTACTTCGAGGATTGGCTCACGAAAACGGATGATGCCACAGAAATTGCGCAATTCTGCATTGAAAGGAAGAAGTGGAAGGATGCGGCTTTCACCCTCCACCAAGCTACGGAACGAGCCTACGCGTGCTTCCTGCTGGTGCGGACCCTTTACTTCCCGCGATCTCATAATATCAAGTTTCTGAGGTCCCTGGCGGAGGACAATGAGCCTAGGCTGATCGACGCCTGGCCGCGCGCTAACAAATTCGATCGGCGTCGGTTCGAGCTTCTGAAGCGGGCCTATGTCGAGGCCCGTTACTCCGCGAGCTACGAAATTGGAGCCGAGGACTTGGCTGCGCTGACCCACTCGGTCCGGCGACTCCGCGACATCGTTGAAGCAGTCTCCCGTGAGCGCCTACGGGAGCTTCAGCTGGCAGCCGAAGCCGGAGAACATCCGCCACTCACTTGAGCAAGCGCCGGGGCTCATGACGTACAGGCGCTGAAGAAGAGGCTTTGATCAGCATACTTTCTTCCAGTGCACGCCGGACCACACCCATCTCCTTTCCAGCCCATCTGGCGCGGCTGCGACGGCCCGCAACCCACGGCTTCTCGGCCCGTGTTGCCCTGCGGGCTGCCCGCGCCGGCCTCGAGTCGGGGTTTCCTGCAGCTTCGCCTCCGGTGCGTTCCGCCGCACTCGCCGCGCCTTTCTCCGGGCTGTCGACGGGGTGGTCCCGGCGACCAGATTAGGAGATTGCAGCCATGACCAACACCGTTCTTCTCGTCGGCAACCTGGGCGCCGATCCCGAGCTCCGCTCCACCACTGGCGGCACCGACATCGCTTCGTTCAGTCTCGGCACCAGCCGTCCCAAGCGCGACAGCGAAGGCAAAACCTTCAAGGATGAGAGCGGCTTCACCGCGAAGGACACTGAGTGGCACCGGGTCACCTGCTTCAATGGGCTCGGCCGGATCGTGGCCCAGCACGCGAGCAAGGGCATGCTCCTCTCGGTCCGTGGGCGGCTACACTACACCCGCTGGACCGATCGCGAAGGCGTCGAGCGCTACGGCTGCGAGATCATCGCCGATGACGTCCAGTTCCTCACCAGGCCTCGTCAGGAAAGCGCCAGTGATGAGCTCGAGCTGACCTCTCAGGACGAGCTCGCCGATTGATTGAACCGTTCAGCTTAGGCCTCGGCAGCTCTGCTGCCGGGGCCTTCTTTCTGCGTTCATGCGTGTCCACCGCCGTGCAAACGACCTTGATGACGCTCGAAGAAGAGCGGGAGGAGAAGCTGCGGGGGGAGGGGGGTTCGTTCTCGTAGAGGCCAAGTGTGGCGGCCGGCGGAGCGCCTCTCAAGGATGCGCGGTTCCCCCAATTTGCTACGCAAATCGGCTCCCCCACGCCCCGCTTCGCGGCGCCTCCGGCGTCCCTGACAGCCACTCCGCCGACCGCTCCGAAGTGCCGTCTTCGATCAGAAGACAATGCTGAAGGAGTTGCGAGATGAACATGGCTTCGATGATGAATCGTGGATGCGACGCGGCAGTTGACGCGCTGCGGGCAGAGTTCGGTGCGGTTTTGGCAGAACGCATCATCGAGGCTGAAGCTGTCGATTTCCTGTGGGAAGCGCGTGTCCAGGAGCGTGATCTTGGGCAGCAGATTGTCTCGGAGTTGGACGACGAGGAAGAAGCCGTTGAACTCTCAAGAGTCGCAATCCTGAGCGTTCTGGACGGGCGCTGGTACGCCGGAGCATGCTTGGTAGATGGCGACGGCGTAGCGGCTGAACTGCTCTGGAAACGGTGTTTCGTAACGCTGGCAGAGGCTGAATTCGGGCTTCTCATGGCGCGATGAACGCTCTCGGGTGTTTCATGCGGGGGCGGCGCAAGAGCGTCGCTCTCGCTCTTCTCTGGAGTCGAGCTGTCATCAGAGCTCGCAGAGTAGCAGCGGTAATGACACAATATGGAATGTAGTTGGGCCGGAAAGATAGAAAGGGGCAGGGGAAGGCAAGATAAAGGCATTGTCTCACGACTGCTGCCAAGTGCTTGTCTGCACATCGATTTACAGAGAGATTCGCGCGTGCTGCATGAGGCAATCCGGCTCTTAGGATTTCCTACGCTTAATTCCGGCACTGAGGCTTATGTGTCGACGCCGAAGTTGGTTACTCGGGCAGCTTGGCCGGATGTCTGCTTCTGGTGGAAAGCGGAACGGCCGCTTTCGGGCAGCTCAAAGTGGAGTACGCTGATCGGTCATGATCCTCGGATGGCTGCTGGACAAGGATGCGAGTGGCAAAGCGGCGCGGTTTCGCACCTAGGTCACGAAGGTGTTAAGCGCCGAATCCTCGCCCAGTGATCGACCAACAAGCCGCCAAGGGCCAGCAGGGCGGTTGGGAGGAAGGTGTTGGGGCCGGTGTACAGTCCGATAGAGTGTCCGATCGGGAGCCAGCAGCCGAGCCAAAGCAGGAGCACTAGTCCGGTGCGCCGCCGCTGGCCGATCCACCAAGCCATCGGCACCAGCAGGAGCAGGGAGTCGTAGGTCTGGAGATAGGCCGGAACAAGCAGGGTGGTGGCGGCCAGAACCGGCACCTTTTCGCGCCGATCCTGCGCCCAGGCGAGGGCGGTGACGGCGACGGCGAGGGCGGCGAAGGACGCGCACTGCGCGCTCATCGAGCGTGCCGCCCTGGCGCACGGGATCGCCACCACCGGCGACTTGCGCGATTATTTCCGGCAGTCGCCCGAACAGGCAGGTCACGCAATCCAGATGCTGGCCGAACAAGGGGTGCTGATCCCGGTGGAGGTGCCTGGCTGGCGCCACGCCTGGCTGCACCACGCTGCGCGTCGCCCCCGCCGGATCGATGCGCAGGCACTGCTGGCGCCGTTTGATCCGCTGATCTGGGCACGGGGCCGCACCGAGCGGCTCTTCGGATTCAGGTACCGGATCGAGATCTACGTTCCGGCGGAACAGCGTCGGCACGGCTATTACGTGCTGCCGTTCCTGCTCGGCGAGCGGCTGGTGGCGCGTGTTGACCTCAAGGCCGACCGGCAAGCCCGCAAGCTCCTTGTGCGGTCCATCCACCTGGAACCGCATGCGCCGGGCCACACGGACGAGGCCTTAGGAACGGAACTCGCGACCATGGCGGGCTGGCTTGGGCTCAGTTTTGAGTGATAAGTTCAAGTCCAACGCACTTGCGCTCGTCGACGTTCAACGTCCGCAGGGAGCGCACAAGTACCGCGCGGAGGAAGTTCGCTGCCGGTCCGGGCGTCCGACCTGCGGGATATGTTGGCAGAAGTTGCAGCCAAAAGCGTTACGCTCGACAGCTATTTTTCAGTGCGGTGATGACTGCCTCAGCAGCTGATCATGGGACAAGGTCCGCCAGTTCGGCAGGCGCCGCATCGAAGGAATACGGGTTGAGGAACTGCCTGCCCCAGAGCAGGGCTCGATCAGTCTCGGGCAGCTCGGCCTCGTCGCAGACGGGGGTCCACTGTTCCTGAATGGTTGCGATCTGGTGCGCGATGATCGCTTTGGCCTGAGCGGCCGTCAGCAGGAAATCTGCCGCAGCGTTCAGACAAGTGGCGAGGCGGCTCGACCGTTCGTCGCCGTGGATCAGCATGGCCTGGGATGCTTCACCGCCGGTGCGGCCCTGCGGGCAGATGTCGTAAGCGGGCGTGAGTGTCAGCGCCTTGCCGTCCCAAAAGGCGGCATGGTTGCGGGCATGGTCGTCGGTGTTGCCAGACAGGATGTTGAACACAATCCGAGCAAAGAGTTGTCGCAGGGTAGCCCTAGGGCTGGTGAATCGGTGGCGGACGATCTCGGCCAGCTGTTCGTAGCTTGCATAGCGGGCCATCATCTCGTCGAGCGCAAGCAAGGTGAGGGCGGAGACCAGCGCCATGCGGTGCCACTCGTCTCCGAGCGCAACGCGGTCGAACCGCTCAACCAGGAGGATGTCCCTGCCAAGCGCGCGGGCGAGCTTCACCGTCGCGACATCGAGGCCGACGGCGGCTGCGAGGCGCATGGCGACGAACTCGGCCTTGACGACATTGTAGAGGTCGTTGCTGGCCGAGGATTTGGCGATGTACTTGCGCTCGTCCGCGTCGATCAAGACCTTGGGCCGAGCGCCGCCCAGCGAGGTGCCGTGCTGGAGGGCCTGGTCGAGTTCGGGGCGGAGCAGAACGCCTTGCTCGACCCGTTCGGCCGACTGCATCAACTCTTCTAGCGAGGCGGCCTGACGCTGGCGGGGCACATAGTCTGTCGGCGAGCGCTGGAAATCGAGTGCACCCACGCGGTCGGAACCGGATTCAAGTAAATAAGTGAGCTCGTCCAGCTCCACGCCACCCGCATTCTGCCCCTTGAACCCCAAAGCGCGATTGATGATCACGCGGCGACCCCAGGCGTCAGGCGAGGCGTCGCGGATCGCGCTGGGCATGGAAAGGCCCGCGAGGAGCGGCAGGTCACCGGCCCTGAGCGGCAGCTCAGGCTCATAAAGCGAAATGGCATCGGGGCGAGCGAGGTAGGAGCGGCCCTAATTGAAGACGAGGTTCTTGCCGGCTCGACTCAACAGGCCCGCGACAACCGGTGAAGCGTGACGCGGGAGCCAAATCCAGACATAGGCTTCCTCGTTGCGGACCTCAGAAGGCATCCTTGACCACCCTCTTGCGCGGCCGGGCCGCTTGCGGGAGCAGCGCCAGCTTGGCGTCGGCCGCCGCCTTGTGGGTTGCCAGCCGATCGCGCTCGGCTTCGAACAGCGGCACCCCGACGACCGTTGCAGCTTCGAAAACCGCGCCGAGCGAAGTTCCGGGGTCGCCATTCTCGATCCGCTGGAGGAGCGAACGCGAGATCCCGGCGCGATCCGCCACTTCGGCGGCGATCAGTTTGCGCTCGATCCTGGCGATGCGGATCATCCGTCCGAGCAGTGCCATGGCTTCGCGAGCATGGCGGGAATAAGTACGACCCATCGGTTTCGACATGGTGGGTCCATTAGTGGCTCACGAAGCGGCTCCGTGGTTTATTTATGAGGCATGTGCCTTTCGCGAACACTCCGTCAAGTCCAACGTCTCATAAACGAGGCGCGAAATGCCTTCCCGCCTCGTTTATGCGGCATTGAGATTCGTTGAAGAGGTGCTGAGCCTGCCAGAGCTCCTGTGAGAGAATTGGTGCCCACATCCGGTTGAGCGATGCGAACGCATGGACGAGAATCATTTCGAGCCGACGCTTGGAAGATTACGGACAACGCCCTCCCCGCGAGGCCGCAAATATTTGCACCGGGTGATCGCCGCCGTCGCCCTGGCCGGCGGGGTCCGGCGGAAGGGCGCGCAACCGTTCAGCGGCGCCCGCATTGGCCGGGGTGCCGCGACAGGCCGTCTGCTGGCGTCGCGCGACGGCTACCGAGGACTTCGGAGTCGCCGGGCGATCGTCAAAGCCCGGCTGGTACGGCTCGCGGGACAAAGCTTTGCCGGCGCCCGGGCACACCTGCGTTATATCGAGCGCGATGGCGTTGCTCGCGAGGGCGAAGAGGGCTGCCTTTATTCGTCAGTCGAGGACGCCGCCGACGGCAGGGCCTTTCTCGAACGCTCCCAAGGCGACCGCCACCAGTTCCGGTTCATCGTCTCCGCCGAGGACGGCGCCGAATATGATGATCTGAAGCCACTCATCCGCCGGGTGATGGCCAAGATGGAGGAAGACCTCGGGACCCGGCTCGAATGGGTTGCCGCCGACCATCTCGATACGCTCCATCCACACACGCACGTCATGCTGCGCGGCAAGGACGATTCCGGCCAAAACTTGATCATCGCCCGGGATTACCTCGCCCGCGGCCTCCGCGAGCGGGTCGCCGAGCAGGTCTCGCTCGATCTCGGCCCCCGGACCGACCTCGAGATCCGGGACCGCCTGCGGCGTGAAGTCACGGCCGAGCGCCTGACCTCCATCGACCGGCGCCTGATCCGCGATCTGGACGAAGCGCGAAGCCTCGTCGCCGGCGGCCGGGACGTGTTCGACCATTCGCTTCGTGCCGGGCGCCTGCGAAAGCTCGAAGCGCTCGGCTTGGCGGAGCCGCTCGGCGGCGCCCGTTGGCGGCTTGCAGATGATCTGGAGCAAACACTTCGGACGATGAGCGAACGCGGCGACATCGTCCGCACCATGCAGCGGGCGCTGACCGCGCGCGGGCTTAAGCATCCCCCCGCCGAGCGCATCGTCCATGCCCAGGGTCTTGAGAGCGGACCGCTGGTAGGCCGGCTAGTGGTGCGGGGGCTGTCGGACGAGGCGAGCGATCGCCATTACCTCATCATCGAGGCGACCGACGGGCGAATCCATTACGTCGATGCCGGAAGAGGCGAGGCGACCGAGCCCCTGCCCGAGAACGGGATCATCCGTATCGAGCCGGGCCGGGCGGAGGTGCGGGCGGCTGACCACAAGGTGGCGGAGATCGCCGCCGCGAATGGCGGCCGCTACAGCCAAGAACTCCATCTTAGCGCCGAGCCGGGGACGAATCTGGAATATCAGGCCACCCACATCCGGCGTCTCGAAGCGATCCGACGAGCGGTCGGCGGACCGGAGCGACTGGCCGACGGAAGCTGGGTGATCGGGGAAGACCATCTAACGCGGGCATCCGCCTTCGAGGCGCGCCGCCTGCGGCACCAACCGGTCCGGGTCGAACTGCTCTCCGGCCTCCGCCTCGAGCAGCTTGCCGGGGCGCAGGGCGCTACTTGGCTCGACCGCGAACTCCTCTCCGACGAGCCCTTGCCGCTGCGCGAAGCAGGCTTCGGTGCGGAAGTCCGCGCCGCCAAGGCGGCGCGCACGGCCTGGCTCCTCAAGGCGGGGCTGGCCGTGGAAGGGGAGGAAGGGGTGCATTACCGAGCTGATCTGGTGGGTGTGCTTCGCCAGCGTGACTTGCTCGCCGTCTCGGCCGGCCTAACCGACGAGTTCGGCCTTCCTGCCCGGGCTGCGGAGCCTGGCGAGCGGGTCAGCGGCGTGCTGCGGCGCCGGCTTGACCTTGCCAGCGGGCGGTTCGGGCTGATGGAAGGCGCGAGTGAGCTGGTGCTGGTGCCGTGGCGCCCCGAGCTCGAGCGAGAGCTCGGCCGCGCGCTCGATGGTCGCGTCGGGCCTGGCGGCCTGAGCTGGTCGCGCGGGCAGACGCGGGGACCGGAGATCGGCTGATCACGGCGCTTCGTGTCCTGGATTCATCGAACAGCACCTTCATGCAGCGGACGGGGAATTCAGCCGACTCGACCTGATGCACCATTCCTCTCCTACCGCCGGCGCTGGTGCCGGAGGGGAGGAACGCATGACCCCGACCAAGCTGCTCATCGGTCAGATCCTGGTCACGCTCGCCATCGTGGTGCTCGGCCTGTGGGCGGCGACGCAGTGGGCCGCGGCGATGCTCGCCTACCAGCCCGAGCTCGGCCCCCCCTGGTTCCTGCTTGAGGGGCTGCCGGTCTACCGGCCGTGGGCGCTGTTCCCCTGGTGGTACCATTACGAAGCTTACGCGCCGGCCGTGTTCGACAAGGCGGGTACGCTCGCGAGTGCCAGCGGCTTTCTGGGTTGCGCGGCAGCGATTGGCGGCTCGCTGTGGCGGGCGCGCCAGAGTGGGCTCGTCACCACCTACGGCTCGGCCCGTTGGGCGGAGCTCCGCGAGATGCGTGCCGCCGGCCTGTTCGAAGACCGCGGCATCCTGCTTGGCCGGTGCGGCACGGACTATCTTCGCCACAACGGACCCGAGCATGTCATGGTCTTTGCGCCAACTCGCAGCGGCAAGGGTGTCGGGCTGGTCGTTCCGACGCTGTTGAGCTGGACGGGCTCCGCCGTCGTCCACGACATCAAAGGCGAGAACTGGGAGCTGACCGCCGGTTGGCGCGCCCGTTTCTCGCACTGCCTGCTGTTCAACCCGACCGACGCCCGCTCGGCGCGCTACAATCCTCTGCTGGAGGTCCGGCGCGGCGTTGACGAGGTGCGCGACGTCCAGAACATCGCTGATATCCTGGTCGACCCGGAGGGTGCGCTCGACCGTCGCAGCCACTGGGAAAAGACCAGCCACTCGCTGCTGGTCGGCGCCCTCCTCCATATCCTCTATGCCGAGGGGGAGAAGACGCTGGCGCGGGTCGCCTCCTTTCTTTCGGACCCGCAGCGCAGCTTCGCCGCGACGCTCAAGGTCATGATGACCACCGAGCATCTCGGACCCGGGGAAGGCCAGCGCGTCCACCCCGTGGTTTCCTCCGCCGCGCGGGAGCTCCTGAACAAGTCCGAGAACGAGCGCTCGGGCGTGCTCTCGACCGCCATGTCGTTCCTCGGCCTGTACCGCGACCCGACCGTCGCCGCGGTCACCTCCGCCTGCGATTGGCGCATCGCCGACCTTGTCGAGCGCGAGCGGCCGGTTTCGCTCTATCTGGTGGTCCCGCCATCCGACATCTCGCGGACCAAGCCGCTCATCCGGCTGGTGCTGAACCAGATTGGCCGCCGCCTGACCGAGCGACTGCAGGCGGAGCAGGGCCGCGGACAGGAAGGGCGGCTGCTGCTGATGCTGGACGAGTTCCCGGCGCTCGGCCGGCTCGACTTCTTCGAGACCGCGCTGGCGTTCCTCGCCGGCTACGGCGTGCGCGCCTTTCTTATTGCGCAGTCGCTCAACCAGATCGTCAAGGCCTATGGCGAGAACAACGCCATCCTCGACAATTGTCATGTCCGGGTCGCATTCGCGACCAATGACGAGCGCACCGCCAAGCGGATCTCGGACGCGCTCGGCACCGCGACCGAACAGCGCGCCATGCGCAACTATGCCGGCCACCGGCTTGCGCCTTGGCTGGCCCACGTCATGGTCAGCCGGCAGGAGACTTCTCGCGCCCTGCTGACCCCGGGCGAAGTAATGCAGCTCAGCCCTGCTGATGAGCTGGTGCTCGTTTCCGGCTTGCCGCCGATCCGCGCCAAGAAGCTTCGCTACTTCGAGGACCGCAACTTCGCCGCACGCGTCGCGCCGGCGCCACTGCTGGTCGACGGTCCCTATGCCGATGCCCCGCCAGCACGGCCGGATGACTGGTCGAACGCAGTCAGCGTGTCCGACCCTGCTCCTGCTCCTGTTCCTGCGCTGGCTGCGGAAGAAGGCGAAGGCGGCGAGGGCGGCATCCAGCAGGCGCGGCAGCCGAGTTTTCCTTCCCGCCGCGGGAACAAGACGCCGGCGCCTGAGCAGCTCGACCTCCTCGGCCTCGGTGACGACGATGGCGACGGTGCCGCCGAAGCGCGCCTGGCCGGGCTGGCACGCCCGCTTGCGCCCGTCCTCGCGGCGGTTGCGGCGAACGAGGGCGTTGACCGTGGCGACGAGCCGATCCCGAGCTTCGGAGGTGGCCGCCATGGCTAGATCGGACCAGGTCCGCCACCAGCTATTCCTGCCGCGGGACGTCAGCGAGCGGCTCGAGGCGCTGGCACGGGCACCGGGCGCCTCCAAGTCGAGGCTGCTGGCAACGGCAGTCAGCGCCTGGCTTGATCGACGCGGGACCGACGAGCTCGAGCAGCGGTTCGCGAAGCGGCTTGACCGGCTTTCCAATCAGCTCGCTCGCATCGAGCGCGATGGCCAGGTCGGGCTGGAAAGCCTGGCACTGTTCATCCGCTACATGCTGACGATCAATGCGCCGCTTGCCGAGGAGGACGAGGCAGCGCGGGCGATCGGCCGCGACCGCTTCGCCGCCTTCGTCGCCCGGGTCGGTCAGCAGCTCGCCAACGGGCGCCGGACTTTCGGATCGAAGGACGACCGATGAACGGCGGCGAGACGCTGGGCCGCAAGCGCGCCATGCTGCGCACAGCCATGGGACCTGCGATTGCGCAGGCGCTCGCTGATCCGCTGGTGATTGAGGTGATGGTCAACCCCGATGGCGCCCTAAGGGTGGATGCGCTGGGCTCGGGCTGTCGTGACACCGGCGTCCGGCTCGAGCCCGGTGAGGTCGAGCGGATCATCCGCCTCGTCGCAAGTCATGTCCGCGCCGAAGTCCACGCCGATGCGCCGGTGGTCAGCGCCGAGCTTCCAGCGTATGGTGAGGGCCTCGGCGGCGAACGCTTCGAGGGTCTTCTGCCGCCGGTCTCGACCGGACCCTGTTTCTCGATCCGCAAGCCGGCCAGCCGGGTCTACACGCTTACCGACTATGTCGCGGACGGCATCCTTACCGCCGACAGCGCGCGGCTGCTGTCGCTGGCGACCGTGGAACGCCGCAACATCCTTGTCGCCGGAGGCACCAGCTCGGGCAAGACCACGCTCGCCAATGCGCTGCTGGCCGAAGTCGCAGCACTGGGCGAACGCGTGGTGCTGATCGAGGACACCCGCGAACTCCGTTGCGCCGCGCCCGACACGGTGGCCCTGCGGACCCGCCCCGGCCTCGTCTCCATGGCCGACCTGGTCCGCTCGACGCTGCGTCTTCGGCCCGACCGGATCATCATCGGCGAGGTCCGGGGCGGCGAAGCGCTTGACATGCTCAAGGCGTGGAACACCGGCCATCCTGGCGGGATCGCCACGGTCCACGCCAACAACGCGGAAGCGGCGCTTTATCGCCTCGAACAGCTGATCCTGGAAGCCGTGCCCAGCGTGCCCCGCCAGCTGATCGCCGAAGCCATCGACCTCATCGTCTTCATCGAGGGTCGCGGCACCGCTCGCCGGGTCCGGGCGCCACTTGCGCTCCAAGGTCTCGATGACGGCGGGCGGTACCGCCTGCGCTCCCTCCTTCCTGAGCACTCAACCGTGGAGAAATCATGATGACTCTTGCCCGTAATCGTTCGTCCTTGCTGGTCCCGGCCGCCCTCGGCCTTGCCGCCTGCCTGCTGATCCCCCTCGATGCCCAGGCTGCCGGCTCGGGCATGCCATGGGAGCAGCCGCTTCAGCAGGTCCTGGAATCGATCCAGGGACCGGTCGCCAAGATCGTCGCGGTGATTATCATCATCACCACCGGCCTAACCTTGGCCTTCGGCGAGACGGCAGGCGGGTTCCGACGGCTGATCCAAATCGTGTTCGGCCTGTCGATCGCCTTTGCCGCGTCGAGCTTCTTCCTGAGCTTCTTCAGCTTCGGCGGCGGAGCGCTGATCGGGTGAGCACCGGCGGCCACATCGAAGGCTTCGAAGCGCCGCTCCACCGCGCGCTGGTCGAGCCGATCCTGCTTGGCGGAGCTCCGCGCGGAGTGGCAATCGTCAACGGCACGGTCGCCGCCGCACTCGGACTTGGGCTTCAGCAATGGCTTGCCGGCCTGCTGCTGTGGGCGGTCGGGCACAGCCTCAGCGTGGTCGCGGCCAAGCGCGACCCGGACTTCGCAGCCGTGCTCACCCGCCACCTACGCCAGCGAGGACACTGGTCGTGCTGAACATCGCCGAATACCGCAGCCGCGCCGACCGGCTGGCCGACCATCTGCCGTGGGCGGCGCTGGTCGGCCCCGGAGTGGTGCTCAACAAGGACGGCAGCTTTCTGCGGGTGCTACGCTTCCGCGGTCCGGATCTCGAAAGTGCGACTGAGGCGGAGCTCGTCGCCGCATCAGCCCGGGTCAACAATGCGCTGAAGCGCTTCGGATCGGGCTGGGCGTTATTCTTCGAGGCGGAGCGGAGCGCGGCACCTGGCTACCCAGCAAGCAACTTTGCCGATTCGGCCTCCTGGCTCGTCGACCAGGAGCGCCGCGCCGACTTTGAGGGCGGACGCGCTCACTACGAATCCCGCTTCCACCTGTCGTTACTATGGCTGCCGCCACCCGACACGCAAACATCGGCCGAGCGGGCTTTAGTCGACCAGGGCGAGGCAAGTGTTGGGCGCGACTGGCGTCAAGCACTGGCCAGCTTCATTGCCGCAACAGACCGCGCGCTCGACCTGCTGGCCGGGGTGATGCCCGAAGTCAGCGCTCTCGGCGACGGCGATCTGCTGAGCTTCCTGCACGGGACCGTCTCCACCCGGCGTCACTCGGTCAGCGTGCCGGAAACGCCGATGTACCTCGATGCGGTGCTCGCCGATACGCCGCTGACCGGCGGCTTGGAGCCGCTGCTCGGTGACGAGCATCTCCGCACGGTGACCGTGCTGGGCTTCCCGGCGCTGACCCGGCCTGGAATCCTAGACGCGCTCAACCATCTCGACCTCGAGTACCGCTGGGTCACCCGGTTCATCGCGCTTGATCGGACGGACGCGGCGCGTGCGCTCACTCGCCTGCGCCGGCAATGGTTCAACAAGCGCAAGTCGGTTACCGCGCTCCTGCGCGAGGTCATGTACAACCAGCCGGTCCAGCTGCTCGACAGCGACGCCGACAACAAGGTGGTCGACGCCGACCTCGCCCTGCAGGCGCTCGGCCAGGACTATGTCGCCTTCGGTCACCTGACCGCCACCATCACGGTGCGCGGCGTCTCCGCCTCGGCCGCGGACGAGAAGCTGCGAATGATCGAGCGGGTGGTGAATGGGCTTGGCTTCACCGCCAAGCGCGAACGCCAGAACGCGGTCGAGGCCTGGCTGTCGAGCCTGCCAGGCCATGTCTACGCCAACGTCCGCCAGCCGCTGGTGCACACCCTCAACCTCGCCCACCTTATGCCGTTGTCATCGGTCTGGGCCGGGCCGGCGCGCAACGAGCATCTGGGCGGCCCGCCGCTGCTCCTGGCCCAGACCAGCGGTTCCACTCCGTTCCGGCTGTCGACCCATGTCGGGGACGTCGGCCACATGCTGGTGGTCGGTCCGACCGGCGCCGGCAAGTCGGTGCTGCTTGCGCTGCTGGCGCTTCAGTACCGCCGCTACCCGGGCGCCAGGATCGTGTTGTTCGACAAGGGCTGGTCGGCCCGGGCCGCGGTGCTGGCGATGGGCGGGAGGCACCATCCGCTCGGATCGGACGGGGAGGGGCGGGAGCAGCTGCTCGCCTTTCAGCCGTTGCGCCGGATCGACGCGGCTGCGGAGCGCAGCTGGGCCGCCGGCTGGCTCGGCGCACTGTTCGAGCACGAAGGGGTGGCAGTGACCCCCGAGGTCAAGGACGCCCTATGGACGGCGCTGCTGAGCCTCACCACTGCGCCGCCCGAGGAGCGGACTCTCACCGGCTTGTCGCTGCTGCTCCAGTCCAATGCGTTGCGAGCGGCGCTCGTGCCCTACACGCTGGAAGGGCCGCACGGACGCCTACTGGATGCCGCGGAGGACCAGTTGGCGCTGGCCGATGTCCATTGCTTCGAGACCGAAGGCTTGCTCGGGCAGACAGACGCCGTGCAACCGGTGCTGACCTATCTCTTCCATCGGCTTGAGGAGCGGTTCGACGGCAGCCCGACCCTGTTGATCCTCGACGAGGCGTGGGTGTTCCTCGACCATCCCCTGTTCGCCGCCCGCATCCGCGAGTGGCTCAAGGTTTTGCGAAAGAAGAACGTCGCGGTGCTGTTCGCCACCCAGTCGCTGGCCGATGTGGCGGAGAGCAGCATCGCCCCGGCCATCATCGAAAGTTGCCCACAACGCATCTTTCTCCCCAATGATCGCGCCGTCGAGCCGCAGGCCCGTGCTGCCTATGAACGCTTCGGCCTCAACGACCGGCAGGTGGAGCTGATCGCCCGGGCCACGCCCAAGCGCGACTATTACCTGCAGTCGCGCCGCGGCAATCGGCTGTTCGACCTCGGCTTGGGCGAAGTCGCCCTTGCCCTGTGCGGCGCCTCCAATCCCGCTGCCCAGCGCCTGATTGATGAACTGCTTGCTACCGGCCCGGAGAACTTTGCCCGCCGCTTCCTTGCGGCCCGCGGCCTCGACTGGGCAGCCGACGCTCTCGGCAGCTTCCCCATTCCATCTAGCCAAGGAGACAAGCAGTGAAGAAACTGATGCGTGGTGCCGCTCGGGTCGCGGCGACCTTTCTGTGCACTGGTAGCCTGGTGGTCGTGCTGGCAGCGCCGGCAACTGCAATCCCGGTGTTCGACGCCACCAACTACACCCAGAACCTGCTGCAGGCGGCGCGGGCACTGGAGCAGATCAATCATCAGGTGACCTCGCTTCAGAACGAGGCGACCATGCTGCAGAACATGGCGCGCAACCTTGAGCGGATCGACTTTCCGCAACTCGGCCGCATGACCGCGGCCCTGAAGGGCGTCGATCAGTTGATGGGCGAGGCGCGGGGAATCGGCTTCGAGATAGAGCGGATCGACGAGCGTCTCCAGGCCATGTTTCCCGCGGAAGTCAGTGCCGCACTGAAGGGCAATCAGCGGGTGATCGCGGCGCGTTCCCGCCTGGACAGCGCGAGGGAAGGCTACCGCCACAGCATGCGCGTCCAGAGCCAGGTTGCGGCTAATGTGCAGGGGGATGCCGAGCTGCTGCGCGAACTGGTCGGCCGCAGCCAGGGTGCGAGCGGCGCGCTGCAGGTCAGCCAGGCAACCAACCAGCTGCTGGCCTTGAGCACCAAGCAGCAGCTTCAGCTGCAGCAACTAATTGCGGCCGAGTTCCGCAGCCAGTCGCTGGAGCGGGCGCGCCGCGTCCAGGAGCAGCAGGAGGCGCGCGCCGCCGCCAAGCGCTTCCTTGGCTCGGGTCAGGCCTACACCCGCCACTAACGCACGCCTGGGCGCCGGCCGCTGCCAAGGCTGGCGCCCGCCGCGGGATTCCTGACACCCCTGAAGGAGCCCCGCGGCACTTCTTCTCTCTCGTTCAGTCGGACATCCACATGGGCGACCTCAACGTCATCGACCGCTTCATGGACGCCTTCATCCGCTACATCGACAGCGGCTTCGGCCTGGTCGGCGGGGATGTCGCCTTCCTGACCACCGCGCTGATCGGCATCGACATCACGCTGGCCGGCCTGTTCTGGGCGATGGGCGGCGAGGACGATGTCATCGGCCGGCTCCTGAAGAAGATCCTCTACGTCGGCGCGTTCGCGCTGATCCTCGGTAAGTTCGCGGTGCTCGCCGATATTATCTTCCGGTCGTTCGCTGGGCTCGGGATCACCGCCGGCGGCGGAACCATGAGCGCCGACGACCTGCTTCGGCCCGGGCATCTCGCGGGCACCGGGTTCGAGGCGGCTTGGCCGCTGCTCGATCAAGCGAACCAGCTGATGGGCTTCACCAGCTTCTTCGACAACTTCCTGGTGATCGCCATTCTGCTGCTGGCCTGGCTGTTCGTGGTGCTGGCCTTCTTCGTACTTGCCGTGCAGCTGTTCATCACGGTCATCGAGTTCAAGCTGACCGCGCTCGCCGGCTTCGTGCTGGTTCCGTTCGCGCTATGGAACCGGACCGGCTTCCTTGCCGAGCGAGTGCTCGGCAATGTGATCTCCTCCGGGATCAAGGTGATGGTGCTCGCCGTCATCGTCGGGATCGGCTCGGGCTTCTTTGGTGAGTTCGTCGGCGCGCTCGGCGGTCAGGAACCTGACATCGGCCAGGCCATGAGCCTCGTACTCGGCAGTCTTGCCCTGTTCGGCCTTGGTATCTTCGGTCCGGGTATCGCTTCGGGGCTGGTCGCCGGCGCGCCGCAGCTGAGCGCGGGGGCAGCAGTCGGGACGACCGCCGCGGCAGTCGGCGCCCTGGCGGTCGGCAGCGGTGCCGCCGTCGCGGGCACTCGCGCGGTCGCGGGGGGTGCACTTGGCGCCATGCGGGCCGGAACCGCCATGGGATCGGCGGCGACGACCGCTTACAAGCTTGGACAGGAGACTTCCGGGTCCGCCACCGTCTCGGCTGGCTTGGGCGGCGTCGCGCAAGCCGGCAGGGCTGCCATGAGCCAGAAGCTGTCGGACGTCGGTGGCTTCAAGGCGGCCGCCGAGAGCGGCCAGCGTGCGGCGTTTTTCGCCGGCGCGAGCCGTAGCGGCGGATCCGAAAACCGCGAACCTGCGGCGGAGGCTGGTGCGCCGCAATGGGCCCGGCAGCTGCGGATTGAGCAGTCCGCACGCCATCACCGTCAGGTCGCGCTCCAGTCCTTGCGCGACGGCGACCGCGGCATGAGCGGCGCCGCCCCCGACATCAAGGAAAAGGAGGAATAAGCGATGCGTTTCAGGCGAGCGGTCCAGCGTTATGGCCGTACCCCCGAGCCGGTCACGCCCTATCAGCGTGCGGGACAGGTGTGGGACGAGCGGATCGGCGCCGCCCGGGTCCAGGCAAGGAACTGGCGGCTGATGGCAATGGGCGGCTTCGCCCTGTCGGGGAGCTTGTCTGCCGGACTTCTCTGGCAGTCGCTGCAGAGCCGGGTCACGCCCTATGTGGTCGAGGTCGATCGCCTCGGCGAAGCACGGGCGGTGGCACCGGTCGATGTCACCTACCGACCAAGCGATCCGCAGATCGCCTGGCATCTGGCCCGGTTGGTGAAGAATGTCCGTTCGGTGTCGCTCGATCCGGTGCTGATGCGCGAAAACTGGTTGTCTGCCTATGACTTCGTAACCGAGCGCGGTGGCCTGTTCATAAGCGAGTACGCCCGCACCAACGATCCTTTCGCCGAGGTCGGCCGCCGCACCGTGTCGGTGGCGGTGACCAGCGTCGTCCGCGCCTCCGACCAATCCTTTCAGGTGAAATGGACCGAGACCATCCATGAGCGCGAAAGCCTGATCGGTAGCTTTCGCTGGACGGCAATGCTGAGTGTAGTCGTGCGTTCGCCCAAGACCGCCGACGCGCTGCGCAAGAACCCGCTAGGCCTGTTCGTGGACGACATCGACTGGTCGCGCGAACTGGAGGTGCCCGATCCGGCAACGCGAACAGTGCCTTCGCCAGTTGCCTCGCGGTCTGCACGCCAACCTGAGCTCGGCCTCCCCACTGGCTCTCCACTCGATCCAGGCCTCGGCGGGGCTCCAGGCTCGTACGTAGGAAATTCCGAATGAACAGCACTCTCGCCTCTGCTTTCATGGCTCTGCTGATAGCGGTGCCAGCCGCCGCCGCGCCGCCACCTGCGCCTTCCCAGCGGATTGCGACTGCCAACCGCGCCGCTACACGCGAGCCCGTCCGCAGTGGCTACCGCAATGCCGCCCAGATCTACGTCTGGACGGACGGCGCGCTGTACCGGCTGTACACCGCGCCCGAGCAGGTCAGCGACATCGCTCTGCAGCCCGGCGAGACGCTGATCTCGGTCGCCGCTGGCGACACCGCCCGCTGGATCATCGGCGATACCACGAGCGGTTCAGGGAGCGGGCGTCGCACGCACATCCTGGTCAAGCCCTCGACCGCGGGGCTGCGCACCAATCTGGTGGTGGCGACCGACCGCCGGGTCTATCATGTCCAGCTGGAGAGCGCTGCGCGGCTGGCGATGCCGAGCATCAGCTGGAGCTATCCGGCCGACGACCTGCTTGCCCTGCGCCGGTCGGATGCGTCAGCCGCCGTCTCGGTGGCGTCCGGAGTGGCGGTGGAGCGGCTTAACTTCAACTACCGGATCGATGGCGATCGTGCCGCTTGGCGCCCGGTTCGGGTCTTTGATGACGGGCGACAGATGTTCATCGAGTTTCCCGCCGATCTCGCGGCAGGCGAAGCGCCACCGCTGTTCGCGGTCGGTGCTGGCGGCCAGGCTGAGCTCGTCAATTACCGGGTGCGCGGACGCTACTATGTCGTTGACCGCCTGGTTTTGATCGCGGAGCTGCGGCTGGGCGAACGACGCCAGCAGGTAGTGCGGATTACCCGTGGCTCCCGGTCCAGCCGCAATGGATCTCGGTGATGGCTCCTGTCGATGAACAGGTCGATCTGCCGGCTCCGACGGCGGCCAAGCAGGACCCGGAAAGTCTCGTCCTGCGTGGTCGTCCACGTCCGGTAGTGCGTTTCCGGCGCGGGCTGATTATCGGCGTCGCGGCTGTCGGCCTGGCCGGTTTCGCCGGAGTGGCGTGGCTGGCCTTCCAGCCGCCGACCTTTCGCGCCGTGGCGGAAGGAGAAAATGGCGCCCCGCTACGCAAGGGCACGCCCGATGCACTGGCGGCAGCGCCGGCCAGCTACGGCGACGTGCCCCGGCTCGGACCTCCGTTGCCGGGGGATCTCGGTCGGCCGATCCTTAAGCACCAGCGATCGGTAACGTCCGCAGGCCAGCCAACCGGGCATCCGACAGTCGAGATCGACCCGGCGGTGACCGCGCGTGAGGCTGAACGCCAGCGCCTTCTTGCCGCTCAGGAGGCTGCCCGCTCGTCGGCGGTGCTGGTCCAGCTCGGTGGAAGTAGCGGCAACAGGCCTGCGCCTGACGAACCGGTCAGGGCCATGCTGCCCGTTTCCGTCGCCGACGGCGAGACGCTGCCGGCACCTCCGTCCGCAAAGGCGAACGGACAGGATCGCAAGCTCGAGTTCACCCGATCGGCGCTGGGAGAGGTCAGTTCGCATCGGCTGGTCGAAGCGCCGTCGCCCTGGGTGCTGAGCGCCGGGACCATCATCCCGGCGAGCCTGCTGACCGGGCTCAACTCGGATCTGCCGGGCATGGTCTTGGCCCAGGTCACCGAGCATGTCCGCGACAGCGCCATGGGCAGTAGCGTGCTGATCCCGCAAGGCTCGCGGCTGGTTGGACGCTACGACAGCGTGGTAGCTTTCGGGCAGCGTCGGGCACTGATCGTCTGGCAGCGCATCATTCTCCCTGATGGCGCGTCGATCCAGCTCGACAACATGCCGGCAACGGATGCCTCCGGTTACGCCGGGGTCGAGGATCGGGTGGACTTTCACACCTGGCGGTTGATCACCGGCATCGGCCTGTCGACACTGCTAGGCGTCGGCACAGAACTGAGCGTCGGGAGCGGAGAAGGCGACTTGGTGCGTGCCTTGCGCGAAAGCGCGCAGCAGAACGCCGCCCGTGCTGGCGACCAGCTGACCCAGCGCAACCTCCAAGTGCAGCCGACCTTGCGGGTTCGCCCGGGCTGGCCGCTGCGCGCGATGATCCACAAGGACCTGGTTCTGCGCCCTTGGAAGAACGAACGATGACTGCGATCCGCCTTGGCAAGCTGCCCGACCGAACGCCCGTCAAGCTGACCATCGCTGTCTCGCCCGAGCTTCACCGCGCGCTGGAGCGCTACGCAGGCCTCTACCAGGAGGCGTACGGCGAGGCCGAGGCGGTCGCGGAGCTGATCCCGGCCATGCTTGCAGCGTTTCTCGATAGCGACCGCCAGTTCGCTCGGCACCGGAAAGCCGACCGGTGAGTGGGCAGGGCGCGGATCCGGGCGGCTTGGCGCTGTCGGGGTCACAGACCCCCGGGCAAGCCAGTGCAGCGGATCGCTCGATGGGTGTGCTCACCCTGAGGGCCGCGGCCGCCTTCCTCAACGTTCACCCGAACACCGTCCGGACCCATGCCCGAAAGGGGAGGCTGCCGGGAGCAAAGGTCGGTCGGGATTGGCGCTTCATGGAGGCCGATCTTGTCGCCTGGCTGCGCTTCCAATACCCTGATGGCGCACGGGTGCAGCTGAGTGCCGACCAAAAGGAGGCAATATGGCACTCTGGAAACGTGCAGACATTTATTACGTCAAGCTCACAGCACCAGACGGAACGTTGCTTAGACGCTCTACTGGAACGACCGATCGGACCAAGGCCCAGGAATACCACGATCGATTGAAGGCCCAGCTGTGGGATCTTGCCAGACTGAAGCAGAAGCCGAAGCGGACATGGGACGAAGCGGCTTTGCGGTGGCTCAAGGAGATGGCCCACAAGAAGTCCTACAGGGACGATGTGAGCCGGATCCGGTGGTTCACCAGGCATTTGCGCGGCAAGACGTTGGATCAGGTGAGCAGGGACATGATCGACCGGATCGTTTCTCGCCAGCTCGCCCGTCGCAGCGATCGCACGAAGGATCTTTACGTGGCGCTCATTCGCGCCATCTTCCGGAAGGCGCAACGCGACTGGGAGTGGCTTGATCAGATCCCGCCGTTCAAGACTTACACGAAGGGCGGCAAGGTCCGGGTCAGGTTCCTGACCCACGATCAGGCCCAAGCTCTTCTGGAACGTCTCCCGGCTCATCAGCGCGAGGTGGTGACCTTCGCACTGGCGACCGGACTTCGCCAGGGCAACATTCTAGGTCTTACCTGGGACCGGGTCGACATGACTCGTCGCCTGGCAACGATCGAGCATGGCGACACCAAGAACGGGGAAGCGCTTGGCGTGCCCCTGAACGAGGTGGCCCTGGGGGTCTTGGAGCGTCAGCGCGGCAAGCACCGGCAGTGGGTGTTCACCTATCGCGGCCAGCAGCTGCGAAGCGCGAACAACCGGGCGTGGCGTGCGGCATTGAAGGCTTGCGGAATCAAGGATTTCCGCTGGCACGATCTGCGGCACACCTGGGCGAGCTGGATGCGGCAGAATGACGTGCCCACCTGGGTGCTTCAGGAGCTGGGTGGCTGGAAGTCCGAATCGATGGTGCGGCGTTATGCGCACATGTCGGTAAAGCATCTGGCGCCCTATGCGGACCAGCTGACGTTTCCGGTCACACCCGGCAACGGCGGAAAATTGCCGGAGCCGGTTCTGCCGGAAGGTAACAAAACTGGTCACAGTGAGCCTCGTCCAAGGCTACACCTGGTCGTAAGTAACTGACTTAAGTCGCTGAAAAGGAAGTGGTGGACGCACTTGGGCTCGAACCAAGGACCCGCTGATTAAGAGTCAGCTGCTCTACCAACTGAGCTATGCGTCCATGCCTGTCAGGCATTGCGCGAGCCGCACAAAGCGGGCGCGGGTGGGCATCTAGCGAGGGCTTTAGACCTTTGCAACCGGTTTAGCTGAGGGTCGTGCGCGTTCGCTGCTGGCGCTCAAAACTCATGAGCAGGCCCAGGCAGATCATGACGGTCATCACCGCGGAGCCCCCGTAGCTGATCAGGGGCAGGGGAATGCCGACCACCGGGGCCAGCCCCATCACCATCAGCAGGTTGATCGCAAAATAGGAAAACAGCACCGCCGCCAGGCCGGCGCAGGACAATTGCGCGAAGCGCGTGGGGGCGTCGGCGGCGACCTTCATCGCCCAGCGTATCACGAACAGGTAGGAGAGGATCAGTATCGTACCGCCCGCCATGCCCCATTCTTCGGTGAGGGTGGCAAAGGCGAAGTCGGTGTGGCCTTCGGGGAGGTACTGAAGGTGGCTCTGGCTTCCCTGAAGGTAGCCTTTGCCAAACGTTCCGCCCGAGCCGATCGCAATCTTGCTCTGGGTGATGTGGTAGCCGGCGCCCGTGGGATCGCTCTCGGGATCAAGGAAGATGTCAATCCGCTTCTTCTGATAGCCGTGCAGCAGGAATTGGTAGATGATCGGGATTGCCGCGGCGATCGCTCCGCCGGGGATCAGGAACCATTTAAGCGGCAGTCCGGCCAAGAACATCACCGTCACGCCGGCGAACACGACCATCAGGCCGGTGCCGAGATCCGGCTGGAGGATGACCAGCCCGGCCGGAACGCCAATCAGGGCGGCCGCAGGCCAGATTGCACGGAAGCTGCGGATGTCGCCGGCGGGCAGCAGTTCGTAGAAGCGGGCCAGCATCAGGGCGATGGTCGGTTTCATGAACTCGGACGGCTGCAGCCGGATGATGCCGAGGTCCAGCCAGCGCTGCGCGCCCTTGCCGACGAAACCGAGCATGTCGGTGAACACCAGCATGATCACGATCGCGGCGTAGATCGGCACCACGAGCTGCTTCACAGTCGCTTCGCGCACCTTTGAGAGCACGATGGCCATAGTCAGGAACAGGCTCAGGGCGGCGCCCTGGCGCAGCGCCCACGGTTGGATCGAGCCACCGGCGGCGGAGTAGAGGTTGACCAGCCCGAACAGGCCGATGCCGATAATCAGGAAGATCAGCCGCCAGGGCAGGCGGGCCAGCGGCTGGGGGATGATCGCCGAGAAGATCATGCCGTCGGAGCCTGCGCCGCTGCCTTGATCGCTGCGGCGCGACGGGCGTTCCGCTCGGACAGGCTGCCGCCCCATTGCTGTTCCAGCGGCTCGAGCGCGTGCAGCGCTTTCTCCTGGTCAAACAGGTAGGTCATGCTGTCGCGGACGATCGGAGCGGCAGTCGACGCGCCGAAGCCCCCATGTTCGATGATGCAGCCGATGGCGAAGCGCGGCTTGTCGGAGGGAGCGAAGGCGATGAACAGGGCATGGTCGCGAAGAGCCCAGTTGGAATTGGCAACGCCGCGTGCCGTAAGTTTGAACACCTGGGCCGTGCCGGTCTTGCCCGCCATCTGAATGCCGTCCAGCGGCAGTTTGGACGCCACCGCCGTGCCGCTGCCGTTGACCACCGCCGCCATGGCGTTGCGGACGATGGCGAGATGCTCCGGATCGACCGCGACTGGAGCGATTGGAGAACGCGGCGCTCCCGCCAGCAGGCGCGGTTGGATGAGTTTGCCCGAACCCAGTCGCCCCGGCATGACTGCCAGCTGCAGCGGGTTGACCAGCACATAGCCCTGGCCGATTGATGTGTTGGCCGAATCGAAGCCCTGCCACTTGCGCTTGTACTTCTTCTCTAGCCACTTGGGATTGGGCATGGTGCCGTAGCGCTGGCTGATCGGGAGTTGCTCGAACTCCTGCCCGTAACCTAGATAATTGACCATCTCGGTGGTGAGCTCAGGGTCGGTGCGCAGGCCCATTGCCCAGAAGTAGGTGTTACAGCTGCGCTCGATCGCCGAGTGCATGTCCATCGAACCATGGCGCGCGTCGCAGCTGAAGAAACGATTGCCGATCCTTAGGCCGCCGGGACAGAAGACCCGTTGCCTGGGGTCGACACCTTGCTTCAGGAACGCCAGCGCCATCGCGGGCTTGATGGTCGAACCCGATGGGTAGAGTCCCTGCGACACCTTGTTGATCAACGGCTTGTGATCGTCTTCCGACAACAAGCGCCATTCGGTTCGACCAATCCCCCCGCTGAAGCTGTTGGGATCGAATGCGGGCATCGAGACAAAGGCAAGCGTATCCCCCGTCTGCACGTCCAGGGCGACCAGCGCGCCCGAGTGATCGCCCATGCGCCGGGCCGCAAACTCCTGCAGGCCGGAGTCGATGGTGAGCTGCACGGTCTCGCCGCTGCGGTCCGGCCTGGGATCGAGTTCCTTGACCAGCCGGCCGCTTGCCGTGACTTCGATGCGCTGGCCGCCCGGCGTTCCCCTCAGATGCGCTTCCAAGGTCTTTTCAAGGCCTTGCTTGCCAATTTTGAAGCCTGGCGTCAGGAACAACGAGTCCTTGGTCTTCTGGTAATCCTCCGCCGACGGTGTGCCGACATAGCCGACGAGGTGGGCCACCGCGGGGCCGGCGGGATAGAAGCGCGAGAAGCCGCGCATCGGCTGCACACCCGGCAGCTCGGGCAGGCGCACGGTCACGGCGGCGTAGCGTTCGTAGGAGACGTTCTGGGCGACCTGCACGGGCTGATAGCCGCGAGCATTCTTGATGTCGCGGTTGACCCGATCGACCTCGTCGGGTGTCAGCGCCAGCAGGTCGGTCAGGGTGGCCACCGTCTTCGCCGAGTCCTTGAGCTGGTCAGGGATGAGGTCGACGCGGAAGTCCGAGCGATTGATGGCGATCGGCTTGCCCGCGCGATCGACAACCCAACCGCGGCGTGGCGGGACCAGGATCAGCTGGACGCGATTGTCCTCGGACAGGAGGTTGTACTTCTCGTTCTCCTTGACGGACAGCCAGCCGAGCCGCCCAACGAGCGCCGCGGCCACGGCCGCCTGCGCGCCGCCCACGATCGTCATGCGCCGCGAAAAGGTCAGGCCTTGGTGGACGGAGGTGAACCGCATGGGCGGGTTCATCGACCGAGCCTCCACCGATCGACGGCGCTAGCGACGAAGGCGGCGAGGGGGAAGGTGAGCACGGAGATGATCCAGGGCGACCAGATGAGATGGAATTCGTAAGGTGCGCCCATGAGGGTATCGACGCGCCATCGTACCAGCTGTCCGATAAAGAGTAGCATTGCGGCGAGCAGCCATTCGATCCAGTAATCACGCCACATGGTGCGCCGATCGGCGAGGTCGAGCAGGAGCATAGATGCCGTCCACACGAAAATGGACAGACCAATTGGCACGCCGGTGATCAGGTCATTGAACAATCCCAGTGGAGCCGCGGACCAGGCCGGGATGACATCGCCCCGTAGCAGCCGCCACGCGATCAGCATGAGAAAGCCGAAATCGGGTCCCCAGCCGACTTCCGTAACGATGGGCAGAATGGAAAAGGTCGAGCCCACCGCGACGCTGCACGCGGGCCAGAAGCGCGCCAATCGCCGGGGGCCGCGGCCGAGACTAGCGTTGCCGCCAAGGGCCGACCGAACCATCAGCGCTGCTCCGCCGGAGGCTGATCGGCCATGGGCAGCGCTGCTTCCTCATAAGGCTGTTCAACGATCGCGAAGCTGACATCGGCCGGATCGGCCATGGGCAGCGCAATGGCACCATCGTCGTCGAGCCGGACCACACGGCCGACCGGCACCCCCGGCGGGTAGAGGCCCCCGGTTCCGCTGGTCACGACGATGTCCCCGCGCTTGAACGGGTTGCGGCCGACCTCGAGCGGGCGAAGGTCAACGGTGCCGTCGCCGCGACCCGTGGAGATAACAGCCTGACCCCCGCGCAGCAAGCGTGTGGGAACGACATTGGAGCGATCGGAGATCAGCAGCACGCGGCTGGCCGTCGCGCCGATGTCGACCACGCGCCCGACCAGCCCCGCAGGGGACCGGACCGGCATGCCGGCGACTACGCCGTCACCACTGCCGGCCGAAATCACGGCGTATCGCCGCTGGCTTTCGTACGAGGAGCCAACGATACGGCCGCTGGCAACCGCTGTTGGTGCTTTTTCGCGCAGTTGCAGCGCGGCTTTGAGCTGCACATTCTCGTTGAGAATGGCGCGCGCCTGGATGATCTGCTGGCGGAGCGCCAGCTGTTGGCGCTTGAGGTCGCCATTCTGGCGAGCGGCATCCCAATAGTTGCCGGCGCCGCTGGCCAAGCCGGTAACGGTGGTCGTCGCCTGGCGCAGGGCACCAGTGACGGGGGCGGTCACGTCCAATGTAGCGCCGCGGACACCCGCGTAAGCGTGCGGCGCAACGATCGACAGGCCGAGCAGGAACAGGCCGATCAGCACTCCCGCAATGGTCGCCAGGAAGCTGAAGAACAGGCCATATTGTGCCCGCCGCGACCAGCCCGGGCGCGCACCGACCGGCGGCGCCACCGCTCGGGTCTTCCCTTAGGCGGTCTGGAGGACGCCGCGGAACTGCTCTTCCTCGAGCGCCCGGCCAGTGCCCAGCGCAACGCAGGTAAGCGGATCCTCGGCCACCGTGACCGGCAGGCCGGTCTCGTCGCGCAGCACCTCGTCCAGGCCCTGCAGCAGCGCACCGCCGCCGGTCAGGACGATGCCCTGGTCACAGATATCGGCGGCGAGTTCCGGCGCGGTGTTCTCCAACGCAATGCGGACGCCTTCCACGATGGTGCCGACCGGCTCCGACAGCGCTTCCGCGATCTGGCCCTGATTGATCGTGATCTCCTTGGGCACACCGTTGACCAGGTCGCGCCCCTTAATGTGGACGGTCTTGCCGATGCCGTCGACCGGCGGCTTGGCGATGCCAACTTCCTGCTTGATCCGCTCCGCCGTGGCTTCGCCGATCAGCAGGTTGTGGTTGCGCCGGACGTAAGAGGAGATCGCCTCGTCCATCTTGTCGCCGCCAACCCGAACGGAAGTGGTGTAGGCCAGGCCGCGCAGCGACAGCACGGCGACTTCGGTCGTCCCGCCGCCAATGTCGACCACCATGGAGCCGATCGGCTCCGTCACCGGCATGTCGGCGCCGATCGCCGCAGCCATGGGCTCCTCGATGAGGTAGACCTGACTGGCGCCGGCGTTGGAAGCGGCGTCGCGGATGGCGCGGCGTTCAACGCTGGTCGAGCCAGACGGCACACAGATCACGATCTCCGGAAAGCGCCAGGCGCGCATCTTGCCGCCGTGCACCTTGTGAATGAAGTGCTTGATCATCTGCTCGGCGACATCGATGTCGGCGATCACGCCATCACGAAGCGGACGAATGGCCTCGATCTGGTCGGGAGTCTTGCCCATCATCAGCTTGGCATCGTCGCCGACCGCCTTGACCTTCTTAACGCCATTGATCGTCTCGATCGCGACCACCGATGGTTCATTGAGGACAATTCCGCGGCCCCGGACGTAGACGAGCGTGTTCGCCGTCCCGAGATCGATCGCCATGTCGTGCGACATCCACTTGAACCATCGAGTCCAGAACATGCCCGCCCGTCTTCCTGAAAGTGATTAATTGCCAATGAGGTAACCGCTGTTTAATCGCGTTCCCACACAGCGCCTCGCCCCGCTGACTCGATTGGGCTAGACCCCCTCCCATGTCAATAAGAAGGCTGCCCTCCCATCTGGTCGACCGCATCGCCGCGGGTGAGGTGGTGGAGCGTCCGGCCAGTGCGCTCAAGGAGTTGGTCGAGAATGCGCTGGACGCGGGCGCGCGCAACATTCACGTCCGACTGGCGACCGGCGGCCTCGATCTGATCGAGGTAACCGATGATGGCGCCGGGATGGCACCCGATGAGATGAAGCTGGCATTGGAGCGGCACGCCACGTCCAAGCTGCCCGACGAGCGGATCGAGGCGGTAGCCAGCTTCGGCTTCCGCGGCGAAGCGCTGCCCTCCATCGCCAGCGTCGCCAGGTTCACGCTGGAAAGCCGGCCCCGCTCGCCCACCGCGGAACGTCAGGACGCTGGCTGGAAGATCCTCCTGGATCACGGGGAACGCATCGGGGAGGCACTCGCCGCGCTTCCGATGGGTACTCGGGTCCGGGTCGAAGGGCTGTTCGACAAGGTTCCCGCCCGCCGCAAGTTCCTGCGTAGTCCGCGGGCCGAATACCTGGCTGCGCTGGACATCGTGCGGCGGCTGGCGATGGCGCGTCCTGACGTGGCCGTCAGCCTGGAACATGATGGCCGAAGAGTGTTGTCGGTCCAGCCCGCGCTGCTGCCTGTCCGGGTGGCGGCGCTGCTCGATCCCGGGCTGGAGCGGAACGGTCTGCCGGTCGACCTGCGACGGGATGAACTCAGCCTCGGCGGGGTGGTGTCCCTGCCGACGCTGAGCCGCGGCGCGGCCGATCAGCAGTACCTGTTCGTGAACGGACGCCCTGTGAAGGACCGGCTGCTCGTTGGTGCGCTACGCGCCGCCTACAGCGAGGTGATGGCGAGAGATCGGCACCCGATCGCGGCGCTGTTCCTGACGCTTCCGCTCGACGAGGTCGACGTCAATGTGCACCCGGCCAAGACCGAGGTCCGCTTTCGCGATCCGTCGGCGGTGCGCGGGCTGATCGTCGGCGGGTTGCGGGCGGCACTGAACGACGCCGGACATCGCAGCGCGACGCGGACCCATCACGTCGCTGACATTCGCTGGACGAATGACGTTGGTGGCTCGGTGGTCCCGCCGGTTGCGATCGGCTGGACGGAGGTCCCGGTTGTACCCGGCGCTCGGGTTCAGGAGAGCCGGGCGTTGTTCGAGCATTCACCCGCCGCACGTGCCGAGCCGGCCCACGCACCGGTTCTGTCCTATCCGTTGGGCGTCGCTCGGGGGCAGGTCGCCGCCACCTACATCGTGGCCGAGGCCGAGGACGGCCTGATCATGGTCGATCAGCATGCCGCTCACGAGCGTCTGGTGCTGGAGCGGATCAAGCGAGCGGCGTCAAACGGCGGAGTGCCGCGCCAGGCGCTATTGCTGCCGGAGGTGGTCGAGCTGGACGAGCCGGATTGCGATCGGCTGGAGGAGGCAGCGGAGGAATTGGCTCACTTCGGCCTGGACCTGGAGCGATTCGGCCATGGTGCGGTCCTGGTCCGAGCCGTGCCTGCGCCGCTTGGGCACCCCAACGTGAAGCGGCTGTGCGCCGACCTTGCGGCCGAGATCGGCGAGCTGGGCGGCCCGCAAGGTTTGAAGGAGCGCCTGGACCTGATCGCGGCGACCTTTGCCTGTCACCATAGCGTCAGGGCCGGGCGGATCCTTTCCGTAGCCGAGATGAATGCTCTTCTGCGGGAGATGGAAGTGACGCCGCACAGCGGACAATGCAATCACGGCCGTCCGACCTGGGTGAAATTGTCTATGAAGGATGTGGAGCGACTGTTCGGGCGCCGGTAAGGTTCCGGTAACGGCTCCTCCGTAAGCGTCAAAGCCAGTTTGATCTCGAGGTCGTCCGAATGGAACAGCTCATCTACATCAGCACGTCGCGAGCGCCGGTCCGGCCATCCGACGATGAAGTTCAGCACATCCTGACGGTGTCGCGCCGCAACAATGCCCGCGACGAGCTGTCCGGGCTGCTGGTGGTGGGGGGACGCCGCTTCCTGCAGGTGCTGGAAGGGCCAAGCGAGCCGCTGGATCGCGCCTTCAGCCGCATTCTTGCCGACGGTCGGCACTTCGCGGTGGTTGAACTGGCCCGCCATGCAATCGAGCAGCGCTCATTTCCCGAATGGAACATGGGATTCGAAGTCAACGGTCAGCGCCTGACAGAGATCGTCGGCAAGCTGATCGGCGACGTCACCGACCCGGTCCTGCGCGCTCAGGTGCAGGGTTTTGCCCAGATCCACAGCAAGGCCGCCTGACCAGGTATTTTTGTGCTGGGAGCTGGCCTGTGCTACTTGGGCTCGCCGTTGGGAGCGAGGCCATGACCAGGGAAGCAAGCCGCATCTACTTCGCCCGCCGAGCGGCCGAGGAGCAGGAGCGCGCCGAGACCGCGCCCGACCGGATCACGCGCGAGGCCCATAGCCGCTTGCAGCGGGCCTACGTCGAACGAGCCAGCGTGGGTGATCGGTGGCCGGCCAAGGACGTCGTCGAATAGTCCGAGCGGCTTGTCAGTCATGTTCAGCCAGGCCGAGGCGAGCGGTCTCCAACGCGGTTTTCCGGGCGCGGCGGCGCGCCGCCTGCAGCTTCGGGTAGTCGGCGTCCGCTTCGTCGGTCAGGGCCTGGACGAAGGCACCGGAGCGGACCTTGGCCAGCACTGACCGCATGCGCGAGCGCACCCCGTCGTCGACGATCGCTGGACCACCGCACAAGGCTCCGAATTCAGCGGTGTTGCTGATCGCTTCGGCCGTGCCGGCGATGCCGCGCGCCTCGATCAGTCCGGCCAGCAATTTCAATTCGGACACGCACTCGAGATAGGCGACATCGGGCTGGATGCCGGCCTCGACCAGGGTGTCGAAGCCGGCTTGCAGGATCGCCGGTACGGCGCCCCAGACCACCGCGCCTTCGTTGAACAGGTCGGCGACGCATTCCTCCTCGAAGGTCGAGCGGATCACGCCCGCCCGGCCGCAACCGAGCGCTTGGGCGTAGGCCAGGGCCAGCGGCCAGGCCGAGCCGCTGGCGTCCTGCGCAACCGCGGCCAGGGCGACCATGCCCTTGCCCTGCTCGTACAGGCTGCGCAGCGCCGTCCCCGGACCCTTAGGGGCGACCATGATGACGTCGAAGTCGGGACGCGGCGCGATCAGCGCGAAGTGGATGGCGAGCCCGTGGCTGAACCCGAGCGCCGCACCGGACTTGAGGCTAGGCGCCACCTCATCGTAGATCGCTGCGAGCCGCTCGTCGGGCGCGAGCAGCATGGCGAGATCGGCCTCACGCACTGCTGCCGCCGGTGGCATGACCTCAAGCCCCGCGGCGCGCACCTCGGCTTCGCTGGCGCTGCCGGCGCGCAGGCCCACCACTACCCGCACGCCGCCATCGCGCAGGTTCAGCGCCTGCGCGCGGCCCTGGTTGCCGAATCCGATAACGGCGACGGTTCTGCCGTGCAGCGCCTGCGGCGCGATTTCGTCGTCCTTTATCATGACCCCGCTGGCTAGACCGAAGCACCGACCAGCGCCAGTGCGCGCTCGGCCGCGGCCTGGTCGTCGAGTGGGGTGGCGAAGCGAGGCCACTCGGCAGGTGGCTGGTGCGCGAACCAGGTATATTGCCGCTTGGCATAGTTGCGGGTGGCTTGCGCTCCGGCGATCACCGCCCGCTCCCGCGTCACCTCGCCGGCAAGCCAGCTCGCAAGCTCGCGGACGCCGATGGCGCGCATGGCGGGCAGCATCGGGTCGAGGCCGCGAGCGAGCAGGGCGCTGACCTCCGCGGGCGCTCCCGCCGCCACCATGGCGGCGAAACGCCGGTCACAGCGCGCGTACAACCACGGGCGCGGAGGCAGCAGGAGCAGCGGGTGCAGCGTGACGTCACCCGCGATCCCGCCCGAACGCGCACGGTGCCAGTCGGCCAGCGGGCGCCGCGTGGACAGCACCACCTCAAGCGCCCGGGCGATGCGGGTCGAATCCGTCGCTCCAAGCCGCGTCGCCGCCTCCGGATCCGCTTGGGCAAGCCGCGCCCGGTTGTCGGCCACAGTTGCACTGCGAACGGCCGACCTCACCGCCGGGTCGATTGGCGGAATGGGCGCGATGCCGTCGAGCAGGGCTCGCAGGTACAGGCCCGTGCCGCCGACCACGACCGGGAGGCGGCCGCGCTCGTGCGCCCGCGTCACTTCCGCCTTGGCAAGGGCTGCCCAATGGGCCGCCGAGCAAGGCTCGGCAGGATCGCGGAAGCCAAACAACCGGTGTTCGACCCGCGCTTCGTCCGCTTGCGACGGCCCGGCGCTCAGAACCTTCAGTCCTGCATACACTTGCGCACTATCAGCGTTGATGACCACGCCGTTCGCCCGTTCCGCCCAGGCGAGCGCAAGCGCCGACTTGCCCGAAGCGGTTGGACCGGCGATGAGGCCAACAGGAGGACGCGCTTTGCTCATTGCCACGCTGATAGCAGCCGGATCGCTCAACAAGGACAGCATTCATCAGGCCGCCACCCTGCTGGAGGATGCCAGGCTGAAGCTGGGGGAGTGGAGTTGGCTGGACGAAGGTGATGCCGCCGATATCGAGATCGATGCGGATCCGGCCCGGGTTCGCCAGGTCCGTGACCTGCTCGAAGGACAGTTGACGGGTGTCGACGTGGTCGTCCAGCCGGCGGACGGGCGTGAGAAGAAATTGCTCGTTGCCGACATGGACTCCACCATGATCGGTCAGGAATGCATCGACGAACTGGCCGATTATGCCGGCATGAAGGCCGAGATCGCCGCGGTGACCGAAGCGGCGATGCGCGGCGAGATCGACTTCGCCCAAGCGCTGCACCAGCGGGTCGCCACCCTTAACGGGCTGGGCGTCGGCTGCATCGAACGCTGCCGGGAGGACCGCATCCGGGTCAATCCGGGAGCAAGGACGCTGGTCCAGACGATGCGGGCGCGCGGCGCCGGCACGTTGCTGGTGACCGGCGGCTTTCACGACTTCGCCGACCCGACTGCGGCCGAACTGGGCTTCACGGAGGTCCGCGCCAATTACCTCGACAGCATGCACGGGCACCTGACCGGCCGGGTAACGGGCGAGATCGTCGATGCGGCGGCCAAGTGCGAGGCACTGATCGACCTGCGCAACCAGTTGGGGCTGCCGCCCGCCGCCGTGCTCGCGGTCGGGGACGGCGCCAATGACGCCCCGATGATTGCGGAAGCGGGGCTGGGCGTAGCCTACCGCGGCAAGCCGAAATTGCGTGAAGTGGCCGATGCGCGGATCGACCGCAGCGATCTCACGGCCCTGCTGTGGGCGCAGGGTATTCGCCGCTCCGACTGGGTCGGCTGAGCCGCTACTTCGGCGCGACCGGAAAACAGCCCTGCCGCGGGTCGAGCGTCCGGCACAACGCCTGCGCTTCACCCTTCGAGGCGAACGGTCCAACTAGCAGCCGCGTCAGGCTTCCCAGCGGAACGTAACTCGCCTGCTTGCCGGGCAGTTGCGGCCCGAGACGAGCGAACAGCGACTGGGCCGAGCCGGGCTGGCGAAACGCGCCAAGTTGGATTTGCCAGGCTCCGGCCGGCGGTCTTGCCGGGGGAGCCGCCGGTCCAGACGTGGGGAGCCTAGAGACCGCCAGCCGCTGGGCCATCGCGATCTCTGCCTTGCTCATCACCAGCTGCATCTCGTCGCGAGTTGCGGCCGCTTCCGGCAGACCTGCGGAGGCGGCGCGCCCGACCATGGCGAAGCCCTCCGTCCGGTCCGAGGCAAGTCCGTCGCCATTGAACAGGGCAGTGCCATACAGCAGAAGCCCGCGCGGCTCACCCTGGTCGGCGGCCGCCTTCAACCAGCGCAGGGCGCTCGTTCGATTGCCCTCCTTGAACATCAGCATGCCTAGCGCCGCCTGCGCCCCGGCATGCCCGGCGCAGGCCGCCCGCTCGTACAGGCCCCGGGCCCGGGCCGGCTGCACGGCACGGATCGCCTCCGCCTTGCGATACTGCTGGTCCCCGTTCACCGAAACCGCCGCGCTCAACGCCGCGGCCAGAAGCACTGCCGTCATTACCGCCCCCAACGCGACTACTCGGTCAAGTCTAGTACAAGGTCCGTCCGCCGTTAACTGGATTTTAGGCGGACGGGCGCATCTCCTAACCAATACGGCCAAATAGGCGAGGGGATAAGCATGCGCGTTCTGGCAATGGCATCGCAGAAGGGGGGCTCGGGAAAGACGACCCTGTCCGGACATCTTGCGGTGCAGGCGCAGCTGGCAGGTCAGGGTCCGGTCTGCTTGATCGACATCGACCCGCAGGGTTCGCTGGCAGACTGGTGGAACGAGCGCGAGGCCGACATGCCGGCCTTTGCCCAGACCACTGTGGCGCGGCTGGCGTCCGACCTGGAGGTGCTGCGGCAGCAAGGCTTCCGCCTGGCGGTTATCGACACGCCGCCAGCCATCACCATGGCGATCCAGAGCGTCATCGCGGTGGCCGAGCTGATCGTCATTCCGACGCGTCCCAGCCCGCACGACCTGCGCGCCGTAGGAGCCACCGTCGACCTGTGCGACCGGGCCGGCAAGCCATTGATCTTCGTGGTCAATGCGGCAACGCCCAAGGCCAAGATCACCAGCGAGGCGGCCGTGGCCCTGTCGCAGCACGGCACGGTGGCGCCCGTCACCGTTCATCACCGGACCGACTTCGCCGCGTCGATGATCGACGGCCGGACCGTGATGGAGGTCGATCCCAACGGCCGCTCGGCCCGGGAGGTCGTCGAGCTGTGGGAGTACATCAACGAGCGGCTGGAAAAGCAATTCCGCCGCACCGTGTTCTCGGCTCCGGCCGCGGGCCCGACCGTCGGCGGCACGGCCGCTGCTCCGCGTCCGGTTGGTGGCTTCGGCCGCCGCGTGGTCGGTTAAGCAAACAGGAAGGTTGCTCCAGTGAAGAGCGAACCCAAGGCATTTGCGTCCCTCTCATCGGGACTGCTCGCCCGCAAAGGCGCGGCTCGCCCGGCCATGCGTCCGCAGGGCTTCGGCCAGGGCGGTAGCGGGCTGGACGACCTGGGCTGGAACGACATGGGCTTCGACGCCCCCCGGCCAGCGCTCGCGACGGTTGGCGATGACGGCGCCATGCCACTCGCGCCGCGCAGTGCGCTGCTTGGCCTTACTCCGGTCTCACCAGTCCAGGACCAGCAGGCGGAACTCGCGGAGCGCTTCTCGGCCTACACCTCCGACGAGGGCGAGGACGAAGAGCTGGAAGGCGGCGATGAAGGAGGGCCGGGCGCTTCGATCGCTCCGCTGACCGGCCCGTCCCAACCGGTTTGCGACGAGCCTGTTAGCGTGGAAGACGCGTTGGATCTGGAAGAGGAGTTGCCCCCGGCGACCGTGCCGGAGCGTCCCGTGATCATGCCGCCGGCTCCAGTGATTGCCCTTGCCCCGGCCGTGGCCGCGCCGGTCCGGGCGGAGGTCAAGCCGCGCCCGGAGCCGCTGGCCAAGGGCAAGGCCGCGTTCACGCTGCGCCTCGACCCATCGCGTCACCTCAAGCTGCGGCTTGCCTGCGCAGTCACCGGGCGATCGGCCCAGCAACTGGTCACCCGGGCGCTCGACGAGCTGCTCGCGTCCATGCCCGAGCTCGACGCCATGGCCGAACAGGCCCCGGTTGAACGGGTCAGCAAAGGAGTTAAGCATTGACCCTGACGCTTCGCGCGAGCAGCGCGCTTACGGCCGTCGTGACCGCGAGCCTGATTGCGGGCTGCGCCAGCCCGGCACACAAGTTCCAGGTCAGCGGCGGCTTCGCGTCCAAGGCCGACACCAGCAACCTCGGCTTGGCGACGCGGGCTCAACTGGCCCTGACGGCGGGGGACACGGCAACGGCCATCACCTTGGCCGAACGAGCGGTTGAGCGATCGCCAACCGATGCCGGCTTCCGTGCCCTGCTCGGCAACACCTACCTGGCATCCGGGCGGTTCGCCTCCGCCGAAGCGGCCTATACCGATGCGATGAGCATCTTCTCCAATCAGCCGGCTGTCGCCTTGAAGCTGGTCCTCGCGCAGATCGCGCAGGGCAAGAATGGCGCAGCGCTGGCCATGCTCGACCAGCTTCGGGGTGTCGCCGACCCGGCGGATGTTGGCTTGGCCATGGCGCTGGCCGGGCAGCCGGGCAATGCCATCGCACTGCTCGACGAAGCGGCTCGGACACCGGGCGCCGATGCCCGTACCCGGCAGAATCTTGCCCTTGCCCACGCCCTGGCCGGCGACTGGGAGAACGCGCGGATCGTCGCCGCCCAGGACGTGCCGGCCGATCAGCTCGACAGCCGCATGGCGGAATGGATGCGCACGGCCGGCCCGCAGGCCGCCTCGACCCAGGTCGCGGCCTTGATGGGCGTGTCACCGCCCTCCAGCGATCCCGGGCAGCCGGTTCGGCTGGCTCTTCACGAGGGGAGCCAACGACTGGCAGCCGTGCCGGCGACGATGGCGGCGGCACCGGTCCAGGTGGCCGCGGCCGCACCGCAGCCGGCCGCGCCGGCCGAAGAAGCTACCACCGTCATGAACGATGCCGGCTTTGCCGCTCCTGCCGCTCCGACCCTGGCGCCGGTCAGCGTGGCCGCCGCCGCCGTCACCGTTCCGCTACCCGCCGCAACGCCGCCGATCGAGGTCGCCGCCCCGCTCGCCGACATTGCGCAGAACCTCGACTCGCTGCGTCACGAGAAAGTGCGCCGGTCGGGTGCGCTGCCGAAAATCAGCGAGCTTCGCCGCACCGCCGCGATCCGCTTCGGACGCAGCGGCGTGGTGGTGCAGCTCGGTGCCTACGGTTCGAGCCAGATGCTTCAGGCGGGCTGGGCCAAGCTGTCGCGCCGGCACGGCGTGCTGGCCCGGTACACGCCGGCGACCGCACGCTTCCAGGCGCCGATCGGTCCGGTCTACCGTCTCAGCCTGCAGGGCTTCTCCTCCAGTGCGGAAGCGAAGGACGTGTGCCAGCAGCTGAAGGGCGTTGGTGCGGCTTGTTTCGTGCGCAACATCGCGGGCGACACCGCCGTTCGCTTCGCCAGCCGCTAAACGATCAGCATCTCCAGCACCGCCATCCGTACGGCAACGCCGTTGGCGACCTGGCGGCGGATGAGAGAACGGGGGCCGTCCGCGACGCCGTCGGCGATCTCGACCCCTCGGTTCATCGGGCCGGGGTGGAGGACCACGGCATGGGGCGCCGCCAGAGCGAGGCGCTCCTCCGTCAAGCCGTAGCGTTCCAGATATTCGCCGGGTGCGTCGCCCAGGTCGTCCGTCATCCGCTCGCGTTGAACCCGCAACATCATCACCGCGTCCGCGCCGGCGATCGCCTGTTCGATCTCTCCGGCCGGCACTTCATCGGGCAACAGCTCGGGCGGGCCCGCCAGGCGCACCCTGGCGCCGAGCCGCGGCAGCAGCTTGGCATTCGACCGCGCCACCCGGCTGTGTCGGATGTCGCCGACGATCGCCACGGTCAGCCCGTCGAGCCTGCCGAAGTGCTGCCGAAGGGTCAGTGCATCGAGCAGCGCCTGGGTCGGGTGCTCGTTGGTGCCGTCGCCGGCGTTGATCACCGGGCACTCGACGATGGCGGCGACCTCCGCCGGAGCGCCATCGTTCCGGTGGCGCAGCACGATGGCATCGGGCTTCATCGCCCCCAACGTCGCCGCCGTGTCAGCCAGCGTTTCGCCCTTCTTCACGCTGCTGTGCTCCACCGACAGCGTGATGGTCTGCGCGCCCAATCGCGCTGCTGCCGTCGCAAAGCTCATCGCCGTCCGGGTGCTGTTTTCATAAAAGGTGTTGAAGACGACCTTGCCCGCGAGCTGCGCGGACGAGCCGGCGCCGGTTGAAAAGGCCTGCGCGGAGTCGAGCAGGTCCGCGATCTGCCGGTCGGACAGCAAGTTGATGGAAAGCAGGTGCACGAGCTTGCTTGCTAATCGGCCGGAGGCAGGTTGACCAGCGCGTCGATCGCGCCTTGCAGGATGTGGGCGGCGGCCAGGCGGTCAACCGCTTCCGCGCGCCTGGCCCGGCTGACGTCGGCTGCGATCATTGCTCGCTCCACCGCCTGCGTCGACCAGCGCTCATCCCACAGCAGGATGGGGAGACCCAGCGGAACGCAGTTGCGGGCGAACGCCCGAACCGATTGGGTCCGCGGGCTGTCGCTGCCATCCATGTTGAGGGGCAAGCCGACTACAAGTCCGGCGATCCGCTGCGCCGCGATGAACTGGCGCAACCGGTCCAGGTCAGCGGTGAACTTGGTCCGTCGGATGGTGTCGGCCGGGCCCGCGAAGCTCCACCGGGCGTCGCACACCGCGAGACCGACCGTCCTGGTGCCGACGTCCAGACCGGCCAGCTTGCCCGCTTCTGGCAGGGCGACGGCGAACTCCGCCGCAGCAGCGGTGATCAGCGCCCCTGCCATGCCGCCAGCCGGCGTTGCGCGTCCTGGCGGAGGTTCGCCCAGAACAGCGCGTAATCGTAGACGTGGTAATTATTGCCGGGCAGCACGTAGGGACCCAACGCCGGGATGTCCCCGTCGAGCAGCAGGAAGCCCTTGTCGCAATGCGCGCCGACCGAGCCGGGCTGCAACGCCGCATCCGTGAGCGTGGCATTGGGCACCAGCGTTCCGACATTTGCCGACGGCGGCGCTGCGCCGTTGCGGACACCGGTGAGCGGGTTGACACACAGCATGTCCTCGCGCCGCCGGGGCTGGCCGGTGAACCCGATGGAGGCGTCATAGACGTCGGTCACCAATTGGGTGTTGGCCGGGTCGGCATAGCTTTGCCAGCTCAGGACACAGCGCGCCTGGTCCGGGCGCTCGCAGGCGGCCAGGCCCATCCCCGGTAAGTCGGCCGCGACGGACACCGGCCAGCCACCCACGTAAGCGGCCACGACCCGTGACGCGATCGGCTTTCCCGCCACCTTGTCGCGTAGCAGGCGGGTGAGATGCAGGGCGCCCTGACTATGACCGGCCAGGATGATCGGCCCGTCCGGCACCTGAGCCAGGAAGCGGTCGAACGCCCGGTCGACATCGGAGTACGCGAGGTCGAGCGCCTGTTGCGCGTCCTCGCTGCGCAGCAGAAACGCCCCGAACGCCGCCTGGCGGTACTTGGGCGCATATACTTGGCCTACGCCATTGAAGGCGCTGGCTTGGCTGCGGACAAAGAGTACCGCGCGACTTTGGCTCTCCGGATCCTCGAGCGGCGCGTTCCAGCGATCCTTCTGCAGGTAAGTGGTCGGATGAATGTAGAATACGGCGGCCGGTCGCTTGGCGGGCGGCGAGGTAATCCCACCCGGCACCCACTCGCCCGGTCCGGGCGGGACGGTATCGGGCAGCGACAGCCAGTTGTCGGTCTGAACGTAATCAGGCCCGGCCTGTGACGGGGGCGCCTGGAAGTGACCGCCCGGCGCGGCCTGCCTGACGAGAAAGGAGCCTCCGAACTGATAAACGGCGAAAGCGCCGCCGACGAACAGCAGAATGAGGATGAAAATGGCAAGCAGGAAGCGGCGAACGCACATGGTGCGGGCAGGTAGGGGCGGGAGGCAGTTGCCGCAACCTGAGCGGGCTTCGCCGACGTGAGAGAGTGGCGATCGGGAGCGCATTGCCGTTCGTCCAGGCTCACGTTTGACCGGCGCTGACCAAGGGGTGCCTCCAGAGCTCGCAAGGGGCCCGGCGGCAGGGACCAAGCCACTTGCACCACCCGCCCGCCACAGCTAGAGGCTCCGGCCGTGGGCGTGTAGCTCAGTGGTAGAGCACTGTGTTGACATCGCAGGGGTCGCAAGTTCAATCCTTGCCACGCCCACCATTTTCCTGGTGAGCTTTGTCCCGTGCGGCTACCGGATTCACATCGCTAAACCTTGCCGATACGGTAATAAGCGTTAGCAGGAGGGGATGACGCTTCGTTCCCTCGGCCTCGCCGCCGCAGTCGCTTCCGCCTTCTCCCTGACAACGGTCGCCGCGGCCCAGACCGCGCCCAAGCCGCTGACGCTGGAACGGGTGTTCGCCGCGCCCAGCCTGACGGGTGCCGCACCGCGCGGGCTCAAGCTGTCGCCGGACGGCAAGCTCGTTACCCTGCTGCGCAACCGTGCCGACGATCTCGAGCGCTACGACCTGTGGGCGATCGATCCGGCGACCGGCGGCGCGCGCATGCTGATCGACAGCAAGGCCCTGGGCAGTGGCGCGGCGCTCAGCGAAGCGGAAAAGATGCAGCGCGAGCGGGCGCGCATCGGCAACCTCAAGGGCATCGTCGATTATCTCTGGTCGCCCGACGGGCAGGCCATTCTGGTGCCGCTCGATGGCGATCTCTACCTGGCAGATCTCACCGGAAAGGTGCGCCGACTGACCAACACGCCGGTCGGTGAGCTGAACCCGGCGGTCAGCAAGACCGGCCGCTTTGTATCGTTCGTCCGCGACGGCAATGTGGTCGTGCTGGACCTGACGAGCGGGCAGGAAAGGGTCGTCACCAGCGGCGCTTCCGACACGGTCAGCTGGGGCGTCGCCGAGTTCATCGCGCAAGAGGAGATGGGCCGAACCGACGGTTTGTGGTGGGCGCCCGGCGACCGCCGCATTGCCGTCACCCGCGTGGACGAGAGCCCCGTGGAAGTCGCCACGCGCACTTCCATCGGCGCCGACAAGACCACCACCGTGCAGCAGCGCTACCCCGCCGCAGGAACCGCCAACGCCCGGGTCGACCTCTACCTGATGAACCCCGACGGCACCCAGGCGGTGAAGGCGGACCTCGGGGCCAATCCCGACGTCTACCTTTCCCGGGTCGATTGGCTTTCGGACGGTACGGCTGCGATTGTCCAGCGCCAAAGCCGCGATCAGTCGCGCCTGGACTTCCTGCGCGTGGACGCCCGTACGGGCTCGTCGACGCTGCTGTTCTCCGACACCAGCGGAAGTTTCGTGACCCTCACGAGCGACCTGAAGCCGCTACGGGACGGTTCGTTGATCTTTTCGTCCGAACGCACCGGCTTCCGCCACCTGTATCGCTGGAGCAAGGGCCGCATCACGCCGCTGACCCGCGGCAACTGGCAGGTGGACGAGGTTGCCGGTCTCAATGAGCAGGCGGGGCGGATCTACTTCCGTTCGAATCGCGAACGGTCTCGCGAATACCAACTCTATGCGCTGGACTTCCGCCGCGCGGGCGCTCAGCCAGTGCTAATAAGCCAGCCGGGCGCCGACACCACCGTGAAGATGGACGACAGCGGCCGCCTGGCGATCATCAGCCGTAGCGCCCCCAATCAGCCCACGCAGGTCTACCTCGCCGACGGCTCGGGCAAGCGACTGGCTTGGATCGACGAGAACCGGGTTGCGGGCGAGCACCCCTTGGCCGCTTACTTCATGCCGATCACGCCGACCTATGGTCGCCTGGCTGCCGCAGATGGCGTGACCCAACTCGACTATCGCCTGATCATGCCCGCCACCGGCGCTGCCGGCGCGCCCGTGCTGATGACCGTCTATGGCGGTCCCCAATCACAGGATGTGCAGACGAAGTTCGTGTCCCCGCTCGACCGCTATCTGCTGCAGCAGGGCTTTGCCCTGTTCCAGGTCGCCAATCGCGGTCAGGCGGGCCGGGGCGTCGCGTTCCAGCGGCCCTCGTTCAAGGCGCTTGGGACGGTCGAGGTCGCCGACCAATTGGCGGCGCTGAAGTGGCTCAAGGTCCAGCCCGGCATCGATCCGCAGCGGGTCTCCGTTTATGGCTGGTCCTACGGCGGCTACATGGTCCTGAAGCTGCTGGAGGCTGCGCCCGGCGCGTTCGCCGCCGGCATTTCAGGCGCGCCGGTGACTCGCTGGGACCTCTACGACACCCACTATACCGAGCAGTACCTGGGCGACCCGCGCTCCAACCGGGCGGGCTACGACCAGGCCGACGCGCTGCACGACGCCACCAAGATCAGCGATCCGCTGCTGTTGATGCACGGCCTTAGCGACGACAATGTGCTGTTCCAGAACTCGACGGAGCTGATGGCTCGGTTGCAGGAGGGCAAGGTTCCGTTCGAGACCATGCTCTATCCGGGCCGCACCCACTCCATTTCCGGCCCAAACGTGTCCGTTCACGTCTGGGGCACCATCCTGAACTTCCTCGATCGGCGGGGGCTCAGCCCTCGTGGCGCTGAGCGACGGCAGCAAGCCGCGCGCTGACGCTAGGGCTTGGCGGGACGGCGAAGCAGCCGGTCCAGCAATCCGCCAAGCCGCCCGTGCCCCCAGGCCAGCGCGCCATACACGCCAAGTGCAGCGCGGGCTGGACGCAGGTAGATGCCCGGACGTCTGGTCCGGTGCGCCGCCCAGGCGAGGCGGTGGCTCCAGCGGGCGATGCCGGCGCGCGTGCGGTAGACCAGCTTGCGGCGCAGCGGCAGCCCGCGCCCGCCCGGCGTCACCCGCTTGCGCGGCCGGACCCGCTTCAGCCGTGTGCCGAGCCAGGTCAGGCGATAGGCGAGGCCTTCGCGGCGGTGCCGAAAACCGGCAGCCTGCGTTTCGGCGACGAAGTCGGCGCTGACCCGTTCGAGTGAAAGCCGCCCGTCGGCGATGCCGCCATCGATCAGCGCCAGCAGTTGGGGCGAGCGCACCACTGCCACATTGGTCCCGCGTCCGTCCGAGCTGTACGGCTCGACCCAGGCATCTCCAAACGCGATGTCGGCCGTTTCGGCAGCCACGTCGTCGCACCAGTTGCAGGCCTCCGACTGGAAGAAACCGGCCCCCCAGTCGCCATCGGCCAGGTGCCACCAATCCTGGGAGCGGGTCGACTTGTCCCTCAGCGTCAAGTGCGCGCGGTACCAGTTCGCCGGCCGGCCGGAGACCTTGATCCGGTAATCCACGGCACGGACCTCCGGCAGCGCAACGCCGAGCTGCCAAGCGAAGCTTTCCACAAAGCGCGCGCTCTTCATGTGGCCGCAGAACAGGCCAAGCGTATGCGTGATCCGCTCGGCCAGCGCCGGTTCCGCCCGCCGCGCCAGATGCACCGCCTTGATGAAGCATGGAATGCCGACGATCGCGTAGCGGCCCGGCTCGGCGCGAACCGTGCGAAACACTTCGCTGAGCTCGACCGGATGGTAGCGCGACTTGCCGCCTTCGAACAGCTCGGACACCGTCCGCGACAGCCGAAAGCGGAAGAAGCCCCCGTCCTCCGGCTCGACCGGCAGCACATGCGCCACCGCGTCGACCCGGCCCGACCGGAGCAGTTCGGCCGCGACCCAGCTGACCAGCCCACCGGAACTGCCGTTCTCCCGAAAGCCCGGCTCCGCCGCATGCCCGACGAAGCAGGCCTCGACAGCTCCCAGGCGCCCATCGCGCTCGGCAGGGGAGGGGAAAAGTTCGGCGCTGATCTGGTCCTCGTTTGCGGCGGCCGGCGAGAACGGGCAACGCTGAGCCAGGTCTTGGGAGGGCGTGGCGAGCCAATTGTCCGGCCCGTGCGGCTCCAGCTGCCGATAGCCGTTCCAGCGCATGCCGGCGCGTTCGTCCGTGCTCGCGCAGCTGCCGCAGCCAATGCACAGCCCGGACGCGACCAGGTCGCGGGGCGACACCGCCTGCTCAGTCAAGGGCACCGTCGAGATAGGCGTTCGAAGCTGAGCGAAGTTCCTCGATGCGCTCGTCGATGGCCGCCGTCAGCGGCTCCGACAGCAGGTGGGACAGCAGGCCGTTCGCAGGTTCTTGAAGGATCAGCCGATCCTCGGCTCCAACCGTCGCCATCAGGTCGCGCAGCTTGTTGTGGCGGTAGGGCGTCGAGACTGCGACGAACGGCTTGCCATGGCGCAGCGCAAACACGCAGCCGTGGAAGAAATTGGTTGCGACCGCCGACGCTCCAGCCACCGCCGCAGCAAACTCCAGCGGACCGGCCGACAGCAGCTGCTCGTCGGCCAGCGGATTTCTGTACCCGATGCTGACGAGCTGAAGGCCATGTGCATCCGCGGCGGCCCTGACCTTGCGCAAATACCAGTCGGGGAAGCCGTGGCCGTACAGCAGCAGGTACGGGTCGCGGGCCGGAGGGTCCGTTACCCCGCTGACTTGCGGCCATTGCAGCACCGGATCCAGCACCATGGCGGGCTCGCGCCCGGTGCAGCCGCGGACCAGCCAGTAGCTGTTCTCGTCCCGCACCGAGAGCTGGTCGAATCGCTTCAACTGTTCGGCATAACCGTCGCCAATGCCCCAATGGCAGCTGTAGTTGCCGAAGCTCGCGGCATAGGAGACGATCCGATCCGCCGATAGGCCGGAGCCGTAGAACAGCGCTTTACCGCCATACCAGGGATGCGACAGGTTCCACACCTCGTCGCTCCCGACAACAATCGCGTCGTAGTTGGTCAGCGCGGTTGGATCATCAAGGTCGAACGGAACGCTTTCGGGCAAGGCCTCAAAGGCCTGCAGGAAGCGCCGCGCCTTGGCCGCGTAGCTGCGGATGTCCACGCGCCGCGTGCGCTCGGGCAGGGTGGGCTGGAACGCACAGCGCCATTCGGCCCAGGTGACCTGCCGGCTACGGTGGTCGAGCAGTTCCGCGTCATGTCCCCGCTCGCGCAGGCCTTCCACCAGCGCCCGCGCCTGCCAGTAGCTTCCGTAATTGATGCACCGGTGAAAGGTGAGAACTCCGATGCGCTTGCGTCCCGCCATGGCTGCGTAATGCCCTGTTTGCGGTCGGGGTTCCGGATCGGTACCGGGTCGCAATGAACCCGTCTCGCTTCCGGTCTGTTTGATGGGTATGCTCAACCGCCGTTATCTTGCTCCAGCGGTCATCCTGCTGCTCGGCCTGCTCGTCTCCTGGCTTGCCGTGTCGCAGCTCGCCCGGGCGGAGGAACGGCGCAGTCTGACGAGGCTCGAAAGCGCGGCGGCCGGCGCCACCACGGCTGTTGCCAACAAGATGAACCTGCAGCTGGCGCTTCTGCGTGGCACCCCCGGCTTGTTCCGGACCAGCGCCGAAGTCACGAGGCCGACTTCGCCGCTTACGTAGGCGGGCTTGAGCTTGATCGCAACTACCCTGGCATCCTGGGTATCGGGTACGTCGAAGCTGGTCTCGAAGGCCGCCCGGTCCCCGGCCGCACGGCCCCGGCCACCACCGCCGGATTCCAGTCCGCCATTCGTTTTATCGCTCCGTTGAACCGTCTTAACCGGGTCGTCCTCGGCGTGGACATGCTCACCGTTAGCACGCGCCGCGAGGCGATGCTGCGAGCGTGGAACATGGATCAGCCCGCGGCATCGGGCGTCGTCCAGCTGGTGCAGGACAGCGCGTCCAAGCGGCAGCCCGGCTTTCTCTTCTACGTTCCGGCGCGCAACGAGGATGGGGTCTTTCGAGGCTGGGTCTACAGTCCGCTGCGCGGGCGCGACCTGTTCGGCAGCATCTTCGACAAGCCCGAGTTCGAAGCCGAAGCGCAACTGTTTCAAGCGCAGAAGATGGAAGCGGTCGGCCAGCTGACCGGGGGCATGGCCCACGATTTCAATAACATGCTCGCCGTGGTGATCGGAAGCCTCGACTTTGCCCGGCACACGGACGAACCCACGCGCCTTCATCGGCTGATCGAACAAGCACTCAAGGGTGCCCTCAAGGCGGCGGAGCTGCCCAGCGGCTGCTCGCATTCTCACGCCGGCAGACGCTTCAACCAAGCGTCGTCGATGTCAACGCCCTCGTTGGCGACATGAGCGAGCTGCTGCGCCGCACGCTGGCGGAGCCGTTCAACTGCAGACTCTGCAGGCTGGCTTTTGTAGTTTGCCTTTGCCGACCCGAGCCAGCTGGAAAGCGCGATTCTCAACCTTGCCGTCAACGCCCGAGACGCCATGCCGAACGGCGGCAAGCTGACCATCGAGACAGTGAACTGCCAGCTGGACCAGACCTACTCTGCCCGTCACTCGGAGGTGGAGCCTGGAGACTACGTCCTGATCGCGGTTTCGGATACCGGGCAGGGGATGACGCCGGATGTTTACGCACAAGTGCTTGAACCGTCTTTCACCACCAAGGAAGTAGGCAAGGGCACCGGCCTCGGCCTTCCTCAGGTGTTCGGTTTCGTGAAGCAGACGGGCGGGCATCTCGGCATCTACTCGGAGCCAGTCCGGGGGACGACCATCAAGCTTTACCTGCCCCGTCACCATGGCGAGCGGCCCAGCGACAGCGGTGATGCCGTGCTCCGCTCGCAACATCTGCCACGCGGCCGCGCCGACGAGCTGATCCTGGCGGTCGAGGACGAAGACGACGTGCGGCTGCTCAGCGTCGGCGCCCTGCGCGACCTCGGCTCACCGTGATCCACGCCGCCAACGGGTGCGAGGCGCTCCGCTGTCTTCAGGCTCACCCGGGCATCCGTCTGGTCTTCACCGACATTGTGATGCCGGAGATGGACGGCGTAGCTCTCGCCGAGGAGCTGCGGAAACGATACCCCCAGATCCGTCTCCTGTTCACCACGGGCTTTGCCCGCGGCGCTTTCGACCGGACCGGCAAACTGGAACAAGCAATCGAACTCATCGCCAAGCCGTTCACAATCACCCAGCTGGCAAGCAAGGTTCGCGAGGTGCTCGATGCGCCGGCCCGAAGTGCCGCAGACGCCTGAGTGACGCACGTCGGATTGTCGGGCCCGCTCGTCGAAGCTGCACCACTGCTCATCGGGCGTTCACTACGCCGTGGTGTAGCGAGCGTCGCATGACCAACGCTCTTCTTGCCGGCACTGCCCTGTTCGCCCTCGCTTTGGCTGATCCCGCCTTGGCGCAGACCGCCCCGGAACCACCGGTGGCACCTGCTGAACCGGCCACCGCGGATAGCGCAGCGGTTACCACCGCGGAGGATCCGACGGCCGGGGTCGATGATGAGGACGCGGCCGAGATCATTGTGGTCGGCCGCCGCGACCCCACGGCGGTGATCGGCGACATCCCGCCGGAGAACACCCTCTCCAGCCGCGACATCCGTGCCTATGGCGCGACCAGCGTCAGCGAACTGCTTGACGCGCTCGCGCCGCAACTCGGCAGCGCCCGAGGCGATGGCCAGCCGGTGGTGCTGCTGAACGGCCGCCGGACCTCCGGCTTTCGCGAGATCCGCGACCTTCCGCCCGAGGCCATTTTGCGCCTCGACATCCTGCCGGAAGAGGTTGCGCTCAAATACGGCTACCGTGCCGACCAGCGAGTCGTGAACATCGTGCTTCGGCCACGGTTCCGCTCTACTTCCGCCCGGGCGGAAGCGGGCCTGCCGACGGGCGGCGGCTCATCTACCCAGGAGGCCGACGTCACCCGCCTGCTGATCGGCGAGAACACGCGAACGACCATCAACGCCCATGCGGAGAACGGCAGCGGGATCACCGAGGACGAGCGGACGATTGCGTTCACCGGCACCGGCATCGACCCGCGTCCGTTCCGCAGCCTGACCGGCGAACAACGGCTGTTCCGGGTCGGCGGCACGCATAATCGGCCGATCGGCTCCACCTCCGCCACCATCGACGGCCAAATCGAGAAGAGCAGCCGCAAGTCGCTGCTTGGGCCGTCGCTGATCAACCCGGGCAGCCCGCTCGACCGGAACGCCGACACCTTGTCGAGCCATCTCGGGCTGGCATTGAACGGCACCCTCGACCAGTGGCGCTGGTCGCTCACGGGCGCCTACGACATCGCGCGCACGGAAACGGACACCGACCGGGAGACGATCGTCCCGGTCGCCTTTGCCGATCGCGCGCGCCTGCTCACCCAAACCGGCAATGTGGAAGTTGTCGCCAACGGCTCGCTGTTCCGGCTCCCTGCCGGGCGCAGTTCGGTCACGCTGCGGGCCGGCGCCTACACCCAGAGCCTCGACAGCAAGGCGACGCGTGAGGGCGTGCCGACGAATGCGGACCTCGACCGGCAGCGGGGAACGGCGGCGATCAACCTCGACCTGCCGATCTCCCGCCGCCGCTCCAGCTTCGATGCGATCGGCAACCTTACCATCAACGCCAATGCCGAGATTGAGCAGCTCAGCGACTTCGGCACGCTGACCACCATCGGCGGCGGCCTCAACTGGTCCCCCGTCGAACGGCTGCAGCTGATCGCCAGCTGGACCCGCGAGGAGGGGCCACCGACCCTTAATCAGCTCGGCGACCCACTGTTGATCACCCCGAACAGCCGAATCTTCGATTTCACCCGCGGCGAGACGGTGCTGGTCGAAGTGCGGACGAGTGGCGACCCGCTATTGGATGCCGACACGCGCCGGGTCATGAAGCTCGGGCTGACCTGGCGGCCGCTCGCCGAAACCGACCTCAACCTGCGAGCCGACTTCGTCCGCACCCGAACCGACAACCCGATCAGCAGCTTTCCCGGCCTTACGGCCGCCATCCAGGACGCCTTCCGGGACCGCTTCGTGCGGGTCGGGGGTCAACTCGTCCAGGTCGACCTCAGCCCCATCAACTTCGACCATTCCAGCCGGACGGAGTTGCGCTGGGGCTTCAACTTCAGCAAGGCGTTGCAGTCGCGGCGACCGCCGGCCTCGGTCATCGCGGAATTCCGCCGCCGCTTCGGCGTGGCCCCAGGTGGAGCGGGCCGCGGCGGAGCACCGGGCGGCGGAGCACCGGGCGGCGGTGGACCGGGCGCCGGTGGACCTCCGCCGGGTGGCGGTGGTCGTCGCGGACGCGGCGGCTTCGGCCAGGGCGGCCGGCTGCAGTTCTCGCTTTATCACACCTGGGTGTTCAAGGATGAGGTGCGGATCGCGCCGGGCCTGCCGACGCTCGACTATCTGTCGGGCGACGTGATCGAGGGGGGCTTCCGTCCGCGCCATCGGCTCGAGGCGGAAGCCGGCTACTTCAACAATGGCCTGGGCGCGCGCCTGTCGGCCGATTGGCGCAGTGGTGGTGACGTGCAGGGCAGCACCGGGGATCTCGACTTCAACAGCCTGACCCGGTTCAACCTCAACCTGTTCGCCAACCTGGGCGATCGGTGGGAGCTGGCGCTCAAGCACCCCTGGTTGCGCGGCACGCAGGTGCGACTGCAGGTGTCGAACCTGTTCGATGCGCGCCAGCGGGTCCGCACGCTCGCCGGCGAGGTCCCGCTTAACTACCAGCCGGACCTGCTCGACCCGCAGGGGCGCACGATCAGCATCAGCCTGCGCAAGCTGTTCCTGCCGCCGCCGTCTTTCTTCCGGCGCAACGGACAGGGCGGGGGACAACGATAATCGGCTAACCGGGGCTTCGCTCGCGCACAATCCGTGCGCGGCGAAGCTGTCGATCAACATCCGCTTGCTTTCCCGGCGACCGCAGTTGCGCGCCGCGGCAGGCGGCCGCACATGGGCGCGCTCATGCCCGCCGACCTTGCCATCCTGTTCGAGCATCCGCGCTGGTTCGCGCCGTTGTTCGCCGCCCTCGACCGCCGCGAAATCCGCTACCAGGCGATCGACTGGACAAACCACCGCTTCGACCTGGCCGAGCCACCGCCCGCGCCACTGATCCTCAACCGGCTGGCCATGTCCGCCTTCCTGCGCGAGGCCGAACACCCGATCTTCTACGCGGCCGCCGCGCTCGATCATTGGGAACGAGGAGGCGCACGAATGCTGAACGGCACCGCGGTGCTGGCGTTGGACAGCAACAAGGCACGGCAGCTGTCGCTGTTCCGTGCGCTTGGCCTGGGCATTCCGGCTACCCGGGTGGTCCATCGCGCCGCCGATCTGCCTTCCGCCGCCGAGGGCATGCGCTTCCCGCTGCTGATCAAGGCGAACATCGGCGGGGCTGGGGCGGGAATCGTCCGGTTCGACGATCTGGAGTCGCTTGCGGCAGCGGTGAGCGAACGCAGCGTTCCGACCTCGATCGACAACGTGCTGCTAGTGCAGGACTATGTCCCCGCACGCGGCGGCACCATCCTGCGGTTGGAGACGCTTGGCGGCCGCTTCCTCTACGCCTTGGAGGTGACCACCGGCGCCGCCTTCGACCTGTGCCCCGCTGACGCCTGCGTGGCGGAGCCCGGCCGTGCCGCCATCGCCATGCGCGCGGTCGATCCGGGGCCGGAGTTGGTGCAGGCGGCGGAGCGCATCGCCGCGGCCGCCGGGCTCGATGTCGGCGGCGTGGAAGTCGTCATCGATGAGCGCGACGGTCGCCCGCGCTTCTATGATTTCAACGCTCTGTCGAACTTTGTCGCCAACCCGCTGGAAGTGCTCGGCTGGGATCCGCACGATCGGCTGGTCGACTGGATCGAACAAGAAATCGCAAGGGTGAAGGCATGAGATTCGGTTACTGGATGCCCGTGTTCGGAGGCTGGCTGCGCAACTTGCCCAACGAGGGTATGGAGGCGAGCTGGGATTACGTCCGCCGCCTGACCCAGCGTTCGGAGGAGACCGGCTGGGACCTGACGCTAATTGCCGAATTGAACCTCAACGACATCAAGGGAGTGGAGGAACCGGCGTTGGACGCGTGGTCGACGGCTGCAGCCCTGGCGGCCGTAACGAGCCGGATCGAGCTGATGGTCGCAGTGCGCCCCAACTTCCATCAGCCGGCGCTGTTCGCCAAGCAGGCCGCCAACATCGACCGCATCAGCGGCGGGCGGCTGGCGCTCAACGTCGTGTCCAGCTGGTGGGCGGAGGAAGCGCGCTCCTATGGCCTCCAGTTCGATGCCCACGATGACCGCTATGCCCGGACCGCCGAGTGGCTGACGGTGGTCGACGGGCTGTGGCGGGAGAAGAGGTTCAGCTTCGCGGGCGAGCGTTACCAGCTCGACAACGCCATCTGCGAACCCAAGCCGCTCCGCCGGCCGCGGCCGACCATCTATGCCGGTGGCGAGAGCGACGCGGCCAAGAACCTCATCGCCGCTCAGTGCGACGCCTACGTCATGCACGGCGATGCGGTGGACGCCGTCGCGCCGAAGGTCGCCGATATGGAAGAGCGCCGCGGGCGGCTTGGACTCGGCCGGATGCAGTACGGCATGGCGGCCTTCGCCATTGTCCGCGATAGCGAGGCCGAGGCCCGGCGGGAGCTGGAGCGGATCACCCAGATGCCGGAGCGCCCGCCGGCCGGCTTCGCCAACTTCGATCAGTGGCTGTCGGGCACCCAGCTAGAACGGGAGCTGAAGTTGCAGGAGTATAGCGTCTCCAATCGCGGCCTGCGGCCTAATCTGATCGGAACGCCGGAGCAGGTGGCCCAGCGCATCGCCGACTACGAGGGTGCCGGACTCGACCTGCTGCTGCTGCAGATGAGCCCGCAGGCCGAGGAGATGGACCGCTTCGCCACGCAGGTCATGACGAGGGTGCGCGAACCCGTCCTCAGCGTGGCTTGACGAACTTCAGCGTCATCCGATCGCTTTCGCCGATGGCGAGGTACTTTGCCTGGTCCTTGTCGCCCATCCGCAATGTCGGCGGCAGGGTCCAGACGCCGTCCGGATAGCCCTTGGTGTCCCGCGGATTGGCGTTGACCTCGCTTGCACCGACGTAGCGAAAGCCAGCCTGCTCGGCCAACCGGCGAACCGTCGAGACTTTAACATAGCCGCTGGTCTTCTCGCGCTCGGCAGATGCACTTTCCGGCAGGCGGTGCTCCTCGATCCCAAGCACGCCGCCGGGCTTGAGCATGGCGTACATCTGCCGAAAGGCGAGGTCGGCGTAGGGCTGGTCGCCCATCAGCCAATTGTGCACGTTGCGAAAGGTCAGCACGGCGTCGGCGCTGCCGGCCGCGACACCTTCCTCTCCCGCGCCGCGAACTGGAAAGCTGGCCGTGCGGGCCTTGCCGTAGACCATTGGGTTCGCCTGCTGCAGCTTGCGAAAGCCCGCCAGCCCACGGTCGGGCGCGGCGGCATAGTAAGTACCGCCGCCCGCCAGCACGTAGGGCGCGATGATCTCGCTATACCAGCCGCCGCCCGGAAAGATCTCCACCACTGTGTCCCCGGGACGAACGCCAAAGAAGGCAAGGGTGGCGGCGGGATGGCGGTAGCGGTCGCGGGCGATGTTGGTGGCCGAACGGGCAGGGCGCTTCACCGCCTGTTCCAGCTTGGCGCGGTCGCTCCGCGCAAGCTGGCTCCATGCAGGAGCAGCGACGAGCATGGCCCCGGTTGCGGCGACGGTCATAATGGCGCGGATCATGGAACACTCCCGAACGTGTCGGGCGGGCATGGTCCGGGCGCGACGGCGACGCAAGCCCGCCTAGAGGCACGCCTCCAGGTACGGCTGGTCGAAGCCGAACTGCTTGGCCTTTTCCAGCGTGTAGGGGCGCAGGCCCATCGAGCGATACTCGCCGATGATCTTGCCGTCGGCGGTCTCGTCCAGATACTCGAACTTGAACAGCTCCTGGGTGACGATGACCTCGCCTTCCATGCCGATCACCTCGGTGACGTTGGTGGTGCGGCGCGAACCGTCGCGGAGGCGTTTCACCTGCACGATGATGTCGACCGAGTCGGCGATCTGGCGGCTGATGGCTTCCTTGGGGATCTTGATGTCGCCCATCATCACCATGTTCTCCATACGCGCCAGGCATTCACGCGGGGAGTTGGAGTGGAGCGTAGCCATCGACCCGTCGTGACCCGTGTTCATTGCGGCCAGAAGATCGAAACATTCCTGACCACGGATCTCGCCCAGGATGATCCGGTCCGGCCGCATACGCAGGGCGTTGATGACGAGGTCGCGGATGGTGATCGCCCCTTGGCCTTCCAGGTTCGGGGGACGGGTTTCGAGCGGGAGCCAGTGCGGCTGCTGCAAGCGAAGCTCCGCCGCGTCCTCGATGGTGATCACGCGCTCGCCCGGGTCGATCATCTTCGACAAGGCGTTGAGCATCGTGGTCTTGCCCGAGCCCGTGCCGCCCGAGATGATCACGTTCATGCGCGCGGCCCCGGCGATCTTCAGCACGGTGGCCATCTTCTCCGACATCGATCCGAAGCCGCGCATCATGTCGAGCGTGATCGGCTTTTCGGAGAACTTACGGATGGAGATGGCGGTGCCGCGCAGCGACAGCGGCGGGATGATGACGTTGACGCGGCTGCCGTCGGCCAGGCGGGCGTCGGCCAGCGGCGTGGTCTGGTCCACGCGGCGCCCGACCTTGTTGACGATCCGCTGCGCGATTTGGAACAGATGCTCTTCGTCGCGGAACTGGATCTGGGCGATCTCCAGCTTGCCCTTGCGCTCGACAAAGGTCTGCTCGGGTCCATTGACCATGATGTCGCTGATCGCCGGATCGGACAGCAGCTCTTCGAGCGGCCCCAGGCCGAGCAGTTCGTCGACCAGTACCTTTTCCAGCGCGAACTGCTCGCGCCGATTAAGCGTGATCTTCAGCTCGGCCAGCACCTCACCGATAATCGGCCGGAACTCCTCGGCCAGCTCGTCCTTGCCGAGCGTCGCGGCGGCCTCCGGATCGACCCGCTCCAACAGGCGCGGTAGGACCTGTTCCTTGATTTTGTGAACGCTGGCCTCGAACCCTTCGGCCTTGCCTTCGGCGCGGTCGCCGCTCGCATTCATGCGATCGTTGAGCCGGTCCATGGCTTCGCCGCCAACACCCGGCGCCGTGGGGAAAGGAGCGGGACCTTCCTCGGGTGCGGAGACTTGGTCAGCGCCGCCAGGCCCACCCTTCATGGGACGAGCCACGCCGAAGCTGGGTCGTGCCCCCGAGCCTCCGCTCATGCCGCCGCGCTTGCCGAATGCGTTCATTTTCACCTGATCCCGAGATTTGGTCGGAATGGTGAATAAGCGGCAAACTTAAACGAATGAATAATCGCGAGGAGCGTTGGGGAGCCAGCCAATCAGCGGCGCGGCTACGCTTCGGCGCGCTCCGCCAACACCGTCAAGCCGCGGTCACCAACCTCGGCGAAACCGCCGCTGACGGTGATCCGCTCCGGGGCGGCGCCGGCAGTGCGAAACACCGCCAACTCACCGTCCCGCAGCGTGGTCATGAACGGGGCATGCCCGGCCATGACGCCGAACTCGCCCTCTACGCCGGGAACGACGACCATATGGACGTCGGTCGCCATTACCTGGCGCTCGGGCGTCACCAGCTCGAAACGAAGATCGGCCATTACGCGGCGTCCGCGGCCAGCTTCTCGGCCTTGGCCATCGCCTCCTCGATGCCGCCGACCATATAGAAGGCTGATTCCGGAAGGTGGTCGTAATCGCCGTTCACGACGGCGCGGAAGCTGCGCACGGTCTCCTCCACCGGAACGAACTTGCCCGGAATGCCGGTGAACACCTCGGCGACGTGGAACGGTTGGCTAAGGAAGCGCTGGATCTTGCGGGCGCGAGCGACCGTCAGCTTATCCTCTTCCGAAAGCTCGTCCATGCCGAGGATGGCGATGATGTCCTGCAGGCTCTTGTACTTCTGCAGCGTTTCCTGAACGGCTCGGGCAGTCTCGTAATGCTCTTGGCCAACCACAGCCGGGGACAGCACGCGGCTGGTCGAGTCCAGCGGATCGACCGCCGGGTAGATGCCCAGTTCCGAGATGGCGCGCGACAGAACGGTGGTCGCGTCCAGGTGGGCAAAGGAGGTTGCCGGCGCCGGATCGGTCAAGTCGTCGGCCGGGACGTAGATCGCCTGCACCGAGGTGATCGAGCCCTTGTTGGTGGAGGTGATCCGCTCCTGCAGCGCGCCCATGTCGGTCGACAGGGTCGGCTGATAGCCCACGGCCGACGGAATACGGCCGAGCAGCGCCGACACTTCCGAGCCGGCCTGAGTGAAGCGGAAGATGTTGTCGACGAAGAACAGCACGTCCTGGCCTTCGACGTCGCGGAAATACTCCGCCTGGGTCAGGCCCGACAGGGCGACGCGGGCGCGCGCTCCCGGCGGCTCATTCATCTGGCCGAACACGAGCGCGACCTTGGAGCCCTCCGGCGTCGGGTTGCCGTCGGCATCCTTGGCGATGACGCCCGCATCGAGGAACTCATGATACAGGTCGTTGCCCTCGCGGGTCCGCTCGCCGACACCGGCGAACACGGAGGTGCCGCCGTGGCCCTTGGCGATGTTGTTGATCAGCTCCTGGATGAGCACGGTCTTGCCGACGCCGGCGCCGCCGAACAGGCCGATCTTGCCGCCCTTGGCGTAAGGCGCGAGCAGGTCGATGACCTTGATGCCCGTAACCAGGATGCTGGTCTCGGTCGACTGGTCGATGAACAGCGGAGCCTCGCGGTGGATCGGAGCCGTCTCCGTCGCGCCGATCGGACCACGCTCGTCGATCGGTTCGCCGATGACGTTCATGATCCGGCCCAGCGTCATCGGACCGACCGGCACGCGGATCTGCGAACCGGTGGAGCTCACCACCTGACCGCGGGTCAGGCCGTCGGTCGAGTCCATGGCGATGGTGCGGACCACGTTCTCGCCGAGGTGCTGGGCAACCTCGAGCACCAGGCGCGAACCGTTGTTCTCGGTCACCAGCGCCGACAGGATCGGCGGCAGCTCACCCTCGAACGACACGTCGACGACCGCGCCAATGACCTGCGCGACGCGACCGCTGAGATTGCTGGTGGTGCCCTGGGGCATGATGGTGTCGGCGGCGGTAGCCATGGCTTTCTTCCTTGCCTTGTTCGTTAGAGCGCTTCGGCGCCCGAGATGATTTCCACCAGTTCGGTCGTGATCGCAGCCTGACGCTGGCGGTTGTATTGGATCGACAGCCGATTGATCATGTCGCCCGCGTTTCGAGTGGCATTGTCCATCGCGGTCATCTGGCTGCCGTAGAAGCCGGCCTGGTTCTCCAGCAGCGCACGATAGATCTGCACCGCGACGTTGCGCGGCAGCAGGTCGGCCAAGATCGCTTCCTCGTCCGGCTCATATTCCACCGCTGCGGTAGCGGTGGTAGTTGCCGCCGTGCTGGCCGCGGCGGTCGGACGAACCGGAATGATCTGGTCGACTGTGGGCTCCTGCGCCAGCACCGACCGGAAATTGGAGTACGCCAGATGGACGACGTCGAACTCGCCCGCCTCGAACCGCCGCGTTACCTCCGAAGCGACCGCCTGCGCATCGGCGTAGGTCGGGTTCTTCATCTCGCTGGTGTCGTGCTGCCCGATGATCCGCCCCGGGAACAGCCGCTGCAGCACCGGCCGGCTCTTACGGCCGACAATGAAGAAGCTGACGTCCTTGCCCCGGCCGATCAGTTCATCCGCGGCACGGCGAACCGTACGAACGATATTGGTGTTGAACGCGCCGGCAAGACCGCGGTCCGAAGCGGCCACCACGATCAAGTGGCGCTGGTCGCTGCCGGTGCCGGCGATCAGCCGCGGCGACTGCGGGCCGATCGTGATCCGGCCAGCCAGGCTGGACACGACGTCGGACAGTCGCTGAGAGTAGGGCCGGCCCGCCTCGGCGTTGCTCTGCGCCCGGCGCAGCTTGGCCGCGGCGACCATCTTCATCGCCTTGGTGATCTTCTGCGTCGACTTTACCGAGCCGATGCGGATCTTCAATGCCTTGAGGCTGGCCATGGTCTTCTAGTTCAAGCGAACTGGTTGCCGAAGGTCGCCAGCGCGTCCTTGAGCGCCGCGGCGGTGTCGTCATCCAGGGCCTTGCTGTCCCGGATGCGGGCCAGCACTTCCGGCTTGTCCGAACGCATGTAGCTCAGCATGGCCGCCTCGTAGCGGGTCACGTCGCGGGTCTCGACCTTGTCGAGGAAGCCCTGCGTGCCGGCGTAAATCGCGACCACCTGCTCCTCGACCGGCATCGGCTGGTATTGCGGCTGCTTCAGCAGCTCGGTCAGCCGGGCGCCGCGGGCCAGCAGCTTCTGGGTCGAGGCGTCGAGGTCCGAACCGAACTGGGCAAACGCCGCCATCTCGCGGTATTGGGCGAGCTCCAGCTTGATGGAGCCCGCGACCTTTTTCATCGCCTTGGTCTGCGCGGCCGAGCCGACGCGGCTGACCGACAGGCCGACGTTGATGGCCGGGCGGACGCCCTGGTAGAACAGGTCCGTCTCCAGGAAGATCTGGCCGTCGGTGATCGAAATGACGTTGGTCGGGATGTAGGCCGACACGTCACCAGCCTGCGTTTCGATGATCGGGAGTGCCGTCAGCGAGCCGTTGCCGTTGGCGTCATTCATCTTGGCCGCGCGCTCGAGCAGGCGGCTATGGAGATAAAAGACGTCGCCCGGGTAGGCCTCGCGGCCCGGCGGACGGCGCAGCAGCAGGCTCATCTGGCGGTAGGCGACGGCCTGCTTCGACAGGTCGTCATAGACAATCACGGCGTGCATGCCGTTGTCGCGGAAATACTCGCCCATCGCGCAGCCGGTGTAAGGCGCCAGGAATTGCATCGGCGCCGGCTCGGACGCGGTAGCGGCGACCACGATGGAATATTCCATTGCGCCATTCTCTTCCAGCGCGCGGACGATCTGGGCGACCGTTGACCGCTTCTGACCCACGGCGACGTAGATGCAGTAGAGCTTCTGGCCTTCGTCGGTGCCGGCGTTGGCCTGCTTCTGGTTAATGAATGTGTCGAGCACGACCGCGGTCTTGCCGGTCTGCCGGTCACCGATGATCAGCTCACGTTGGCCGCGGCCGACCGGAACCAGCGCGTCCAGCGCCTTAAGGCCGGTTTGCACCGGCTCGTGCACCGACTTGCGCGGGATGATCCCCGGCGCCTTGACCTCGACGCGGCTGCGGCCTTCGGCGACGATCGGGCCCTTGCCGTCGATCGGGTTGCCGAGCGCATCAACCACGCGGCCGAGCAGGCCCTTGCCGATCGGCACGTCGACGATGGTGCCGGTGCGCTTGGCGGTCGAGCCTTCGATGATCTCCGAGTCCGAGCCGAAGATCACGACGCCGACGTTGTCGGACTCGAGGTTCAGGGCCATGCCCTTGGTGCCGTTCTCGAACTCGACCATCTCGCCCGCCTGGACGTTGTCGAGGCCGTGAATACGGGCGATGCCGTCGCCGACCGAGAGGACCTGGCCAACTTCGGAGACCTGCGCATCGACGTCGAAGTTCGCGATCTGGTCGCGAATGACGCGGGAGATTTCAGCGGCGCGGATGTCCATGTTCTAACCTTTCATAGCCGTGGCTAGAGTGTTCAATTTGGTACGGATGGAAGCGTCGATCATCTGGCTGCCGAGCCGGACGACGATGCCGCCGAGAATGGATGGGTCGACCCGGGAGTCGATGGTGACCTCACGCCCGGCGCGGGCGCGCAGGTTGGCCTTGAGCGCCGCCACCTGATCATCGTCGAGCGGCCGCGCGGTGGTCACCTCCGCCGTGGTCTCGCCGCGATGCTCGGCGGCCAGGCGGTTGAACAGGCGAATGACGTCGGGCAGCTGGCGAAGCCGACCGTTGCGGGCGACCACGCCGAGAAAGTTGGTGGTCACGGGATCGAGCTTCAGGGCGGCGGCAGTGGCGGCGATCGCCTTGGCGGCATCCTGACGGCCGATCAGCGGGGAAGTGGTGACCGCGCGCAGCTCGGTCGAGTCCCGCAGCGTCGCCTGGACCGCCTGCAAGCTGCTGCCGACCGCTTCGATCTGCCGCTCGTCGCGCGCCAGTTCGAACAAGGCCGAGGCGTAGCGTCCTGCTAAGCTGGCTCGAATGCCGCCGGATGTCTCCACGCGCCCAAAGCTCCGAAAGATGTGCAAAGCGGGGCGTCAGCGGTCCGCATGAACCGCCCGCCCCAGCCGGGTTGCGCCGCCCCTAGCAGCGGGTCCGGACCGATGCAAGGTAGGCTACAGGTCGAGCGCGAGGAAGCGGGTGAATGGACCCGGCTGATAGCCGCCGAACGCCTCGCAGGATGCGAAGCCCGCACGTTCGTACAGCGCGATGGCGGCGGCAAACTCCTGACCCGAACCGGTTTCCAGCAGCAATCGCCGTACCGGCGGCTGCGCGCCTCCGCGATGATGGCCCGCAGGATGGTCGAGGCAGCGCCCCGGCGAAGCGCGTCGGCCGCCGTCCGCATCGACTTGATCTCGCCGGTGCCGTCGCCGAGCTCCTTCAGGGCGCCGATCGCCAGCAATCGGCCGCCGTCCCGTGCCGAGAAGAAGCTGATAGCCGGATCCCACAGCCCAGCCGCCGGAAGCACGTGGCAGGCGTCGGGCGGCGAGTGGGACCGCATGGCGGCGAAGTGCACCGCCAGCAGCTCCTGCACGTCGTCCCGGTCGAGTCCACCGCTATGAAGGGTCATGGCCATCCGTGTTCCACTATCACCGATCACGGCCGCGGCGAGGTGAAGGTTTGACCGCAAGCTTCGGGAAGCGCGCACGCTCGAAGAAGCGCAAGGACCGCGCCATGACCTACCGCATCTCGGGCCTCGATCCTGCACCCTTCCCTCCGCTTTTCGCCCTCGACGACGCCGCACTGGCGGAGCGCGGCGTCAAGCGCATGATCGCCGACACGCGGCCGGGCTTTCCCTGTCGGGTGACGCTCGACGACGCGGAGCCGGGGCAGGAGATGCTGTTGCTCAATCACGTCAGCGTTCCGCACGGCATCTACCAGGCGTCGCAGGCCATTTTCGTCAGCGCTGAGGTTGCCGCGGCAGCGAACTACTGCGGCACGATTCCGCCGGCGCTCGACCGACGAATTCTCTCGCTTCGCGCATTCAACGGCAGCTTCGACATGGTTGCCGCGGAGCTGGTCGAGCCGGGTGCGGCGGACGCCGCCATCCGCCGCTTGCTCGCCGATGCGGCAGTGGCCACAATCCACGCCCATTATGCGACGCGCGGCTGCTATGCCGCGCTGGTGGAGCGAGCATGACCCTGAGCGAGGATCAGGCCTGGGCGGCGTTCGAGGCGCGTGACCGCGACTTCGACGGTCGCTTCGTCGTCGCGGTCGCCACCACCCGCATCTACTGTCGGCCCTCGTGCCCGGCACGGCGGCCCAAGCGGGACCATGTCCGCTTCTTCGCCGATCCAGCCGAAGCCCGGGGAGCGGGCTTCCGCGCGTGCCTCCGCTGCAGGCCGGACGAGGCTGCGCGCGATCAGGTGGCGGTGGCCCGCGCCATTAAGCTGCTAGGGGACGCCGACCGGACGCTCGGTCTTGAGGAACTGGCGGGGGCCGTCGGCTACGCTCCCCACCATTTCCAGCGCTTGTTCACCCGGCGGGTGGGCCTGTCCCCGGCGGCCTACGCCCGCGCCCTTCGTGCGGACCGCGCCGAACAGGCGCTGGTGGGGAGCGCCACCGTGACCGAGGCCATTTACGAGGCCGGCTATTCCGGCCCGAGCCGCTTCTATGCGGATGCGGAGCGCCAGTTGGGCATGACCCCGTCGGCATGGCGCGACGGCGGGCGCGGCGCGACCATACACTGGACGGTGGCCGAAACGGAGCTGGGCCCGCTGCTGATCGCCGCAACCGACCGTGGGATCTGCCGGCTTACGTTCGGGGAAGACGAGGAGGCGCTTCGCCGACGATTCCCCATGGCGGAACTGGTGCACGATCCCGACGCTCCGCTGATCCGCTCGGCTTTGGCCTCAGTGGCCAGCCCGGCTGCCAGCCATGATCTGCCGATCGACGTCGAGGGCACGGCTTTCCAGCTTCGCGTATGGGGTGAATTGCGCAAGATTCCGGCCGGCGAGACCCGCAGCTATGCCGACATTGCCGCAGCAGTCGGGCAGGCGGGCGCGGTGCGGGCGGTCGGGACTGCCAACGGTTCGAACCCGGTCGCGGTGCTGGTGCCCTGCCACCGGGTCATCCGTTCGGACGGCAGCCTTGGCGGCTACGCCGGCGGGCTCGACCGCAAACGCCGCCTGCTCGCCGCGGAAGGCGTGAACTTGATCGCGCCTACTCTGTTGTAGCAGACCGAGCCCACCCGGGCTCCGCCGGGTTGAGGCCGTCGAGGAACCGCTTCGCCCACTCACGATAGGCTTCCTGCTTCTCGGTGCCCATGCGACTCCAGGTGGCATATTGGTTGCGCAGCCGGTGGTTGCCGGCCAGCTTCGACTCGTGCCGGGCAAGGAAGTCCCAGTAGAGTGCATTGAACGGGCAGGCGCGCGGGCCCACCTTCTTGCGCACGTCATAGACGCAGTTGCGGCAATAATCCGACATCCGGTCGATGTAGGCGCCCGACGCGGCATAAGGCTTGGTCGCGATCCGGCCGCCGTCGGCCCACTGGCTCATTCCGATGACGTTGGGGTGCTCGACCCACTCGTAAGCGTCGGCATAGACAACCAGGAACCAGTCGCTGATCGCCTGCGGCAGCACCCCGGCCAGCAGCGCGAAATTGCCCAGCACCATCAGCCGCTGGATGTGGTGGGCATAGGCGTTGTCGCGGGTGTTGCGGATGCTTTCGGCCAGGCACCGCATGTCGGTCTCGCCCGTCCAGTAGAAGTCGGGCAGGGGCCGCGTGGCCGCCAGCGCATTGGCCGCGCCCAGGCCCGGCATCTCCAGCCAGTACATCCCGCGCATATATTCGCGCCAGCCGATGATCTGGCGGATAAAGCCTTCCGCAGCGTTGAGCGGCGCCTTGCCGGCTCGCCATGCGGCCTCGACCTTGCGGCAGGCGTCGAGCGGATCGAGCAGCCCGCAGTTCATCGAGGTCGACATGGCGGCGTGGAACAACAGGTCCTCGCCGACCACCATCGCATCCTGGTAGGTGCCGAACAGCGGCAAGCGGGTGGCGACGAACTCGTCAAAGGCGGCCGCGGCGCCGACGGCGGTGACCGGCAGGCCGAACCCTTCCACCCGGCCGAAATGGTTGGGGAACCGCTTGGCCACCAAGCTGATGACTTCCCGCGTGACCGCGTCCGGCTCGACGGGACAACGGCTGGGGAGATCACCCTCGTGCGGCGGGCCGGAACGATTGTCCTTGTCGAAGTTCCATTGCCCGCCGGCCGGCTTGCCGTCCGCCTCCATCAGCAGGCCAGTGCGGCGCCGCTGGTCGCGGTAGAAGAACTCCATCACCGGCTTGTCGGCCCGGGCGGCCCAGGTGAAGAAGTCGGGCAGCGGGCAGATGAAGCGATCGTCGGGCAAGATCTCGACCGGCACGCCGAACCGCTCGCTCCAGCCCTCCAGTGCCTTTTGCACCCGCCATTCGGCCCCTTCGACGACGCGGATTCCCTCCGCTTCGTGGCGGCGGACCGCCCGGCCAACTTCCGCCGTGAAGCTGCCACCGTTCTCCGGGTCATCCAGCTGGATGTAATCAACCGCGAACCCGCGTTCCCGCAACTCCTCGGCGAAGTGCCGCATGGCGGAGAAGATCAGGATGATCTTGTGCGGGTGGTGGCGAACGTAGGTCGTTTCCTCACCCACCTCCATCATCAGCACAATGCTGGAGCGTGGATCGGCTTCCCTCAGCGAGGCGAGGTTGTGGCTGAGCTGATCGCCAAGAACTGGAATAAGGGTCGTCATGGTCGGGCGGTAAACGCCTGGCTAACCGGCAAGGTGCAGTCCAGCTGGACTAACGGCTCGTCGTAAACGGCGATTGCATGGCAACGTCGTTGGGCGGAACCTTGCCTAAAGGAAGCTGTACGGGTCGACATCGACCGCAACTCGCACCTTGGCACTCCATTCGACCCCGGCCAGCCAGTCGCGGATGACGTCCTGCACGTCCAGGCTGCGGGCGGCATGGACCAGCAGCCGGAAGCGGTGGCGACCGCGCAGCATAGCGAGGGGGGCAGGAGCGGGGCCGAACACCGCCATGCCCTCCACCTCCGGCGCGGCCCGTCCCAGTCGCCGGGCCGTTGCGTCGGCTTCCTCCTTGTCCTCGCTCGACACGATGATCGCCGCCAGCCGCCCGAACGGCGGCATCGCCGCCTCGTGCCGGGCCTCGGTCTCCGCTCCGTAGAAACTTTCCGCATCCCCGCTGACCAGGGCAGCGATGACCGGCGCGTCGGGATCGTGCGTCTGCACCAGCACCCGGCCCGGCTTCTCGCCGCGCCCGGCCCGGCCAGCGACTTGGGCGATCTGCTGGAAACTACGCTCGGCCGCCCGAAGATCGCCGCCCTGTAGCCCCAGGTCGGCATCGACCACTCCCACCAGGGTCAGGTTGGGGAAATGGTATCCCTTGGTCACCAGCTGCGTGCCGATCACCACGTCGATCGCGCCCGCCTCCATCTGCGCCACGAAGTCGGCAGCGCGGGTCGGCGACCAGATGGTGTCGCTGGTGACCACCGCGGTACGCGCTTCGGGAAACAGCGTCGTCACCTCGTCCGCGATCCGCTCCACCCCGGGCCCGCAGGCAACCAGGCTGTCCTCGTCGCCGCACTCGGGACAGGTTTTCGGCGGCGGCATCACATGCCCGCAATGATGGCAGGCGAGCCGATGCGTGAGCCGATGCTCGACCATCCACGCCGTGCAGTTGGGACACTGAAAGCGATGCCCGCAGGTCCGGCACAGCGTCAACGGCGCGAACCCGCGCCGGTTGAGGAACAGCAGGCTCTGCTCGCTTCTTTGGAGGTTGCTTTCGAGCTCCGCCACCAGGCTGGGCGCCAGCCAGCGCCCGCGCGGCGGCGGGTCCTGCGTCAGGTTCACCGTGCGCATCTCCGGCAGGCGGGCGCCCGCGAAGCGGCTCGGCAGCTTCACCTCGCGATAACGGCCGATCTCGACCATGTGGCGGGTTTCGATCGCCGGGGTGGCGGATGACAGCACCACCGGAATGTTCTCGAACCGGCCGCGCATCACCGCCACGTCGCGGGCATGGTACTGGACGCCGTCCTCCTGCTTGAAGCTTGGTTCATGCGCTTCGTCGACCACGATCAGGCCCAGGTCGGCGTAGGGAAGGAACAGGGACGAACGGGCCCCGACCACCACCTTGGCCTCGCCGCTGGCGATCGCCCGATAGGAGCGCCGACGCTGCGATGAACGCAGGTCGGAGTGCCAGGCTGTCGGCGCACAGCCGAACCGCGCTTCGAATCGCCGCAGGAACGGTTCGGTCAGCGCGATCTCCGGCAGCAGCACCAGCGCCTGCCGGCCTTGGCGGACGCACTCGGCGATGGCTTCGAAATAGACCTCGGTCTTGCCCGACCCCGTAACTCCGTCGAGCAGTACGGGATCGAACCCGCGCCCGACCGCCTCGGTGAGGCCGTCGGCCGCCGCCTGCTGGTCGGGATTGAGCTGCGGTGGGCCGAACTCCGGGTCAGGGCAGTGCAAGGGCCGGTCGCCATCGACCTGCACTGTTTCCAGCGCGCCAGCCGTGACCAGACCGCGCAGCACGGCATCGCTGACCTCGGCATAGGCCGCCAGCTCCCGGATGGTGCCCTGCCGCCCTTCAAGCTTTTCCAGCGCGACCTTTCGCTGCGGGGTCACGCGGTCCGGCACGAGCCCGGTCGGCCGGTACTCCGTCAGCTGCCGCTGGTCGTGCAGCGCATAGGAGGACGGCAGCACCATGCGCAGCACGGCGGACAGTGGGCTGAGGTAATAACTGGCGGTCCATTCGCACAGGCGGCGCAGGGCGGGCGCGATCCGCGGCGAGGGCAGCACGGCGGTCAGCGGCCGCAACCGGTTGTCGCCGACCTCTTCCGTCGGCAGGCGCTCCGGTTCCCACGCCACGCCGATCATCGGCCGCGGCCCCAGCGGGGCGACCACCACCTGGCCCGGCTCGACCGTTGTCCCTTCCGGAACCCGGTAGTCGAGCGGACCCAGCGCGGCGTTCAGCGTGACGATGCGGACCCGGGGCAGGCTCATGCGGGGCTTAAGGTAACAAAGGTGACGGGTACATCCGTTCCGATCGCTCCCCGGCCGAGCGCCGCCGGGGCTGCGGAGAACGGAGCCGACACGGACAAATGTTGGCGCACCATGACGGTGCTTTCAGCACAGCAAGGGACCGGTAGGACAGGCAAAACGACGCGCCCGCGGAACGCTCCGCTACAGGCCCTTCTTCTTGCGGTGGCTGTCGAGGTCGAGCACCGCAAACTCCTCGTCGCGCAGCAGGCCGAGCCGGCGAGCCACCTCCTGATAGGCCTCCGCCTCGCCGCCGAGGCTCTGGCGGAAGCGGTCCTTGTCCAGCTTCTCGCCCGATTTCATGTCCCACAGGCGGCAGCCGTCCGGGCTGATCTCATCGGCCAGGATGATGCGCGGAAAGTCGTTCTCGTACACCCGCCCGAACTCGAGCTTGAAGTCGACCAACCGGATGCCGATGGCCGAGAACAGGCCGGCCATGAAGTCGTTCACGCGGATCGCCATGTCGGCGATGTCGTTCATCTCGTCCTGGCTAGCCCAGCCGAAGCAGGCGATATGCTCGTCGGCGATCATCGGGTCGCCCAGCGCATCGTCCTTGAGATAATATTCAATGATCGTGCGGGGCAGCTGCGTGCCTTCCTCGATGCCCAGCCGCTTGCTGATCGAACCGGCGGCGACGTTGCGGACCACCACCTCGATCGGCACGATCTCGCACTGGCGGATCAACTGCTCGCGCATGTTGAGGCGCCGAATGAAGTGAGTCGGAACGCCGATGTTGGCGAGGCAGGTGAAGATATGCTCGCTGATGCGGTTGTTGATGACGCCCTTGCCGCTGATCGTTCCGCGCTTTTGCGCATTGAACGCCGTGGCGTCGTCCTTGAAATATTGAATCAGCGTGCCCGGCTCCGGACCCTCGTAGAGGATCTTGGCCTTGCCTTCGTAGATCTGGCGGCGGCGAGCCATGAAGAGGGAGTCCCCTTGCGCATAAATGACGGCGCCCCGGCCGCTCTGGTCAGATGCCGAGAGGCCGGGGCGGTTTCGGCTCCGGCCTATAGGGCACGGCGCACGGCCGCGCAATTCGCTCTCGCGCCCCCTTCAGCCCCGCGGTGCAGCCCGCACCAGGCCCTTGGCGGCAAGGTCGTCCAGCAACTCGCCGACTTCCGCCGCGCACTGTTCCGGGGCGACTTCATAGTTCTCGTGGAGCGCGGCTTGCAGCTCGCCGGCGGAACGGGGCTGATCGAGGAGCTTCCATACGGATGTCGCCACGGAGTTGAAGCCGAAGCACAGGCCGCCCTGGGGATCGAGCGCGACCAGCTCGTCGTCCATGTCGGCTTCCATCAACTCGCGGGCGCGAACGTAACGGGGCTCCATCGGGGCGATCTCCTGGGCGGGTTGGTCGGGGAGACAGGATTCGAACCTGCGACCCTCTGCTCCCAAAGCAGACGCGCTACCAGGCTGCGCCACTCCCCGACGCCGCCCGGTTAGCAGCGCTTGGGCGCCACCGCCAGCCTAACGCTGCTGTTCGTTGCGCGTTTCGACATCGACGTCCACCCGGTCGACCTGGTTTTCCAGCCGGTCGCCGGTCCGCTTGGCCGCGGCGCCGGTGCGGTCGGCGGCGTTCTCCAGCGCCGGACCCGCCTTGTCGGCGGCGTCCTTGACCTCGTTGCCCGCCGACTGGAGCGCGTTGCCGGCCTGGTCCAGCCCTTGGTCCACGGCATTGCGATTGACCGAGATGACCGTGCTGCCGTTGCCCTCGTCCCGCGCCTGGCAAGCCGCGAGGGAAATCATCAGGGCGGCGCCCGCCAGTAGCTTGTGCGTCATTGTTTCGCCTCCACTCGGGTGTTCGTTGCCGGTTCAGCGCCCATCCGGGCCTGTGCGTTCCCGGCTGCCTGCTCCGCTTGCGTCATCAGGGCGTTTGCGCTTTCCGGACTCGCCTGTGGGACCGGCTCGATCGTGTCGTCCCGGCCCGAGCCGCAGCCGGCGAGCAGCAGGGTGGCGAGAACGGCGACCGGTCTCACCGACGCCGCGACCGCGGGCGGGCGGCCGGTTCCACCGGGCCTGCCAGCACCGCCAGCGCCGCGGTCCACGCCGCAACGTTCTGCCGCAGCTGGGCCGGATCGACCTTGTCCAGCGTGTCGTCGGGCGTATGGTGATAGTCGAAGTAGCGGGTGCCGTCCTGGCTGAGCCCGACGCCAGGCTGCCCATCTTCCAGCATCGGCCCGATATCGGAGCCATCCGCTTCCTCGAATGAGCCGGTGACCACGCCCAGCGGCGCCAGCGCGGCGCCGATCAGCCGCGCTTCGGCGCGGCGCGCTTCGCCAAGCTTGCTGGTCACCCGCCAGATCCGGTCGGCGCCGAAGTCGCTTTCCAGCATCGCCCAGTGCGGCTGCTTGCCGTAACGCCGGCGATAGTCCTGGCCGCCGAACAGGCCGACTTCTTCCGAGCCGAACCAGACGATCCGGATGGTCCTGAGCGGCCGGCCGGAGTCCATGATCCGCTTGGCGGCGGCGGTGGCGATCGCCACGCCCGAGGCATCGTCGATCGCGCCTGTGCCGAGGTCCCAGCTGTCAAGGTGCCCGCCGACCAGCACCGGCGGCAGGCTGGGATCGCGGCCGGGCACTTCGGCGATAACGTTGCCGGACTGGCCGTCCGGCCGCAGCTGGCTGACCAGCACCAGGCGCAGGCTGACCGGCTGACCGCGGCGCAGGAGCCGGGCCAGCTGCTCGGCATCGGGGATGCTGATGGCCCCGGCGGGAATGGGCCGCGCACCCTCGCCGAAGGTCTGCACGCCGGCATGCGGATTGCGGTGGTGATCGGTGCCGGCCGAGCGGACGATGATGCCGATCGCGCCCTTCTGCGACGCGATCGTCGGCCCCGAGCGCCGCGGCGCTCCGCCCGGGCCGTAGCTCGATCCGTCCTGAGTCGGGGCCATGCGGTGATCCACGAACACGATCTTGCCGCGAACCGCCGAGTCCGGCGCGGCCCGAAGTGCATCGACGCCGTCGAAGGCGACGATTTGGCCGGTGATACCCTGCAAACCGGTCGAGGCACTGTTGCCGAGGGCGGTTACGGCCAGCCGCTGCGGAAAGGGCGCCAGGATCTCGGCGCTTTCGGCCCCGCGAGTCCACACCGGCAAGGCGAAGGTCTCCACGCGGACTTTGCGGAAGCCCATGGCGGTCAGCCGTGCCACCGCCCACGTCCGGGCGCGCGCCTCGGCATCCGTGCCGGCCAGGCGCTGGCCGACCTCGGTGGTCAGCCCTTCCGTGATGTCCCAGGCATAGCTGTCGTTCGCCAGCGCATCGTCACGAAGCGCGGCGATCGGCGCGGGCACCAGGACGGGCGGGAGCGGGGGAGCGGACTGGGCGGTCGCCTGAGCGGCAGTGGCGGCAAGCAGGCACGCAAGGAACGGCTTGATCATGCTGCGCTGCCTAGTCTGCCCGCGCCGCTACAACAAGCGCAGTTGAACGCCGTCGGGCGCCCGGAACAGGTCGCGGCGCAGCACGGTCCTTCCCGTACCCAAGCCGTAGCGCCGCACCGCCTTGTCGAAGCGAGTCTTGAGCAACTCGGCCCAGGGGCCCGATCCACGCATGCGCGTGAAGAAGTCGGGATCGTTGTCGCGGCCGCCGCGCATGGAGCGGATGGTGGCCATCACCTTGGCCGCGCGGTCGGGGTAATGCTCGTCCAGCCACGACCGGAACAGCGGCGCCACCTCGTGCGGCAAGCGGACAGGCAGGTAGAAGCCGGCCCGCGCCCCGGCCGCGGCACCCGCTTCGACGATGCCCTCCAGCTCATGGTCGGTGATCTGCGGCACGATCGGCGCGACCGCCAGCAGGGTGGGCACGCCCGCTTCGTTGAGTTTCCGGATGGCTTCCAACCGCTTCCGCCCGGCCGGCGCCCGCGGCTCCAAAGTCCGGCTGATGCTCGGGTCGAGCGACGTGACCGACACCGCCACCGCCGCCAAACCTTCATGGGCGGCGGGAGCGATCAGGTCGAGGTCGCGCAGCACCCGGTCGCTCTTGGTGGTGACCGTGAACGGATGTTTGGTCTCGATCAGCACCTGCAGGATCGAGCGGGTGATCTCCCAATGTTCCTCGATCGGCTGGTAAGGGTCGGTGTTGGTGCCGAGCGCGATCGGCGCGCAGTCATAGCCGGGCTGGCTGAGCGCCGCGTGCAGCAGCTTGGCCGCGTCCGGCTTGGCGAACAGCCGGCTTTCGAAATCCACCCCCGGCGACAGGTCGTGATAGGCATGGGTCGGCCTGGCGAAGCAGTAGATGCAGCCATGCTCGCAGCCCCGATACGGGTTCACCGAGCGGTCGAAGCCGATGTCGGGCGACCGGTTGCGGGTCAGAATGGAGCGGGGCTTCTCGACAGTGACGGTGGTCCGCCGCGGGGTCAGTCCGTCCAGCGCCTCCACCTGGTCGAGCCAGTCGCCCTCGACCTCCCGCTGCTCCAGGTTGAAGCGGGACGGCGTCGCGTTGCGCGTTGCGCCGCGACCGGTGAGCGACTCGACGGCCATAACTCGAGTCTAGGCCGACAGAAGAACAAAGCAAGAACTAGCTAGCGCGCCTGAGCGGTGGCGCGGGCCTGTGCCACCGGGAACGCCGGCCAGCGGTGCTGCGCCATCTGGGTCAGGGTCGGCGTTGGTTGCCCGGCGAGCTGCTCATAAACCCACATGTTCCTGAGCACGGTCGGCACGTAGTAGCGCGTTTCCCAGTACGGCACGCTTTCCATCCACAGCAGCGGGTCGCCGCGATCGTTGACCTGCCACCGCCCGACCGGCAGCGAGCCGGCATTGTAGCTGGCGATCACCTTGGGCAGCAGCCCCTGGGTCTCCGACCGACGCCGCATGGCCTCAATCCAGCGCTGCCCGAACTCGATGTTGGTGGCCGGATCGCGCAGGTCGCCGGTCGGCACGTTCCCGATCCGCGCCAGCAGGTTCATGGTCGCGGGCACCACCTGCATCAGGCCGACCGCGCCGGCCGGGCTGGTCGCCTCGGCCCGGAAGCTCGATTCCTGGAGCGAGTGAGCCAGGGCCAGCGCCGGATCGATCCGCCAACCGCCCCGCGGCGCCCAGGCTGGTCGCGGGTAGCGGGCCGACGGGACCACCCTCGCGCCCGGCTGCCCGAAATGAGCGAGGTAGTGCTGGGTGGCGGCAAGGTCGAGCCGGCGGGCCAGCGCCACCAGGCTCGGCTGGTCGGCAGGACGGCCAATGCGCGCCTGAAAGCGAAGGTACTGGCCTGCCAGGTCGCGCTCGCCGATGCGCGCGAGCTCGACTGCGCGGCGAATGTTCGGTTGCGCCTCGACCCGCGGCTCCACCGTCTCCGGCATGGGGGCAAGCCGCGTTTCCATTCCGAGCGTGCGCCGGGCGAGCATGCCGTAAAAGGTCTCGGGCACCGCCGCGGCCGCCCGCATCAGCGGATTGACTTCGGCCGGGCGGCGGCACGCCATTTCCGACCGGGCCGCCCAGTACAGGCCGCCGGCGCGAAGCGACGGCTCGGTGGCGCCGGCCCCGACCGCGCGGAACAGCTGGGCGGAGGACAGGCAATCACCCTGCCGCCACGCCGCCAGGCCCGACACCCAGGCGGCTTGGACCGCCCACTCGCCGGTCGCCCCGGCCCGCCCGAAGTCCGCGATCCGCCGGGCGTTGACGTCGTCGCCGCGCACATAATGGATCCAGGCCAGTCGCTGCGCCGCTTCCGCCCGGGCCGCTGGTGAGAGCAGAAACGCACGCTGGTTGAACAGCGCCTCGGCTCCCGCCGCGTCGTCCGCCTTGACGAAGGCGTCGAGGTCGGCCCGCAGCCGATCGGCCTCGGGTTCACCGACGATTGGCCGGGCGCGCACCCGGCGGGGCGCGGCGCCGATCTGCACCAGCTGGTAGCGCGGTGCGATCCGCGGCGTGTCGATGCCGCCGCGTGCCTCGGCCATGCGCTGCACCTGGTCGGCCTTGGGCAGGTCCGGCGCCTCGATCAGCAGGTCGAGCAACGCGTCCAAGCTGACCTTGGGGCTGCCCTTGGCCGTGTAGAGTTCCGCCTTGGCCACGGGCGTCAGCGGGCTGGCGGGCAGCGTCGCCATGCCCAGCTGCGCCGCCGTCCACTGGCCGGACCGGATGGCATCGAACACGCCGCGCCAGTCCCTGGGAGCGACAACCACTGCCACCGGCGGCACCGGGCGGGGCAGTTCGGCCGGAGTGGCGTCGCTTGGCTCGTTCTGGCTGGTCGTCGGGGGCAAGGGCGCGAGTGGATCACCCGGCTGTGCCTGGGTCAGAAGGACGGCTGCCAAGCCAAGGGTAACGCTCATGGTTCTTCACTCATCAACAGCAGGAGGTCGCGCCAGGCATAGGCCTTGTCGGATGGCCGCTGCAGCAGCTGGCGCGGGTGAAAGGTGGCAACGGTCGGCACATGGTCGACCCGGTGGATGCGGCCGCGCGCCTGAACGATGCCTTGTCCGGTCAGCGCCTTGGCCGGCCCGTCGCCCAGCAGCAGCAGCCGCTGGGGGGCGACCAGCGCGATGTGGCGCTTCATGTCCTCGACGCATTGCGCAGCGATCCGGGGATCGAGCCGCTTGGCCGGCGCCGGGAAGCAGGCCAGGGAGGCGACATAGGCCTGCTCCGGCATGAACCCGATGGCCGCCAGCATCCGCGTCGTCAGCTCCCAGGCCGCGCCGCCGATCGGGCGGCCTTCCGCCGCGCACTCGCGGTCGGGCAGGTCGGCGACCAGCATGATCTCGGCACTGGCTGGCCCGTGCGGCAATGCCCGGGCGGCGCCGGCCTGGAACAGCGGCAGGTCGGACCCCTCGCGCAACCAGCCGTGAAATTCTTCCAGGGACGACAGGGCACCACGACCGCCCCCCGGTGCGCTGGCGCCGGCATCGCCCATGTCCGGCATCAACGGCGGCTCCGGCTCGTCGCTGGCGACCTCCACCGGTGACGACTGGCGCAGCCACTCGCGCGGGCGCTCGGCCACGAGGGTATCGACGCCCGCGTCCAGCCACCAGCCGATCAGGCTGGCCGCTCCCACGCCGTCCAAGGTCCCGCTTTCCCCGCCCTTCACCTGACCTTCATACCCCTTGTCGCCATTGACGCCACCATCATCTGAAGGGCAGGGCGGCGAAGAAGTTTTCCACGCCGGTTCAATTGGGTCGAGACGAATGAGCGAACGCGAGTCCATGGAATATGATGTCGTGATCGTGGGGGCGGGCCCGGCGGGCCTGTCGGCTGCGATCCGGCTGAAACAGCTCGCGGACGAGGCGGGTCGCGAGCTTGGCGTGTGCGTACTGGAAAAAGGCTCGGAGGTCGGCGCCCACATCATGTCGGGCGCGGTGATCGATCCCAAGGCGCTGGACGAGCTGCTGCCCGACTGGCGCGAGGATAGCAGCTGCCTGCTGGCCCGGGTGCCGGTGACCAAGAACGAACATTGGGTGCTGACGGCGAAGAAGCACTTCCACCTGCCGCACCTGATGATGCCTAGCTTTCTCGACAACAAGGGCACCTTCACCGGCAGCCTGGCCAACCTGTGCCGCTGGCTGGCCGGCAAGGCGGAGGAACTGGGAGTGGAGATCTTTCCGGGCTTCCCGGCGGCCGAGGTCCTCTACGGCGAGGACGGTTCCGTAAAGGGCGTCGCCACCGGCGACATGGGCATTGCCCGCGACGGCACCCGCAAGCCTGACTACCAGCCGGGGATGGAAATCCACGCCCGCTACACCTTCTTCGCCGAAGGTGCGCGCGGGAGCCTCACCAAGCAACTAAAGCGCCAGTTCGACCTGGAGGCCGACTGCCAGCCGCAGGTCTATGGGCTCGGCATCAAGGAATTGTGGGACATCGACCCGGCCAAGCATCAGCCGGGGCGGGTGATCCACACGCAGGGCTGGCCGCTCGACGATGCGTGGGGCGGGGGCTGGATCTACCACCAGGACAACAACCAGCTGTCGATCGGCTTCGTGGTCGCGCTATCCTACAAGAACCCGCACCTGTCGCCGTTCGACGAGATGCAGCGCTGGAAGCATCATCCAGCGATCAAGGAGATGCTGGAGGGCGGCCGCCGCGTCTCCTACGGCGCCCGCGCGATCAACGAGGGTGGCTGGCAGTCCATTCCCCGGCTGGCCTTTGCGGGCGGCGCGCTGATCGGCTGCTCGGCCGGCTTCGTGAACGTGCCGCGGATCAAGGGCACGCACACCGCCATGAAGAGCGGCATGCTGGCGGCCGAGTCCGCGTTCGAGGCAATCGGCGCCGATCGCCGCGGCGACGTGCTGGACGGCTATGAACCGGCGGTGCGCAGCGGCTGGATCGGCCAGGAACTCAAGAAGGTGAAGAATGCCGAACCGGCGGTCGCCAAGCTCGGTTCGACCATCGGCACCCTGGTCGCCGGCACCGACATGTGGCTCCGCCACCTCAAGATCGGCCTGCCGATCGAGATGAAGCATCATCCCGACCACACCACCCTGTGGCGCCGCGACATCGCGCCCAAGATCAACTACCCCAAGCCCGACGGCGTGATCAGCTTCGACAAGCTGTCATCGGTGTTCCTGTCGAACACCAACCATGAGGAGGACCAGCCGATCCACCTCACTTTGAAGGATCCGACGATCCCGACGCGGGTCAACCTGCCGGAGTATGACGGGCCGGAACAGCGTTACTGCCCGGCCGGCGTCTACGAATATGTCGAGGAAGGTGGCGCGCCGCGGCTGCAGATCAACGCCCAGAATTGCGTTCACTGCAAGACCTGCGACATCAAGGATCCGTGCCAGAACATCAACTGGGTGACTCCGGAGGGCGGCGGTGGCCCGAACTATCCGAACATGTAGCCTTGGCCTGCTCGTCGCGCTTGCGGGGGCGACGCCGGGCCTGGCCAGCACTTCGACCTTTCGCCCGACGGGAGCCAGCACCTTCGTGGGCGCGCGCGCCGCGGAGCTGCAAGGCGATCCGCGCCGGGCTGCGCTGCTGTACGCGGCGCTGTCCGCGGCCGACCCGGCGAACAGCATCGTCGCCAACCGCGCCATCAGCCAGGCGATCTCCGCCGGCGACATGCCGCTGGCCCTGCGGCTGGCCAGTGCCCGGCCGCCGGCCAACCTGGCCCTCGACGCCCGCCTGCTGCTCGCCGCCGACCGGCTGCGCAGCCGCCGGCCGGAGCAGGCCATCGCGCTATTGAACATGCCCTCGGACAGCGGCAGCCTCAGCTTCCTGACGCAGCCGGTGCAGGCCTGGGCTGCCGCCGAGCGCCGCGATCCGGCCGCGGTCAATATCCTGTCGTCCATTCCGGCCGGCAGCGTCTCCAGCCCGATCGTGCCGGAACTGCGAGCCCTGACCCTGCTCCGCCTCGGACGTGGCGCCGAAGCGGAGCCCTTCGCCCGGCAGGCGGTGGCGCAAGCCGGTGGCCGCGCAATCCCGCTGCGGATCGCACTTGCCGACGGCTACGTGCAGCTGCGCGATCAGCGCCGCGCCCTGGCCTTTCTCGACGGGTCGGACCCCACGACGCTCCGTGCCCGCGCGCTGGTTCAGGCTGGCAAGCGGCCCGGCGGCGCCATCGAGACCGCCGCCCAGGGGTTCGCGGTGCTGCTAACGGCGCTGGCGCTCGACCTCAACCGGGAGAACGGTCAGACCTTGCCGATCGCCATGGCCCAGGTCGCCCGTTACGCCGACCCGGCCAACGAGCCCGCCCGCCTCCTGCTGGGGCTTCTCCTCGGCCAGGCCGACCGCACCGACGATGCCCTGGTTGCGTTGCGCGGGATCGACGAGCGCAGCCTGTTCGCGCCGCAGGTCCGCGACGCGGAGACCCGAGCCCTGGTCGATGCTGGCCGCCAGCAGGAAGCGCTCGCCCGCGCCCAGGCCTTTGCGCAAGGCCCCGGCGCGACGGCTGCCGACTGGGGCCGGCTGGGCGACATGCTGGACGAACTGGACCGCAATCCCGAAGCCGCCGCCGCCTACGGCCGCGCCATCGCTCTGCAGCCGGCCGACGCCGCGGATCGCTGGCAGTTCTACCTGCTCTACGGTGCGATGCTGGACCGCGCCAAGCAGTGGGATGGCGCCCGCGCCGCGCTGGAAACCGCGCGGCGGCTGGCGCCGCAGAATGCGACGGTGCTCAATTACCTAGGCTATGCGCAACTCGAACGGGGCGAAAACCTCGATGCGGCCGAGGCCCTGATCGCCCAGGCGCACCGGCTGAAGCCCGACGACGGCTCTATCACGGATTCGCTTGGCTGGGCCCAGTTCAAGCGCGGCCGGCTTGACCAGGCGATCGCCTTCCTGACCCAGGCGGCGGCCGGGCAGCCCGCGGAAGCCGAGATTCACGAGCATCTTGGCGACGCGCTCTACTCTTCCGGTCGCAAGTTCGAGGCCCGGCACGCATGGAACGCAGCCCTGATCACCGCCGAGGACGAGGCCAGAACGCGGATCCAGTCCAAGCTTCAGGCCGGTTTGAACCCGGGCAACGCCGCACCCTGATGAAAGCGCCGGCGACGCGCTGGAGCGAGATTGCTCCGGCCAAGCTCAACCTTGCCCTTCATGTGCGCGGGCGGCTGCCGGATGGTCGCCACGCGCTGGAGACGGTGTTCGCGTTCTGCACGGACGGCGACCGGCTGTGGGGCGAGCCAGCCGACGAACTGTCGCTGACCATCACCGGCCCGTTCGCCGCCATGCTGGACGACGGTGGCGACAATCTGGTGCACCGCGCCGCGGCCGGGCTGGCCGCCGAAGCACGGGTCGGGCGGGGCGCGCGCCTGACGCTCGACAAGCGCCTCCCCGTAGCCTCGGGGATCGGCGGCGGTTCGGCCGATGCCGCCGCCGCGCTGCGGCTGCTGACCGCCATGTGGGGGATCGATCCGGCCTTCGCCGCCGCCGTCGCGCCCGACCTCGGTTCGGACGTCCCCGCTTGCCTCCTGTCCATGACCTGCCGGGGCGAAGGGGCAGGGGACGAACTGACCCCCGTCGACGCCGGCGTCAGCGACCGGGCGGTGCTGCTGGTCAACCCGCGGGTGCCCTTGTCGACCGGCGAGGTGTTCGCCGCCTGGAGCGGGGTCGACGGCGGTTCCCTGACCGACTGGCGCAAGGGCCGCAACGACCTGGAGAAGCCGGCGCACAAGCAGGTGCCGGTCATCGGCCAGGTGCTCGACTGGCTGAAGCGCCAGCCCGGCGCCGAGTTCGCGCGCATGTCGGGCTCCGGCGCCACCTGCTTCGCGCTGTTCGCCACCGAGGAGGCGCGCGACGCGGCCGCCGCGACCTGCCCGCCGGAATGGTGGCACCTCGCGACCCACTTGCGGTAGCGCCTTGCGCCCGATCCTCACCGCCGCCGGAATGCGCGCCGCCGAGGAGCGGGCGATCGCCGCCGGCACGCCGGTGGAAACCCTGATGGAGCGCGCGGGCGCCAGCCTGGCGGAAGCCGCGTTCCGCTTCGCCGGGCCGATGAATGCGCTGGTCGTCTGCGGTCCCGGCAACAATGGCGGCGACGGCTATGTCGCGGCGCGGTACCTCGCCACGCGCGGTGTGCCGGTCCGGGTCGCGGCACTGGCTGATCCCGCCACCGAGACGGCCCGCTGGGCGCGGAGCCGATGGCAAGGTCCTGTCGAATCTTTCGACAGCGCAGGACCTGCGCCGCTACTGATCGACTGCCTGTTCGGAACCGGGCTCAGGCGCGGCCTCGAACATGCTGTGGCGGAACGACTTTCCGCGCTCAGTCGGGCGGCGCAACTGACCGTCGCCTGCGACCTGCCGAGCGGAGTCGAAGCGGACAGCGGCGCTTGCCTGTCGCCCGTGCCCTCCTGCGACCTGACCATCACCTTCGGCGCTCTGAAGCCGGCGCACCGGCTCATGCCGGCCCTCCCGCACATGGGCCGGGTCGTACTGGCCGACATCGGCGTCGCTGCCGAAGATCGCTGGTTCGAGCTCGGTCAGCCAGCGCTTCCGCCGCTCGCGCCCGACGCCCACAAGTACAGCCGCGGCCTGGTCCACGCCCTGGCCGGCAAGATGCCGGGCGCCATCGCGCTCGCCGCTTCGGCTGCGGCCAGGTCCGGCGCCGGTTACGTCCGGGTGTCGACCAGCCGCCCCATCGACCACCTGCCCGCCGCCGTGGTCCAGACCGACACCGCCCTCCTGACCGACCCGCGGATCGGTTGCATCCTGGTTGGGCCCGGCATGGGCGACTTGCCCCAGGTGCTGACCCTGGCACTGACCTCGCCTGCGCCCAAGGTGATCGACGCCGACGCCATCGGCCAGGTCGGCGAGCCCGAGCGCCTCAAGAGCCAGGACGCCATCCTCACGCCGCATGAGGGCGAGTTCGGCAGGCTGTTCGGCGACCTTCCCGGCAGCAAGCCCGAACGGGCGCTCGCCGCTGCCGCCCGCTCCGGCGCGGTGGTGGTTTACAAAGGTGCCGACACGTTGGTCGCCGCTCCCGATGGCCGGCTCGGCTTCGCGCCGCCCGCTCCGGCCTGGCTGGCGACCGCCGGCACTGGCGACGTGCTCGCCGGCATCATCGCCGCCCTGCGTGCCCGCGGCCTGCCAAGTTTCGAAGCGGCGTGCGCCGGCGTGTGGCTGCATGGCCGCGCCGCCGAGCGGGCCGGTCCAGGCATGATTGCCGACGACCTGCTTGCCGCCCTGCCGCACCTGTTGTGAGCAGCGAATCCATCGTCCGGATCGCCGCGCGCGGCGACGGGGTTACCGCAAGTGGCCGCCACTTCGCGCTGGCCGCTCCGGGCGACCTGGTAGATGAGGCGGGCACGATCACCCCCGGGGCGCACCACCAGTTGCCGCCATGCCGTCACTTTCCGGAGTGCGGCGGCTGCCAACTCCAGCATGTCGATGACGCAGCCTACCGCCGTTACCTCGCCGACCGGGTGGCCGGGGCGCTCGCCCACCACGGGCTGGAAACCGACATCCGCGAGCCGCACCTGTCGCCGCCGCGCAGCCGCCGCCGCGCCGCCTTGCGGGCGATGCGAGTGGGCAAGGGCGTCGCCCTCGGCTTCAACGAGGAACGCTCGCACCGCATCGTCGACATGCGCGAATGCCACATCCTCCGCCCGGAGCTGTTCGCGCTGGTCGCCCCCCTGCGGGTGCTGCTCGGCACCATTCTACCGGCCAAGCGCCAGGCCGAGGCCCGCCTGACCCTGTCTGACCAGGGCGTCGACGTTGCCCTGTCCGGCGTCGTCGCCGAAGGCCTCGCCGCGGCCGAGGCCCTGACCGACTTCGCCGAACGCCACGGCGTGGCCCGGCTGAGCCTGGACGAAGGCTATGGCCTGGAGACCCGCTTCGAACCGCGACCGGCCACCGTGACCCTGTCGGGCACGGCTGTTGCGCTGCCGCCGGGCGCCTTCCTCCAGGCGACGCACGACGGCGAGCGGGCCGTGGTCGAAGCCGTGCGGGAGGGGGTGGCGGGCGCTGCCCGGACCGCCGATCTGTTCGCCGGTCTCGGCACCTTTGCGCTCGCCCTGGCTGGTCAAGTCTATGCCGCGGAAGCCGCCCGCGATGCCGTCCTCGCGCTCAAGTCCGCGCGGCCGTCACTCGCGGTGGAGCACCGGGACCTTTACCGCCGCCCGCTGGCTGCCGCCGACCTCGTCGGTTTCGAAGCGGTCGTGCTCGATCCGCCCCGGTCGGGCGCCGAGGTCCAGGTGCGCGAGCTCGCGTCGTCCGCCGTGCCGCGCATTGCCTACGTCAGCTGCAACCCGGCGACCTTCGCCCGCGATGCCGAAATCCTGGCCAATGGTGGCTACCGGCTGTCGTGGGTCCGGCCCGTCGGCCAGTTCCGCTGGTCGACCCATGTCGAGCTGGCAGCGGCACTGACCCGTTAGGGGGGGGCAGTCGGATAGTGGTCCGGCGCGGCGCCGCGCGATCCGCGCAGGATGGTTCTCAGCCGGACGCCCAGCCGGCGGAACGCGCCGGCCCGAGCAGCCAAGTCGGCGGCATGAAAAACCCTCCCCCGAATGGCTCCGGAGGAGGGTCTATCATCTCGCTTGCCTATGCAAACGCAAGCTTAGTCGAACAGCTTGGCGAACGCTCGCTTCTCACGGTTGCGCCAGTGGCCCCGATGGTAGGCGTCCGACGCCAGCAGCGGCAGCACGGAGGTGGCTTCCGCGAACACCATCTGCTCCATGGCAGTGCTGACCTTGCCCCAACTCGCCGCCTCCTGCAGCGTCGAGGAGGAGCAGGCACCGTCGCGCACGTCGGCGACCGTGATCTGCACGGCATACTTGTGCACCTCGACATCCTCGTGGCCGAGGATCTCGGCGCAGACCACCGTGTCCTGCGTGAAGTTCTTGGGCACGCCGCCGCCGATCATCAGCAGGCCGGTGGTGCCGGCCTTGATCTTGATGTCGGTCAGCTCGCGGAAGTCGGCGATGGAGTCCATCGTCATGTAGCGGCGGCCGGCCTTCATCGCGTCGACCTGATGCTTGACCAGGCCGAAACCGGCCGAGCTGTCGGTAAACGCCGGGCAGAAGATCGGCACGTGGTGCTCGTAGGCGAGCTTGACCAGGCTGTTCTCCTTCTTGCCGTTCTCGACCAGCCACTTGCCCATCTCCTTGATGAACTCGCGGCTGCTGTAGGGACGCGGCTCCAGCGAGTCGGCAATGGTGCCGACCGTGAAGTCGGTGTCCTGCAGCTGCACCTCGTCGATGTAGGTGTCGTAGATGCGGTCGATGTAGAGCGAGCGCAGCGTGTCGTCGTCCGGGATCTCCAGCGCCTGGTAATGCTTGTGGCCAAGCGCCTCGAAGAAATCCATGTCGACGATGGAGGCACCGGTGGCGACGATCGCATCGACCATGTTGGAGCGGACCAGCTCGGCATAAAGGTCCATGCAGCCGCCGGCCGAGGTCGAGCCGGCGATCACCAGGATGATCGAGCAGTCCTTGTCGTCTAGCATCTGGTTGTAGATGCCGGTCGCCCGCGCCAAGTCACGGCTGGTGAAGCTCATCTTGCCCATGGCTTCGACGATCGGCCGTGCGTCGAACTTGGTGATGTCGATATGTTCGACCGTGCTCGCCAGCAGCTCCGCCTTGCGCGTGTCGTTGATCTTGGTCTGGTCGTTCATGTCCAACTCCTGCGAGCCCCCTCCCGGTCAGGGGAGGAGGTCTCCATCATCGGCCTGTCATTCGTCAGTGGAGGGGACAGCCTCACCCTCCGGTTGCGCCCGACGCTAACGGTGAAGGGCGTATATGCTTACAGCTGAACCACGTTCGAGCGACTCACCTCACGGCCTGCCGCACCATAGAGGCTCGCCATCGGCTCGTCGGTCACGATCACCGCCGTAGCGGTCGCCGAGCCGAAACCGTTGAAGCCGGTCCGCATGGCCGACCCGTAGGCGCCCAGCATTCCGATCTCGATATAGTCCCCGGCGACGACGTCACCGGGCAGCTCGAACGGCCCCGCCATACGATCAAGGTCGTCGCAGGTCGGACCGTAGAAGCTGAACGACATGTCGCGGGTGTCCGACCTTTCCTCGCGGACCAGCTCGACCGGGAAGCGCCAGCCGATGTGCGCGGCGTCGAACAAGGTCCCGTAGGCGCCATCGTTGATGTACAGCTCGTCGCCGCGCCGCTTCTCCACCCGCACCAGCACGGACGCATATTCCGCGCATAGCGCCCGGCCCGGCTCGCACCACAGTTCGGCCGAGTAGCTGATCGGCAGCTTTTCGAACGCTTCGTGGATCACCGCGAAATAGGTCTCCAGCGCCGGCGGCTCCATCCCCGGATAGGCGGACGGGAAACCACCACCGACGTCGACGATGTCCACCGTCACCGCCGCCTCGACGATCGCGTCCCGGACCCGCGTCATCGCCTCGGCATAGGCCGCGGGCGACATCGCCTGGCTGCCGACATGAAAGCACAACCCAAGCGCATCGGCCGCCTGGCGGGTGGCCATCAGCAGCGCCTTCAGCTCATCGGCCGCCGCGCCGAACTTGGACGCCAGGCTCAGCTTGGCATGCTCGCTCGACACGCGCAGCCGGACCAGCAGGTTGAGGTCGCTCGCCGCCACGCCGTCGGTCGAGGTCGCCGCGACGATCTTCTCCAACTCATCCAGCGTATCCAGGCTGAAAGTCTTCACGCCATGCTGGAAGTAGGCTTCGGCGACCGCTTCTTCGGCCTTGACCGGGTGCATGAAGCACAAGGTCGCTTCGGGCAGCGTACCCGCCACCAGCCGGACCTCGCCGATCGACGCCACATCGTAGTGGGTGACGCCCGCGTCCCACAGCACCTCGAGCAGGTCGGGCGAGGGGTTCGCCTTCACCGCATAGAGCGACCGGCCCGGAAACTGCTCCGCGAAGAAGCGGGCAGCACGCTGGGCGGCATGCGGACGAAGAAGCGTAACCGGCTGAACCGGCTTCAGCTTCGCAATCTCGGCAGCACCGGAAACAACGGTGGTGCCGATCGGGGCGGTCGCTAGCCCCAGCGCGCGATGATGCTTGTGCAAATCAAGGGACCTCCAAATGCCTCGCGGCAATCATTGACGAAAGCTGCCTTGCGGTTGGAAGTCCCATGGGGCAGCGGAGGCGCGATATATGGGGGGGTATTCCTTAACGCAACATGTTTTCTAGACGCTAATCGTCCGGCTGGCCACAGTTCGTCGCCACTCCGCCACACCTGGGCTAACAGCATGAACTTACAAGAGAAAAGTAGAACCATGATCGTGGACGAAAATGCTGTCGTAGCCGCTGCGCACCGCATTTCGGGGATGGTCGAGCCAACCCCGCTGATCGCGGCCGAGCTGCCGCAGGGGCGAGTCTGGCTCAAGGCCGAGTGCCTGCAGACCGGCGGCAGCTTTAAGCTGCGCGGCGCCACCAACCGGCTGATGCAGCTGAGCGAAGCGGAGCGCCGGGCCGGCGTGGTTGCCTTTTCCTCGGGCAACCACGCCCAAGGCGTGGCGATCGCCGCCAAGCGACTCGGCATCCCCGCCGCCATCGTCATGCCGGGCGACGCACCCGCGCTGAAGGTGGCGGGCACCCGCGCTCAGGGCGCCGAGGTGGTCTTCTACGATCGGGCGGGCGAAGACCGGGTCACCATCGCCCAGGCGCTGGCCGACCAGCGCGGCGCCGTGCTGGTCCCCAGCTTCGATGATCCGCACATCGTGGCGGGGCAGGGGACCGCAGGCCTGGAGATCGTCGAGCAATGCCCTGAGCGGGTCCGTCGCATCCTCGTCTGTTGCGGCGGCGGCGGGCTGTCCGCGGGCATCGCTCTCGCTGTTCCTGACGCCGAGATCGTCTGCGTCGAGCCGGGTGGCTGGGATGACATGGGCCGCTCGCTGGAGGTCGGCCACATTGTTCCGGTCGCCCGCGACGCGCCGCCGACCCTGTGCGATGCGCTCCAGACCCCGCGAGTATCGGAAATCACCTTCGGCATCCTTCACGACCGCGGCGCCCGCGCGGTGTCGGTCAGCGAAGCGGAGGTAAGGGCGGCCGTCCGCTGGGCTTGGCACGAGCTCCAGCTGGTGGTCGAACCGGGCGGCTCGGTCGCGCTCGCGGCGCTGCTGGCCGGGAAGGTGCCCGTAGAACCTGGCACCATCGCCACCCTGTCGGGCGGCAACATCGACCCGGCGCTGCACGCGGCGCTGGTCGCCTAGGCGGTGGCGGTCCGATAGCGGCCGGGTTGGATATGCTTGGGCGAATTGCGCTCCACGGTGCGGGTCAGCTCCTCCAGCTCCGCCGAGAGCGTCTGCAACTCGGCGGCCAGCGCCTTGGGATCGACCTCGGCCAGGTTGGCGGACGCATCCAGCAGCGTGTCGAGCATCATCGCGATGCACGGCAGGATGGTGTCCTCGATCCGGTCAAAGGCCTCGGCAAGGCGGGCCTGCTGTTCGCGCGCGTCCATGGCCATGCTAGATGGCCCAAAACAGTTAAGAATATGCTGAAAGGTTGCAAGAAGTGACTGGGTTGGCGGCCGCGATATTCTCGCTGGCGATGATCGCCGCCTTTGTCCTGATCGGCTTCGGCGTGAAGTTCGCCCTCGGTCCTCAGTACCGCAAGAACGGCCTGCTGATGATCACCGCAGGCGTCGTCATCCTCGCCAACGTCGGAATCTGGACGATCTGATCAGCGCCGCCCGACGGGCGCCTTGGGCAGCGGTTGCGCCAGCCGCATGTCGACGTAATCTTCGACCAGGCGCATCAGCAAATCGAGTTCGTTGGCGAAGAAGTGGTTCGCCCCCGGAATCACCTCGTGGTTGATGGTGATGTGCCGCTGGGTCCGCAGCTTGTCGACCAGCTTCTGAACCGCCGACGGAGTCACCACCTCATCCGCCTCGCCCTGGATGATGATGCCGCTCGACGGGCAGGGCGCCAGGAAGCTGAAGTCGTACATGTTGGCCGGCGGTGCGATCGAGATGAAGCCCTTGATCTCGGGCCGGCGCATCAGCAGCTGCATGCCGATCCACGCACCGAAGCTGACGCCCGCGACCCAGGTCTGCTCGGCTTCCGGATGGATCTGCTGCACCCAGTCGAGCGCGCTCGCCGCGTCCGACAGTTCGCCCACGCCATTGTCGAACACGCCCTGGCTCTTGCCGACGCCGCGAAAGTTGAACCGCAATGTCGCAAAGCCGCGCTTCACGAACGATTGGTAGAGCAGCTGAACGACCTTGTTGTTCATCGTGCCACCCGCCTGGGGGTGGCTGTGCAGGATCAGCGCAACGGGCGCGCGGGGCCGGACACCCGGGTGGAAGCGGCCTTCAAGACGGCCCTCGGGACCGGGGAAAATGACTTCGGGCATGAGCCTCTGATGCTTGCGGTGGTGGTTTGAACCTGCGGGCGCCTATATAGGGCCCGTTCAGAACGAGGCAATCGGCGGCTTTTCGCGAGTGACCGGACGGATCTATCTCGACCATGCGGCGACCACGCCGATGCTGCCGGAGGCTCGCGCCGCGGTCGGCGAAGCCATGGAGCGCTGGGCCAACCCGTCGAGCCCGCATGCGGACGGCCGCGCCGCCCGGGCCATGCTGGAGCGGGCGCGAACCCACATCGCCGATGCGCTCGGCTGGCGGCATGACGTCGTCTTCACCTCCGGCGCCAGCGAGGCTCTGGCCATCGCCGGTCAGCGTGCCCGGGCAGCGGAGCGTCGGCACGGCGCGACCGAGCATGAGGCCGTGCCCGCCGCCATGGGTCCGCACAGCCGAGTCCTGGCCGCCGGCAAGGATGGGCTGATCGATGCCGATGCACTCCGCGCTGCCCTGGGCGAGGGGCCAGCCTTGATCGCCGTCCAGCAGGTCAACAACGAGACCGGCGTGCTTCAGCCGCTTGACCGCATCGCTGAAGAGGTCCGCGCTGCTGGCTCGCTGCTGCTGGCCGATTGCGCACAGGGTGCCGGCAAGCTCCCCCTGCCCAAGGCCGACTTCATCGCGGTTTCCGCTCACAAGCTCGGCGGCCCACCGGGGATCGGCGCTTTGCTCGTCAAGGACTTAGGAGCGCTTGCTCCCACCGGCGGGCAAGAGAAGGGCTATCGTCGCGGGACCCACAATCTGCCGGGGATTGCCGGTCTGGCCGCGGCCTTGACCAGCCGTTCCTTCGCCGACGCCATGCCGCGCTTGTTGGTGCTTCGCGCCCGCCTGGAAGCGCAGCTTGGGGCGGCCATTATCGGCGCCGAGGCCCCCCGAAGCCCGGCCATCGGCGCTTACGCCATTGAAGGCGTGAGCAGCGCCGCCCTGCTGGTCCAACTCGACCTTGCCGGCTTGGCAGTTAGTGCCGGCAGCGCCTGCTCCAGCGGTTCGATGAAGCGCAGCCACGTTCTGCGGGCGATGGGCGTGCCCGACGATCTTGCCGCCAGCACCATCCGAATCAGCTTCGGCCCGGACACCGGCGAAGCCGAGGTCGACGCCGTCGCAGCCGCCATCACCCGCATCGCCGACCGCGCCCGCGCCGCATGATCTACCTCGACTATCAGGCCACCACGCCGCTTGCGCCCGAGGTGAAGCAGGCCATGCTTCCATGGCTCGATCAGTTCGGCAACCCGCACAGCCCCAACCGCTGGGGACGAGAGGCAGCCGCGGCGATCGAGGTCGCCCGCGGCCAAGTGGCGTCGTGCCTGCCGAGCGGTGGACGGCTGATCTTCACCTCCGGAGCAACGGAAGCGCTGAACCTCGCTCTGCGGGGCGCCTCCGTGCCAGGGCGCAGCAAGATCGTCACCGTGGCCACGGAACATGCCGCGGTGCTGGACACCTGCGAGTGGTTGGAACGGCAAGACCAGGAGGTCGTCCGGTTGCCGGTCGGGCCAGCGGGCTTGATCGACCTCGACCAGCTCCGCGCGGCGGTGGACGAGCGCACGGCCCTGGTCGCCGTCATGCTCGTCAACAATGAGATCGGCGTGATCCAGCCGGTCGCCGACGTCGCGGCGATCGCTCACGAGGCGGGCGCCTTGATGGTGTGCGACGCGGTGCAGGGCTTCGGCCGGGTGACCGTCCCGGACGGTCCCGATCTTATCGCCTGCTGCGCCCACAAGGTCCACGGACCCAAGATGGTTGGAGCGCTGTGGACGCGGGCGGAGGTGGCGCTGGAACCACTGATCCACGGCGGCGGGCAGGAGGGGGGACTGCGATCGGGCACCCTGTCGCCCATGCTGTGCGTCGGCTTCGGCGCGGCGGCCAGACTGGCGAAGGACCGCCGCTCGACCGATCACGAACATGTCGAACGGCTCTGGTCGCTGGCCTTGTCGGCGCTTGGGCCGGGCTGGCAGATCAACGGCAGCGCCGAACAGCGCTACCACGGCAACCTCAACCTTCGCGGTGGTGGATCGGACGCCGCCCGGCTGCTCGCCGATCTGCGCGACATTGCCTTTTCGCTCGGTTCCGCCTGCGCCAGCGGTTCGGGGCGGCCCAGCCATGTCCTCCGCGCGCTCGGCCTCACCGACAGCGAGGCCCGCTCGTCCATCCGCCTCGGCTTTGGCCGCTACACGACCGAAGAAGAGCTGACCGATGCCTGCCACCGCATCACTGCTGCAGCTCACGCGCAGAACCGCTTCGCCGGATGACCTTGGTTCGCTTCCTGCGCACCGACGGTGCCCTTGACCGCGAGGTCGAGGCGGCGCCCGGCGCTCGCCTGCTCGACGTCGCCCAGTCGGCAGATCAACCGCTGGAAGGCACGTGCGGCGGACAGATGAGCTGCTCCACCTGCCACGTGATAGTCGCCTCAGACGACTTTGCTCGCTTGCCGCCGGCCAGTGAGGAGGAAGAGGACCTGCTGGACCTTGCTCATGGCGTCGCGCGCACCAGCCGGCTGGCTTGTCAGGTCACGTGCGATGCGTCCTTGCGGGTGCTTACGGTGCGGATGCCTGGCTGAGAGGCGACGCGGAGTTAATTCGCGTCGTCGGTCCTGACCGCTTCGGCAGGCCGTCCGCGCTTGCGTGTCTCGGCGACAGCAAGGCTGCCGCTGTGCACGCTGCGCGGTGGGAGCCGGAACGACCCAGGACGAAATCGTTGTGGCTGCTTCCTTCCGGATCTGACCAGGTTGGCGACAGCCCCGTCCGCCCGACTCCCGACGCGCATATGGCCGTCCCTTCGCAGGAGCGCAAGCGCCGCCGCGCCGCATGACATGGCTCGTTCGCAGCCCTACATTCGGCCGTGATGACTGACGACGAATCGCCCGGCCTAGGCCTCGATCTCCCGGCCCAGCCGCTGGAAAAGAGCGCCGCTTCCTCGCCCTACCGCGTACTGGCCCGCAAGTACCGCCCGCAGAGCTTCAGCGAGCTGATCGGGCAGGAAGCGATGGTTCAGACGCTGGCCAACGCCATTGCGTCCGGCCGCATCGCCCACGCCTTTCTCCTGACCGGCGTGCGCGGCGTCGGCAAGACGTCGACGGCCCGGCTTGTCGCCAAGGCGCTCAACTGCATCGGACCGGACGGGCAGGGCGGCCCGACCATCGATCCATGCGGCGGGTGCGAGCCCTGCCGGGCGATCGCCGAAGGCCGGCACATCGACGTGACCGAGATGGACGCGGCCAGCCACACCGGCGTCGACGACGTCCGCGAGATCATCGACGCGGTCCGCTATGCGGCGGTGAGCGCGCGCTTCAAGATCTACATCATCGACGAAGTGCACATGCTGTCCAAGAACGCCTTTAACGCCCTGTTGAAGACGCTTGAGGAGCCGCCCGCCCACGTGAAGTTCCTGTTCGCCACGACCGAGGTGAACAAGGTCCCGGTCACCGTCCTGTCGCGGTGCCAGCGCTTCGACCTCAAGCGCATCCCGGCCGAGCGCCTCCAGGCGCATTTCGCCCGCGTGTCAGAACTCGAGCATGTCGAGGTCGAACCGGAAGCGCTGGCCGTGATCGCCCGCGCGGCGGAAGGTTCGGCCCGCGATGGCCTGTCCATCCTCGACCAGGCGATCGCCCACGCCGAGGGGCGCGTCAGCGCCGCGCAGGTCCGCGACATGCTTGGCCTCGCCGACCGCGGCCGCATCCGCCACCTGCTCGCGACCGTGCTGTCCGGCGACTCCGCCGCCGCCCTCGCCCAGCTGGACGAGGCCCACGCGCTGGGACTCGACCCGGCCGCATTGATCCGTGGCTTGATGGAAACGGTTCATGCCGTCACCCGCGTCAAGGCCGGCGCCAACGCGGACGTGCTCGCCTCGGCCGAGGAACGCACGGCGGCGGAAGACCTCGCCGGCAAGCTCGGTTGGGCCAGCCTTCACCGCCTGTGGCAGATGCTGCTGAAGGGCCTGGCCGATGTCGGTCAGGCGCCCGATCCGCAAGAGGCCGCCGCCATGGCCCTGCTGCGCGTCATGCACGCCGCCGAGCTGCCTGATCCGGCCACTGTTCTCGTTCAGTTGCAGAACGGCGCCGCCGTGGCGGCGCCCGCTGCCGCGACCCCGCGGGCACCCGCTGCTCCCGCCCCGGCGAGCGCCCCGGCGCTCCCGTCGACCTTCGCCGAGTTGGTCGAGCAGCTGGAACGCTCCGGCCAGGCCCTGCTCGGCCTGAAACTCCGCGATCAGGTCGGCCTGGCTCACTTCGCTCCGCGCAGATTGGCCCTGAAACCCGTGAAGCCGCTCGGCCCGGACTTCTCGCGCGAGCTCGCCACCGCGTTGAAAACGCTGACCGGCGCCACTTGGACCGTGGACCTCACCGCTGGTGAAGCCGAACCCTCGCTCAAGCAGCAGGAGGATATGGCCGAGGAACGGGCTCGGGCTGCCGTGCTGGCGGAACCTTCCGTGGCGGCAGCGCTTGCCGCATTTCCCAACGCGTCGCTTGAGACCGTCTCCAGACCAGGAGCTTAGACCATGCCTGAAATGCCCGACCTCAACGCCATTCTCGAAATGGCCCAGAACGCCCAGGCCGAACTGCAGCGCGCCCAGGACAATCTCGACAAGGTCGAGGTGGAGGGCGCCGCCGGCGGCGGGCTGGTCAAGATGCGCGCCACTGCCAAGGGCCGCATTCTCAGCGTCACCATCGACGAGAGCCTGCTTGCGCCGTCCGAGAAGACCATGGTCGAAGACCTCATCGCAGCCGCCATCAACGATGCACGGGCCAAGGCCGACCAAGCCGCCGCGATCGAAATGGAGAAGATGCAGTCCAGCCTGCCGCTCCCGCCCGGGTTCCAGATGCCGGGCATGTAGGCCGCGAGGAATATTGCACGCCGCTTGTTGACCCGGCACTCTCGCCAGGCAAGTGGAGGAAAAGATATGGCGCTCGGTGCGATGCAGGACTGGACCCTGCGGATTACGCGGCTGGTCGACCATGCCGAGCGCGAGCATGGCGGCCGCGAAGTCGTGTCCGCCTGGGCGGACGGGACCGTCACCCGCACCACCTGGCGCGAGGTCGCCGCCCAGGCCCGGCGCATGGCTCGCGCGTTGGAGAAGCTCGGCATCCGCCGCGGCGACCGTGTCGCCACCATGGCGATGAACCACGGGCACCACCTTGTGTCATGGTACGGCGCCATTGGCATGGGGGCCATTCTCCACACCATCAACCCGCGCCTGTTCGCCGACCAGCTGGTCTATATCGCGAATCACGCCGAAGACCGCGTCCTGCTCTACGACAAGGCGTTTGCGCCCTTGGTCGAGAGCCTCAAACCGCAGTGGACCACCATCGAGCATTACATCTGCATGGATGACGGCCAGTTCCTCGACTGGCTGAGGGACGAGACCGACGACTACGCTTGGGTCGACGGCGACGAACGCGAGCCGTGCGGCCTGTGCTACACCAGCGGCACCACCGGCAATCCCAAGGGCGTGCTGTACGAACATCGCTCGACGATGCTGCACACCTTCATGGAGGTGACGCCCGACGTCTTCGGCATGTCCGCGCGCTCCACGGTGCTGCCGATCGTTCCCATGTTCCACGCCAATGCCTGGGGCGTGCCCTGGGCCGCGCCGATGACCGGTTGCAAGCTGGTCCTCTCCGCCGACTACCGCCCGCAGCAATTGTGCGACCTGTTCCGCTCCGAAGGCGTGACCCACTCGGCCGGCGTGCCGACCGTTTGGCTCGGCATGATCGACCATATCGAGCGCACCGGCGAGGACCTCGGCCAGCTTGCCCAAGTCACCATCGGCGGCTCGGCGGCGCCCCGCGCGATGATCGAATGGTTCCGCCAGCGCGGCGTCGAGGTCGGCCACGCCTGGGGCATGACCGAAATCTCGCCGATCGGCACCTGCGGCGCCCCGCCGGCTGGCTGGGACCAGATGACGGACGCCGAGCAACTCGACTTCGTCGCCCGCCAGGGCCGCATCCCGTTCGGAGTTGAGCTGCGCATCGTCGATGACGCTGGCGAGGTGCTGCCGCGCGATGGCCAGGCGACCGGGCGCCTCCAGGCGCGCGGACCCTGGGTGGTGAAGCGCTACTTCAGAGAGGACCAGGACGCGGCCGACGGCGACGGCTGGTTCGACACCGGCGACGTCGCTGCGCTGCACCGGGACGGCACCATGCAGATCACCGATCGGGCCAAGGACGTCATCAAGTCGGGCGGGGAGTGGATCAGCTCCATCGAACTGGAGAATTGCGCGGTCGGCTGCCCGGGTGTCGCCGAGGCCGCCGCCATCGGCATTCCGCACCCCAAGTGGGACGAGCGCCCGCTGCTGCTGGTCGTCCGTGCCCCGGCAAGTGACGTCACGGAGTCCGCCATTCGCCGGCATCTGGCGAGCCACATCGCCAAGTGGTGGCAGCCTGACGCCATCGAGTTCGTCGACGAACTGCCGCACACCGCCACCGGCAAGCTCAGCAAGAAGACCTTGCGCGAGCGGTTCGCCGGCTATCGCCTGCCCGACGCGCAGGCGACGGAGGGCCGCTAGGCAAATTCGCCCGCCTAGCCAACGCGCGCGCCAGCCCCTATCTGCGCGGGCGATCAACTCCACCGCAGTGCAAGGACTCAGCGACCCCATGGCCGCCCAATATGCTTATGTGATGAAGGACATGGTGAAGTCCTTCCCCGGCGCGCAGAAGCCGGTGCTGAACAACATCAACCTGCAGTTCTACCATGGCGCCAAGATCGGCATTGTCGGCCCGAACGGCGCCGGCAAGTCGACGCTGATGAAGATCATGGCCGGCATCGACCAGGATTATTCGGGCGAGGCCTGGCCGGGCGAGAACGTCACCGTCGGCTACCTCGCGCAGGAGCCGCAGCTCGATCCGAGCAAGAACGTGCTCGAGAACGTCAAGGACGGCGCGCGCGAGGTCGCGGACATGGTTGACCGCTTCAACGCCATCTCGACCGAAATGGGCGATCCGGGCGAGGACACCGACTTTGACGCGCTGATGGAGGAGATGGGCGAGCTCCAGGGCAAGATCGATGCGGTCGACGGGTGGACGCTCGACAACCAGCTCGAGATCGCGATGGAGGCGCTGCGCTGCCCACCTTCCGACGCCTCGGTCGACAATCTGTCCGGCGGTGAGAAGCGGCGCGTGGCCCTGACCCGCCTGCTGATCCAGAAGCCGTCGATCCTCTTGCTCGACGAGCCGACCAACCACCTCGACGCCGAAAGCGTCCAGTGGCTGGAAAACCATCTCAAGGAATATGCGGGGGCGGTGCTGATGATCACCCACGACCGCTACTTCCTCGACAATGTGGTTGGCTGGATCCTGGAGATCGATCGCGGCAAGTATTTTCCCTACGAGGGCAATTACTCGACCTACCTGGAAAAGAAGGGCAAGCGCCTGGAGCAGGAGGAGCGCGAGGAGTCCGGCCGGCAAAAGGCGATCAAGGACGAGCTGGAGTGGATCCGGCAGGGCGCCAAGGCTCGCCAGACCAAGTCCAAGGCACGCATCGCCAAATTCGACCAGCTGGTCGCCAGCCAGGAAAAGCGTGTCCCTGGCAAGGCAGAGATCCTCATCCAGGTGCCCGAGCGGCTGGGCGGCAAGGTAATCGAGGTCAACGCGGTCACCAAGGCCTATGGCGACAAGCTGCTGTTCGAGGACCTCACCTTTACGCTGCCGCCCGGCGGCATCGTCGGCGTGATCGGTGCCAACGGCGCCGGCAAGTCCACCTTGTTCAAGCTCATCACCGGGCAGGAACAGCCGGACTCCGGCGACGTGGACATCGGCCCGACCGTGCACCTCGGCTACGTCGACCAGAGCCGCGATCACCTCGACGACAAGAAGAACGTCTGGGAGGAGATCTCGGACGGGCTCGACTATATGAAGGTCAACGGCCACGACCAGTCGACCCGCGCCTATGTCGGGGCGTTCAACTTCAAGGGCCAGGATCAGCAGAAGAACGTCGGCAAGCTGTCCGGCGGTGAGCGCAACCGCGTCAACATCGCCAAAATGCTGAAGCGCGGCGGCAACGTGCTGCTATTGGACGAGCCGACCAACGACCTTGACGTCGAGACCCTGGGTGCGCTGGAGGAGGCGATCGAGAACTTCGCCGGCTGCGCCGTGGTCATCAGCCACGACCGCTTCTTCCTCGATCGTCTGGCGACGCACATCCTCGCATTCGAAGGCGACAGCCACGTCGAATGGTTCGAAGGCAACTTCGAAGCCTATGAGGAAGACAAGAAGCGGCGGTTCGGTCCGGAAGCGGATCGGCCGACACGGACGAGTTACAAGAAACTGGCCCGGTAAGCAGATCGACTCTCTAGCGCTCGGCTGCCTCGTCCAGCCGAGTGCCCGGCCCACCTTTGACCTGACGACGTCCATCCAGGCTCCACGCACCTGGGCCGGCGGCGGCGATCAGCAGGAACACGAAGCAGAACAGGATGGCAGCGTCGCCGCCGTTCGCGGCCGGGTAGAAGCCTTGTGGCGCGTGGAACATGAAATAGGCCACCGCCATCTCGCCGGCGAGAACGAACGCGACCGGCCGGCTGAACAGCCCTAGGACAAGCAGCAGGCCGCCGAGCGCTTCCAGCACGCCGCCGATCCACAGCAGCGATCCTACCGGCGGCATCGGCATTGGTAGGGCAGGGAAGCCGAACAGCTTGGCGGTGCCATGCGTCATGAACAGCAACCCGGCCATGATCCGCAGCGCGGCGAGCGCCTGCGGTGCCCAGCGCCCTTGCCCGGTCGCATATGTCTCGTTCGCCATTCCACTTCTCCCGGTCATCCCACCGAACGTCCAATCAGGACGTCCAGTTCTCCTCCGCAACCATCGTCAGCGATTGAGCTTGCGGAATAGGATTGCGACTGCTCGAAACGGCGGATGCGTTTCTTGCGATCCCGTCCGGACCTCGTTCAGCGGCGGGCGAGCTCCCGCCGGCGGTACGGGGTCCTTTCAGGTGTCCCCTTTGTCTCCTTCCGCACTGCAGCATGGCCGTGTTAAGGGCGCCGGCATGACTTCTACCAACGACATTCGCCGCAGCTTCCTCGACTATTTCGAAGGCCACGGCCACTCGCGTCAGCCGTCCGCGCCGCTGGTGCCGCAGAACGACCCGACGCTGATGTTCGTCAACGCGGGCATGGTGCCGTTCAAGAACGTGTTCACGGGTCTCGAGTCTCGGCCGTACAGCACCGCCACCAGCTCGCAGAAGTGCGTTCGCGCCGGCGGCAAGCACAACGACCTCGACAATGTCGGCTATACCGCGCGCCACCACACCTTCTTCGAGATGCTCGGCAACTTCTCGTTCGGCGACTATTTCAAGGAACGCGCGATCGAGCTCGCCTGGAACCTGCTTACCAAGGAATGGGGACTCAGCCGCGAGCGGCTGACCGTCACCGTCTACCACACGGACGACGAAGCCTTCGGCCTGTGGCAGCGCATCGCGGGCCTGTCCGAGGAGCGCATCATCCGCATCGCCACCAAGGACAATTTCTGGGCGATGGGGGCGGACGGCCCAAGTGGACCCTGTTCCGAGATCTTCTTCGATCACGGCAACCACATGGCGGGCGGTCCTCCCGGCAGCCCGGACGAGGACGGCGACCGCTTTGTCGAGATCTGGAACCTCGTCTTCATGCAGCACCTGCAGGAGAACGATCAGATCGTCTCCGACCTGCCACGGCCCTCGATCGACACCGGCATGGGTCTCGAGCGCATCGCGGCGGTCATGCAGGGCGTGCATGACAATTACGACACGGACACCTTCAGGGCGCTGATCCACGCGTCGGAGGAACTCACCCGCACGCGCGCGGAGGGCACCGCCCAGGCCTCGCACCGGGTCATCGCCGACCACCTCCGCTCGGCCGGCTTCCTGGTTGCCGACGGTGTGCTGCCCGCCAACGAAGGCCGCGGCTATGTCTTGCGCCGCATCATGCGCCGTGCCATGCGCCACGCGCACCTGCTTGGCGCCGCCGAGCCGCTGATGCACCGCCTGGTGCCCGCCTTGGTGGCCGAGATGGGCGCCGCCTATCCCGAGCTGATCCGCGCCCAGCCCCTCATCGAAGCTACCCTGCGTCAGGAGGAAACCCGCTTCCGCCAGACGCTCAGCAACGGCCTGCGCCTGCTCGACGAGGCGACGTCACGCCTGCCGCAAGGCGGCACGCTGCCGGGCGAAACCGCGTTCAAGCTCTACGACACCTTCGGCTTCCCCTACGACCTGACCGAGGATGCGCTGCGCTCGCAGGGCTTGACCGTCGAACGTGACGGCTTCGATCATGCCATGGCAGAGCAAAAGGCTCGCGCCCGCGCCGCCTGGAAGGGCTCGGGCGAGAAAGCCTCCGACGAGCTGTGGTTCGACCTCGCCGAGGAAGTCGGCGCCACCGAGTTCACCGGCTATGCCGGCCATGAAGGTGAGGGAGTCGTCCTGGCGATGGTCAGGGACGGACAGCGGATCGAGCAGGCCGGGCAGGGCGACACCGTCCAGTTGCTGCTCAATCAGACGCCCTTTTACGGCGAAAGCGGCGGGCAAGTCGGCGACGCTGGAAAGCTCAGCAGCCTCCACGGCTTCGAGGGTGACGTCACGGACACGACCAAGCCGCTAGGCCGCCTGCACGCGCTCACCACGACGGTCCGCAGTGGTCAGGTAACGACCGGTGACACGCTCCACCAGAGCGTCGACGAGGAGCGTCGCCGCACCGTTCGCGCCAACCACAGCGCCACCCACCTGCTGCACGCCGCGCTGCGCCATCGGCTCGGCACCCACGTCAGCCAAAAGGGCAGCTTGGTCGCGCCCGACCGCCTGCGGTTCGATTACTCGCACCCGTCTGCGCTCACCCCCGACGACATCGCGGCGATCGAGGCGGAGGTGAACGCCCACATCCGCCACAATCAGCCCGTCGCAACCCGCCTGATGACGCCGGACGAGGCGATCGCGGAAGGAGCCATGGCGCTGTTCGGCGAGAAGTATGGCGACGAAGTCCGCGTGCTTTCCATGGGCCTGAAGGAGGACGCCACCTACTCGGCCGAGTTATGCGGCGGCACCCACGTCGATGCGCTTGGAGACATCGCCTTGTTCAAAATCGTCTCCGAAAGCGCGGTCAGCTCGGGCGTCCGCCGGATCGAGGCACTGACCGGTGAGGCCGCCCGCCAGTGGCTGATCGCCCGCGACGGCCGCCTGCGCGACATCGCCGCCAGCCTCAAGACGGCACCGGACGACGCGCCGGCGCGGGTCGCTGCACTGGTCGAGCAAACCCGCAAGCTCGAGCGCGAGCTGGCCGAAGCCCGCAAGCAACTCGCCATGGGCGGCGGTGCGGCCCAGGCAAGCGGTCCTGAGGAGGTCGCCGGCACGGCTTTCATCGGCCGGGTGGTTGAAGGCCTCGACCCCAAGGCGTTGCGCCCCGAGATCGATACGCTGAAGCAGCAGATTGGTAGCGGCGTCACCGCACTCATCGCCCTCAACGACGGCCGGGCCAGCGTTGCGGCCGGCGTCACCGACGACCTCACCACGCAGTTCTCCGCCGTCGACTTCGTCAAGGCGGCGGTGGCGGCACTCGGCGGGCAAGGCGGGGGCGGTCGCGCGGACATGGCGCAGGGTGGCGGCCCGGATGGCAGCAAGGCGGACGCGGCCCTCGCCGCCATCCGCGACACGCTGGCGAAGGTCGGCGCCTAGCGCCGCCGTCCCAGCGCCGGCTCATCCGTCATCTCGCCTTCTTCCCGGATTCGCGCCCGCAACTCGGAGCGCTTCTCGTGGATGGAGGCGATGACCGGTCCCATCGCTACACCGATGTCGACCAGCACAGCTTCGCTCATCTGCAGGCTACCCTCCATGGTCTCGGGGACAGCGTCGGTCGCCCCTGCCTTGTAAAGCTGGGCGGCATGGGCTCCGTCCCGGGCCCGCGCCACAATGGTGAGGATCGGACAGCTCTCCCGAATGGCGCGGGTCAGGCGAACGGTCAGCACCGGATCGTCCATGGTCAGCACCACGGCCGCCGCATCGCGCAAGCCGAACCGCTCCACCGCATCGCCCCTGGCCACGTTGCCGAAGATCACCCGGTGGGCGCCCGCACGCGCTTCCGCCACGCAGTCGATGTCACCGTCCACCGCAAGGTAACGGCGGTCGTGGGTCGACAGCATCTCGGCCACCAGTCGACCCACCCGCCCGAAGCCGAAGATCAGGGTCAGTCCCGCGGTGTCGGCCGCGCCGCTGCCGAGCGCTTCGGGATCGATCCGCCGCGACAGGCGCCGGCCAGCGACCGCCAGCACCGGTGTCAGCGTCAGGCCAAGCGCCGTGACGATCGTCCAGAATTCGGCTTGACCAGTGCTGATGGCTCCCGCCGCCGCCGCCGCAGTGAGCACGATTAACGTCAATTCGGATGGGCTGGACAGGAGAAAGCCGGCTTCTACCGCTGCGCTGGTCCGTCGCCGGCGCCACCGGAGCAATAAAATGATCATGGCGCTCTTGAGTACCAATACGGCCACCAGCGCGGCCAGCAGCAGCGGCCAGTCGGACATGATGGCGGGCAGGTCCAGCCGCAGGCCGACCGAGACAAGGAAGACCCCCAAGGCCAGGCCGCGCAATGGCGCGGTGATGACCTCGACCTCCACATGATAGTCGGTTTCCGCGATCAGCAAGCCGGCAAGCAGCGCACCCAGGCTGGCACCCAGGCCGACGTTGCCCGTGGCGATGCTGCACAGCATCAGAACCAAGATGCTGATGCTGAAGAACAGTTCGGGACTCTTGGTGCGGGCGGCCTGTGCAAACAGGGCGGGCAGGACATACCTGCCCACCACGAGCAGGCCGCCGACCACCAGCAGGCCGCCGACCAGCGTTTGGACCAGCACCTCCGAAGCTGCGCCGGCGTCCAGCAGGAACAGCAGCGGCACCAGGCTGAGGTCCTGGAAGAGGAGAATGGCGAGTGCGGCGCGGCCGACCACGCTGGTGGTGCCGGCGATCGGCAGAGCCAGCGCCGTTGAACTCATCGCGAGTGCCAAACCAAGCACCAGTGAACTGCTCACCTGGGCGCCGGCAAGCACAGCGGCGGCACAGATCAGCATGCCCGTGCCCAGCATCTGCACTCCACCAAGCCCGAACACGGCGGTGCGCATCGCATTCAACCGGCGAAAGCTGAGCTCCAGGCCGATGGCGAACAACAGCAGCAAAATCCCGAATTCGGCAAACGGCTGAATGCCTTCCGGATCGGTGATGCTGAACGATTCCAGCCACGGATGCTGCGGGACCAGCCCACCCAAAACGTGCGGGCCGCCAAGCACGCCGACGAGGATGAACCCGAGCACCGGTGAGATCTTCAGTCGAGCAAAGGCCGGGATCACCACTCCGGCTGCACCGAGGATGGTCAGTGCGTCGGACACCGCAGGGCTGATGTGGACGGCGTCGGCCATCCCTTCATTAAGCAGGCGTCACGCACGGAGCCAAGCACGCAGTGGCTCGTTTCCAGTTGAGTTTCAGGAGAAGACCGATGGCGGAGAAAACATTCAAGTCGGGCGACAAGGTCAGCTGGTCCAGCCACGGCGGCAGTGCCCATGGTCATGTGGTGAAAAAGGTGACCAAGCCGATGGACATCAAGGGCCATCATGTCGCTGCGTCGAAGGACAATCCGGAGTATCTAGTCGAGACCGATGAAGGAAAGCAGGCGGCGCACAAGGCAGATGCCTTGAAGAAGGGCTGACTTACGACCTTGCGTACCGGCGCTGAGGTCCTGATCGTCGGTGGCGGTCCGTGCGGCTTGATGGCGGGGCTGCTGTTCGCGCGGGCCGGCTGCTTCGTGCGCGTGGTGGAGAAGCACGCCGACTTCCTGCACGACTTTCGCGGCGACACGGTCCACCCCTCGACCATGGAAGTCCTCGGGCAACTCGGTCTGCTGGAACGCTTCCTGGCCCGCCCGCATCAACGGCTGCAACGGGCCGAACTGCGGATCGGCGGCCGCGACCTGATCGTTGGCGACCTCAGCCGGGTTCGTAGCCGTACTCCCTTCGTGGCCATGATGCCGCAATGGGAGTTCCTTGATTTCCTACGGCGCGAAGCTGCGGCCTACCCCAACTTCTGCCTGGACATGGCCGCGCCGGTCGCCTGCTACCTCCAGGATCAGGAACGCATCACCGGAGTACGGTTGTCGACCGGAGAGGAGGTGCTGGCCACCTTGACCATCGCTGCCGACGGACGCCACAGCCTGGTGCGGCGAGACGACCTCCTGCCGGTGAACGATCTTGGTTCTCCGATCGACGTGTTCTGGTTTGAACTACCCAAGCGCACTGCCGACGCGGGTACGCTGAGGATCGCGGTTGATCGAGGCCGGATCCTCGTTCGCGTGGACCGTGGTGCCTACTGGCAATGCGCCCTGGTCATTCCCAAGGGCCGTGCGCGCACGTTGAAGGCCCAGGGTATCGATGCGATCGCGAGGGAAATCGAGATCGTCGAGCCGCGGCTTGGCAGCCTGGCCGGCGATCTCAATCACCCCGATCAGCTGCAACTGCTCGAGGTCAGTCTCGACCGGCTCAAGCAATGGCATCGGCCTGGGCTGCTCGTGATCGGGGATGCGGCGCACGCCATGAGCCCGATGGGCGGGATCGGCATCAATCTCGCCATCCAGGACGCGGTCGCCGCCGCCAACCTCCTGGCCGGCCGGCTCGCCCGGGGCGACCCGGTCGACGGGCTGCTTGGCCAGGTGCAGCGTCGCCGGGAAGGATCCACCCGGCTGATCCAGATCGTCCAGAAGATTGCCCAGGATTGGGTGCTGGCCCCGGTCCTGCGCCGCGAGAAGCCGATGACCCGGCCGCCATTGCCCTTGCTCGTCCTGCAGCGCTTCCCCGCGCTTCGCCGGATGACCGGTCGGGCGATCGCTCTTGGTGTTCGGCGGGAGTGCGTGGCGGCCGCCTGACGGAAAACGCGCTTTCCTACTTGGATTTCGGCTGTCAGCATCGGGCCGTGAGCAACCTGCAACCCACCTCGTCCAACCTCCCGCTGGCAGGTGGCGGCGGTGGGGCGAAGAAATGGTAGACGTGGCGTCCAGCTTGTCCATGTTGAAGGGGACGACTCATGGTTGAGCATGACCTTGTCGTCGTCGGCGGCGGCCCGGCTGGCGTGATGACCGGACTGTTGTTCGCGCGGGCCGGCTGCTCCGTCGCGATACTCGAGAAACATGCGGACTTCTTTCGCGATTTCCGCGGCGACACGGTCCACCCCTCGACCATGGAGATCCTGGATCAGCTCGGAATGCTGGAGGACTTTCTCAAACGGCCGCACAACAGGTTCGACCGGGCTGAATTGCGGATCGCCGGACGTGACTGGCTGGTCGGCGACCTCAGCCACCTGACTACGCCCGCCCCGTTCATCGCCATGATGCCGCAATGGGAGTTGCTCGATTTCCTGCGGGGCAGGGCCGCGGGCTATCCGGATTTCGATCTTCAGATGAACGCTCCGGTGACCGGTTTCCTGGAAAAGGACGGTCGGGTCGGCGGCGTCCGCCTGGCCGACGGCAGCGGGCGGCACGCCCGGCTGGTCATCGCGGCGGACGGTCGATCCTCGATCGTGCGGCAACGGCACATGCTCCCGGTGGAGACATTGGGAGCACCGATCGACGTCTTCTGGTTCCGGGTAAGGCAGCCGACGCCCGGAAACAGGCTGCGCGGGTCGGTGGAACGCGGACGCCTCCTGGTGATGATCGATCGCGGCGACTACTGGCAGTGCGCCTTTGTCATCCCCAAGGGCAAGGCAGATGAGCTGAAGGCGGGCGGTATCGGGTCGATCCGCGATGCAGTGGCGGCCGCCGCGCCGGACCTGGACCTCAGCGAGCTGCAAAGCGTGGACGATCTCAAGCTGCTCAGCGTTGCGTTGGACCGGCTGACCTGCTGGCACCGCCCGGGCCTGCTCGCGATCGGCGACGCTGCCCACGCGATGAGCCCGATTGGCGGAATCGGGATCAACCTCGCGATCCAGGATGCGGTGGCGGCGGCCAACGTCTTGGCCGGTCCCCTCGCCGGCGGCGAGGCAGTCGACCGGCTGCTGCACCGGGTGCAGGAGCGGCGGCTACTCCCCACCCGGTTGATCCAGGGTGCTCAAAAGGCGGCGCAGGAGCGGATCATCGGCCGTCTGCTCGAGCCCGGCCCGCCGCTTGACGATGCGCCGTGGCTGATCAAGCTGTTGAACAAGGCGCCGTTCCTCCGCCGCATCCCAGGCCGAATGATCGGCCTCGGCGTGCGGCGGGAGCGGGTGAGGTCGCCGGACGCTTATGCGGCCTGACCGATGCCTTCCGCCTGCATGGCCTGCTCGAGGTTGGCGCGGATGGCTTCAAAGAACTGCTCGGTGGTCATCCACGGCTGGTCCGGACCGACCAGGATGGCCAGGTCCTTGGTCATGTGACCGGCCTCGACCGTCTCGACGCAGACCCGCTCCAGCGTTTCGGCAAATTTCACCACCTCGGGCGTTTCGTCGATCCGACCGCGGAACTTCAGACCGCCCGTCCAAGCAAAAATCGACGCGATCGGATTGGTCGAGGTCGCCTTGCCTTGCTGGTGCATGCGGTAGTGACGGGTGACGGTGCCGTGCGCCGCCTCCGCCTCGACCGTCAGGCCATCCGGAGTCATCAGGACGGAGGTCATCAGGCCAAGCGAGCCGAAGCCCTGCGCCACCTGGTCGGACTGCACGTCCCCGTCATAGTTCTTGCAGGCCCAGACGAACTTGCCGCTCCACTTCAAGGCGGAAGCGACCATGTCGTCGATCAGGCGATGCTGGTACTCGATCCCGGCCTGCTCGAAGGCGGTCTTGAAGTCGGCATCGTAGATTTCCTGGAAGATGTCCTTGAACCGGCCGTCGTAAGCCTTGAGGATGGTGTTCTTGGTCGACAGGTACACCGGCCAACCGCGCTGCAGGCCGTAGTTGAGGCAGGCGCGGGCGAAATCGCGAATGCTCTCATCGACGTTGTACATGCCCATCGCCACGCCCGAGCTTTCGAACTCGAACACGTCATGCTCGATCACCTGGCCATCGTCGCCGGTGAACTTAATGGTCAGCTTGCCCGGACCCGGCACGCGGAAGTCGGTCGCCTTGTACTGGTCGCCGAAGGCATGGCGGCCGACCACGATCGGGTCGGTCCAGCCCGGGATGAGCCGCGGCACGTTGGCGATCACGATCGGCTCGCGGAAGACGACCCCGCCCAGGATGTTGCGGATCGTGCCATTGGGCGACTTCCACATCTTCTTGAGGCCGAACTCTTCGACCCGCTGCTCGTCCGGAGTGATGGTGGCGCACTTCACGCCCACGCCATGCTCCTTGATCGCATTGGCGGCCTCGACGGTGACTTTGTCCTCCGTTTCGTCCCGATGCTCGATTCCAAGATCAAAGTATCTGAGGTCGACATCGACGTAAGGCAGGATCAACCGCTCGCGAATCCACTCCCAGATGATACGGGTCATCTCGTCGCCGTCGAGTTCAACAACCGGGTTCTTCACCTTGATCTTGGCCATGGGCGTGCGGTCCTGCTTCCGGGATTTTTAGATGTTGAGAGGTCGGGCGGCGCCCTAGCGGTGGCGGAGCGCTCTGGCAACTTGGGGCCGCAATGGGGTAGGGGCCTTGGCCATGGCTCACTTACCCAATCCCGACAGCAATCTTACCAACATCAAGTGGCGCTTTCCATCTGTTCACCCGGAAGGTCGCAAATACGTCATGATCGCCGGGGGCGTGACACTGCTCACCTACCTGCTGGTCAGTCACTTCATCGGCTGGCTGCTGGTCGGCCTGACGATCTGGGTAGCCGCCTTCTTCCGGGATCCCATTCGCACTACACCGCTGAACCCCCGGCTGATCGTCGCGCCGGCCGACGGCCTGGTCACGCACATCGTCCGGGTACCCGCGCCGCCGGAACTTCGCGCCGAACTGCGAGAGGGTGAGTTTACCCGAGTGTCGATCTTCATGAGTGTGTTCGACGTCCACATCAATCGTTCGCCGATTGCAGGGCGCGTGCGCCGCATCGCTTACGTGCCCGGCAAGTTCGTCAACGCCGATCTCGACAAGGCGAGTGAGGATAATGAGCGCCAGCACTTCGTCGTGGAAAGTGTGGATGGGGTGAAGGTCGGCTTCACCCAAATCGCCGGACTGGTCGCCCGCCGCATTCTGTCGTTCGTTGCCGAAGGCGATCAGGTCGTGGCGGGCGAACGGATCGGTCTCATCCGCTTCGGCAGTCGGGTCGATGTGTTCCTTCCTGCCGGCACCGGTACACGCCTGCTGCTCGGGCAGCGCTCAATTGCAGGTGAGACGGTGGTGGCCGAATTGGGCGTCGATCCTAGACTGGCCGGGTCTGTTCAATGAGGCAAGCTCCCCGTGCGCCCGGCGGCCTGACGCTGCGGGCAATGATCCCGAACGCCATCACCGCAACGGCGCTGTGTCTCGGACTGACCGGCGTGCGGTTCGCGATCGGCGGTGAGTGGGAGAAAGCGCTCGTCAGCATCGTCTTCGCCGGCGTGCTGGATGGCCTGGACGGACGAATCGCTCGCCTGCTTCAGGCGAACAGCAAGTTTGGCGCCGAACTGGATTCGCTGGCTGACAATATTGCGTTCGGGACAGCACCGGCCCTGGTTTTGTTCTTGTGGTCACTAAAGGACGCGCCACGGTTCGGCTGGATTGCCGCGCTTGCCCTCGCAGTTTGCTGCGCTCTCCGCCTTGCCAGGTTCAACAGCCGGATCGAGACCCTGGAGCAGCCGCACAAGTCGGCCGGCTTCAACACAGGCGTACCTGCACCGGCCGGCGCTGGGCTAGCCTTTATCCCGATCTACCTATGGCTGGTTACCCAAGGCACCGGTTGGGAAGGCTGGTTCCGCAACTGGCCGCTCGTGATGGCATGGACGCTGTTCATTGCCTTGCTGATGATCTCCAGCTTACCGACCTACAGCTGGAGTTCGCTGAGGATCCGGCGCTCGATGCGGTTGTTCGCCCTTGCGTTCGCCGCCCTGCTTGTCGCAGCCCTCGCCGTGGAGCCCTGGTGGACCTTGCTGGCGGTCTCGGCGGTCTATCTTGCGACCATTCCCCTGGGACTGGCGGGCTATGCCAAAGTCAGGCGGCGACGCGCCACCGAGGCTCCGCGCGAAGCGTAGCCCGAGGCTGTACCGATCGCGGGCTGAGCTTCACGGTGACCGGCCGGATGACGAGTTCCACCGCTAGCTGCGACTCGCCGCGGAGAGCCACGCCGATCTTGTGCCAATTGTAACTCAGCTCCGAATGCAGGGTCAGCATCGCAAAGGCGAAAGCGGCAACAAAAGGCAGAGTGGCCAAGACGGTCAGAAGCATGAGCGAGTCCTTTGCTTTGTGGGTCAACTGTTCCCGATTCGGTTCGTTCCGAAACGGAGGAGTAAACCTTGAATACGAGCCGATGTTCTCGATTTGTTCGCGGGTTGTCAAGCCGCGAACACGCTTCTGAGCGGCTTGCGTCTGCGCTCAGCTAAGACTAAACACCCGCTCCTCAACCCCGCATGGGCGGCATCATAGCCCGGTGCGCAAGCAGTTCGACTGTTTGCGTTCCCGCCACCCAGAGGCATAACCGGAAGGAACCATCCTATGGCGAGCACGCTCGTCACGCTGCAGCAATTGCTTGAGGCCGGGGCCCACTTCGGCCACCAGACCCACCGCTGGAACCCGCGGATGAAACCGTACATCTTCGGCGACCGCAACGGCGTTCACATCATCGACCTGTCGCAGAGCGTGCCGCTGTTCTCGCGCGCGCTCGACTTTGTTCAGCAGTCCGTCGCGCGGGGCGGCAAGGTCTTGTTCGTCGGCACCAAGCGCCAGGCGCAAGACGCGGTGGCGGAAGCCGCTCGCGCCAGTGGGCAGCACTTCGTCAACCATCGTTGGCTCGGCGGAATGCTCACCAACTGGAAGACGATCAGTAATTCCATCAAGCGTCTCAAGAGCCTTGAAGAACAGTTGTCGGGCGACACCGCCGGCTTGACCAAGAAGGAAGTGCTCCAGCTGACCCGCGAGCGCGACAAGCTGGAAAAGAGCCTGGGTGGCATTCGCGACATGGGGGGCCTGCCGGACGTCATGTTCGTGATCGATACCAACAAGGAAGAGTTGGCGATCAAGGAAGCGAACGTCCTTGGCATTCCGGTTGTCGCGATTCTCGACAGCAACTCAAATCCGCAGGGCATCGCATTCCCGGTTCCGGGCAACGATGACGCCAGCCGCGCCATCCGACTCTACTGCGAGACGATCGCCTCGGCTGCGAACTCCGGCAAAGCCGGCGGCGCCCAGTCGCGTGGCCAGGACATCGGTGAAATGGCCGAGCCGCCGATGGAAGCCGCGGTCGCCTGACCGCATGAGGCCAGGGCACGTGCAAGGCACGTGCTCTGCTCCTTCGCAACTCTCCCCCGCCTCTCCCCTCAAGGAGAGGAGCAGAAGGATTAACAACATGGCTGAGATCACGGCCGCCAGCGTCAAGGAACTGCGCGAGCGCACCGGCGCCGGCATGATGGATTGCAAAAAGGCGCTAGCCGAGACCAATGGTGAGATGGAGCCGGCCGTGGATTGGCTGCGCGCCAAGGGTCTTGCCGCCGCCGCCAAGAAGTCGGGCCGCACGGCGGCCGAGGGCCTAGTCGGCGTCGCCGTCCAGGGCACCCGCGGCGCCGTCGTCGAGGTGAACTCCGAAACTGATTTCGTCGCCAAAAACGAGCAGTTCCAGGAGTTCGTCCGCGAAGTTTCGCAACTGGCGCTTGCAAGCGACGGCGACGTGAATGCGCTCAAGTCGGCTGAATATCAGGGCGGCGGCTCGGTCGAGGAAAAGCTGACCAACAACATCGCCACCATTGGCGAAAACCAGTCTCTGCGCCGGACGGCCGTGCTGGAGGTCGGCGAGGGCGCAGTGGTCAGCTATGTCCACAATGCGGTCGCGCCCAACATGGGCAAGATCGGCGTGCTGGTGGCGCTGGAGGGCTCGGCTCCAGCCGAGACCCTGCAGACGCTTGGGAAGCAGCTGGCCATGCACATCGCAGCCGCCAATCCGCTCGCGCTTCATGCTGAAGAACTCGATGCTGAACTGCTCGAGCGAGAGCGCGGCATCGCCCGCGAGAAGGCCAAGGAGAGCGGCAAGCCCGCCAACATCGTCGAGAAGATGGTCGATGGGGCGATCGCCAAGTTCAAGAAGGAAAGCGCGCTTTTGAGCCAGCTGTTCGTCATGGACAACAAGACCCCCGTTGCCGACGTGGTTGCCGGCGCAGGCAAGGAGTGCGGGGCGCCGGTGCACCTGAAGGCCTACAAGCGCTTCCAGCTCGGCGAAGGGATCGAGAAGCAGCAGAGCGACTTCGCGGCCGAAGTTGCGGCGGCCGCGGGCCAAAATCAGGCTGCCTGAGCGGGCCCAGCTTCTGAGCAGAAATGCATGGTCCCCTGGACTGATCAAGCAAATGGGAAGGGCGGGGCTTCGGCTCCGCCCTTTTCGCATCGGCGGTTGGCATTTGCCGGTCACCGCCATAGAAGCGCCCTCGTTCTCGTCATCACGAAGGATGCCATCCGCCTCATGACCCGCCCGCGCTTCAACCGTATTCTCCTGAAGCTCTCGGGCGAAGCGCTGATGGGTTCAGGGCAGTTTGGGATTGATCCCGAGACGGTGGCCGGCTTGGCGGCCGAGATCGCCGCGGCCAAGTCTCAGGCTCACGAGTTGTGCGTCGTTATCGGCGGCGGTAACATCTTCCGCGGAATGGCGGCAGCAGCTCGCGGCTTCGATCGGGCAACCGGCGATTACATGGGCATGCTGGCGACCGTGATGAACGCGTTGGCCGTGCAGAACGCGCTTGAAAAGCAAGGTGTCGATACCCGAGTGCAGTCGGCCATTCCGATGTCCTCGGTAAGTGAGCCCTACATCCGCCGCCGCGCGCTTCGCCATATCGAGAAGGGCCGCATTGTCATCTTCGCTGCCGGCACCGGCAATCCTTACTTCACCACCGACACCGCCGCCGCGTTGCGGGCAGCGGAGATGGGCTGCGACGCTCTGTTCAAGGGCACCAGCGTCGATGGCGTGTACGATGCCGACCCCAAGAAGGTGACCGATGCCAGGCGCTACGATAAGCTGAGCTACTCTCGCGTCCTGGCCGACAACCTCAAGGTGATGGACGCTGCGGCCGTGGCGCTATGCCGCGACAATGAGATTCCGATCGTCGTCTTCAACATCCGTCAGCCAGGCAACCTTGCCCAGGTGCTGGCGGGTGAGGGCACGGCGACGATCGTCCAGACCGAAGGAGCTTAGACCCATGCCTGCCTACGAAAAGGCCGATATCCAGCGCCGCATGTACGGCGCCGTTGAGGCAATGAAGCACGATCTTGGGGGTCTGCGCACTGGCCGAGCCTCGACCGCACTGCTCGACCCGGTCCAGGTCGATGTCTACGGCGCCAACATGCCGTTGAACCAGGTGGCCACCGTGTCCGCGCCGGAACCCCGGCTGTTGTCGGTGCAAGTCTGGGACCGGTCCAACCTGTCGGCGGTCGACAAGGCGATTCGCAACGCCGGCTTGGGCATCAACCCGATTACGGACGGCCAGATGATCCGGCTGCCGATACCTGACCTTACCGAAGAGCGGCGTAAGGAACTTGCCAAGCTCGCCAGCCAGTACGCCGAGAAAGCTCGCATCGCGGTTCGTAATGTCCGCCGTGACGGCATGGATGCGCTTAAAACCGACGAGAAGAAGGGCGAAATTTCCGAAGATGAACGTAAGCGATCTGAGACTGACGTCCAGAAGATGACGGACGATACGATCAAGGACATCGACGCGGCGTTCCAATCCAAGGAAAAGGAAATTCTCAACAAGTGACTCCACCCGCGCAACCGGTCGCTCCAAGCTCTGTCGCGGGTCGGCCGGCCGGGCCTTTACCGTCGGGGGAAGCCAATGTGGCTGGTGGCTACGGGCAGGTTCCAAGGCACGTCGCCATTATCATGGACGGCAATGGCCGTTGGGCCGAACGTAAGGGCCTGCCGCGAGTTGCCGGTCACCGGGCGGGTGCCGAAGCAGTTCGCCGTGCCATGCAATCGGCTGCGGATGCTGGGGTCGAGTGCTTAACCATCTACGCTTTTTCCAGCGAGAACTGGCGCCGCTCCGAAGAAGAAGTCAGCGACCTTAAAGGCTTGATGCGCTTTTACGTCGAGCGCGAGCTTGCCACCTTGAAGAAGGAGAAGGTTCGCCTCAAGCTGATCGGCGAGCCCCGGTCCTTTGGTGACGAACTGTTTGCGAGGCTTCAGGTCGCCGTCGAGCAAACCCGGGACAATGACCGACTCACACTTGTCGTCGCGCTCAACTATGGCAGCCAGGCTGAGATTGCCGCCGCCGCTCGTGAACTTGCGCGCCGAGCCGTCGCTGGCGAGATCGCAGCCGACAGTGTCAACGAGCAAGCTATCGGCGAATTGCTGCAGACCCGCGGCTTGCCGCCGCTCGATCTCCTGATACGAACTTCCGGGGAAATCCGACTGAGCAACTTCCTGCTGTGGCAGGCGGCATATGCCGAACTCATCTTCACCGACACCCTCTGGCCTGACTTCAACGAAGCGGCTTTCGGTGAGGCTCTCGCGGAGTATGGGCGCCGCCAACGCCGGTTCGGCGGTCGATGAGCGAAGTCGGGCTGCGGACCGTTGCTGGCGTGGCGATGATCCTGACGGCGCTTACCGCCGAATGGTTCGGGGGCACAGTTTTCGCCATCTTCGTCGCAGCTGCCGCGACCGTGATGTACTATGAGTGGTCGCGAATGGTGCGCGGCTGGGGGATCGGTTGGAACATCGCCGGCTTCTTTTACGCCCTGGTGCCGGCGCTTGCCTTGCTGTGGATTCGCGAGCGAGGTGGCAATCCGGCTGGCAGCCGCGGCTTCGAGCTTGTTCTGTGGGCCTTCCTTGTGACCTGGTCGGCGGACATCGGCGCTTTCTTTGCCGGACGCAGCTTCGGCGGACCTAAGCTTGCCCCGTCCATCAGTCCGAATAAGACTATCTCGGGCTTGGTCGGAGGAGTGATCGCGGCCACCCTGCTTGGCGGCATCTGGGCGAACTCGAGCCATCTGACCTGGCCCTGGTATGTCTTTGCCCCTCTGTTCGCCGTAGCGGCGGCGGGTGGCGACCTGTTCGAGAGCTGGTTGAAGCGCAAGGCCGGGGTGAAAGATGCTGGCGCCCTTATCCCAGGCCATGGCGGAGCGCTGGACCGGCTGGACGGCTTGGTGCCTGTCGCGATCCTGACGGGCGGACTGGTGTTGGCGGGACTGGCATGAGCCGACGCAAGGTCGCTATTCTCGGCGCGACGGGGTCGGTCGGCCGGTCGACCCTCGACTTGCTGGCTGCGGATCGGGATAGCTTTGAGGTCGTCGCACTGACAGCCGCCAGCAATGTGGGGCAGCTCGCCGCCGCTGCCCGCACATGTGGCGCACGGCTGGCTGTAATAGCGGACGACCGACTGCTTCCTGATCTCAAGGCCGCGCTCGCCGGCTCCGACATTCGCGCGGCGGCGGGCGCAACGGCGCTGGCGGAGGCGGCGGCGGGTGAGGCCGAGTGGGTCATGGCCGCGATCGTCGGCTGTGCCGGGCTCGAGCCGGTCATGGCCGCAGTTGGCGCGGGCAAAACGGTGGCCCTGGCCAACAAGGAAGCACTGGTCACGGCCGGCGCACTGATGACCGATGCGGCATCTCGCACCGGCGCAACGCTGTTGCCAGTTGACAGTGAACATAACGCGATATTTCAATGCCTTGCAGGGCAGGACGCCAGCCAAGTCTTGAGACTGATCCTGACGGCCAGCGGCGGTCCTTTCAGGGCATTCAGCACCGAACAGATGGCGGAGGTGACTCCGCAGCAGGCCGTGGCCCATCCAAACTGGTCCATGGGCGCAAAGATCTCGGTCGACAGCGCAACCATGATGAACAAGGGGCTTGAGCTGATCGAGGCCCATTACCTGTTCGACTTTCCGGCCGAGCGGATCGACATCCTGGTCCATCCGCAATCGATTGTGCACAGCTTGGTCGAATATGCGGACGGCTCGTTGCTGGCGCAGCTCGGGCCGTCGGACATGCGCGTGCCGATTGCACATGCGCTCGCCTGGCCCAAGCGAATGGCGACCGACGTCCCGCGACTCGATCTGGTTGCGGCGGCGCAGCTCGACTTCGAGGCGCCGGATGAAGCGCGCTTTCCGTCACTTCGTCTGGCGCGTGAAGCCTTGAACAGCGGCGGAGCGGCACCGGTCGTGTTGAACGCCGCCAACGAAGTCGCAGTGGCTGCTTTCCTCGGCGGGGCCATTCACTTCCCGGACATCGCCCGGCTCGTAGGCGAGGCGCTGGAAATCATGATTGAGCCCGCGCCCGCCTCCATCGCTGACGTCATCACGATCGATCGTCGCACGCGCGATCGCCTCGCTGCTCAACTGGGGCGCGCGGCCTAATGCTTGCTCAACCGCCGCTCTGGCTGATCGTTCTGGCCTTCATCGGCTCCATCGGCATACTCGTCTTCGTTCACGAGATGGGTCACTATCTGGTCGGTCGCTGGTGCGGAATTGGCGCCAAGACCTTTTCCATCGGCTTTGGCCGGGAAATTGCCGGGTGGACCGATCATCGCGGCACGCGCTGGAAGGTCGGCTGGCTGCCGCTGGGGGGCTACGTTCGGTTCGAGGGGGACATGGACCCGGCGAGCATGGGGCGGGATCTCGACCAGCTCAGCCCGGAGGAACGGGCGGTTAGTTTTCACGCCAAGCCGGTGTGGCAACGCTTTCTGGTGGTGCTGGCGGGGCCAGCGGCCAACTTCCTGCTGGCGGTGCTGATCTTTGCGGGTTTCTTCATGGTGTTCGGCGCGCCCCGGACACCACCGCTGGTCTCCCAGGTGGCGCCGGGAAGCGCGGCGTCCCAGGCCGGGCTGCGACCGGGTGACCGCGTGCTGGAAATGGATGGGCGCCAAATCTCCACCTTCGGCGAACTTGGCCAATATACCTCAATGCGGCCTGGCGAGCAGGTCACGGTTCGGCTGCAGCGGGCGGGCGAGGTTATCGACGTTCCGGTGATCTTAGGAGTTGCCGAGGAGGTGGACCGCTTCGGCCAGATCTACCGCGTCGGGCGGCTTGGCGTAGGTATGCCGCCACCCGTGTACGAGGAAGTGGGTCCCCTTCAGTCCGTGCCCGAGGCCGTCCGGGCGACGTGGCAAACCACGCGGTCCATGGCCGAGGGTCTGTGGCAACTGATCACTGGGCGCCGACCGCTTAACGAACTGCACGGAGCCATGAAGATGGCGCAGATCGCCGGGCAATATGCATCGGTAGGCCCGTTCGAGTTCATCCAGCTGCTGGCGCTGTTTTCGATAAACCTGGGGTTCATCAACCTGCTGCCAGTTCCGATGCTGGATGGTGGGCATCTAGCCCTCTATACGGTGGAGGCGGTGCGACGGCGCCCGCTTGGCGAGCAGGCGCAGGAGTGGGTGTTCCGGGGCGGCATGGCAGCCTTAGTTACGCTATTCCTCTTCACGACCTTCAACGACCTTGGCTCCTTCGGATTGTGGGAGCAAATCGGTCGTTTGGCGGGCTAAAGCTTGATCCACGGAAGCGCCTGAGGCAGGGCAGGCGACCATTAACAAACCACCGCCGGGGGCAGCGGTACCTTCATTGAGAAGCGGGGACGCGCGTGATTGCCAATGCACATCTGACCACCAGCCGCCGACTTGGCGCGGCGCTGCTGATCGGAACTATCCTCGGCGGTTGGGCCGGGCCTGCGCTTGCACAAAGCACTGTGGCGCCTTCGGTTCCGACGTCGCAGCCGCCCGCCACAGCTTCGCCCGGTACGACGCAGCCGGCCACGGCCGTGCCAGCCCAGCGAGTAATCCGTTCAGTATCTGTCCGTGGTGCCGAGCGCCTTGAGGCCGAGACGGTGCGGTCCTATGCGAACCTTGCTCCGGGCCAGTCCTACGATGCCGAGACCCTTGATCAGGCGATCAAGGACCTTTACGCGACCGAGCTGTTCGCCGATGCGCAGATCGAAGGTGCCGACACGGGCAACCTGATCATCGCCATTCGCGAGAACCCGGTAATCAACCGCATCGTTCTGGAGGGCAACAAGCGGATCAAGGATGACAAGATCACGCCGGAGATCAAGCTCTCGCCGCGCCAGATCTTCACCCGATCCAAGGTGCGCTCGGATGTCGAGCGGATCATCGAACTTTACAAGCGCCAGGGCCGTTTTGCCGCCCGGGTCGAGCCGAAGGTGGTCCAGCTCGACCAGAACCGCGTCGACCTCGTGTTCGAGATCAGCGAAGGTCCGGTATCGAAGGTTCGTGCGATCAACATCATCGGCAACGAACAATACGCCGATGATCGGCTCCGCAAGGAGATGTACACGCGGCAGGCCGGTGGCTTCCTCGGTTTTCTGAAGTCGAACGACAGCTACGATCCGGATCGGCTCGCTGCCGATCAGCAGAAGCTGCGCGCTTATTACCTGACGCAGGGCTATGCCGACTTCCGCGTGGTGTCGGCACTGGCCGAGTTGACGCCTGACCGCCGCGACTTTGTCATCACCTACGTCGTGGAGGAGGGCCCGCGCTATAAGTTTGGAAACGTGAGTTCGGAATCGGCCTTGCGCGACCTCGACACCAAGACCATCGACTCGCTTACCCAGCTTAAGAGCGGTGAGTGGTTCAACGCCAAGGCGGTCGAAGATGCCGTTACCCGGTTGGAGGAAGCGGCCGGCGCGCTCGGCTACGCATTCTCGGACATTGAACCGAACTACGAGCGCAACGCCGACGCCAAGACGATGGACATCACCTTCCGGGTGAACGAAACTCCGCGCGTTTACGTCGACCGCATCGACATTCGGGGCAACACCAACACCCGCGATAAGGTCGTCCGGCGCGAGTTCCGGGTCAATGAAGGCGACGCGTTCAATGCTTTGAGGGTGAAGCGCAGCCAGGACCGGATCCAGAGCCTCGGCTTCTTCCAGGACAAGCTGGAGATCAAGCAGACTCAGGTGGCGCCCGACCGTGTCGCGCTCGGGCTGGATGTCGAGGAGAAGTCGACTGGCCAGCTGTCATTGTCCGCCGGCTATTCCAGCCTGGAGCGATTTATCCTTTCGGCCTCGGTCGAGCAGAGCAACTTCCGTGGCATGGGTCAGATCCTGAACGCGGGCGTCAACTGGTCGCGTTACTCCCGGTCGGTCCAGCTCGGCTTCACGGAACCCTACTTTCTCGACAAGCCGATCCTGTTCGGCGGCGACATCTACCGTCGCGACTACAACAGCTTCAATTACGTTGGGAACACCCGGAACACGACCTACAGCCAGCTGTCGACCGGCGGCGGCTTACGCCTGGGCTTCCCGGTGAACGAGTTTGTGACTGTCGGCACCCGCTATTCGCTGGTTCAGGATAACCTGACGCTCGACAAGAGCACTTTCTTTACCCCTAACCCAAGCGGGATCCTAGAGTGCGATCCGGGCAAGGCCGGGCAGTATCTGTGCGACCAACTCGGCAAGCGGCTGACGAGTTCGGTTGGCTACACCGCGGTGTTCGACAACACCAACGGCATCCGTGCGACCCGTGGGCAGCGACTTGTGTTTGGCCAGGATTTCGCGGGTCTGGGCGGGGACACACGTTACGTCCGCACCCGGGCGGACGCGACCAAATACTGGAACCCCTTCGGCGGCTTCATCCTGTCGGCACATGCCGAGGGCGGCTACATTCACCCGCTCGAGAAATCGCCGCGGGCCGGCGTGGATGCGGTCCGGATCACCGATCGCTTCTTCGGTCAGCAGCTGCGCGGTTTCGATATCCGCGGTATCGGGCCGCGCATCCGTCGCACCGCGTACAACACGGACGAGACCCCAAGCGACACTGGTAGCGTGACGGACGCGCTCGGCGGTCGTGGTTATTACATGGGGCGGGTTGAACTCGAATTCCCGACCAGCTCGGGTCTGCGTAGCCTGGGTATTCGTCCGTCCGCTTATATCGACATGGGGTCGGTGTTCGGGCTCAAGCAGCCGACGCTGAGCAACTACTTGGCCCGGTGCTTCAATACGACCACGGGCGTGCTCGTGCGCCAGATCGATGCAAGTACGCCGGCTGCCGAGCGGCAATGCGACACAGCCACTGAAACTCGGGTTAACGGGTATCGGGAAGAATATCTGGGCGACTCGATCAAGCCGCGCCTTTCCATCGGTGTCGGGTTCAACTGGGTGTCCCCGTTCGGCCCGCTGCGCATCGACATCGCCAAGGCCCTGCTCAAGCAGGAAGGTGACGATACCAAGCTGTTTTCGTTTAACGTAGGAACCCAATTCTGATGAAGACCAAGCTTCTCCTCGCGGCAGTTACCGCCAGTGCGTTCGTCCCCGCCGCGGCCCAGGCGCAGCGGATCCCCGCGGCAGTGGTTGCAGTGGTCGACACTGATCGCATCGGTCGGGAGTGCACGGCATGCCGGGCAGCAGCCACGCAGCTGCAAAGCCAGGAGACGACGCTCCGCAGCCGCGCGGCAACATTGCAGCAGCAGCTGCAGACTGCCCGTACGCCGCTGGAGCGGTCTGTTTCAGCGCTCAACGGCAAACAGCCGGACGCGGCGCTGCAACAGCGGGTTACCGCGTATCAGACCCAGGAGCGCACCGCTCAGCAGGAGCTTTCGACTGGCCAGCAACGGCTCGCCTCAACTCAGGCGAACGTGAACCAGCAGATCGGCGCGCGGCTGAACACTATTGTGGCGTCCGTGTCCGCTTCGCGAGGTGCGACAGTCACGGTTGCGCGCGGAGACGTGATGTTCGCCTCGCCAAGCGTTGATATAACGAACGAGGTACTGGCGCAGCTTAATCAACAGCTGCCGGCTGTCAGCGTCACACCGCTCCCGCAAAGCCAGCAGACGCCGCAGCAGGGTCGCTAAGGTGACGGCGAGCGGCAGCGAGGTCAGCGCGCGGACGCTTGATGTCCGTGCGGTCATGGCAGCGCTGCCGCATCGTTATCCCATGTTACTGGTGGACCGGGTCGAACGGCTCGACAAGGACGTGAGCATCACCGCAGTCAAGGCGGTAACGATCAACGAATCCTTCTTCGCCGGGCACTTCCCAGGACGACCAATCATGCCAGGCGTCCTGATCGTGGAGGCGCTGGCGCAAGCCGCCGGCGTACTCGCGGTTGAGAGCCTTGGCCTGGCCGGCTCAGGCAAGCTTGTCTACTTCATGGCGATCGATGGCGCGAAGTTCCGCGCTCCGGTCGAACCAGGCTGCCTCCTCACGCTGGAGGTCGAGTTCGTTCAGAAGCGGAGCAGCGTTTGCAAGTTCGGCGGCCGAGCCTTGGTGGACGGCAAGCTGGCGGCCGAAGCCAATTTCACTGCCATGATCGCCGACCCTCCTGCACCTAGCGCCTAGCGGAGCCGCCACCGCGGTCCGTTTGGTTCGACGCGGAAGGTGTCGGCGAAGCTTGATCCCTGGATGGTGACATCGGGCGCGGCATCAGAGACCATCAGCCCCCGGTTCATCATGAGGACTCGATCGAATGCGTCGAGTAGGTGGAGGTCGTGCAAGGTTACCAGCACCGCCGCGCCTTCATCGGCAGCGTCACGTAGCACCTGAAGGATCGTCATTACCCAATAGGGATCGAGGTTCGACAAGGGCTCGTCAAGGAGCAGGACGGACGGTCGAGGCGCCAGGACCCGTGCGAGCAATGCTCGAACCCGTTCGCCAGTGGAAAGCCGGTCCGCCTGCCGGTCGGCGAGTGGCGCGAGTTCCAACTCCTCCAGCAAAGCATCCACCCGCCCACTGTCCGGCCGTTGCAATCCCAGAGCGACGAGGTCCCGAACGACGATGGGCCAGATCATCTCGCGCGCTGCCGGCAGGAAGCCGAGGACGGCCGCTCGCCGGGTTGGCAGCAGACGGTCAACGTTCTCCCCGCCGATCCACACGGAACCGTCCGGCCGATCGATCCTGGCAAGGCTGCGAAGCAGGCTGGTCTTGCCGCTGCCGTTGGGACCAATGATCGCTGTCATCGTGCCAGGCGGGAGGCTCAGGTCGAGCGGCGCGAGCCTTCCGCTCATGGCGAGACCCGTTGCAACCAGCAGTGGCGTCACGAGGTGAGCCGCCAACGCAGGCGCAGGAGAACCCATAGGAAAAGGGGTGTGCCCAGCACGGCCGTGATGACCCCCAGCGGGATTGTCCGCCCAAGCGGGGCAAGTCTGGCCAGCAGGTCGGCTCCGGACAGAAGCAGCGCTCCGATCAGGGCAGCGGGGATGAGTGCCCGTCCTGGATGACCCCGGGTCAGCTTGCGCGCTGCAATTGGTGCGATCAGGCCGACGAACCCGACAGCGCCACACACCGACACACAGGCACCAACCGCGACCGCGCTGGCGATGACCACCTCCGCCCGAAGCCGACCCGGATCATGGCCGAGTGCGGCAAGCACGTCCTCGCCCAGGGCCAAGCGATCGAGCGTAGCGGAGTGCCGAATGAGCCACAGGCCAGCCACAGCGGCTGGGATCAATGCTGCGCCGGTCTGGCCAAGGCTGCGGTCGTCCAAGCTGCCCATGAGCCAGTCGAACGCGTCGTAGAAAGCGAAGGGGGAGGGAGCGAGCGCGAGTGCTAGGCTGGTCAATGCGCCGGCGGCCAGGCTGATGGCGATCCCGGCAAGCAAGAGACTGCTGGTGTCGGGTCGGAGGCCAGCAAGGCCGAACAGGACCAGCAACGCCAGCAAGGCTCCTGCCGCTCCACAACCCGCCAGCGTTAGCGGACCCGTGAGGCCGAGATAATAGCCGCCGAGCACAGCGCCAAGCGCGGCTCCGCTGCTGCTGCCCGTGATGTCAGGCGAGGCGAGCGGATTGGCAAAGATGGCCTGAAGCGCTGCGCCCGCGAGGCCTAAGGTGGCGCCGTAACCCAGACCGAGCAGCACTCGGGGCAGGCGGAGCTCGACGAGCAACAGTCTTGCTACGCTGGGGTCGGTCTGGATCAGGTCCATCAACGGTGCCCATGGCGTCACCAGACCGAGAGCCGCTGTGACCAGGACGGCGGCGAGCAGCCACCATTTCAATGCGGCATCCTCCGCAGTCGCGCAACTTCTGCGATCATCGGCAGGCCTCCGCAAGTCCAGACCCGACCGTCAGTCGGGATTATGCGACCGTGCAATCGACGCACCAGTGGATGATTGAGCCAGGCTTGGCTACGACTCCATTGGCCGGCCCGATAGTCGCTGCGAATCAGCCACTTGGGCGGCTTGGTTACGAGGAGTTCATAACTGAGCCTGCCATTCGGCAGCAATCGTTGCCGATATCCAGCAAGCGCCAGCCACTGCGCACCCAGCGAAACGGGATCAAGGCTGCTGCCTGCACCAGCGAGGTAAGCAGCGTCGGCCGCTCGTGCTGAATGATCCTGCAATCGGTCCAGAGGGGCAAGCAGGGCGCCGGTCCGGTCAGAGGCTCCGACAGCCTCGGCAACGCGGACTGCTTGTGCCCTGACATCTGCGATCGACCGAGGGTAGGCAAGGTCGATAACTCTCAGTCCAAGCCGAGCGGCAAGGGTGACAGTCGCCTTGCCGCCGCCGCCCATGGTCAGGATGAGATTGGGTCGCACCTGAAGTGCGCTTTCCAGCGTCCCCCGGTTGCGGTGGATACCACGGGCGCGGTTCCACAGCACTGACTCAGCCGGCTCCGCGCCCAGGTAGCTGATACTGGCGATCTGTCCGGGCCGGGCGAGTAGCAGCAGATATTCGTCCGTGCACAGATTTAGCGACGCTGCCCGCATGGCTGCGCTAGCTGCCCAAGCGAGCGCGAATGCCGACATAGGCGCTTCGTCCTTCCGTACGGTAGCCGACCACATCCTGATAGCGTCGCTCTAAGGCGTTGGCGACGCGGCCGAACAGCTCGAGCCGGTCATCGAAGCGGTAGGATACCCGAGCGCCGGCCAGCAAATAGTTGTCCAACGTCAGCGTTTGCGCCGGGTAAACGTCGAAGTCGGTGTCGCGCCGGTCGCCGACCAGCGCCATACTGGCACCATAGGTCCACCGTCCGGCTGCGCCGTCCAGCGCGACGCTGCCACTGTTTCCCGGACGGCGCAGTTCGCGCACCGCGGCGCGGGCGGTTGAGCGGCGTTCACCGGCGTTCAAACGCGCGTAGCTGGCGCTGAGCCGGAGGGCAGGAGAGAACTGCCACTGCGCTTCCAGCTCGGCCCCGGCGCGGCGGCTGGCCCCGGCCGTATTGTCGGTGGTCGAGCGGGAATTCGGCAGGAACACGTCGACGATCTCGTTGTGCAAGCGCTGCCGATAGATGGTCGCCGACGCTCTCAGCAAGCCGTTGGCGTACCTCAGTCCCGCTTCCCAGCCCTGCGAACGCTCGGCTCGGAGGCTCGGATTGCCGACGAAGCTGCCCGGAAAGAAGCCGTAAAGATCAAAGAAGGTCGGTTGCGCGATGCCTTGCCCATAGGCAGCGGTTGCAGCCCACTTGCCCGTCAGGTTAAGTAGGACGGAACCGCGCAGCGTGGTCGCGTCCTTGAAGCGGTTGAATAGGTCGCGACGGAGCGCGAAGTCGGTGACCAGCGAACCCCATTCGGCCCGCCATTCGCCGGTGACAGCCTGGTGGCTGCGGCGGCGATCCTGGTCCGTCGCGCCGTTGTATTGAAAGTCCCGCGCTTGGAACCGCTCGCGATCGCCGTCGAGTGCGACGGTCAGGCGATGGGCAACAAATCCGGTGGTGAGCGTACGATCGACCTGCAGGGTAACGGCGTCGCGGGCTCCGAGGGTTCGATTGACGAAGGCTTCGTCGAGCAGATTGCGATTGCTCGAGCGAAGGAGGGAGACGGCGGCGCGAACGGTCCAGCTGCCGTCCTGCCACTTTCCATCCACGCCGACGGCACCGAGGCGGTTGCGGGTAACGTCGCCTGTGTCGGCGCGGACAAAGTCCCGGTAACCATCATAATCGGACCGTCCCCGCACGGCGAAGGCGGTCAGGCCGAGCGTCACCGGGCCGGCCGGCGTCCAGCTTGCGCGGGTGCGCAGAGCGAGGTTGCGGTAGCCATCCTTGTCGCCGCCGGAAGCTCCAAAGCTGTCGATACCCCGGGCGCGTTGATAGCCGCCGGCGACACTGGCCCGAACGTCACCGCTCGTGAGGCCGGCTCGTCCGGAGAGACGGGCGAAGCCAAACGAACCAGCTTCAGCGGTGACCGAGGCATCTGGAGCGGGGACCGAAGACAGTGCAAGCACTCCGCCGATCGCTTCCGAACCCCACAGCGCAGACTGGGGTCCGCGAACAAGCTCCAATCGGTCCGCCAAGTCGGCGCCAAGCAGTTCGAAGCGGGGGGCGTTGCCGGCTGCGGGATCGTTGGCGCGGATGCCATCGACGAACAGCAGGGTGTGGTTGGCCTCGGCGCCGCGGATACGAACTTCGGTGATGGACCCAGCCGGCCCAGACTGCGCAAGGGCTACCGAAGGGAGCAGGCGCAGGACGTTGGTCAGCAGCGGCTCACCGAGGCGATCCAGCGTTTGTTGATCGATGACGCTAACTGAAGCGGCCGTCCGGTCCCGCTGCTGAGGCACGCGCTCGGCGGTGACGACGATTTCGAACCGGGCTGCCGGAGCCGGCAGGTCGGAAGGCAACAGGGGCAAGCACGAACTCCTCTCGTGAACGACACACTTGATGCCGTCACGGAGGGCGCAAGGCCCCGTACCTCGCCTGAACCCGGGCGACGAACGGACGACGGAGAAGGGCGAGTGTCTGACTTAACCGGACGAGGCCGGGATCACAGTTGCGGGCACAGCGCCGGCTTGACCGGCTTCCTCTGCTGACCGGCGGCCGTAACCGCCGGACCCTTCTCCTGGGCAAGGCCTGTCCGCCGACGAGCCAAACTTGTCAAGTTGGGGGCGCTTCTCTAATGGGCCGCCAACCACTCGAGGCTGGTCGGAACCAGCCGTCAGCGAAGGACAGCATCATGAAGAGCGAAGGCCACCCAGACTACCACTTCATCACCGTCGAGATGACCGACGGGACCAAGTTCCAGACCCGGTCGACCTGGGGCAAGGAAGGCGACACGCTGCACCTCGACATCGATCCAAAGGTGCATCCAGCCTGGACCGGCGGCAACACCCGCGTGCTCGACCAAGGTGGCCAGGTGGCGCGCTTCAACAAGCGTTTTGGCGGCCTGACGCTCGGCAAGAAGTAGGCGCCAGGCGTAGTCTCAGTGACACAACAACGCTCGGCTCCCATACTGGAGACTGAGCGTTTGCGTTTGCGGGCCTGGCTGAAGGAAGACTTCCACCCGTATTACGCCATCCTGCGCGAGCCGGCGGTGCACCGCTTTTTCGGTCCCGAGCCCATGGGGCAGGAGGAGTGCTGGCGTCGGCTGTGCGCAGCCAACGGCGGTTGGACGATGAGCGGGCTTGGTGCGCTTGCCGTCGAGCGGAAGAGCGACCAGCGGCTGGTCGGCAATGTCGGCCTGTTCAATGCCTGGCGTGATTTCGAGCCACGATTCGGCGACCAGCCGGAGATGGGCTGGATCATGGCGACGGATACGCATGGCACGGGCTTGGCACACGAGGCGTGCCGGGCGGTGCTCCACTGGGCGGAGACGGAACTGGACCCTACGCCCATCTGGGCAATTATAGCATCGGCGAACGAGGGGAGCTTTCGGCTGGCGGATAGACTTGGGTTCGAAAAAGTGACCGAAGTCGATTACCACGGCCCCACCGTGGTATTGCGTCGGCCAGCCTGGCGCTGATCACCAGCTTAGGGCCAGCCACCGTAGGCTCTCGCCAGTAGCGGCCGACAAGGGCAGCTTTTGGCGGCAAGCAGCTTGGCGCAGCGTTAGAAGGCGCTCAGTCCGGTGATCGCCCGGCCCATGATGAGCGCATGCACGTCATGCGTGCCTTCGTAGGTGTTGACCGTCTCCAGGTTGAGCAGGTGGCGCATGACCTGATATTCGGCGCTGATGCCATTGCCGCCGTGCATGTCACGAGCGACGCGGGCGATCTCCAGCGCCTTGCCGACGTTGTTACGCTTGATAAGGCTGATCGTCTCCGGGATCAGTTCGCCATCTTCCAGGCGCCGGCCGACCCGCAGCGCGGCTTGCAGTCCGAGCGTGATCTCCGTCACCATGTTGGCAAGCTTCAACTGCACCAGCTGCGTGGCAGCGAGCGGCCGGCCGAACTGATGGCGGTCGAGCGTGTACTGGCGGGCCGAGTGGAAGCAGGCCTCGGCCGCGCCCATGCTGCCCCAGCCGATGCCGTAGCGAGCACGGTTCAGGCAGCCGAACGGACCCTTCAAACCCTCGACGTTCGGCAGCAGCGCGTCCTCGCTTACTTCGACGCCGTCCATCACGACCTCGCCGGTGATGGAGGCGCGCAGCGACAATTTCTGCTTCACCTGTGGCGCTGACAGGCCCTCCAAGCCCTTGTCGAGCACGAAGCCGCGGATCTTGCCGCCATGCTCGTCCGATTTAGCCCAGATCACGAACACGTCGGCGATCGGTGAGTTGGAGATCCACATCTTGGCGCCGGAGATGCGATAGCCGCCGTCGATCTTCTCGGCGCGGGTCCGCATTCCGCCCGGGTCGGAGCCCGCGTCGGGCTCGGTCAGGCCGAAGCAGCCAACCAGTTCGCCGCTGGCGAGGCCGGGCAGGTACTTGCGGCGCTGCTCCTCCGACCCGTAGGCGAAGATCGGGTACATGACGAGCGAGCTCTGCACGCTCATGACGGAGCGATAGCCACTGTCGACCCGCTCCACTGCGCGGGCAATCAGCCCGTAGGAGACATAGCCAAGGCCTGCACCACCATATTGCGTGGGGATGGTCGCCCCCAGCAGGCCAAGCTGGCCCATCTCCCGCAGGATCTCGCGGTCGAAGGTCTCTTCCAGGAAGGCTTCGGTGATCCGCGGCTGCAGCCGCTCCTGGGCGAAGCCTTCCGCAGTGTCGCGGACCAGCCGCTCTTCATCGGTCAGCTGCTCGTCAATGCCGAAGGGGTCCTTCCAATCGAACGGCAGCAGGGTGGGCTCATGAGCGAGAACGGGGTCGACTGGTTTCAACATGGGCGCGCTGATACTCTGGCTCAAACTCCGACACCACCCCTCTGAAGGCGGGTAAGTGCCACGAAAACACGGGGAGCCTGGCGGATGGGGTGGGATTCGAACCCACGGTGAGCTTGCACCCACGGCGGTTTTCAAGACCGCTGCCTTAAACCACTCGGCCACCCATCCTTGCGTGAGGCTCGGTTCAGCTTGTCCCGCCTAGGCTCACAGGCCGTGCTCGTGCAAGCGGGGTTGAACAGGGCTGGTGCTTTGATCGTTGTAGCAACATGAGTCGGGAGGGGGTCGACAAGGTGGTGAGCAGGCTGACGATGGGCGCGTTCTGCGTCGGCGCCCTGGCGCTGACGCCCGCGAGTGCGCAACGGGATCCGCTCGCACCCTTGCCCGATCAGCCGGCCAGGCGGGCTCCCCCGTCGCCGTCGCCTCCAACCCAGCCCGCTGTTGTTCATCGTCCGCCAGTCTCGCCGGTGAGGGCGCAAGCTACGTCCGGCGGTTTCAACAGCTACCGCCAGACGCTTGCGGCCAAGGCCCGAGCCATGGGCGTGCGGGAGGGAACCATTCAGGCGGTGGTGCCTTCCCTCGTCGTGAACGCCCGTGTGGTGGAGCTGGATCGCGCACAGCCGGGTCAGGCCAATAATCCCAATGCCATCCCGCCGTTCGCGCCGTATCGGCGCAAGCACGTCACAACCGATCTCATCACGCGCGGCGCCGCTCGCTACGGCGCCAACTACGCATTCCTGACCAACATCGAGCGGCGTTTTGGAGTTGAGCCGCTGGTGCTGATGGCGATCTACGGGCACGAGACGAGCTACGGCCGCGTGACCGGTACCTTTGATCTTCCGCAAGTGCTCGCAACGCTGGCCTACGAAGGGCGGCGAAGGTCCTTCTTCGAGGAGGAATTTGTCGCCTCCTTGCAATTGCTCGATCAGGGTGTTCCACGTTCCCGCTTGCGCGGCAGCTGGGCGGGGGCGACCGGCTTTCCGCAATTCATGCCCTCGGTCGTCCTGCGCCTGCGGACCGATGGGGACGGCAACGGCACTGCCGACATCTGGAACAGCGAGGCGGATGCCCTGGCGTCGATTGCCGCTTACCTGCGCGATGCGGGGTGGAAGCCCAACGTCCATTGGGGCGTCCCGGTCAGGGTGCCGGCGAGCTTCAGTCGGGCAGCCGTGCGGTCGGCCGTTGTCGCCCCGCGCTGCCCCGCGGTTTACGCTCGGCACAGTCGCTGGCTCTCCGTTCGGGAGTGGCGATCGCTGGGCGTGGTGCCGGTTGGTCGAAACCTGCCGGAAAACGAGCTCGCGACCTTGATCGAGCCGGATGGGGTCGGCGCCACCGCTTATCTGCTCAGCACCAACTACCGGGCTATCCTCGACTACAATTGCTCGAACTTCTATGCCCTTTCCGTTGGCGTGCTCGGAGACTCGATCGTGGGGAGATAGTGGCAGTTTGCCCACTCGCGCCCAGCGAAGTGCCGCGCTAATCAGGCGCCTTCACCTGGAGCCGACTGCGAATCCGATGATCCGATCCCTGCTGCTTGCCGCTTCCGCCGTTAGCCTGGCCGCCACCGCCGCACCGGCCGCCGCGCCGCCGTTCGACACGCCGGCGCGCGTCGCCTATCTGCTCGACCTGTCGTCAGGTGCAGAGCTGCTCAACAAGGGCGCCGACGGACGGATGCCGCCAGCGTCGATGGCCAAGATGATGACCACCGAAGTGGCCTTTGAGTTGATCGACCAGGGCAAGCTGCCGTTGTCCAAGATGTGCACGGTCCGGCCGGAAACCTGGCAGCGCTGGCATGGCCCCGCGGCCGGCTCCACCATGTTCCTCAGCGTCAACGAGCAGGTCAGCGTTGAGAACCTGCTTCACGGGATCGTGACCCTGTCCGGCAACGACGCGTCGGTTGTGCTGGCCGAGTGCATTGCGGGCACCGAGCAGGCCTTTACCGCGCAGATGAACGCCCTGGCGGCGCGGCTTGGGCTGAAGAACAGCCACTTCGGCACCGCCAACGGCTGGCCGGATGAAGGCGTGACCTTTGTCACGGCGCGCGACCTGGCGGCGCTGGCGCGAGCGTCGATCGAGCGCCACCCCAAGCTCTACAAGCAGTTCTACGGACAGCCGAGTTTCACCTGGGGCAAGACTCTTGGCTCCGGCCAGGACATCACCCAGGCCAACCGCAATCCGATCCTTGGCAAGATCCAGGGCGCCGACGGCCTCAAGACCGGCCACACGGAGGAGGCCGGTTATGGCTTCACCGGCTCGGCCGAACAGAATGGGCGGAGGCTGATCATGGTCATCGCCGGCCTGGACAGCTTCAACAGCCGCATCGAGGAATCTACCAAGCTGATGAACTGGGGCTTCAACGCCTGGCAGACCAAGCCACTGTATGCGGCAAATGCCAAGGTCGGTGATGCCCAGGTTCAGCTGGGTAGCGAAGGCAGTGTCGGCCTGATCGCGCCCAAGGCGATCGCGATCACCTTTCCGGCCGGTCTGGCGGTTGGCGATCCGAAGCTCAAGATCCGCTACGCCGGCCCGCTCAAGGCGCCGATCGCCAAGGGGCAGCAGGTTGCCCAGCTGGTGGTCACCTTGCCCGATGGCACCGTGCAACAGACCCCGCTGGTCGCGGCCCAGGCGGTTGACGAAGCCGGGTTCTTCGGCCGGTTTTGGGCCGGGCTGAAGCAGATGCTGGGGATGGCTTGAGCGCAGGCCGCTTTATCTCGCTTGAGGGTGGGGAGGGGGTCGGGAAATCGACCCAGCTTCGGGCCCTGGCCGAAGCGTTGCGCGCCCGAGGGAAGGATGTGCTGACCACCCGCGAGCCTGGCGGCAGCCCCGGCGCCGAAGCCATCCGCGACCTGTTACTCGGCGGCGCGGGCAATCGCTGGGGCATGCGGGCCGAGGCGCTGTTGTTCGCGGCGGCCCGCGCCGATCATGTGGAGCGGACGATCCGTCCAGCCCTGGCGGCGGGCCAATGGGTGCTGTCCGATCGCTTTATCGACTCCAGCTTGGCTTATCAGGGTGGCGCCGGCGGCCTCGGGGTTGCCGAGATCCGCGCGCTGCACCGCTTCGGCAGCGACGACTTCCTGCCCGGCCGAACCCTGGTCCTGGTTGCGCCGGATGGGATAGAACGGGCGCGCCAGCGCGACGGCGGCAAGGGCGATCGCATCTCCGCCCGTCCGGTCCACTACCATCTGGCCGTCGAAGGCATTTTTCACCACCTGGCGGAGGAGGAGCCAGCCCGTGTCCGGCTGGTCGATGCAACCGGATCTCCCGACGAGGTCACGGAGCGGTTGATCCGCCAGCTTGAGGACCTCCTGTGAGCCTGTTCGGCCATGACCGCGAGGTTGCCGCGTTCCGGTCGGCGCTCGACCGTGGCGCCATTCATCACGCCTGGCTGCTCGCCGGTCCGCGGGGTGTGGGCAAAAACCTGTTCGCAATGCTCGCGGCCCAGCGCCTGCTGGCGAATGCGGCCGGGCCGCCCGTGAGTTTGTCGGGCCTGGAGACCCCCTCCGACCACCGCGTCGCGCGCCTGTTCGCGGCCCGCAGCCATCCCGATTTCCGCCGGCTGGAGCGGGAGGAGAACGACAAGGGCGACCTGCGCCGCAACATCACGGTCCAGCAGATCCGCAAGCTCAGCGACTTCTTCGCGCTGCAGCCGGCCTTGTCGGACTGGCGCGCCGTGGTGGTCGACAGCGTGGACGAATTGGAGGCATCCGGCGCCAATGCCTTGCTCAAGATCCTCGAAGAGCCGCCAGGCCGAAGCATCTTCTTCCTGGTGAGCCACGCGCCCGGTCGCCTCTTGCCCACCGTTCGCTCGCGCTGTCGGCTGCTGCCCTTCAGCCCACTCGAGGCAGACGCCATGACGTCAGCCATGCGAGAAGCATTGCCCGCGACCGACGACGCCGATCGTGCCGCTCTGATTCCCTTGGCGGGAGGAAGCGTGGGCCGCGCCATTGCGTTCGCGGAGCTCGACCTTGCACCGCTAGAGGCGGAGGCGACGGCGATGATGCACGGCGGCGATCCGTCGAATCTTCGCCGCTCCAAGTTGGCTGGGACGCTCAGCGGCAAAGCGGCGGTGCTGCGCTTTGCCGCTTACCTGGAGATGCTGCCCGCGATCGTTGCCCGTCATGCCAGGCAAGCGGATGGACCGGCTCGGCAGCGTGCGCTCGCCGCCTATGAGCAGGTGCGGGACGTGACGGCTTTCGCCCCACGGCACTCCCTCGACCCGGCCGCGACCCTGTTCCAGCTCGGCACCATCCTCGCCTCCGTTGCCGGAAAGCAGTGAGGCGGGTAGGGCGGGCGACAATGTCCGACCCGTTCTACATCACCACCGCCATCAACTACCCCAATGGCCGACCCCACATTGGACACGCCTATGAGGCCATCGCGGCCGACGTGATTGCACGCTTTCAGAGGGCCCAGGGCCGGGACGTGTTCTTTCAGACCGGGACGGACGAGCATGGCCTCAAAATGGCTCAGGCCGCGCGAGCTGAAGGCATTCTGCCAATCGAGATGGCGGACCGGATGGTGTCCATTTTCAAGGAGATGGATGAGCTTCTCGATATCTCGTATGATCGCTTTATCCGGACCACGGAGCCTGCCCATCACGCTGCCAGCCAAGCGATCTGGCGCGCCATGGCCGCAAAGGGGGACCTTTACCTTGGCCGCTACGAAGGCTGGTATTCGGTCCGCGACGAAGCCTTTTACGAGGAAGGCGAGCTGACGCCGGGCGAGGGCGGAGAAAGGCTGTCGCCGCAGGGGACTTCGGTGGAGTGGACGGTCGAGGAAAGCTGGTTCTTCCGCCTGTCCGCCTACCAGGACCGACTGCTGCAAATGTACGCCGAACGCCCCGACTTCATTCGACCGGAGAGCCGTCGCAATGAGGTGCTGCGGTTCGTCGAAGGTGGGCTGCAGGATCTTTCGGTCAGCCGGACCAGCTTCGACTGGGGTGTACCCGTGCCGGACAGTCCGGGGCACGTCATGTACGTCTGGCTGGATGCGCTGACCAACTACATAACCGGCGTCGGCTATCCCGATGGCGGCGCCGAGTGGGAGCGCTACTGGCCGGCCGACGTCCACCTGATCGGCAAGGATGTGGTGCGCTTCCATGCAGTCTACTGGCCCGCCTTCCTGATGAGCGCGGGCATCGAGCTACCCAAGCAGGTGTTTGGACATGGTCACGTGCTCCTGCGGGGCGAGAAGATGTCCAAGAGCGCCGGCAACGTGGTCGATCCCCTCCAGATGGCGCGTCGCTTCGGAACCGATGCACTCCGCTACTTTCTGATGCGCGAGATCAGCTTCGGTCAGGACGGCAGTTATTCCGACGAAGCCATTGTTGCCCGGTGCAATGCGGAACTTGCCAATAGCTTCGGCAACCTTGCGCAACGTACATTCTCCATGATCGTCAAGAACTTGGATGGGGTTGTTCCCGTGCGTGGTGAAGATCCTGCAGACCAGATGCTGCTGGCCGAGGTCCGTAACGCCGTGGCCACCACGCGTGAGCGGTTCGGGAGCCTGGATTTCAGCGGCGGTCTCGAGGCCTGGATGGGCGCCGTGTTTGCCGGAAATGCCTATGTCGACGCCCAGGCCCCGTGGGCGCTGCGCAAGACCGATTCGACCCGCATGGCCGCAGTGCTCGGCACCCTGGCCGCAGCGGTCGAGCAGCTCACCATTGCGGTCGCACCTGTCATTCCGGCATCTGCCCAACGCCTGCTCGCCTACCTGGAAGCTGGTCGGGACACCGGCAGGATCGCGGCGCCGCAGCCCCTGTTTCCGCGGTTGGAACTGGAGCCGGCGGAGTGCCCCTGATCGACAGTCATTGTCACCTGAACTATCCCGGCCTGGTGGAGGACGAGGCGGCCGTCCTCGATCGCGCCCGAGCGCGGGGCGTGGGCGGCTTTCTGAACATTTCGACCCGCCAGCGCGAATGGGCCGAAGTTGTCGCCGCGGCCGAGCGGCATCCGGACGTCTGGGCCGCCATCGGGGTTCACCCGCATGAAGCCGACCAGCATCCTGATCTTGGGGCAGACGCGCTGGCAGCGGCTGCGGCTCACCCACAGGTGATTGCGATCGGCGAGTGCGGACTAGATTACCATTACGACAAGTCCGACCGAGCCGCGCAGCAGGACCGCTTTCGTGCGCACCTGGAGGCAGCGAGACAGACGAAGCTGCCAGTGATCGTGCACACCCGGGATGCGGAAGACGATACGGTCGCCATCCTGCGCGAAACACCGGAGGTCACCGGCGTGCTGCATTGCTTCACGGGATCGCGGTGGCTCGCGGAGCAGGGGCTGGGACTCGGTTACTTCATCTCCTTATCCGGTATCGTGACCTTCAAGAACGCTCGTGACCTGCAAGAGACGGCGAAAGTCGTCCCAGACGACAAGCTGCTGGTGGAGACCGATGCTCCATTTCTGGCTCCGGTCCCGAACCGCGGCCGGCCGTGCGAACCGGCGTTCGTGGCCGACACGGCTGCGTTCGTGGCCGGCTTGCGCGGCGTCGATGCGCAGGAAATCGCCCGGCAGACCACCGCGAACTTCTTCCAACTGTTCAGCAAGGCAGCCCCGTGAAATTGCGCGTTCTAGGCTGCGGAACGTCATCCGGTGTGCCGCGGCTCGGAAACAACTGGGGCGAATGCGACCCTTCGGAGGCGCGTAACAAGCGCAGTCGCGCGGCAGCCCTGGTTGAGATCGGTGGCACCAGCCTGCTAATCGACTGCGGGCCTGACTTGCGGGAGCAGCTGAACGCGGCCGGAATTGCCGAGGTGGATCGCGTGATCATCACCCACGACCATGCCGACCATCTTCACGGCATCGACGATCTGCGGCAGATCGCTCAGAACCGAAGCGACCAAGTTCCCGTATTTGGCCGTCCCGACCTGCTCCAGCGCATCGAGGACCGTTTTCACTACCTGTTCCATGGCAACGCGCTTTACCCAGCGGTCGCACGCACCGTGCCACTTGAAGAACAGTGGACACTTGGAGATGTCCGCGTCCGCTTCTGCGACCAGCCTCATGGGCGCGTCACCTCCCTAGGCATCCGTATCGACGAGGGGGGGAGGAGCCTAGCCTACGCGATCGATTTCCACACCATGAACGAGGCAATGACGTCACTCTACCGCGAGGTAGACATCTGGGTAGCCGATTGCCTGCGGCGCCATCCGCATCCCACCCACGCCCACCTCGACGCCGTGCTCGGCTGGGCTCGTGATCTCGGGGTCGGCCAGCTCTACCTCAGTCACCTCGACAACAGCATGGACTATCGCCAACTCGCGGCAGAGCTGCCGGACTGGGCTGCCCCGGCTTATGACGGCATGGAGATCGGCTGGTGAGCGGGGAGGAGCTGCCGAATACCCTTTATCTCGTTCTGCTGCTGGTTGTGTTCGCAAGCTCGCTTGCAGCTCGCCAATTGCCGTTGCGGCAGACCGCGAAAATGGCGTTGGCGTGGGTTGGAATCTTCGCGGTGGTTCTCAGCCTGGTGGCTTTTCGCGGCGAATGGCGTGATCTGGGATTGCGGGTGAAAGGTGCCGTCATCGAAAACGCTAGGGAAGCGGCCGCTGGTCCGAACGGAGAGCTGCGCATCCCGATGGGAGACGACGGTCACTTCTGGGTACAGGCAGACGTCGGTGGGGTTCGCACCACCTTTCTGGTCGACAGCGGCGCGTCGGTTACGACCATTGGGAAGGACGTCGCAGATCGGGCGCGTATCAGCCCAGGGCTCCGCCTGGCGCAGGTCGAGACGGCCAATGGAACGGTTGTGATGCACCGCGCTGAAACTTCACTCGAAGTTGGCTCCATCACCCGCCAGGACTTTCCGCTGCTGATCGCTGATCAGACTGGCCTGAACGTCCTCGGGATGAACTTCCTGTCGTCACTGCGCAGTTGGCGGGCTGAGGGTCGAACGCTCGTCTTGCAACCATGAAGGGCGGCCCCACTTTGCGATCGTGATCAACGATCTCCACCTGGGCAGTCTTTACCTCTTGATGGCCCTGATGCTCGTCGCGGGCAGCCTCATGAGCCGTCGCGGCCGGCTCGGATCGGCACTGACCATGACCATCGCGTGGCTGACCATCTTCGCCGCGGGTTTCATCGTTTTCACCTTTCGGGACGACCTTGGTTACGTCGGGCAGCGGCTCCGGTCGGAAGCAACCGGAGCGCCGGTCGAGGCCGGGCGCACCATCCGGGTGCCCATGGCGATTGACGGACACTTCTGGGTCGATGCACGGGTCAACGGCGTTCCCGTCAAATTCCTGGTCGATAGCGGTGCAACAATGACGACCGTGGACGTCGGCACCGCAAGCAAGACGGGCTTGCAGAGGATATTGGGCCGAGGCCAGCTGGTGCGAACAGGCAATGGCGTCATCCAGGTCGCCATTGCCCAAGCAGACACGCTGAGCGTGAACGATCTGGTCCGGCGCGACTTCCGCATGTTCGTAGCTGGTAACGACGATATCAACGTGCTCGGGATGAACTGGCTTTCGTCGCTAAAGCGCTGGAGCGTGGAAGGGCGCTGGCTCATCCTCGAGGCGTGAGGAAGGCCGAGTTGATTCCCCCATAGTAGCTGAGACTTTACATAATGACTATTATCATACTTTTGTCGAAGTGATTGGATGAGCGGTTCGCAGATGGTTCAAGTACCGATTTCCCAGCCTGACTCCTCCGAGGCTCTTCGCCGGCTGGTCGCCATCATGGCTCAGCTGCGCGATCCCGAACGAGGCTGCGAATGGGACATCGCGCAGACGCTCGCGACGATTGCGCCTTACACAATCGAAGAAGCGTATGAGGTTGCCGACGCAATCCAGCGTAATGACGTCAGCGATATCAAGAACGAACTCGGCGACCTGGCCTTGCAGGTCGTGTTCCAGGCGCAGATTGCGGTCGAGGCCGGGCTGTTCACCCTCTCTGACGTGCTCAACGGCATCTGCGACAAGCTGGAACGCCGGCACCCGCACCTGTTCGGTGAGGGCAAGCATGGCGCGCACTACTCCTGGGAAGAGATCAAGGCTCGGGAGCGGGCGACCCAGGCGGACAAGAGCGCATTGGCGGGGGTCGCACTTGCCCTTCCTGCACTCGAGCGTGCCGCCAAGCTGCAGAGGCGAGCAGCCCATATTGGGTTCGATTGGCCGGATGCGAGCGGTGCGCGAGCCAAGGTCGTGGAGGAGTTGCAGGAGCTGGACGAGGCGCCGCCCGCAACCCGAGAGGAAGAGCTTGGCGACCTGCTGTTCGCCGTCGTGAACCTTGCACGGCTGCTCGAGATCGAGCCGGAAGAAGCGCTACGCAAGGCAAGTAGAAAGTTCGAGCGCCGCTTTCGCGCGATCGAAACAGCGCCCGACTTTAGCGGCCTGAGCCTTAACGAGAAAGAAGCCTTGTGGGCAGCCGTCAAAGCGACTGAAAACGCGTCCAGTTTTCGGGGCTGAGCCTGACGGCCAGGTCGAGGCTTTCACCGTCGATCCGGCTTTCCAGCACTTCGCCGCGGCTGTGAAGCCACGCCAATCGGCTGCCTTCGCTGGCGGACAAGCGGATGTGGTGAACCACGCTGTTCTTGCTGAGACGGGCGCCAAGCTCCTCCCGAAGTTGCTCGATGTTCTCACCGCTCACGGCCGAGATTGGAAACACGTCGGTCCGGCGGTCGGCCTCGGCAAGGACGGCGGTCCGGTCCTCTCCCGTTAGCAGGTCGATCTTGTTCCATAGTTCCAGCCGGGGCGGCCCCTGCCCCTCCTCCAGCCCCAACGAGGCCAGCACGGTTTCGACGTCCGTCTTCTGCGCGTCCGTATCCGGATGCGCGATGTCCCGCACATGCAGGATAAGGTCGGCCGAACTGACTTCCTCCAGCGTGGCGCGAAAGGCCGCCACCAGTTCCGTAGGCAGGTTGGAAACAAAGCCCACCGTATCCGAAAGGATGGCCTTGTCGAACCCGGGGATGCGCACCTCGCGCATGGTGGGATCGAGCGTTGCAAACAGCAGGTCTTCGGCGAACACCTCCGCGCGGGTCAGGCGGTTGAACAGCGTCGACTTGCCAGCGTTGGTATAGCCGACCAGGGCGATGACCGGCCACGGCGCGCGCTGCCGGCGGTCGCGATGGAGGCCGCGGGTGCGGCGCACCTGCTCAAGCTCCCGCCGGATCTTGGCCATGCGATCGCGGATCAAGCGGCGGTCGGCCTCGATCTGCGTCTCGCCCGGCCCGCCGAGGAACCCGAAGCCGCCACGCTGTCGCTCAAGGTGGGTCCAGCTGCGCACCAGCCGGCCGGCCTGGTAGTCGAGATGAGCGAGCTCGACCTGCAGTCGGCCTTCTGCCGTCGCGGCGCGCTCGCCGAATATCTCCAGGATCAGGCCGGTGCGATCGATGACCTTGGCTTTGGTCCCCTCCTCCAGGCTCTTCTGCTGCACCGGCGACAGCGCTGCGTCCACGACCAGCAGCCCTGCCCCATGCTCGTCGGCAAGGCGGCCGATCTCCTCCACCTGACCCTTGCCGAACAGAGTGGAAGGACGGGGCTGGCGAATGCGAAAGGTGCGCCGGCCGACCACGTCGATGCCGATGGCGGCGGCCAGCCCCTCAGCCTCGTTGAGGCGGGCTTCGGTTGAACGCGCGCCGCTGCTGCCGCCGTCACCGCGATCGGGCAGAACGACGAGGGCGCGCTCCCCGCGGGCAATGCCCTCCTCACGCGAGAGGCTGAAGTCGCTCACTTGCCCTCTCCTTGCACTTCAGCCTCGCCAAGCGGCAACGGTCCATGCGGCTGGATGGTCGAAATGGCATGCTTATAGACCAGTTGAACCTGGGGACTTCGGCCGAGCAGCATGGAAAAGCGATTGAATGCGACGACCTCACCTTGCAGCATGACTCCATTGACTAGGTATACTGTCATGGATTCGCCGGCACGAATGGCCGCAGCCAGGAACCGGTCCTGCAACGTCGCCTTGCCCGGGTTGGCCTGAGCCCCCTGGAAGGCTGCGAGGTCGAGGTCCTGCGGCGGATCGGTAGGGAGGATCGTCGACATGGCATGCTTGTAGATGAGCTGGTTGATACCATCCCGACGAAGCAGCAGCGAAAATGGATCAAACCACGTGATTACGCCCTGCAGCTTAACTCCCTTCACCAGAAAGATGGTCACGGGGGTCTTGGCCCGGCGCAGACTGTTGAGGAAATGATCCTGTAAACTCACCGGCTTATCGGCCAATCTGATGACTCTTCCTCAATCGTCGCCACCCGCTCCCTTGTCGCCCAGGCCCAAGGCCTTCAGCTTGCGGTGCAGTGCCGACCGTTCCATGCCGATGAACGATGCGGTACGCGAGATGTTGCCGGAAAAGCGCCTGATCTGAACGCGCAGATATTCCCGTTCGAAGCTCTCGCGCGCTTCGCGCAGGGGAGAGCCCATGATCGACAGGGTAGCGCTGTTGAGACCGGCCGAGCCACCGCCATCCAGCACCTCCGGCGGTAGCATGTCCACCTCGATCCGCTGGAGCCGCTCCGTCGGAGTCAGGATGACTGTTCGTTCAATGATGTTGCGGAGCTGCCGGACGTTGCCTGGCCAGTCGTGGGCTTGGAGAGCCGCGAGGGCCTCTTCCGACAACGCGGGCACCGCCACCCGCCGATCAGCGGCGAACCGGGCCAGAAAGTGGCTGGCGATCTCCGCAATGTCCTCGCGGCGTTCCTTGAGGGCAGGAATGCGGACGGGCACCACGTTCAAACGGTAATAAAGGTCTTCACGGAAGCGCCCGTTGGCGATCTCCTCCTGCAGGTTGCGAGCAGTGGAGGACAAGACGCGCACGTCGACCTTCACGGGCCGGGAGCCGCCCACGCGCGTGAAACTCTGGTCGGTCAGCACCCGCAGGATCTTGCCCTGCGTGGTCAGCGGCATGTCGGCGATTTCATCCAGGAAAAGGGTGCCACCGTGCGCTTGTTCAAGCAGGCCGGGACGCGACAGCCCGTCGGCATCGCTGCCGAACAACTCCTCCTCGACCCGCTCAGGCTCCATCATGGCCGCCGAGACGACAATGAAGGGTGCCGCGGCACGCGTGCTCCAGCTGTGAATGGTGCGGGCCGCGATCTCCTTGCCAACGCCCGCCGGCCCGGTGATCATCACCCGGCTGCCGGTTGGCGCCACCCGCTTCAGCGTGGCTCGGACGGTGTTCACGGCTACCGAGGAGCCGTTGAGCTGTTCGTCGTGGCCCGCGCGCTCGCGGAGGCTGGCATTCTCCTTACGTAGCCGATCGGTCTCGGTGGCACGGCCGACGAGGTGCAGCAGCCGCTCGGCTTCGAACGGTTTCTCGATGAAGTCGATCGCGCCCTCGCGGATCGCCGCTACCGCCGTGTCCAGATTGCCATGCCCGCTGATCATCAGCACGGGAAGCGACGGATCGCGTCGCTTGATTTCCTCCAGCAGTTGCAAGCCGTCCAGCCGCGACCCTTGCAACCACACGTCGAGCAGCGCCAGGCTGGGCCGCCGCTCTTCGATCGCTTCAAGCGCAGCCGTGCTGTTGCCCGCGGAACGCACCGCATAGCCTTCGTCTTCGAGCACCCCTGCGACGAGTTCGCGGATATCCGCTTCGTCGTCCACTACCAGCACTTCCAGCGCCATAAGCTACTTCGGCTCCTCGTCTCGAAGGGGATCGGTCGCGCGCCGCTGCAGGGCACGCGCGGGTGATACATCGTCGCCGGCTTCATCAATGCTTTGCGCAGCTTCTGCGAGCAGCGCCAGGCGGTTCTTGTCGAAAGCAATGCGGACGTGCGTTCCGCCGCCGGGCCGGTCGAGAAAGGCGATCTCGCCGCCATGTTCCTCGACGATCTTCTTGACAATCGCCAGGCCAAGCCCGGTGCCCCGCACACGGGTCGTCATATATGGCTCGGTCAGGCGCTCGCGTTCCTCGGGCAGGCCGATGCCGGTGTCCGTCAGGTCCAGCACCAGACTATCGGCGCTGTCGTGGATGGCAAGCGCGACTCGGTCGCCTTCCAGGCTGTGCTCGCCGCGGTTGCGCCGGGCCTCGATAGCCTCAACCGCATTCTTGACCACGTTGGTCAGCGCCTGGGACAGCTGGCGGCGGTCGCAGATCATCCGGATGTCGCCTGCGGGTGGGTTGAGCATGAAGCTGATGCCCGGATGAGCGACCTCGTGCAGGAACAGGCTGGTGCGAGCGATGTCGTGTACATTTTCGTCTTTGAAGACGGGCTTGGGCATGCGCGCAAAATTGCTGAATTCGTCAACCATCCGGCGAAGATCGCCGACCTGCCGGACGATCGTCTCGGTCAGACGACCGAAAGTCTCCGGATCACTCTGCACTTCCTTGCCGTAGCGGCGCTGCAGCCGCTCGGCGGCGAGCTGAATGGGGGTCAGCGGGTTCTTGATTTCGTGCGCGATCCGTCGGGCGATGTCAGACCAGGCTGCCCGCCGTTGGTCGGCGAGTTGGTCGGTGATGTCGTCGAAGGTGAGCACATAGCCGTCCGAGTAGCGGACCCTGTTGACGGCGAGGGTGCGCTGACCGTGTTCCGAACGAACCAGCACGTCGGCGTTGCGCTGGTCGCCGCGGAGAAATTCTTCGAGCTCGGCTGAGAGCCCCTCAAGCGTCTGACCCTCGGCCGTCTGCTCGCCACGTTGGAGAAGCGTGCCTGCCGAGCGGTTGATGAGCAGGATCTTGCGATCAGTGTCGAGCGCGATGACGCCCGCGGTAACGCTGCCGAGAACCGCCTCGATGAAGGCGCGGCGAGTGTCGAGCTGGGTGTTGACCGCCTTGAGCGCGCCGGTCTGCTCCTCAAGCCGGCCCGTCATGCGGTTGAAGGCGGCGGTCAAGACGCCGATCTCGTCGTCTGACTTCTGTGCCGGCACGCGAGCGGTGAAATCGCCCTCCTCCACCCTGCCCGCTGCATCGACCAGCGCACCCATCGGGCGGACCAGCCGATCGGCGAGCTTGAGAGCGCCAAGGATGGAAAGACCAACGATGATGAGCGATCCGAGCAGCAGCGCGGCGTTGAACTTCAGCTGATTGGTGCGACTACGGGCGAGAAGCGTTCGGTAATCCCGCAAGACGTCGTCAGCCCGGCTCATTTGAGCCCTGAACTCCGGATCGAACACCCGGGCAGCGTACAGGTAGGTTCTCGGTCCAACCGGGAAGCGGGTCAGCGCGCCGACGCGATCTCCGGCGGTAATCTCAACCACCTTTCCGGGCCGATCAAGTTGCGCGAACTTGACGGGCGGAATGACCTTGGTGAGATCACGGTCGTACGGATTGACCAGTGCCTGGGTCAGAATCTGCCCATGCTCGTCCACCGTAAAGATGATCGCCTCGGAGAGCTCACGCTGATACACCTGAATCCGGCCAAATGCGTCGGCAAACCGTGGATCTTCCAACGGCACCTGCTGTAGGTATCCGGCAAGGTCGTTCGACATCTGGCCGGTCTGCGCGGTGACTCGCTGAACCTCCTGTTGATAGGTGCCGCGGGCGATCTGGGCGCTGTTCTCCAGCATTCCCCGTGCTTTGTCGGAAAACCAGAATTCGAGCCCGGCCTGGAAGAGCAGCGACGCGAAGATCGCCACGAGCACCGTCGGCACCGCGGCGATGACCGAGAACAACGCCACCAGCCGGGTGTGGAGCATGCCGGTGCCGAGCCCTCCCCGCTCGGCGCGCCGCAAAGCGACACGTCGGCTGAACAGGACCATCAGGACGATCGCCGGGATGAGATTGGCGACCAGCAGGAAAGCGATTGCGGGCGGCGACAGCGTCGACCCCGGATCGCCGCCCTTCAGCACGGTGAAGCTGATCGCCAGCATGGTCACGAGGACGAGTCCTGCGACCAGTTCCGACACCCGGTAGAAGCGGCCGTTATCGCGCTCCTTCGCCAGCCAGCGGCGCAGGCTGGGAGGCTGCTGCTCGATGCTGCTACCGGTGGTTCGGGCGTCCATCGAAGCGAGTTCTAGCACGGCTCCGTTGCACAAAGAACACAGTTGTTGCGAAAGCCCTTAACTTTTTTCAGGCGGCCCGCCGCGCGCACCACGGCGCGTAGAAGTCGCGCAGCATGGTTGTGACGACGGCCGGATCGTCCTGCGTATTCACCTTGTTGCGGAACTCCGCAGAGCCGGGCAGGCCCTTGGTGTACCAGCCGATATGCTTGCGGGCGAGGTTGACGCCGGTCTGAACGCCGTAGAGCGACTGCATCGCATCATATTGCTCCAGAATAACGGCCAGCTGCTCGTCGAGGCTTGGCTCCGGGCAGGTTCCGCCCACGAGGTCGGCCATGACGTGCCCGAGCAGCCAAGGACGGCCATAAGCGCCGCGGCCGATCATCACTCCATCCGCGCCCGACTGGCGAAGCGCCTCGCGCGCATCCTCGCGACTGCAGATATCGCCGTTGACGATCACCGGGAGGCTGGTCGCCTGCTTGACCCGGCGGACGAAGCCCCAGTCGGCCGAGCCCTTGTACATCTGGTTGCGAGTCCGGCCATGGACCGTGATCATCTGTGCGCCGAGATCCTGCGCGATCCGGGCCAGTTCCGGCGCATTGAGGCTGTCGAGGTCCCAGCCCATCCGCATCTTCACGGTGACCGGCACCTTCACCGCCTTGACCGTCGCCGCGATCAGGCTGGCGGCGAGCGGCAGGTCGCGCATCAGGGCGGAACCGGCATCACCGTTGACGACCTTGCGGACCGGGCAGCCCATGTTGATGTCGATAATGGCGGCGCCGCGCTGCTCGTTGAGCTTGGCAGCTTCCGCCATCTCCAGCGGGGAACAGCCGGCCAGCTGCAGGCTGACCGGTTCTTCCGACGAATCCCACAGCGCTTTTTGCAGGCTCTGCCGGGTTTCGCGGATGGCGGCCTGACTGGCGATCATTTCGCTGACCGTCAGCCCTGCGCCGTAGCGCTTGACAACCTTGCGGAATGGCAGGTCGGTCACCCCCGTCATGGGCGCCAGGATGACGGGCGCGTCGATGCGGACCGGGCCCACCGCAATTGGCTTGAAACTGCTCATGGAAGGCCGCTGCTTTACAGATGCGGGCAGAAACGGGCAAGGCGCCGCCCCGTGAGCCAGGTCACCGCCCTTATTGTCGCCGCCGGACGCGGCAGCCGCATGGGCAGCGAAGTGCCCAAGCAATATCGAGCGCTTGCTGGGAAGCCGCTTCTCCGCCGGGCCGTGGAGGCGCTGATCGCCCATCCCCGGATCAACGCGGTGCGCGTGGTGATCGGCGCCGACCAGCAGGCGCTCGCGCGCGAGGCGCTGGCCGGACTGGACGTCGGCCAGCCGATCGTCGGCGGCTCGGAACGGGCCGACAGCGTCCGTGCGGGACTGGAAGCCGTCGGAAGCGGAATCGTCCTGGTTCACGACGCCGCCCGGCCCTTCTGCCCGGCGGAAGTGGTCGACCGCCTGCTTGACGCATTGGGATCGGCCGATGGCGCCGTTCCCGTGCTGCCGGTGGCGGATACGCTGGCGAAAGGGGACCGGGAACTGCGCGGTACCGTCAGCCGCAACCAGCTGCTGCGGGTACAAACGCCTCAGGCATTCCATGCCGAGGACCTGTTGTTCGCGATGGAGGAAGCGGGAAGCGCGGCAGCGACCGACGAATCTACGGTGATGCAGACCGCTGGGCTGCGAGTAGCGACGGTGGTCGGCGATGAGATGCTTCATAAGTTGACGGACGCAAGGGACTGGGAACGCGCGGAAATGATGCTTGCCTCACAGCTGGTCGGACGTACCGGCCTAGGCTTGGACGTTCATGCGTTCGAAGGACCCGGCCCACTGATCATGGGCGGGATCGAAATCGCCCATGAATTCGGATTGGCTGGGCACAGCGACGCGGATGTCGTGCTCCACGCCATCACCGACGCGCTGCTGGGGGCGGCTTCGCTCGGCGACATCGGCCAGCACTTCCCGCCTTCCGACCCGCAGTGGAAGGGGGCGTCCTCCGACCGGTTCCTGATCCATGCCGCCGACCTGGTTCGCGGCCGGGGCGGGATCATCGACCATGTCGACTGCACGGTGATCTGCGAAGCGCCCAAGGTCGGCCCGCATCGCGCGGCCATGCAGACCCGAGTGGCGGAGATCCTGGGCCTTGCGGTCGACCGGGTGAGCATCAAGGCGACCACGACCGAGCGGCTGGGCTTCACCGGGCGCGGCGAAGGCATTGCGGCGCAAGCCGTTGCCAGCATTCGCCTGCCGGGATGACGTTACAAACATGCAACGAACTCCGCCCGCGCGGGTTGGCTGACTCCGGAAAGGTCGCGGACCCATGGACTACCTGTTGCCGCCTGAGCTGGTCGAGCGGGCCCGCGAGATATTGGAGCGCAATCGCGCGGCCGGCCGGACCATTGCGTTGGCGGAAAGCTGCACGGGCGGGCTGGTAAGCGCCGCGCTGACGGAAATTGCCGGTTCATCCGACGTCTTTCTGGCGGGCTTCGTCACCTACTCCAACGAGGCCAAGATGACTGCCCTCAAGGTCAACGAGGACGTCGTGGGCATGTTCGGGGCGGTTAGCATCGCCACCGCCTGGGCAATGGCGCGGGGGGCGCTGACCACGTCCGGAGCGGACGTGGCGGTGGCGATCACCGGCATCGCCGGCCCGGGCGGCGGAACGGCCTCCAAACCGGTCGGCACGGTGGTGTTCGCTCGCGCCGAACGCGACGAAGACCCCGACAAGGTGGTTGCGGACACTCGCCTGTTCGATGCGGCGGGCGGCCGCGCGATCATCCGGCTTCAGGCGGCGCTCTGCGCCTTGGAACTGCTGGAGCCGTAAAGAACGTCGGCGCGCTGCTCAAAGGCGCCGGTCATCTTGCGTAGCGCGCGATCAAACACCTGCCCGGCGACGGCTTCGAAGATCCGGCTGCGAAAGGCGAAATCGACCAGGAAGTGGACGTCGGTGCCGCCGTCGGCGGCCGGCTCGAAGCGCCATTCGTTGTGCAGGTACTTGAGCGGACCGTCGAGGTAGTCGACCTCGATACGGTCCGGCCTGAACTTCCTCACGCGGCTGGCGAAGCGCTCTTTGAAGGCGCCAAAGCCGACGATCAGGTCGGCGGTCATCTCGGTGTCCGACGAGGACCGCACGCGCACGGCCATGACCCAGGGTAGGAATTCATGGTAGCGGCCGACGTCGGCAACCAGCTCGAACAACTGCTCGGGCGTGTAGGGAAGATGCCTGGTTTCGCTGTGGCGCGGCATGGCGCGCCCTTACCTTGCCCGCCGCGCCAGCTGCTCGGCGCGGGCCGCCTGCATCTTCTGGAAGTCGTCTCCGGCGTGGTAGCTGGAACGCGTGAGCGGCGAGGCGGCAACCAGCAGAAAGCCCTTGGCGCGGGCAATGGCGGCATAGGCAGCGAACGCGTCGGGAGTGACGAACTCCTCGACCGTGGCGTGGCGTGGCGTAGGCTGGAGATACTGGCCCATGGTCAGGAAATCGATGCCGGCCGAGCGCATGTCGTCCATCACCTGATGCACTTCCAGGCGCTGTTCGCCCAGGCCGACCATGACCCCGGATTTGGTGAATACAGTCGGGCTGAGGCGCTTGACCTGCTCGAGCAGCCGAAGCGACGCATAGTAGCGGGCGCCCGGGCGGATCGTCGGGTAGAGCCTCGGCACGGTTTCCAGATTGTGGTTGTAGACGTCCGGTCCCGCATCAACGATGCGGGCGACCGCTTCTTCCGACTTGTTGCGGAAGTCGGGGGTCAAGATCTCGATAGTGGTGTTGGGCGTTTCGCGGCGCAGCGCCTGGATCACCTTTACGAACTGCGACGCGCCGCCGTCCGGCAGGTCGTCCCGATCGACGCTGGTGACGACGATATGCTGGAGGCCGAGTTCGGCGGCGGCGACCGCGACGTGCTCGGGCTCGAGCGGATCGACTGCGCGGGGCATGCCTGTCTTCACGTTGCAAAAGGCGCAGGCGCGCGTGCAGGTGTCGCCCAGGATCATAACGGTGGCGTGCTTCTTGGTCCAGCACTCCCCGATGTTGGGGCAGGCCGCCTCCTCGCAAACGGTGGCGAGGCCCAGGTCGCGCATAAGGTTGCGGGTTTTGGCGAAGTTCTCGCCGACGGGCGCCTTGACCCGGATCCAGTCCGGCTTGCGCTGCTTGGGCGGGGTCGGAAGGGCGGCGGGAGCGTTCATGGCCGCCAGATAGCGAGTGGGGGCAGCCGGTGCCACCCCCACGCGCGACTTGCCTTGGCTTAGCAGTTGTTGTTGGGCAGGTAGACCGGCTGACCATACTGGTCGACGTAGTAGCACTGGCCCTGCGTCGAGCGGTAGGTCTGGCGACCGTTAACGACCGCGCCGAGCACCGCTCCGGCCAGACCGCCGGCGATTGCACCCGTGCCAACCTTTACGCCCGGCACCACGGCACCAACCACGGCGCCCGTGGCCGCACCGATCGCTGCGCCGGTAATTGCGTCCTGGCCCTGAGTGCGACTGCCGTTGTTGTAGGGATCGCCGTAGGCATAGCGATCCGTCGCGCAGCCCGACAGCGTCACGCCCGTTGCCACTGCGGCAGTCAAAAGCAGCTTGTTCATCGCTTTACTCCTCGATGGATACCTTGAGAAAAGGCATGGCCCTGCCCTTCTGTTCCCTCCCCGCCGCGATTGCCACGGCGCGTTTGGCGATATAGCGAGCCGGCCATGTCCGAATTCAAGGCCTTGCTGGGGGGTTACCAGCGGTTCCGCGCCGGCCGTTACGAGTCCGAGCGGCGACGCTGGGAATCCTTGGCGGGGGGACAGTCGCCCGCGGTCATGATCATCGGCTGCTGCGACAGCCGGGTCGATCCGGCGACCATCTTCGATACGGTCCCCGGGCAGGCGTTTATCCTGCGCAACGTGGCGAACCTGGTGCCGCCGTTCGAGCAAGGCAGCGGGCTTCACGGGGTCAGCGCGGCGCTGGAATTCGGGGTCACCAAGCTCGACGTCAAGCATATCGTGGTGATGGGGCATGGCGCCTGCGGCGGGATCGCGGCCGCGCTCGGCGGGCACGGCGATCCCGACCGCAACTTCATCGACCGCTGGATCGCCTTACTCGACCCGCCGCTAGAACGGGTGCGCGCCAGCGATCCGGACGATCCCCAACGGGCGCTGGAGCTGGAAGGGGTGAAGACCAGCCTGGACAATCTCCGCAGCTTCCCGTTTGTGGCGGAACGCGAGGCCGCGGGCGAGCTGCAGCTCCATGGCTGCCACTTCGCCATCGCGGAGGGCCGTTTGTGGGAGCTGGATGAAGCCACGGGCGAGTTCGGGGCGATCGAGGAACCGGGAGCGGACGACCAATGAGCAAGGACGCGAACATCGCGCTGCTGATCGACGCGGACAATGCGTCGCCCGATCACCTGGACGAGGTGCTGCTGGTGCTCGGCGAGTTGGGCACGATCAACATCCGGCGGGCCTATGGCAATTGGCAGAAGCAGGCGCTCAAAGGCTGGGGACAGCTGTCGACCACGCATTCGATCATCCCGGTGCAGCAGTTCGACGTGGTCAAGGGCAAGTCGGCGACGGACATGCGGATGATGATCGACGCGATGGATCTGCTCTACCGCGGGCACGTCAACGGTTTCGGCATCGTCAGCAGCGACAGCGACTTCCTGCCGCTGGCCCAGCGCATCCGCGAAGACGGGCTGCCGGTCTACGGCTTCGGCACCGCCAAGACGCCGATCAGCTTCCAGAACAGCTGTACCCGCTTCTTCGACGTCGCGGCGCTGGCCGGCGCGGCCCGGGACGGCGGCGAGCGGGCCGGCGTGGACGAGGACCTGGTAGAAGTGCTCGGCGCCGCATGGAAGGCGAGCAAGCGCGACGAGGACGGCTTTGCCGCTTTGTCGGAGGTGGGCCAGCGGGCCAAGGCGGTATCGTCCTTTGCGGCCCGCAACTACGGCTTCGCCCGACTCGGGGACCTGGTCCGGTCGCTACCGAACTTCGAGGTGAAGGGGGTGGCCGAGGGCAAGCAGCTTGTTCGGCGGCTGCGTTAAGGGAACCGTCCCCTGAGTTAAGGGAACCGTCCCTGCCCTGCCCCGTTCGGTTGCAAAACGCACATCGACGGAGAGAAGACCATGGCCGACCCCGATCGCTCTGAAGAGCTCAAGGAACTGTTCTGGAAGGAGCTCAGCAGCTCTCCGTTTGTGATGATCGGCCTGCAGGGAGTGGAGGACAGCCGGACTCGGCCATGGACTGCGCAGGTCGATCAAGCGGATGGCGCCGACAAGAAGGATGGCGGAACCATCTACTTCTTTGGCGCCAAATCGGAAGCGCTGGTTAAGGGTCTCAGCGAGACTGACCGGGTCGTGTGCACGTATGTGGCCAAGGGTCACGACGTGTTTGCTCACATTCACGGCACGCTGCACACAGTCGAAGACCGGGCGCTCGTCGAGAAGCTGTGGAACCCGTTCGTTGCGAGCTGGTACAAGGATGGCAAGGACGACCCCGATCTGCAGCTGCTCCGCTTCGACACTGAACGGGCCGAAATCTGGAAGTCGGAATCGGGCGCTACCCTGGTCGCCGCGGCGCTGCGTCTGGTCGGTCGTGACCCGGGCAAGGACCATCAGCGCGAGAACCAGGCCGAGGTGGCACTCTGAGGTCTGTTGTGCCCGTGCAACTCCCGTCAGAACTAATCTATGTTGCTGTATGTCGGGAACACGACAGCCGGTTGCTGGTTAAATTCCGCGACCGGCTGAGTCGAGGCGCTTGGCCATAATTTCAACAGGTTAGGACCCGTTGATTTGGCTATCGATCCGAACAAACGCACAGATGACGAGGCGACGCCGATGGCACATTCGTCCGAAGACTGCGCCGAAACACTTGAATTAAAGGCCCAGCGCTGCCGTCGCCTTGCCGCCGGCATTTCGGACCGGCAGGCGGCCGATGTGCTCCGTAGCATGGCCTTGCAGTATGAAGCGGATGTCGCGCGGCTCAAGCGATAGCGAGGGCGCTCGACACTTCGGACGGTCCTAGCTAGCCGGTGTTGCATGGCCCGGACCGCTCCGCCTCCCCAGTTCAGTTCAACGCACGCTTCGTCGAAGCGGTTGCTACCGGCGCGGGTGCTGGCAACCTTCCTGAAGGTGGTGCTCGCATTTCTAATCCTCAGCGTCCTGTGGGTGCTGGCCTATCGCTTCATCAATCCGCCGGTGACCGCTACCATGGTGGGCGACCTGGTTGCCGGGCGCGGCGCGGACCGCGAGTGGATGGGCATCGACCGGATAGACCGGGACATGGTGCGGGCCGCGATTGCCGCGGAGGACAGCAAGTTTTGCCGTCACGACGGGTTCGACCTGGAAGCCATCGAGGATGCGATCAAGCGCAACGCCAGCGGCGGGCGCATCCGCGGCGGCTCAACGATCAGCCAGCAAACCGCCAAGAACGTCTTCCTGTGGCAGGGCGGCGGTTATGCCCGCAAGGGCGCGGAAGCCTGGTTCACCTTCCTCCTCGAGCAGCTTTGGGGCAAGCGGCGGATCATGGAAGTGTACCTCAATGTCGCCGAGACCGGATTGGGCACATACGGCGCGAACGCGGGCTCCGAACGTTACTATGGCCATGACGCCGGCACGATGAGCCGGCAGGAAGCGGCGCGGATCGCCGCGGTGCTGCCGCTGCCCAAGAAGCGGGGCGCAGTGGCGCCGAAAGGCTTCACGCGGCGGTATGGCAACAGCATCGCGGCACGCGTCGGCGTCGTTGGGCGCGACCAGCTGGATGCCTGCGTCTATGCAGGAGGAACGGTGCCGGCCGACCGTGCCCCGCCGACGCCGACGCGAAGCAAGCGGACGCTGCCCGGCGAGGAGTATGAAAGCAAGCAGCCGCTGCCCCCATTGCAAGAGGTCGTGGACGAACTGCCCCCCGCTCCGCCACTGCTGGAGGAGCCGGCGCCAACGCCGGCGGTAACGCCTAGTACCGGCACCGCTCCGTCCCAAGCGCCGCCAGCATTGGAGCCGCCGTCATCTGAGCCGACACCGGGGGAGACGAACAGCGCTTAGCTGCAAACGCCTCGCAACAGGAACGGTGAGGCTTTCCGGTCGGTTGAAGAGGTTAAGTATTCCGACAGGAGAGAAGCATGGCAACGCGTACCGAGAATCGTGATCGCAAGACGTCGTCCGATCGAAGCGGCAAAAACGGCGAGCGCAGCGCCTTCAGCTTCGGCTCGGTGGGCAGCGCCGGCGGGACCGCCCCGCTGCTTGGCGCGCTGGCGGCCGGTGCCGCGATCGGGATCGGCGCCAATTGGGCGCGCAAGTTCCTGATGCAGAAGTCGGAGTCGATGGCGGCTGGCAACGAGTGGGACGAGATCCTGAAGCTGGAGCACAAGGCGACACTGGCCAAATTCGACATGCTGCTGGCGACCGACGACAGCGACACGGCCAAGCGCGCCGCGCTGGTCAAGACCATTCACTACGCGCTGAACAAACATGCCCACCAGGAAGAGCAGGTCGTCTATCCCGCGCTGCGTCAGGCCAATGAGACAGTCGATGCCGACCACCTCGAGCATGAGCACGGCTATGTGAAGACCTTCTTGTACGAGCTCCAGAACATGAAGAAGGACTCGCCGGAGTTCCTGGGGCGGGTGCGCGAGTTCCGCAATTTGATCGAGGAACATGCCCGCATGGAGGAGGAACAGGTGTTCCCGCGCTTTAAGCAGGCGATGAGCCCCGAGCAGGACAAGAAGATCACCACCCTGATGAACAAGGAAGGCATGAAGATGCTCTAAGCGCCCAGGCGCAGTGAACAGCCCGGCTGTGCCCGGGTCGTCGAGGGCGGGAGCAGGCTGCTGCCTCCGCCCTCGTCGTGTCAGCCGACCAAGCGCAATGCTTCCTGGACGCCCAGCGTGACGCTGTCCGGCCCGGCCACTCGTTCCAGGCAGGCGGCCAGTTCGGCATCCAGCTTATAATTGCGGCCGAGCAGCAAGGTCGCGTTCCGGCCGTCGGCGAGGCCGGTGACCAGACGCACCAGCCCGGTGCCGCCTTCGGCCTTCGCCAGTTCGGCGGAGAGCGCCGGCATGGCCACTGCGTCGTCGCAACGGACGGTCAATTCGAGGCGGCTACGACGGGCGAGTTCATCGAGCGGCTGGAAGCGCTTGATGGTGATGCGCGGCTGTTCCTCGCCGGGCTTGCGGTCGAGTTCGACGGTCAGCAGGCCACACTGGCCGACCTTGGCGGCGGCTTCAACCGCGGCGGCCGCCTCGTCGTCGAACACGGTTGCATCAAATTGACCGCCGCTGTCGCTCAGCCGCACCATCAGAAAACGGCGGCCGCGCTGCGATGTGCGCCAGCGCGCTTCCTCGACCAGGCCAGCCATCTGGGCGGTGGCGCGGGCGCCGTCGGCGGGTAGCGGAATGGTGCCTAGATCCGTCGAGGTGCGCACCTTGTTGGCGGCGAGCAGATGCTTGTGGTGATCGACCGGATGGGCGGAGAAGTAGAAGCCGAATGAGTCCCGCTCCGCCGCCATCCGCTCAGCCAGCGTCCAGTGGGCTTGCCTGGGCAGGCGGATGGGAACGATGTCCGCGGTACCCGGACCGCCGAACAGGCCGCCCTGCCCGCTGGTGCGCTGTTCGTGGGCGCTTGCGGCGTGGGCCAGGATGGTCTCGGCACCAGCGAACACCGTTGCGCGGTCGGGATTGAGGCGGTCAAAGGCGCCGGCCGCGGCAAGGCTTTCCAACTGCCGGCGGTTAAGGAGCCGCGGGTCGATCCGTTCGGAGAACTCGTCCAGGCTCTTGAAGGCGCCGGCCTGCTTCCGTTCGGTGACCATGCAGGCCATGGCGCCCTCGCCTACTCCCTTGAGCGCGCCCAGCGCGTAGCGGACGTTGCTGTCCTCGACCGAGAAATCGGCTTCGCTGGCGTTTACGTCGGGTGGCAGCAGTTCGAGGCCAAGTCGGCGCACGTCGTCGGCGAACAGGCAGAGCTTGTCGGTCTGGTGAATGTCAAAGCTCATGGAGGCGGCGAAGAACTCGGCCGGATGGTGCGCCTTCAGCCAGGCAGTATGGTAGGCGACCAGCGCGTAGGCGGCGGCGTGGCTCTTGTTAAAACCATAGCCGGCGAACTTGTCGATCAAGTCGAACAGTTCGTTGGCTTTGGCCTCGGAAATCTCCTGATCGGCGCAGCCAACGACGAAGCGCGCGCGCTGGGCGTCCATTTCGGCCTGGATCTTCTTGCCCATGGCGCGGCGTAGCAGGTCGGCTTCGCCTAGGCCGTAGCCGGCGAGCACCTGCGCGGCCTGCATCACCTGTTCCTGATAAACGAAAATGCCGTAGGTTTCCTTCAGCACTTCCTCAAGCAACGGGTGCGGATATTCGATCGCCGCGCGGCCGTTCTTGCGGTCGCCGAACAGGGGAATGTTGTCCATCGGGCCCGGTCGGTAGAGGGACACCAGCGCGATGATGTCGCCGAAGCTGGTCGGGCGGACGGCGGCGAGCGTACGCCGCATGCCCTCGGATTCGAGCTGGAACACGCCCACCGTGTCGCCGCGCTGCAGCAATTCGTAGATAGCCGGATCGTCCCAGCCGAGCGCAGCGAAATCGACTTCCACCCCGCGTTGGCGAAGCAGTCGCTGACCTTCCTTCAAGACGGACAGGGTCTTCAGGCCAAGAAAGTCGAACTTGACCAGGCCCGCCGCCTCGACATGCTTCATGTTGAATTGGGTGACCGGCATGTCGGATCGCGGGTCGCGGTGGAGCGGGACGAGCTCTTCCAGCGGCCGGTCGCCGATGACCACGCCCGCCGCGTGGGTCGAGGAGTGGCGCGGAAGGCCTTCCAGCTTCATCGCCAATTCGAACAACCGCTTTACCTGGCTATCGGTCTCGACCTCGGTGATGAGTTCGGGCACGCGGTCGCCAGGCCTCTTGCGGTCGCGGCCGAGCGCCCGGTCGAGCGTCCAGGGGTCGGTCGGGTGGCTGGGCACCAGCTTGGCCAAGCGATCGACATGGCCGTAGCTCATCTGCAGCACCCGGCCGGTGTCCTTGAGCACGGCGCGGGCCTTCAGCCGGCCGAAGGTGATGATCTGCGCCACCCGGTCGCGGCCGTACTTCCCCTGCACGTAGCTGATGACCTTGTCCCGGTGCGTTTCGCAGAAGTCGATGTCGAAGTCAGGCATCGACACGCGTTCCGGGTTGAGGAAGCGTTCAAACAGCAGGTTGAGGGCAATCGGGTCGAGGTCGGTGATGGTCAGCGCCCAGGCCACTGCCGAACCCGCACCCGAACCGCGGCCCGGCCCGACCGGGATGTCATTGCCCTTGGCCCATTTGATGAAGTCGGCAACGATCAGGAAGTAGCCGGCAAAACCCATTCGGCTGATGACGTCGAGTTCGAAATCGAGCCGTTCGCGGTAGCGGGCCTGGTCCTCGTCACTGCGGCCTTCCAACCTCGCCTGCAGGCCGGCGTGGGCGTCACGATGAAGCTGCTCGTCCTCATCGTCGCTGAGGCGCGGCAAGATCGGTTTGCGCTTCGGAGCGGACACGGCGCAGCGCTGAGCGATGACGGCGGTGTTGGCGAGGGCCTCCGGCACGTCGGCGAACAGCTGTTCCATCAATGCCGACGGCTTGAGCCAAGCTTCACGGCTGGAGGTCGGTCGGTCGGCATGGTCGACCTGGGCAGAATTGGCGATGCACAGCAAGGCATCGTGCGCGGGGTGGAAATGCGGCTCGGCATAGAGTGCCGGGTTGGTGGCCACCAGCGGCAGGTCCAGCGCATAGGCCAGCTCGATCAGCGCGCCTTCCGCTGCCTCCTCGACCGGGTCGCCGCGGCGGGACAGTTCAACGTAAAGCCGGTCGTCGAACGGAGCCTTGAGCTGTTCCAGCGCCTGCCGCGCCGCATGGGCCTGTCCGTCGGCGAGCAGGCGGCCGACCGTCCCCTCCCCACCCGCGGTCAGCGCAATGAGTCCGGTCGCGTGCCGCTTCAGCTTGTCAAAGGTGACGTGCGGCGTCTGATCGTCGGGCCGCTCCATGTGCGCGGCGGAGACCAGCCGACAGAGATTCGCATAGCCCTCGTCGTCCTTGGCCAACAGTACCAGCCAATCCAGGCCGCCGCCGGGCAGGTTTGCCGGACGAGCGATCCCAAGCGTGGCGCCGACGATCGGCTGCACGCCTTGGCCGCCGCAATAGTCGGAAAAGGCCATCGCAGCGTAAAGGCCGTTGCGATCGGTCAGCGCCGCCGCCGGAAACTCCAGCTTGTGTGCCTGCTTGGCAATGTCCTTCGGCTCCATTGCTCCTTCGAGCATGGTGAAGGAGGAGAAGACCCGCAGCGGAACGAAAACCATGACGGAGTTATAAGCTGCACGCGCCTGAGTGGAAGCTGAAGCGGCCGACTTATCCACGTGTTTTGACGCATGCCAGACGGCTGGCTAAGGCGGTGGCCCTTCCCGATGATTTTGGAACCACGTCTCTCATGCAAATCGTGATGATTGGAACTGGCTATGTCGGCCTAGTGTCCGGAGCCTGTTTCGCAGACTTTGGTCATCATGTGACCTGCGTCGACAAGGATCAGAGCAAAATCGCCGGCCTGCGCGAGGGTCGGATGCCGATCTGGGAGCCTGGGCTGGAGGCGATCGTCAGCCACAATGTGAAGCGTGGGCGGCTGGAGTTCACTACCGAGCTGACGCCTGTCATCGGCACCGCGGATGCGGTGTTCATCGCGGTCGGCACGCCGGCGCGGCAGAGCGATGGCCATGCCGACCTGACCTACGTTTATGCCGCCGCGAAGGAGATCGCGCAGGCGCTGACGCGGCCCGCGGTGATAGTGACCAAGTCGACCGTGCCGGTGGGCACCGGGGACGAGATCGCGCGCATCCTCAAAGAGAATGGTGCGCCCGAAGGCACCACCGTCGCTTCGAACCCTGAGTTCCTGCGCGAAGGTGCCGCCATCCGCGACTTCAAGATACCGGATCGGATCGTGGTCGGCGCCGAGGACGAACGGGCTCGTGAGGTGCTGCACGAGGTCTATCGCCCGCTGTTCCTCAACAAGGCGCCGATCCTGTTCACCGGACGGCGCACCGCCGAACTCATCAAGTACGCCGCCAACGCTTTCCTCGCGACCAAGATCAGCTTCATCAACGAGATGGCCGACCTGTGCGAAGCGGTCGGCGCGGACGTGCAGGAGGTCGCGCGGGGGATCGGTCTGGACAATCGCATCGGCCCCAAGTTCCTTCACGCGGGGCCGGGCTATGGCGGCAGCTGCTTTCCCAAGGACACGCTAGCGTTGCTGCAAACAGGGGAAACCGCCGGAGTGCCGATGCGGATCGTCGGCAGCGTCGTGGCGGTGAACGACGAGCGCAAGGTGCAAATGGCCGAGCGGGTGCGCGATGCCTTGGGCGGAACCCTTAAAGGCAAGAAGGTCGCTGTGCTGGGTTTGACGTTCAAGCCGAACACGGATGACATGCGCGATGCGCCAAGCCTGGCGCTGATCGCCGGGCTGCAGAAGCACGGCGCGCAGGTGTCCGCGTTTGACCCGGTCGGTGTCGACCATGCTCGGACGATGCTGGACGGGGTCAACTTCGCAGAGGATAGTTACTCTGCGATGGATGGTGCGGACGCCTTGGTGTTGGTCACGGAATGGGACGAGTTCCGGGCGCTGGACCTGAAGGAAGTCGCCCGGCGCATGCGCGGTAACGCACTGATCGACTTGCGCAACGTTTACGAGCCCGAGGAGGTGACGCGCGTCGGTCTGACCTATCGCGGGGTGGGTCGGGCAACTGCCCGCGCCTAGCGGCAATCAAATGCGGTTGCCACGGCGACGGGCTCGATTACTGGTTGCGTATGCAAGACGCAGAGCAAGACATTCTGGCGGGCTGCAGGCTCGTTCCGCTGGTCGTTTGCGGTGACGAGCGTGGCTCGCTCGTGCCGATCGAGGCGGGCGTCACGGTGCCATTTGCCATTCAGCGGGTTTACACGGTGTTCGGCACCTTGCCGGGTGTCCACCGAGGCTTCCATGCTCACCATGAGACGCACCAGTTGGTCGTGGCCGTGCATGGCGGGTGCACAATGGTGCTGGATGACGGACGGGACCGGCGCCGGGTTCCCCTGAACAGGCCGGACACGGGCCTGATGATCGAACCGATGGTCTGGCACCAAATGGAAGATTTCACTTCCGACTGCGTGCTAATGGTGCTGGCCGACGCGCATTATGACGAAGCCGATTACATCCGAGAATATGACCGGTTTGTTGCCTTGACCGAGGAAGCGCACGCGTGACCGTGCCATTTCTGGATTTGCGGGCGGCGTATCTTGAATTGCGGAGGGAGATCGAAGAGGCGGTCGCCCGGGTCCTCGCTTCGGGTTGGTACGTCGGCGGACCGGAGGTCGACAACTTTGAGCAGGCCTTTGCGGACTATTGTGGCACGAAACACTGCGTCGGAGTGGGAAACGGCCTTGATGCCTTGCACCTTGCACTTCGGGCGATGGACGTCGGTTTCGGTGACGAGGTGATCGTCGCCAGCAACAGCTACATCGCAACCGTGCTCGCAGTGAGCATGGTCGGCGCCACTCCGGTTCTGGTCGAGCCGGACCCGCGCACCCACAACCTCGATCCGGCGCGGGTCGAAGCGGCGCTTACGCCCCGTACGCGAGTGATCCTGCCGACACACCTGTATGGCCAGCCGGCGGACCTTGATCCGCTGCTGGAGCTTGGGCAGCGGCGAGGATTGCGGCTGCTGGAAGACGCCGCACAGGCGCATGGCGCGCGCTACAAAGGTCGGCGGATCGGCGGACATGGCGATGCGGTGGCCTGGAGCTTCTACCCGAGCAAGAATTTGGGGGCACTGGGCGACGCGGGAGCAGTAACGACCAACGATGCGGTGCTCGCCGAACGGATTCGGACGCTCGGCAATTACGGCTCACATCGCCGCTACGTCAACGAGGTCAGGGGCGTGAACTCCCGCCTCGACCCCGTGCAGGCGGCCGTGCTGGGCCTGAAATTGCGGCACCTGGAAGATTGGAACAGCCGCCGCACAGCTGTCGCAACACATTACCGGCAAGCGCTCTCGGGCGATGACCTGGAACTGCCAATCGTGCCGCATTGGGCCGAGCCGGCCTGGCACCTGTTCGTAATTCAGACGGATAAACGGGAATTGTTGCAGCAGGGCTTGGCGGGCACCGGCGTTGAGACCCTGATCCACTATCCGATACCGCCGCACCGTCAACAGGCCTATGCCGACCTGGGCTTTGCCTGGGGCGCCTTTCCGCTTGCCGAGCGGCTCGCCGAGCGGGTGCTGAGCCTGCCCATTGGCCCGCACCTGAGTGAAGAGCATGTGGCCCAAGTTGTGGCCTTCGCGCAATCCGCATTGCAGAGGCTTGCGGCCTGAGCCGGATGGAAGCCCGCGTTCATCCGGCCGCCCATGTGCACCCCGACGCAGTCATCGGGAATGACACCCAGGTCTGGCAGGGTGCGGTCGTGCTCGCCGGTGCTCGCATCGGTCACGACTGCAACCTCAATGCGCACACCCTGGTGGAAGGTGGCGCGGTGCTGGGCGACCGCGTCACGCTGAAATGCGGCGTGTACGTATGGGACGGCATCGTACTGGAAGATGATGTGTTCTGCGGTCCGAACGCGACCTTCACCAACGATCGCCGTCCACGATCCCGGGTGCAGCCAGACGCCTTTGAGCAGACGTGGGTCTGCCGGGGTGCCTCGATCGGTGCGGGTGCTGTCATCCTGCCCGGAGTGACAATCGGCGAAGGAGCGATGATTGGCGCGGGCGCCGTGGTGACGCGCGACGTGCCAGCCGGCGAGACCTGGGTCGGTAACCCGGCCCGGCCGCTTGGCAAGCAGGCGAGCGGCAATGAATGACGGGCCAGTGCCCCCAGCAGCCAGCTTGTCGGTCCTGCTGCTGTGTTGGAACCATGAGCACTACCTCGGTCAGTGTATTGCCAGCCTGGCCGCGCAAACGGATCGAAGGTTCCAGGTCCTGTTTCTCGACAATGCGTCGGCCGACAGCTCATTCGCGCAGGCAGAAGCGCTGTTCCGCGATCATGGGCTGCGTGCAACGATGCTTCGCAACGAGGCACCAGCTTCCATTGCGGCGAACCTCAATCGCCTGCTGACGAGTGCGGGCGGGCAGTTGATCGCGCCGTTGTCAACCGACGACTGGTACGCTGATAATTACGTCGCCGGCGTGCGAGCGGCAGCCGAAGCAGATCCGAATGCCGGCTGGTTCGCGTGCGGCGGTTGGCTCCACTTCGATGATAGCGGGCAGCGGCAACCAATTGCCGATGAGGATCACCAGGGCGGCATGATCCTGCCGCAGCTGCTGAAGGGACTGTCTCCGTTCAATTTCGTCGGTTGCTGTTACCGCCGAACAGCGTTGGAGGCCGTTGGCTGCTGGGATGAGCAGATGCTGGTCGAAGATCGCGACCTGTTCGTTCGCCTTGCCCAGCGCTTTCCACTTCACATCATCTCGGAACGGCTGGTCACCTATCGCCGCAGCAGCGCGGCAGCGTCGGCCAATCCGGCCTTCATGGCGAACGCCTTTCGGCTGTTCTTCGCCAAGCACCGGTCCCTATTAGGCGTCGGCCACGATGGGCAGTTCGCACGAATGCTGGCGATGAACGGCTCGCTGGCAGTCGATCGCGGCGAATTCAGCCTGGCTCGGCGGCTGTTGACCGAAGCGGTTCGGTTCGACCCGCGACAGACCTCAACCTGGCGGGGCCTGTTTTACCTGCTTCGCGCGAGCCTCGCCAAACGGCTCCGCCGATGACCTCGCAGGCCAAGCGCACGATCCTCCGGGCGACATCGATCATGGGCGGCGCCTCCGCGGCGAACGTCTTCATCGGGCTGGTTCGAACCAAGGCCGCGGCACTGATCCTCGGGCCGGCGGGTGTGGGCTTAGTCGGCCTGTTGCACAACCTGATTCAGACTTCCGCGGCGTTGGCGAGTTTCGGCATCGGCAATGTCGGCACCCGGCAGGTGGCGGAAGCGGCCGGCGATCCCTCCGCACAGGCCGCAGCCCGCATGGCGATGATGGCGGCGGCGGCGGTGCTGGCCGTGCTCGGCGGCCTGCTTCTGATGCTGTTTCGACAACCCATCGCGGCCACGGTTCTCGGGGATGCCAAATGGGTTTTTTCGGTCGCCTGGCTATCAATCGGCGCCGCGCTGCTCGTCGGGTCAGCGGCGCTCAATGGCATCCTCATGGGGCTTCAAGAGATCGGCGCCCTGGCCCGCGTCAGCATCCTGTCCGCGCTCCTTGGCACGAGCGCGGGAGTAGCAGCGCTGCTGGTTTGGGGTGAACGGGGCATCCTGCCGTACGTACTCCTGTCGCCTCTCGCCGCCTTTCCGGTAAGCGCCTGGTTCCTGCGTCGGGCCTCGCCCACTCTCACGTCCGTGCAGGTGTCCGCTTTGGTTCCGCATTGGGCGATGCTGGCGCGGCTCGGTTTCGCATTCACCATCGGCTCGTTGGCAGGGACAGCGAGCCAGCTAGCCGTGCGCAGCCTGCTTCAGCGCCAGCTTGGCGCGGACGAGCTCGGCCAGTACCAGGCGGCGGTCGGAATCTCGCTCAACTATATCGGCTTCATCCTTACCGCGATGGCCTCCGACTATTTCCCCCGCCTGACCGTTGCGATGCGCGACCGCGTCGAAGCTGTAAGCACCATCAACCACCAAGCGGAGGTCGCCCTGCTGCTGGCTGGACCTGTGCTGGTCGGGACGGTGGCGCTCGCACCCGTGGCGCTGCACCTACTGTACTCAAGCAAGTTCCTCCCGGCAGCGGACCTGCTACGCTGGCAGATTTGCGGCGATTTCTTCAAGATCGCCAGCTGGCCGCTTGGTTTCCTCCTGCTGGCTGGTGGACGTGGCAAGACGTTCATTGCGGCGGAAAGCATCGCCGGGCTGGTGCTCGTCGGCGTGACCGCAGGTCTCCTCCCCCACTTTGGTATCGAAGCGGCGGGGGCTGCCTACCTTTCTATGTACCTGGTATATTTCGTCCTCGTCTGGCTGCTCGCCCGTCGGCTTGTCGGATTTGTTCTCCAGCGTGGGTTCCGGCTGGCGCTTGCCAGCGTCGGTGGAGCGCTCTGCGTGACCCTGTTGCTGCTGCAATGGTCCGAGCGGATCGGAGCAACCGTCGGAGTGATCTCGGCCGCCGCGTTGGCGGTATTGGGAATCCGGGTGTTGCAGGACGCGCTTCCGGCAGCCTTGACCCGCATTCTGTCGCTCGTTCCAGGTTTGCTTCGGCGCCATGGAGTGTCCGAATGAGGATTCTCCTGCTCGTCGAAACACTGATGGCAGGCGGAGCGGAGACCTTCGTCATCCGTCTCGCCAATGCACTCGTCGCGCGAAACCAAGTCGCCGTCGCGGTGCTGCATGGAGACCGGGTGGAACCGCAGTTTGCGGAGCAGCTCCGCCCTGCCGTGCAGCTGCATAGATTACGGACTCCGGGGGAGCGCTGGTGGTGGCGAGTGGATCGTGTGCTGCGTGCCCTCCGGCTCGATTGGTCCTTTCTGCGATCGCGGCAACGACGCTGGCTTGCTCAGCTCGTGGGTGAGTTCAGGCCTGACGTCGTTCACTCGCACCTGCTCAAGGCCGACCGGCTGATGCTGGAGACAATCAAAGGTGGACAGGTCGGTCGCGTCACCACCTTGCATGGCGACTACGAACCCTATCTGCAGGGTCAGGCTGATCCGCATATGCTCGACGCCCGGCGATGGATCGTACGCATGCTGGAGGAGGCCGACAGCGTCGTTGGCATCTGTCGTGCTCACCAGGACTCCGCTCTGCGACTCTCGCCCAACGTTGGATCTCGATTGCGGATAATCTACAACGGCTATGAGCCGTCAAATCGGAGTGGGGATCCGGCTGATTTGACGGACGAATTATTCCGGTTCGGGATGGTCAGCCGGGGCGTCAGATTGAAGGGTTGGCGACTCGCAGTTGACGCGTTCGCACGCATCCGCGACGGCCGTAGCCGTCTGACCCTGGTCGGCGATGGTCCAGCGATCGCCGAGCTTCGGGCTGATCAGCCACCGGATGTCGAGTTCGTCGGCTTCAGTGCTGATCCGCTCCGCCACATCGCCAAGTTCGACGTCTGTCTCTTGCCGACGCTTTTCCCGCACGAGAGCCTGCCCACGGCGATTGTCGAGTACCTTGCCTGTGGCAAACCGGTGATCGCTACGGATGTCGGTGAGATCAGCACCATGCTTAGCGCGCCTGACGGCCGCAGTGCTGGAGTGCTGCTAGCGTTCGACGGAGAAGAGCTTAGTGTCGATCAACTATCTGGCGCCATGGCCACGCTGCGCTCCGACCCCGAGCTTCGTCATGCCATGGGAGACGCTGCTCTGGAAGCCTTCGCACGCTTCCGGATGGAGGATTGTTTGGGGGGGTATGAGAGCGTGTATCATGAAGTGACCGAACGGATCAGGGGGCGGTCAGCCGGCCGATGAGGTTTTCCCACTGAGCTGTGACCGTGGGTTGGCTGAAGGCCTTAACCCGTCGGCGGGCATTGTCGGCGAGGGTTCGGCGTCGCTCGGAACCTGCAAGCAGGTCTGACAGCACGTCCACCCAGCTTGCGCAGGCGCGGTCAAAGGTGGCGGGGTGGTGGAGAAGCGGCATCAGCACGCCGGACGGCGTGTATTCCGGCGCGTGGAGCTTGCCGGCCGGAGCTGGATCGTCGGGCAGCAGGATTTCCCTGGGCCCGGTCGGACAGTCCGTGGCGACAACGGTCGTCCCGCACGCCATCGCTTCGCACAAGGCCAGGGGAAATCCCTCCCAGCCTGACGTCATGACGTAGAGGGCCGACCGGCTGATGAACCGGAACGGGTTGGCCTGAACGCCAAGAAACACCACATCCGCGTCGCCGGGTTGTTCCTCGCCCGTCCACGGTTCCACCACGGTGAGGCCGAGCGCGCGGGCCTGCGCGATCAGCTCGGAACGGAGCGGACCGTCACCGGCGATCAGCAGGCGGCTGGGCGTGCGGCGGCGCAGGCCGGCGAAGACCTGCAGCAGGGCGGCCTGGTTCTTTTCCCAAGCGAGCCGGCCGGCCGTGATCAGAACGGGCGGCCCGTTAAACAGCCGAGCGTCGGCGTCGGTCAGCGGTTTGGCCGCAAGGCGTTCGATCGCCTGGAGGTCAAAGCCATTGTTGATGGTGGAGATCTTGTGCGCACTGACGCCGAGGCTCACGAGTTCGGCGGCGATCCCGCGGCTGACCGTGACGATCCGGTCGGCGCGGTTGTAGATGAGCGGCATGACCACGCGGGACCGCAGCCATCCGCGAGCACCGCGAATGTCGCCATTGTGAAGCGTGGAGCCGTGAACGCACAGGATGACCTTTTCGCGAGCGCGGCTGAGCACGTCGACCCAGTGAGCGCCTTCGAGGTGGCTAATGCTGATGTCGATGCCGAGCGTGCGCTTGAGCCGGCGCGTTCGGGCGACGCGGCGAGCCAGGTTCATCACCTTGTCGGCAGGTCCGCCACCGCCGGCGACGTCGAGGCTGACGGGTGGTAAACCGGGGAAGTCGACGCCATCGGCGACGTTGAACACGACCTCCACCACTTCCGCTTGCGGGCGCAGGGACGCCGCCAGCTCGCGTCCGACCTTGGCCGCCCCGCCCATCTGCAGTTCCGGAATGAGCGTCAGGATCCTCAATCGTCGGGTGATGAGCTTCGCCTTCCGCGCCAGGAGGTAAGTGGTTAGGGCCCGCTGGCTAAGAGGAGGGTCGCAGCAGTGCAACAACCGGGTGAACCGCCCACCCTGTTCATCCTTGATCCGTCACCGGAAGTCACCGGCGCGTTCGTCGCGGCTCGGCGCGAGGCAGAGCTGCTGGCCGGTTCGGTAAGGTGCGTGCTGGTGTTGAGAACGGATGCCAGGATCGGCGAGGATCAGCTCGCGGCATTCGACCAAGTGGTGCGCTTGCCCATTCAACCGCTCCGGCGATCCGCGAAGAGCCTGCTGACTTATCCCGCCGGGGTGCTGCGCAACGGACGGCGGCTTGCCCGGGCAATGCGGGAGGCCGGATGCACCAGGCTGCAGGTGAATGACTATTATCTGCTCGAAGGGGCAGCGGCCCGGCTGTTCGGCTTCCGCGGGCGGCTGGCCACCTGGATCAGGATCGACCCGGCCAATTACGGCGGCCCGGCCGCGCGACTGTGGTTCAGGGCGGCGCGGAACGCATCCGACCGCATTGTCGTGGTTAGTGAGTTCTTGAAGTCGCAGGTACCAGTGTCCTTGGAAGCGCAGGTCATCCACGATCCTGCGGCGGACTGGCCTCTCGCCGCCGCACCGGAAGGTCAGCGATTGGTGTTCATCGGCAACTATATCGAGGGCAAGGGTCAGGACCTGGCGATCAGGGCGTTTCACCGCGTGGCAGCGGCCTACCCGGCGGCGGAGCTCATCTTCCATGGCGGGGGGCTCAGCCAGCTCAGCAACCGCTGCTACCGCGCCGGTCTTCAACGGATTGCCGGACGGGGACCCGGCGCCGGCCGGATCCACCTGCGCGAGTTCGCCAGCGACACGGGCCAAGTGCTGGACGGCGCCCTGGTCGCCCTGAACCTGTCACGGTCGGAGAGCTTCTCGCTCGCGTGCCAGGAGGCGAGTGGCCGGGGCGTGGCGGTGATCGCGACCCGATCGGGCGGCCCCCAGGAAATCATCGAGGACGGCCGGACAGGCTGGCTGGTGGTGGTCGATGACGAAGCCGAGGTGGCCGCCGCAATGGCGGAGGCGCTGCAGGATCCCGAGCGGACGGCCCGCATGGGCCGCGTTGGGGCAGCACTGATTCGGCAGCGCTTTTCCGCCACCGCGTTCCGTTCCGCGCTGGCGGACGTGTTCAATCTGCCGGGCAGTTGGTGACTGCGGTCAAGCGCTGGTGGTCACGAGCGACTGGAACAGGTCGATCAGCCGCGGCGCCTGCGAGGCGAGCGAGTAACGTTCGACGGCGCGGCTGCGGCCGGCCTCACCCATGCTGCGGCGCAGCTCCGCATCGCCGATCAGTTGCTGGAGCGCCGCCCGCCACTCGTCCGTACCAGTGGCGAGAAAGCCGTTGATCCCATGCTGGACGATGGTCGAGTTCACGCCCACCGGTGATGCGATCACCGGCAGGCCGCACGCCATGTACTGAATGAGCTTGTAGCCGCTCTTGCCCCGCACGAACGGATCGTCGGTCAACGGCATGATGCCGATGTCCATCGACTGGACGTCGGCGATCTCGGTGGCTTCACTCCAGGGAACGAGGTGGAGGCCGGGGAAGCTCCCCTGCCCGGCCCCGGCCCCGGCGCCGATCACCTTGACGCGGATGCCGCCGCGAGCGCTCAGCTCCGCCAGCAAGGGAAGCAATGGTCCCAATTGTGGCCAGGTGCTCGGGCTGCCGATCCAGCCAATGGTGAGCGGCCTTTGCTGCTGTCTTGCCGCCGGTACATAGCGGTCGGTATCGACCACGGTGGGGACGATCAGCGTGCGCGGGCAGAGCGGTCGCGCATAATCGGCGAGGTAGGCATTGCCGCAGGTGCAGGCGGACGCGCCGCGGATCAGCGGCTGGAGCTTGTTGCGCAGCAGCTGGCGCAGCGGCACGCGCCGTTCAGTGTCGTAAGGTATGAAAAAGGCGTCATCCATGTCGTAGACGACGGGCAGCCCGGGCCGGAACGCCAGCCGCTCGCCGCCCGCCGGCAGCCACGGAAAGAGCTCGGCGTAGACCCAGACGAGGTCGGCGCGGTGGGGAGCCCGTAGCTCGCGCCACCGCTGGGCATAGGCGCGCGCGATGTCCGGGCGGCTCGGCCGCTCGCCGGAAGCCAGCGACCGGACGTAATGGTCGCTGAGTAACGGGCGGTACTCGACCGTGATTCCGGCAGCAGCGAATGCCGGCAAGTATTGCAGCAGACGCTGCCGGGTGCTGGCCGCCTCCCGGTCGTACTTGGTGTAGGCGATCACCTTCATCCGGCAAGCCTCAGAAGGGATAGAGCTGGTAAGGTACCCAGTACCGCGCGTGGACGGCCTGGGTCATCCACACCAGCTCGATCGCCAAGGCATAAGCGATGACGAACAGCCCGCTGCCACGGCCGGGATAGGCGATCGGCACCCGGCTCAGCACGGCCAGCTGCAACGGGAAGACGTACAGCGCGATGCGATCGATCGCGGTCGACGAGGGCACCACGAACAAGCCAACGAGCAGCGCCACGGCGACCCAGCTGTTGAGCCGCCAGTAGCGCCCTTGCAGGACGTCGAAGCCGAAGCGTGCCGGAGAGAGCAGGAACAGGATCGCGGGAACCAGGCACAGGCCGACCCGAATGGCGGCACCCTGCGAACTGTACTGGGTGACGATGTAGCTCTTGACCAGCTGGTCGACGTCGCTGGCCAGCAAGGCCGTGTAGAGCGCGTAGAACAGGAGCAGCCCGCCGAGTACCGACAGCAAGCGGTTGCGCTGGCTGGAGAAGATGACCAGCGGCATGAGCAGCACCGCCGTTTTGTGGAACAGCGCCGCGACGACCACGTAGACGGCGAACCTGAGGAGGGAGCCGCCGCGGAACACGCTGGCAAGCCCGGCCATGAGGATGCCGATCGCCACCGCCTGCCGCGAATAGCCCATCGCGACCACCGTCACGAGGTAGGGTAAGGCCGCCACCACCGCGAGCCAGGGTAGCGGCTGGGTACGGGCGAAGCGGATCAGGCCCCACGCGAAGATCGAACCGCAGGCAAGATTGACCGCCCAGATGCCCGCACCACTTTGCTGCGCCAGCCAGTTGAGCAGCTGGTAGGCGGGATCGCTCATACGGAGGATGCGCCCTAGATCGGCGTAGCCGGCGTATTGCCAATAGAAATAGTAGGTCTCCCAGTCGGCTCCGACCTTGTACCGCAGCCCCACCATGGCCGCGATCATCAGCCCGCCGAGCACCAGCATGGGCGCGCCCGAGCCCGCCGCCCCGGCCTGGCGTACGTCGCCTCCGGGCGAAGCGGCGAGCGGGGTGGGTTGGAACAGGGCGCCAACCGCAAAAAAGGAAAACAACAGCCAATAAGGCCACATGGCACGGATTCTCGGGGACCGGTTGCGACCGACCTAACCAGAGCCACGCGCCAAGGGAAGCCGGCGCGGCGCGAGCGACGGGTAGACGGCGACCGGGGCATGTGCCGAGACCGGCTCCTCCTCGCCGATCACCGCCAGCCCCTTCACGTCGACCCAGACATGAGCGGTGAGGCTGCCGGCCTGCTGCCGGATGCCGTAGTGAAGTCGCGATGGCAGGCCGCGCCGGCGCAGCATCCAATGCGCGGTGAGCCCTTCCTGAAAGCACAGCGTCCGCCAGGGAAGGCGGCGAGAGCCGCGCTCGACGGCCCGGCGTACGTCAAGCGGATCGGACCAGGAACGACTCAGGGACGGATCGGTCCGCCCCATCAGCCGGACAAGCCAGCGGAACGGAAGCAGGCGGATGGCGAGGCTGGCCAGCGCCAGCAGGACGACGGCTTCGCCTAAGGCCATGACTTCCCGCATCGGTGGGCGCTGCATCCACGACTTATTGCGTCGCCGATTGCCGCTTGCCAAGCGCCCGGCTATCGGCCGGTCGGGGCCTGTAGCTCAATGGTAGAGCCAGCCGCTCATAACGGCCAGGTTGGGGGTTCGAATCCCTCCGGGCCCACTTAGCCCCGCAGCAGGCTGGCGACGGCCTTGACGCTGGCGACGTCGCGCACGGCCAGGAAGATGGTGTCGTCGCCGCAGATGGTGCCGGCTACTTCGGGCAGCCGAGCGTGGTCGAGCGCCACGCCTACCAGGTGCGCCGAGCCCGGCGGCGTCTTCAATACGATCAGCTGGCCGACCGGTTCAACGGACGTCACCCACTCGTCGAGAATGGCGCGAAGCTGCCGCTCGGACGGGCCGGCGGTGTTCAGGTCGGTGGGCAAGGCGTAGCTGGTCACCCCCTCCCGTCTGATCTTAACCGCGCCGAGCTGGTCGAGGTCGCGCGATACGGTCCCCTGCGTGACGTCATAGCCCAGCGCCTTGAGGTCGGTCAGCAGCGCTTCTTGGCTGGCGACGGGACGGGTGCGGAGCAGGTCGGCGATCGATCGCTGACGGCGCTGACGAAGATCGTTCATGCAAAGATTATGCATGAGTTTGCATAATCATGCAAATACGTGAATAGCGCCGGGGATGATTCGCAGTGCCATCTTGGGAGCGTCCGGCTATGTCGGGGGCGAGTTGCTCCGGCTCATCAGCATGCACCCAACCCTGCGGGCCGCGCGCCTGTTTGGCGGCAGCAAGGCCGGGCAGGATATGGCGGCGGTCCATCCCCATGTGGCGCCAGCCTATTCGGACGTGGCTATTGAACGCTTCGAAATCGCGGCGCTGGATGAGGTCGAGCTGGTGTTCGCCGCCCTGCCGCACGGCGAGAGCCAGAAGCTCGCCGGCGAGATCCTGAAGCGCGGGGTGAAGGTGGTGGACCTGGGCGCTGATTTCCGCCTTGCGGATGCGGACGCGTACGAGCGCTGGTACGGTGAGCCGCATACGGCGCCGGACCTGCTTGGCCAATTCGTTTACGGCATTCCCGAATGGCATCGTGATGCCATTCGCGGGGCCCAGGCCGTGGCCGCCGCGGGTTGCTATCCGACGGCCGCGATCCTGGCGCTGAAGCCGCTGGTCGACGCCGGGCTGATCGACCCGGCAAGCCTGATCGTCGATGCCGCATCAGGCGTGAGCGGGGCCGGGCGCGGGCTGAAGGAAAGCACCAGCTTCAACGCGGTGGCCGGCAGCTTCTCCGCTTATGGCCTGCTCAATCATCGTCATACGGCGGAGATGGAGCAGGCGCTTGGCGGCTCCGTCCTGTTTACCCCGCACTTGGCGCCGATGGTGCGCGGGATCCTGGCGACCTGCTACGGCACCGCGACGCGCGCAATGACGGCCGAGGAGCCGCTGGAGGTGCTCCGTTCGGCTTACGCAGCCGAGCCGTTCGTTCACGTCACCAGCGACCCGCCGTCCACCAAATGGGTCACCGGGTCCAACGCCGCGCAGGTCACCGCGCGCTACGATGCCCGAACCGGGCGGGTGCTGGCGATCGCCGCCATCGACAATCTCGTCAAAGGAGCCGCCGGACAGATGATCCAATGCGCCAACCTCATGTGCGGGCTGGAGGAGACGGCTGGCCTGAGCGTCTGCGGAGTGTACCCATGAGCGTAACCGCGGCCGAGGGGTTCGTCGCCGCCGGGTGCCATGCCGGCATCAAGCGGCAACGCCATGACATGGCGCTGCTCGCGACGGAGGACCGCTGGCCGGTGACCTGTGCGGCCGTGTTCACCCAAAACAAGTTCGTCGCGCCACCGGTAGACCTGGATCGCCGCCTGCTGGCGCAGAATGGCGGGCGCGCTTCGGCGGTGATCGTCAATTCGGGCAATGCCAATGCGGGCACCGGTGCGGTCGGGCTCCGTGACGCGGAGGCCATGGGAGCGGCAGCCGCAAGGGCGCTCAATGTCGAAACGGCCAACGTGCTGGTCTGCTCGACCGGGATCATCGGCACGCCGCTGCCCATGGAGCCGATCCTCGCCGCCACGCCGGGCTTGGCCAAGAAGCTGAGCCGCGATGGCGGGGAGGTTGCGGCGCGCGGCATCCTGACCACCGACCACGTGTCCAAGCAGGTGGTAGTCCGGGGTGACGGCTGGACGCTGGGCGGCATGGCCAAGGGTTGCGGCATGATCGCGCCCAACATGGCGACCATGCTCGCCTTCCTGACCACGGACGCGGATGTTCCGCGCGAGGTGCTGCAAGGCATGCTTAAGAGCGCCGCCGACGCGACGTTCAACACGCTGAACGTCGACGGGGCGACCTCGACCAACGACACCGCCATGCTGCTGGCGAGCGGCCGACGGGGTGCGCCGTCCGACCTTGACGGGTTCGGCCGCGCCGTTCGGCAAGCCTGCCTCGAACTTACGATGCAGATGGCCCGCGACGCGGAGGGAATGACCCGCATCGCGCACCTGACCGTGAGCGGCGCGGCGAGTGATGAAGAAGCGCGGCTTGCCGCCAAGAACATCGCCGAGAACAACCTGGTGAAGTGCAGCTGGTATGGAAGCGACCCTTACTGGGGCCGGCTGCTTGCCGCCGCGGGCTCATGCGGGGTGGAGTTGGATGTGCTCCGATCGGCCGTCGCTTATGGCGGCATCAAGGTGGCGGAGGGTGGCGTGCAGGTCGGGCATGACGGCACCGGTTTGGCCGAGCACATGATGAGCGACGAAGTGTCCATCGAGGTTCACCTAGGCGTCGGTGCCGGAGCGGCACGGGTGATCGGAATCGACCTTGGTCCGGGCTACATCAAGGAAAATTCGAAGACTTCATGACGCCGCTTTACTCCCCGGGTGCGACCGCCCAGATCCTGGTCGAAGCCCTGCCCTACATCCGCCAGTTCACCGGCAAGTCGATCGTGGTGAAGCTGGGCGGCGCCGCCATCGACGATAGCGAACTCGACCTGGCGCTGGCGCAGGACGTGCTGCTGCTTCGGTCGGTGGGCGTGCGCTGCGTGCTGGTGCATGGTGGCGGACCGCAGGTGGACGCAATGCTGCGGCGGGTCGGCAAGGAACCGGAGTTCAAGGATGGCCTCCGCGTGACCGATGCCGAGACACTCGAGATCGTGCGCATGGTGCTGGTGGGCAAGATCAACCGGGAGCTGGTGACGACGATCAACGGTCAAGCCGGTACGGACCCGGTGGCAGTTGGAGTGTCGGGCGAGGATGCCGGATTGCTGATAGTCACGCCGCGTGACTCTGGCCTGGGCTTCGTCGGGAACGTAAGCAAGGTCAGGGCCGACCTGATCCATCGCCTGCTGGACGACGGCCTGCTGCCCGTTATCTCGACCGTCGGCGCGGATGCCGAGGGGCAGCCCTACAATGTCAATGCCGATGAGGCGGCGCGGGCGATCGCGGTGGCGATGGCGGCGGAGAAGATCGTCTACCTGACCGCGGCCCCGGGACTGCTGGATGATCCCGCTGATGAAGCTAGCCTGGTCCACCGGCTGACGGCGGGCGAGCTGCGCGAGCGGATCACGCACCGGAGCGTCGGGGGTGGCATGATCCCCAAGCTGACGGCCTGCGCCGATGCGGTGGATCAGGGCGTCGGCTTTGCGCACATCATCGACGGCCGCGTGCCGCATGCCTTGCTGATCGAGTTGCTGACCGCGCATGGCATCGGCACCATGATCAAGCGGGAAGCGAGCTGGTGAGGCACCTGCTGACGCTGGCCGATTTGGGCCCGCACGACCTGCGGACGATCCTGGACCTGAGCGCGGGTGCGCCGGAGCCGGTGCTGCGCGGCCAGGGAGTGGCGCTTTATTTCGAAAAGCCGAGTGCGCGGACCCGCAACTCGATGGAGCTGGCGGTGGTCCAGCTTGGCGGGCACCCGGTCTATCTGCAGCCGCAGGAACTGGGCATCGGCTCGCGCGAAAGCGTCGAGGACGTCACCCGCACCCTTGCCTGTTTTCACCGGATCATCGCCGCACGCACCTTCGATCATGAGCTGCTGGAGGGAATGGCGGCAGTGGGCGCAGCGCCGGTGGTGAACATGCTGTCGGACACCGATCATCCGCTGCAGGCGCTGGCCGACCTGCTGACGATCCGCGAACTGTGCGGGCGCATCGAAGGGGTGAAGGTCGCTTATGTCGGCGACGGGGACAACAATGTGGCGCGCTCGCTGGCCCACGCCTGCGCAATGCTGGAAGCAGAGCTGACGGTGGCCAGCCCGGCCGGTTACGAATTGAGCGATGCTCCCCTGGGCGTTCGCCAGACGCAGGACCCGTGCGAGGCGGTCGAGGGCGCCGACGTCGTCTACACGGACGTGTGGGTCTCGATGGGCCAGGAGCGCGAGCGCGACGAGCGGGTCGCGGCGCTGGAGCCTTACCAGGTGAACGAGGCTTTGATGGCTCGGGCACCGTCGGCGTACCTGCTCCACTGCCTGCCCGCGCACCGGGGTGAGGAAGTGTCGGCGGGGGTGATCGACGGGCCGCGCTCGGCCGTGTGGCAGCAGGCCGAAAACCGCATGCACAGCGCTCGCGGGGCGCTTCGCTGGATCTTGCAACAGGACTGAAGAACCATGGCTAAGCTCAAGGTCGTGCTCGCTTATTCGGGCGGGCTCGACACGTCGATCATCCTCAAATGGCTGCAGACCGAGTATGACGCCGAGGTCGTGACCTTCACCGCCGACCTCGGCCAAGGTGAGGAGGTCGAGCCGGCGCGGCGCAAGGCCGAACTGCTCGGCGTCAAGCCGGACAATATCTTCATCGAGGACGACCAGGAGGAGTTCGTCCGCGATTTCGTCTTTCCGATGTTCCGGGCGAACACCCTCTATGAGGGGCAGTACCTGCTCGGCACGTCCATTGCCCGGCCCCTGATCGCCAAGCGGCAGATCGAGATCGCCCGCCAGGTGGGTGCGGACGCCGTCTGTCATGGCGCAACCGGCAAGGGCAACGACCAGGTCCGCTTCGAGCTTGGCTATTATGCGCTGGAGCCTGACATCCGGGTGATCGCGCCGTGGCGCGAGTGGCACTTCGCCAGCCGGGAGCAGCTGCTCGACTTCGCCGAGCAGAACCAGATCCCGATCGCCAAGGACAGAAGGGGCGAGGCGCCATTCTCGATCGACGCCAACCTGTTGCACTCGTCGAGCGAGGGCAAGGTGCTGGAAGACCCAAGCATCCAAGCGCCCGAATATGTTCACCAGCGTACGATCAGCCCGGAAGACGCCCCGGATTGCACCACCGAGATCAGCATCGATTTCGTGGCCGGCGATCCCGTCGCCATCGATGGCCGGGAGCTGTCCCCTGCCGAGTTGCTGACGCGTCTTAACGAGCTTGGCCGGGATAACGGGATCGGCCGTCTGGATCTGGTCGAGAACCGGTTCGTCGGCATGAAGTCACGTGGCGTTTACGAGACCCCGGGTGGAACCATCCTGTTGATTGCTCATCGGGGGATCGAAAGCATCACGCTGGATGGCGGTGCGATGCACCTCAAGGACGCGCTGATGCCGCGTTATGCGAGCCTGATCTACAACGGGTTCTGGTTTTCGCCCGAACGCGACATGCTGCAGGCGCTGATCGACAGGAGCCAGGAGCATGCCACCGGGCGGGTCTGGATGAGGCTTTACAAGGGCAATGCCACGGTGATCGGGCGGGAGAGCGAGCATTCGCTGTACGACGAGGACCTGGTCACGTTCGAGGAGGGCAGCGGAAGCTACGACCAGCGCGACGCGGCGGGGTTCATCAAGCTGAATGCGCTGCGGCTGCGGATCGCCGCGCAGCGGGCCAAGAAGCTAGCCCAGTAAGCCGCGCCAGCGGGCGACCTGCTCCCGCACCCGCTGCGGCGCCGTTCCGCCGTAGCTGCTGCGGCTACGGACGGAGTACTCGACCGTCAGGACATCGTAGACCCGCCGGTCGATGCGACCGTCGATGCCCGTTAACTGCTCAAGCGGCAGTTCGGTCAGCTCGCAGCCCCGCTGCTCGGCAAGCTTCACCGCCTGTCCCGTGATGTGGTGAGCTTCACGAAAGGGGATGCCCCCTTCCCTCACCAACCAGTCGGCGAGATCGGTCGCGGTTGAGTAACCAGCGCTGGCAGCTGCGCGCATGCGGTCCGGTCGAAACGCGGACGTTTCCACCATGCCCGCCATTGCAGCCAAGCTGAGCATTAAAAGGTCGTGCGCTTCGAATACCGGCGCTTTGTCGTCCTGCATGTCCTTTGAGTAAGCGAGCGGCAGCCCCTTCATGGTCACCGTCAGGCTGGTCAGCGCACCAAGGATGCGGCCGGAATGGCCGCGCACGAGCTCGGCGGCATCCGGATTGCGTTTTTGCGGCATGATGGAACTTCCGGTCGACCATTGATCCGACAAGGACACGAAGCCGAACAACGGGCTTGCCCAGATGATCAGTTCCTCGGCGAGACGCGACAGGTGCAGGCTGCACTGGGCGACCGCCGACAGGTAGTCGATCGCAAAATCCCGGTCCGAGACGCTGTCGAGGCTGTTGGCGGTGGGCCTGGCAAACCCGAGCGACTGGGCGGTCGCGTGCCGGTCGATCGCGAACCCCGTACCCGCCAAGGCGGCGGCCCCCAGCGGACATTCATCGTTCCGGCGTAGCGCGTCCGAGAAGCGCGAGCGGTCCCGACCAAGCATCTCAACAAAGGCAAGCAGGTGGTGGCCGAGCGTCACCGGCTGTGCGACCTGGAGATGGGTGAAGCCGGGCATGACGGTCTCGGCCTGCTCGTCGGCACGGTCCACCAACACGTGCTGAAGCCTGGCGGCGGCCCCTTCCGCTTCGGCGCAGGCGCTACGGACCCAGAGCTTGAAGTCGGTCGCGACCTGATCGTTGCGTGAGCGCGCCGTGTGAAGGCGGCCGGCCGCCGGACCGATCAGCTCGGCTAAGCGGCTCTCGACGGTCATGTGAATATCTTCGAGCTCCAGCCGCTCGGGGACGCCGTTGGCTGCAAACTCGGCCGCGATCCGGTCGAGACCGTCGAGGATGGCGGCCGCATCCCCAGGCGAAAGGATACCCTGGTCGCGAAGCATGGCGGCGTGCGCCTGCGAGCCGGCAATGTCCTCGCGCCACATTCTCTTGTCGACGCGAATGGAAGCGTTGATCTGCTGCATGAGGGCGGAAGGACCACCTTCGAAACGGCCGCTCCACATGCTGTTGCTGTTCTGGCTCATGGCGGTGACCCTGCCACCGGCCTGAGGGTGACGTCAAATTGCGGGCAGGCGGAGGACGAAGCGCTGCGGCTCGATATCGAGACTGCCACCCACGGTTTCGGCCAAGCCGCGGAGAAGACGCAGGGCGAACCCCAGTCCAGCCGGCGCATCGGGCCGGAGCAGCTGCGTCTCGTCCAGAACCAGGGTCGCCGCCGGACGTTCGAGCCCGAGGCAGGCCTGTCCGCCGCTGCGTTCCACCACCAATTGCAGACGCTGGTCGGGTGCGGCGGCGGCGATGGCGTCGATGAAGCGCGACAACAGGCGCTGGGCGAGCCCTGCCTCCAACCTGCAACTGACGGTGGCATTGCGCAGGACGACGTCCACGCGGTCCACCATGGCCTCCACCAAGGGAGCAATGGCCGTTCCCTCCCCAGCCGCCAACCGCCCCGAGCGCAGCTTGGCCGCGAGATCGAGATCCTCGGCAGCGGCGAGCAGCAGCCTGGCCTGTCGGACGATCTCTCCCGCGCGGTCGCGATAGGCCCGGTGAGCGGGTCCCAGGAACTGCCCTTCGATGATCTCGCCGAAACCGATAATGGCGGTGAGCGGCGTGCGGAGTTCGTGAATGAGCTCCCGCAAGGAATCGTGGTCCAACGGAAAGGCGACGCTGGAGTGAGCTTTCGGCTCTTGGCTGACGTTGCCCTGCTCGCGAACGGCGAGCCCGCGGTAGCCGGCGAAGCGGCCGCTGCCCGGGAGAAAGCGCGGCTGTCCGCTCCACCGCCATTCGCCCGCCAGTGCGCCTTCCTCCGCCAACGCGACGAGCTCGCCGGCGAAAGGCTGCATCGTTTCGAACCGCCGGGGAAGCTCGCTGCGGATCGAGCGGCCGATCACGGCGGCGCGGGCAATCCCGTCGACCCAGTCGATTTCTCCGGTCGGCCCGCATTCCCAGTGGAACAGGGGAGCGGACGAGTCCTGCGGTGGTGCTGATGAGGCGGCCGGAACGGGCGCTGCGGAAGTCGAAGGCGCTGCCGGCGGTGGCCTGAGCGTATCGACGAGTTCACGGACGGACGGGGAAGCGGCGGCGCGGACCTGCCCCCAGCCCTGCTCGTCGAGGTCCGCCGCCCCCAGCAGAGGCGCGGCGACCTCAGCCGAGTCCGCCGCGAACAGAGCGATCAGGCTGGCCGGAACCGCCGGACCGGCAATGGCGCGAGCGGCGGTCGAGCGCACGGTGGGCGGCACTTCGGGACCAAGTTCGGCGATCCGGGCAAGAGCCCGGCCAAGCAGCGCCGGATCGCTGCGCCCGGCGCCGCGAGCGACCAGCTCCACCAGCTGACGCCATTGCACCGACCGGTCGCGCGGAGCCTCGGCCAGTTGGCCGAGCACCGTTGAGAGGCGGTCGTCGAATTGCAATGTCTGCCCTCATGCGCGAAGTCGTTGCTCTGAACCGAGCTTTAGCAACGACATTAACTCGGCAGATAGAGCTAATCGATTAACCATCCTGATACGGGACAAGGCAGATTAACAGGCGGTCGGCACGGAACCCGCCTAATCCGACGTGGTTGGACCCTCCCGTCCTGTCCCCTGCCCCTCCTGCTCCGCCCACCCCGGGGCCGCCGCCAATCACTCGCAGTGCCTGGTTCGGTGGCCCGCTTTGACGGCCGTCGCGGTGCCTTGCTAACGCGGCTGGCGTGATCATCTTGCTGTCGCCCGCGAAGACCCTCGACCTTGCTTCGCCCTATTCGGAGCAGCCGACCGAGCCGCGGTTCGCGATCGAGGCGGGGCGGATCGCGCGCGCCGCAGCGAAGCTGACGGCGGCAGACCTGTCCAGGCTCATGCACATCAGCGACAAGTTGGCGGAACTGAACGTCGCGCGTTTCCGCAACTTCCGGAAGGCGGAGGAACGCCCCGCCATCCGCACCTTCGCCGGCGACGTCTATCGCGGGTTCGATGCGGCCAGCGCTGATGAGGATACGATCGCCTTCGCCCAGGATCACCTGCGCATCCTATCGGGACTCTACGGCGCCGTGCGACCGCTCGATGCCATTCGTCCCTACCGGTTGGAGATGGGCACCGCTTGGGCGCCCACCGGCGGACGACTTACGGAGCATTGGGGTCGCCGGGTCGCACGGGCCGTGCTGGACGACTTGAAGCAGGACGGATCCGGAAGCCTGCTGAACCTGGCCAGCAACGAGTATTTCGCGGCCGTCGGACCGCACCTGCCGAAGAAGGGCGTGCGGCTGATCGCCCCCGACTTCCGGGTGCGGACAGCCAAGGGCGTGCAGTTCCAGAGCTTCATTGCCAAGGTCGCCCGGGGAGCGATGGCGCGATGGGTGTGCGAAGAACGGGTCGCGGAGGCGGCGGCGTTGACCGGCTTTGCCCAGGACGGCTGGTCATTCGAGGCCGATGGGAGCACGGCAGACAGGCCGCTGTTCGTGCGCGGATGAGTGATAAGCTCTCGCCCGCGCACGCGTGGGCTGCTAGTCGGTTCCGAGCGGGTCCCCGCGGGTAATGAACAGCAGAAGAGCGAACACGAACCTTGGCCACCCAACCGCCGGCGGAAGCACCCAGCGACGCGATTGCCCCCATCTCCATTGTCGAGGAGATGAAGACCAGCTACCTCGATTACGCCATGTCGGTGATCGTCAGCCGCGCGCTGCCTGACGTGCGCGACGGATTGAAGCCGGTGCATCGCCGGATCCTTTATTCGGCGAGCGAAAACGGGTTCTTTTACAACCGGCCCTACCGCAAGTCGGCCCGCATCGTCGGCGACGTCATCGGTAAGTATCACCCGCACGGCGACACGGCGATCTACGACGCGCTCGCGCGGATGACCCAGGACTGGTCGATGCGGGTGCCGCTGATCGATGGCCAGGGCAATTTCGGCTCGATGGATCCCGATCCGCCAGCGGCCATGCGCTACACGGAGGCGCGGCTGGCCAAGGCGGCGGGGTTTCTGCTCGGCGACCTCGACAAGGACACGGTCACTTTCCAGCCGAACTATGACGCCAGCGAGCGCGAGCCGCAGGTGTTGCCGGCGCGTTTCCCCAACCTGCTGGTCAACGGCGCGGGCGGGATCGCGGTCGGCATGGCGACCAACATCCCGCCGCACAACCTGGGCGAGGTGCTGGCGGCGTGCCGGGCTTATATCGACGATCCGGCGGTGACTTCCGAAGCGCTGATGGAGCATGTGAAGGGTCCCGACTTCCCGACCGGCGCCATTATCCTCGGCACCGCCGGCATCCGCAGCGCCTACACCACCGGGCGCGGCTCGGTGGTTGTGCGATCCCGCTACAAGGTCGAGGAGACGCGGGGCGACCGGCGTTCGATCGTGCTGACGGAAATTCCTTACCAGCAGGGCAAGAATGCGCTGGTCGAGAAGATCGCCGAGGCCGCCAAGGACAAGCGCATCGAGGGCGTCGCCGACATCCGCGACGAGTCCAACCGCGAAGGCGTGCGGATCGTCATCGACCTGAAGCGCGACGCGACGCCCGATGTGGTCCTGAACCAATTGTGGCGCCACACGCCGGCGCAGGGCTCCTTCCCCGCCAATATGCTGGCCATCCGCGGCGGGCGTCCCGAGACACTGGCGTTGCGGGACATCATCGAGAGCTTCGTCAAGTTCCGCGAAGAGGTCATCACGCGGCGGTCGAAGCATGAGCTGCTGAAGGCGCGGGAACGGGCCCACATCCTGCTGGGGCTGGTCGTCGCCGTCACCCACCTGGACGAGGTGGTCCGGATCATTCGCGGGTCGGCCTCTCCGGCCGAAGCGCGCGAGGCACTGCTGAACCGCGACTGGGCGGCCGATCAGATCCGCCCGTACATCCGGCTGGTCGAGGCGGTCGAGCCGCAGGCCGCTGGCGACACCTACCGCTTGAGCGAAGCGCAGGTAAAGGCGATCCTCGACCTGCGCCTGCACCGCCTGACGGCGCTGGGCCGGGACGAGATCGGCAACGAGCTCGAAGGGCTTTCGAAGAGCATCGGCGAACTGCTTGAGATCCTTGGTAATCGCGTGCGCCTGTACGAGGTCATGCGAGTGGAATTCGACGAGGTCGATCGCGAGTTCTCATCGCCGCGCAAGACCGAGCTGGCCGCCGCCGCCGACGGGATCGACGACGAGGACCTGATCGAGCGCGAAGAGATGGTCGTGACGGTCACCATGACCGGCTACATCAAGCGCACCGCCCTTTCGATCTTCCGCGAGCAGAAGCGCGGCGGCAAGGGCCGCTCGGGCATGAGCACCAAGGACGAGGACGCGGTCACCAACCTGTTCGTGACCTCCACCCATAATCCGGTGCTGTTCTTCTCCAACCTGGGTCGCGTGTACCGGATGAAGGTCTGGCGGCTGCCCGAGGGTGGGCCGAATGCCAAGGGCCGGCCGATGGTCAACCTGCTGCCGCTGCAGGCCGGCGAGGTCATCACCACCGTGCTGCCGCTGCCGGAGGACGAGGAGAGCTGGAGCGACCTGCACCTGATGTTCGCCACGGCCCATGGGACCGTGCGGCGCAACAGCATGGATGCGTTTCGCAACATTCCGACCGCCGGCAAGATCGCGATGCGGTTTGCCGTGTCCGACGACGGTGACGAGGGCGGCGAGGACACCACGGACCGGCTGATCGGCGTGGCGTTGCTGAGCGAGGATGACGACGTCTTGCTTGCCACCCGCAACGGCAAGGCCATCCGGTTCATGTCGACGGACGTCCGGGAGTTTCAGAGCCGCACGTCGACGGGGGTGCGCGGAGTCCGGCTGCTCGGCGACGACGAGGTCATTTCCATGTCGATCCTGCACCGCGGGGGGAATAGCCAGGAGGACAAGGACGCCTACCTTCGCTTCGCTCCGTGGAAGGGCGAACGAGAGGGCGAGTGCACGCTGTCCGCCGATCGGATTGCGGAAATGGCCGAAGGTGAGCAGTTCATCCTGACTGTGACGCGCAAGGGCTATGGCAAGCGGACCAGCAGTTTCGAGTATCGCCGCACCAATCGCGGTGGCCAGGGCATCACCAACATCGACACCTCCCCTCGCAATGGCGGCGTAGTGGCGAGCTTTCCGGTGAAGGCGGGTGAGCAGATCATGCTGGCCACCGACCAGGGCAAGATGATCCGCACCACGGTGGGTTCCATCCGGATCGCCGGCCGTAACACCATGGGCGTGACCATCTTCCGCGTCGCGGATAATGAGCATGTCGTTTCCGTCGCGCGGATCGATGAAAGCGACGAAGTCGAGGTGGAAGCGCTGAGCGATGAGCTGGCGCACGACGACGGAGCGACGACTAGTGAGCAGGAGCTCGACAAACCGGTCGATCCGGGCGTTCACGACTAAGCAAGCGGGCAACCGGGACTCGCTGCGGGCGTTGACTGAACATCACGCAAGGAGACCCGAATGCCCATTCCCAATAGCGCGCTGGTGCTGGTCGTCGACGGCCGCAAGATGCTGTTCTTCCGTAATCAGGGCGACGAGAACCAGATCGACCTGCGGACGGAGGCGCATGACGAGCGCGACGACGCCCATTTCGATCGCGAACTGAAGACGGACGGGCCAGGGACGGCAGCCGGTGGGGCGGCGGGCGGCGACGCGCACCGGCCGGCCATGGAGGAAACGGACTTCAAGCAGCAGGAAGAGGACAATTGGGTCAAGGAGGCGGCCGACGAGCTGCGCAAGCGAGTGCTTCACAACGATTTCGATCATCTCTGCATCGTCGCTCCCCCCAAGGCGCTCGGCGTCCTGCGCAAGGCGCTGCACAAGGAAGTGGAGAAGCGCGTCGTTTGCACCATCAACAAGGAGATGAGTGGGCGGCCGATTCCTGACATCGAGGCGCTGATCGAGAGCCAGACCAAAGCAAACGCGCCCGCCGACGTCTGAGCTATTGCGTTCGCCAGCGCGCGCAGGTCTCGATCAGGTCGCTGATATCGTTGCGCCGCCGCTGTCGGTTGGTTTCATGCAAAGTGGGATCAAACGCCACGACGCAGTTGCGGCCCTGATCCTTAGCGGCATAGAGGGCACGGTCGGCCCGCATCTGCCAGTCGTCAAAATCGGAGCCGCCTTCGAGCGTGGCGACGCCGAAGCTGGCGGTAACCGGACCGCAGAGGAGGTGGCTTGATTGCTCCAGCGCCTTGCGGACCCGCTCGGCGCAGGCCACCGCCTGTCGCAGGTTGCAGCCAGTCAGCAAAATTCCGAATTCCTCTCCCCCCAATCGGCCGAACCGATCGTCGGGCCGAAGCAGCCGCAGGCAGAGGCCGCCGACAACCTGCAGGACATCGTTGCCGCAGCTATGGCCGAAGCGATCATTGACCGACTTGAACTTGTCGAGATCGAAGCTGATCAGGGCGGCTGGCCGTTGAGCATTGACGAAGTTGCAAAAGGCCCTGCGCGCGGCCTCGACGAACCCGCGACGGCTCAGCGCGCCGGTCAGAGAGTCGGTCATCGCAAGGGTCCGCAGTTCCATCTGCTCGACGGCAAGCGCTCCAAAGCGCTCAAGCAGGTTCAGGTCCTGCTCCGTGAAGGTCCTTTCACGCTGATCGATGGCGCACAACGCGCCGACGTTGTAGCCGTCTGGAGTCATCAGCGGCACGCCGGCATAGCTGCGAATGTTTGGACTTCCCGTGACCAGCGGATTGGCGGCGAAGCGGGGATCCGCTGCAGCGTTCTCGATCACCAGGGAACGGCGTGAGCGGATGGTGTGATCGCAAAAGGCGAGGCTGCGCGGCGTCTCCGCCGCGTCCAAGCCCTGTTGCGACTTGAACCACTGACGATCCTCGTCGATCAGCGACACGGCACAGATCGGCACGTGCAGCAGGTCGCGGACGAGCGCAGTGATAATGTCGAAGTTGCGCTCGGGCGCGCTGTCCAGGATGTTGTAGCGCTGCAGCGCGCGAAGCCTGCCCGCCTCGTCGTGCAGCTGCGGATCATGAGCGGTCACCGGCCTCTTCCTTCACCTTCTGGAGTTGGCGGAACGATAGCGGCGTGAACCTTTGGCGCAGCTTACGCTTTGGTCCGGATTGAACCAAACCGCACGTCAGGCGAACAGATCGGTGACGGTCGCCTCCGGAGCCTCCCAGCGCAGCCAGAGCGAGCGATGGCAACCGGCGGGCTCACGCTCAAAGCAAAGCAAGGCGGTGGGTGCCTCCCCAGCCAACTGGCGAAGCTGGGCAGTGGCCGCAATGGCTTCCGGCAGTTCCAGCTGCAAGCGGTAGATCCGTTCGAGGTCCCGCTGCCGGCCCTTGCGCGCGGCCTCGCGTCCGTCGGCCGGTGTGCCGAGTGCGCGCAGGTGCAGGTACGCGATGCCGACCTCCTCCAGCGCGCTCCTCAGCGCCGACTTCGAGAAACCCGGGCGGCGGGAGAGCGGAAGCGCCCGTATATCGACCAGCTGGCGGACGCCGGCGGCCTGCACCGCCTGCAGGAAGTCCGGAACCGTGGTTCCTTCATAGCCGACGGTGTAGAAGTGCAGCGTCAATCAGGCGGGACCGGCAAGCGGGAATTTGGGAATGGCGACGTCGAACGCCTGACCATCCTCGTCGACCAGGCGGTAACTGCCCTCCATCGAGCCGGTGGCGGTCGAGAGCGGGCAGCCGGACACGTAGTCGAAGCTGGCGCCGGGCGCGATCAGCGGCATCTCGCCCACGACCCCCTCCCCGCGCACCTCGTGCAGGGCGCCCCGGCCGTCGAGGATCCGCCAATGGCGCGATAGCAGTTGGACGCTCTTGGCGCCGCCGTTCTCGAGGCGGATGTGATAGGACCAGAACCAGCGCCCGCTGGCCGGAGCGGACTGCTCGGCCAGATAGGACACCGCCACACGGACGGTAACGCCCTCAGTGGTCGCCTCATACGGGAACAGGATTGCGAGTGCGTCCAGGGCCATCGGCAACCTATGGCATGCCGGCGGCGCGGCGCAAACGCTCAACCAGCCGCGCGCGACCTTCGTTGAGGCTTTCGGCGCGGTCCGTGAGCAGATCGCGGGCCAGGAAGTGGCCGGTGAGCGACAGGCCGTCGACCGTGTCGGGCAATCCGGCCGGGCCGCCTTCGCGGATGAAACGGGGCAGCGGCAGGAGGCGGCCGGCGTAGGGCGCGGCTTCGGCGGCGCTGACCGCTCGTCCCGACCGGGGTGAAACGGCGACCAGCTGATCGGTCGCACCGCTCGCGGCGCAACTGTCGAGGTCGAGGCCGAAGCCGAGTTCCGCGAGCAGCAGCAATTCAAAGCGGACCAGGGCGGCACCCCACCCGCTGGCGGACGGCGCGGCCTCAATCGCGTCGAGCAGTCCGGACAGGGCTTCGAACAGGCGCGGATAGGGTTGCTGTTCGGGCAGGGCCGTGGCGGTGAGCGCGGCCGCCCACTCGATTGCCGCGGCCGGCAGCGGCTCGGTCAGCAGCGGGCCGCGGCTGTGGGTGAGTTCCACCGTGATCTGGGGCAGCTGGGTATCGGTACGGGCGGACAGCTGGGCCTCGACCAGGTTGCCGGCGATCAGCACCGGGCGCATCCGGCGTCCGCGGGCGCCCCGGACGTAGCCGGCGACAAGGCCGTGGTCGGGCGTGAGCAGGCGCAGCACGCCCCCATGTTCGCCGTGGCTGCGCAAGGCGAGGACGATGGCCGGGGTGGTCAGCCTCATCCGTTGGGGTGGAAGTAGTCGTAAAGCTGGCGGGCGGTGCCCTTGCTGATGCCAGGAGCGCGTTCGAGGTCCTCCAGCGCCGCGCCCTTGACCGCGCGAGCGGTGCCGAAGTGCATCAGCAGCGCGCGCTTGCGGTTCGGGCCGATGCCCGGGACCTCGTCGAGGGTCGAGGTGGTCAGGCTCTTGGCGCGCTTGGCGCGGTGGGTGCCGATGGCGAAGCGGTGCGCCTCGTCCCGGAGGCGCTGGAGGTAGAACAGCAAGGGCGAATTGACCGGGAGGGTCAGCTCCCGGCCGTTCGGCAGGTGGAACACCTCGCGTCCCTCGCGGCCGTGGTGGGGGCCCTTGGCGACGCCGATCACGGGCACGTCGTGGACGCCGGCATCCTCCATGATCTCCAGCACCGCATTGAGCTGGCCGCGGCCGCCGTCGATCAGCAGCAGGTCGGGCCACTCGCCGCTGGCGCGATCGGGATCGTCCTTTTCCAGCCGAGCAAAGCGTCGTTCCAACACTTCCTTCATCATGCCGAAATCGTCGTCAGTCTGGGCCGACTTGATGTTGAATTTGCGGTAGCTGTTCTTGCGAAAGCCCTCGGGCCCGGCGACGATCATCGCCCCGGTGGCATTGGTACCCATGATGTGGCTGTTGTCGTAGACCTCGATCCGCTTGGGCACATCGGTCAGCTCGAACGTGTCGGCAAGGTCGCGCAGCAGCTTGCTCTGGGTGGTGCTCTCCGCCAGGCGGCGCTCCAGCGCTTCCTCGGCGTTGCGGCTGGCCTGCTCGATCAGCTTGCGCCGGTCGCCGCGCTGCGGACGTTCGATCAGCACCTTGCGCTCGGCGCGTTCGGACAGGGCCTCGGCGATCAGCTCGGGTTCGGGCAGGTCGCGGTCGACCAGCAGCCGCCTGGGTGGGGGCATGTCTTCGTAGAACTGGACCAGGAAGGCGGCGAGCACCTCCGCTTCCGGCACGTCGGCGGTATGCGAGGGAAAGAACGAGCGATGGCCCCAGTTCTGGCCGCCGCGGATGAAAAAGGCCTGGATGCACATCTGCCCGGCCTGACAGGCGAGCGCGAAGATGTCGGCGTCGCCCAGCCCTTCGGCATGGACGGTCTGGCTGCCCTGGACATAGGTCAACGCGCGCAAGCGGTCGCGGTAGATGGCGGCGAGCTCGAAATCCTGCTTCTCGGCCGCCTCCGCCATCAGCTTGGACAGGCGGGCCTGGACGTTGGTCGAGCGGCCGGCGAGGAAGTTCTTGGCGTCCTCGACCAGTTCGGCATAGTCGGGTGGTGCGATCCGCTCGACGCAGGGGGCCGAGCAGCGGCGGATCTGGTAGAGCAGGCAGGGCCGCGAGCGGTTCTGGAAGAAGCTGTCGGAACAGCTGCGCAGGAGGAACAGCTTCTGCAGCGCGTTGAGGGTGCGGGTGACGGAGCCGGCGCTGGCGAACGGGCCGTAATATTGCCCCTTCACCCGGCGGGCGCCGCGATGCTTTTGAACGCGGGGAAAGGCGTGGTCCTCGCGCAGCAGGATGAAGGGGAAGCTCTTATCGTCGCGCAGGAGGACGTTGTAGGGCGGGCGAAAGCGCTTGATCAGCTGCGCCTCCAGCAGCAGCGCCTCGGCCTCCGTCCGGGTGGTGACGATGGTCATGGAGCGGGTCTGCGCGACCATGCGCTGCAACCGCTTCGAAAGGCGCGCGACCTGCGTGTAGTTGGTCACCCGTGCTTTAAGCGCGCGGGCCTTGCCGACGTAGAGGACGTCGCCGCGGGCATCCTGCATGCGGTAGACGCCGGGGCGCGCCGGCAGGGTCTTGAGGACGTTGCGGATCGCCGCCACCCCCGCCTCCAGGTCCGGCGCCTCCCCGCCCCCCTGGACGGTGAAGGTCGCCTGGTCCTCGTTGAAGCGCTCGGCGGAACGAGGGTGTTCGGGACGGTCGGCCGGAGTGCGGTTCATGCGGGGCGATGTAGGGCGCGGGGGTGGGTTTCGGAAGCGGCCAGCGCGGGCTGCGGAGAAGTGCTTCGGGCTGGGCAGAGCCGCGGAAGGGGACAAAGGGGACACCTTGAAAGGCTGGGGCGGCGGCGATGATCACAGCAAGCGCATCCACGCGAGACACAGCTGATGGGGGCCGCCGCATTGCGGACCTCAATGGCAGGTTCCGGTTGTGTAGGACAGAAATGCTTACCGCGGGTGGTACCTATTGGCCCGCATCCATCCAGCCCCGCTCGACCCGGCTGTCGATCAGATCCGTCATGATCAAGAGACCGTAGTCCTTCCAGAAACCTTCTTTGTCCCACTCAATCAACTCGGCACCAGCTTCCAAATCAAAATCGTTTGCAACCAAGTGATCATACTGCTTGTGGAAATTCAGAATATCGCCTTCGTACGGAGAACGGCGACCCTGGCGGTCCTGCTCAACCTTGCGCCGCGCATGAGCGCTCGATCTCAAAGGGTAGTGCTTCAGCAGGAACTTGTAGCGGAAGTCGGAGGCAGCATCGAACCGTGCTTCGTGACCGCCCGTTGATGCGAGATCGACCCGCTGCCCGCCCTGCATCCATGCTTTCGATTGCTGAAGGTGTCCGACCCTGGTGCCGAATCTGAAGCGCTGCAGAGAGTGCTGAACGTTGCCTGGTTCTGAGCGTGACGCGTCGGTTGGACTGAAGTTAACGACCCTGAAGTCGACGCGGTTCGCACCCGTGGTTGTCACCAGATCGAGCGCGTCGGCCATGGTGACGCCTGGAAAGGGACTGCGTCTGATTTCGTCAGCGTCGGAATGAATGATCCAGCGGCCAGGAAACAGCGCTGCCACATCTGCCTTTCGGTGCAGAAGCGGGATCCAAGCAAAGGTCGATTGTGGCGCCTCTGGAAAGCGCTCAACCGTCACGCGAGCAGGGTTATCCAGGGCGTGAGCCTGCGCAATCTCCCAAGTGCTGTCCGTCGACCAGTTGTCGATAAGATGGACATCGCAGCCCTGGGAGAGCCAGTCTGTAATTACTTCATGGAGTATATCGTCTTCATTGTACGCAGCGATGATGGCGAGCGGCCGGCTGGCGTTGCGAGGAATCGCGAAGCTGCCACAATCAGGGTCTGACAGGGTCAATATCGTCTTCAGTTCGCGAGCGTTGTCATTGTTGGTCGTGTACCCGGCGAACGTGATGGGGATGCCTGCATCGGCCATCACCTTTGTATATTCCTGGAGCGCCCACTCCCTCACATGAGCGGTGTTTGCGGGTGGGCCTCTGTCATTTAGCCCCCGGACGCGGATGCGATCGGGCGTGGTGGTGATCACGATAGCTCCCCGCCGATAAGAATCGGCAAGAAGGGCGAGCAAGTGAGTGGGATCGGGCATGTGCTCCACGACATCGGCGCAGATTACGATGCTATCGCGATTGGCATGGTTGGCCATGAGGCGGGCAGCAGCGTCCGAGAAGTTGGCTTCGACCCATTCCGCAGAAGAAGGGAAGTGGGTGCGGCAGAAAGCCAGATTGGCGCCGTAATCAATGCCCATCTTTCGAGGAGCTGCGAGTTCGCGGAGTTTCCGGCCGCTGCCGCAACCGACGTCGATAACCATGCCGCGGCCGGTGGCGCTCAGGAGATATCGCACAAGCTCGTAAGCCTCGGGCTGATGCACGACATCCGCTATCTCGCTTGACTCGTCGTGATGGTAATCGGGCTCAAGGTTAGGTTCGTAGCCATCCGGCAAATACCAGGTCACGCTAACATCCGGTTCCAAATGCATCAGACTCATGACCTTGCCGGAGTTCAGGGCATTGGCAATAGCCGAGCGGCAACGTCCGTTGTTCGCGTACAGCGGATCAATTGGCTTGCGGCTGCTTTCCTCTTGCCGATCTTCCTCGTAGGCTGCGGCATGCCCTTTCAAGCGGTCCATCACCCATGAGCGTCGCGTTTCGTCGGGAGAGCGATGAGGAGCATCTGGAGCCCAAGTTCGAGCTGCCGATTCCGCCGGGGCCGAACCTGGTGACGGCGCGCGGGCTTGGGCTGATCGAGGCGCGGGTGCTGGAGCTCGAAGCGCTGCTGGCGGGCGAGCTGGGCGAGGACGAGCGCAAGGCGGTGCTGCGGGATGCGCGCTACTGGCGCCAGCGGCAGGCCAGCGCGCAGTTGGCGCCGGTGGCGTCCGGCGAGCGGGTCGCGGTGGGGACGCGGGTGACCTACCAGCGCAACGGGCAGCAGCGGACGGTCGAGATCGTCGGGCATGACGAAAGCGAGCCGGCCGCGAGCCGGGTGGCGTTCACCGCTCCGCTGGTGCGGGCGATGCTGGGCGCCGAGGTCGATGACGAGGTGGAGGTGGCGGACGGGGCGGCGCTGAGGGTCGTTGGTGTCGAAGTGGCGGGTTAGGCGGTACCCCGGCTTGCGCCGGGGTACGTGCTTCAGGCGGCCGCCCGCGCCTGCTCCGCTTCGCCGAGCATCCAGTCGACCGCGGCGCGGGCGTGGATGGCGGTGGTGTCGTAGACCGGCAGCACGTTGGCACGGGTGTCGACGGCCAGCACCAGTTCGGTGCAGCCGAGCACGATCGCCTGGACCTTGGCCTTGCCCAGTTCGGTGATCAGGGTCTTGAGCTTGCGCTGGCTGTCACGGACCACGCGGCCGGCGGCGAGCTCCTCGTAGATGATCCGGTCGACCTCCGCCCGCCATTCCGCGTTGAGTTCCTGGATGACGATGCCGCGTTGCTCGTAGGGGCCGCGGGCCCAGGCCTCGGTCATGGTGAAGCGGGTGCCGAGCAGAGCGATACGGGTGCGGCGGTCGGCGGTGATCCGGTCGGCCGTGGCCTCGCGAATGTCGACCAGCGGCAGGCCGGTCGCCGTTGCCACCGCGTCAGCCGACTTGTGCATGGTATTGGAGGCGAGCAGCAGGCCTTCGGCGCCGGCCGCCTTCAGCCGCTCGGCCGCCTGAACGACCACGCGCTCGGCCGCGGACCAGTCGCCGACCCGGTGAAAGCGGGCGTAATCCTCCTCGAAGTCGAGGCTTTCGATAGCCAGGCGGGCGCTGTGCAGCCCGCCCAGCCGCTGCGCCACCTGACGGTTGATATGATCGTAATAAAGCGCGGTCGAGTTCCAGCTCGTTCCGCCAATGATGCCCAGCTTGCGCACGTCCGATTTCCCCTCGCCCACCGCCGCTTGTGTGAAGTAAATGGTTAACAAGTCCCTAAGCACTTGCGGCACCTGCTGCAGCCTCACTCATGTGTCACTCACGTCGGGCGCGCCGACAAGCGGGTGAAGCGAGGTTCTGCGGAGAGTTAAGGGATCAAAGGTGGGCAGTTTCGGCTGTGCGACCAGCCGTTCCGCATCTCCGGGTGGGTGGCTCAGGCGAGCGCTTTCACGATTTCCTCGACCATCTTCTTGGCGTCGGCGAGGAGCATCATGGTGTTGTCGCGGTAGAACAGCTCGTTGTCGACGCCGGCATAGCCCGCGCCGCCCATGGAGCGCTTGATGAACAGCACGGTGCGGGCCTTTTCGACGTCCAGCACCGGCATGCCGTAGATGGGCGAGCTCTTGTCGGTCTTGGCGGCGGGGTTGGTGACGTCGTTGGCGCCGATTACGAAGGCGACGTCGGTCTGGGCGAATTCGGAGTTGATGTCCTCCAGCTCGAACACCTCGTCGTAGGGGACGTTGGCCTCGGCCAGCAGGACGTTCATGTGCCCCGGCATTCGGCCGGCGACCGGGTGGATGGCGTATTTGACCCGCACCCCTTCCTTCTTGAGGAGGTCGGTCATCTCCCGCAGGGTGTGCTGGGCCTGGGCCACCGCCATGCCGTAGCCGGGAACGATGATGACCTGGTCGGCCTGGCGCATCAGGAACGCCGCGTCCTCGGCCGAGCCACGCTTGAAGGGTCGGTCGATGGCCTCGCCCCCGCCCCCGCTCGCCGTCGTCGCGCCGAAGCCGCCGGCGATCACCGACAGGAAGCTGCGGTTCATGGCGCGGCACATGATGTAGCTGAGGATCGCGCCCGATGCTCCGACCAGGGCGCCGGTGATGATCATGGCGCTGTTGTGGAGCGTGAAGCCCATCGCCGCCGCCGCCCAGCCCGAATAGCTGTTCAGCATGGAGACGACTACCGGCATGTCGGCGCCGCCGATCGGGATGATCAGCAGGAAGCCGATAGCGAAGGAGAGCGCCATTACCGTGAAGAACACCCACTGCGACTGGTCCTGGGTGAAGTAGCCGATGAGCAGCAGGATGGCGCCGAGGGTGGCGAGGTTGATGAGGTGGCGGGCGGGGAGCAGGATCGGCGAGCCGCCCATGTTGCCGTTGAGCTTCAGGAAGGCGATCACCGAGCCGGAGAAGGTGATGGCGCCGATCGCGAGGCCGAGGCCGAGCTCGATCCGGCTAATGGGAAAGATGTTGACGACCGTCGGTGCGGCGATGGGCGTGAAGCTGGTGGCGATGCCGAACGCTTCGGGGTTAAGGTAGGCGGCGGCACCGACCAAGACGGCGGCGAGGCCGACCAGGCTGTGAAAGGCGGCGACCAGCTGCGGCATGGCGGTCATCTGGATGCGGCGGGCGGTGACCAGGCCGATGACGGCGCCGATGGCGATGGCGGCGAGGATCAGGCCAAGCGTGCGCCAGTCGATGTTGGTGGGATCGAACGGTCGCTGTTCCGGCAGATAGGTGCCAACCGGAAGGTGCGTCACCAGCGTCGTAACCACCGCAATTGCCATGCCGATCATGCCGAGGCGGTTGCCGCGCTGGCTGGTGGACGGGCTGGACAGGCCGCGCAGGGCGAGGATGAAGCACACACCGGCGGCGAGATAGGCCAGCAGCACCCAGGCGGGCTGGGCGTGGGCGGCGGCGGGCACGGCCGGAAAGGTCATGCGCCTAGCGCTCCTTCTTCTTGTACATGGCAAGCATCCGGCTGGTCACGGCGAAGCCGCCGAAGATGTTGATGGAGGCGAGCACCACGCCGAGCAGGCCGAGCCATTTGGCAATCCCGTTGCCCGAGGCGGCGGCGGCGATCAGGGCGCCGACGATGATCACGGAGGAGATGGCGTTGGTCACCGCCATCAGCGGCGTGTGCAGCGCCGGAGTGACCGACCAAACCACGAAATAGCCCACGAAGCAGGCCAGGACGAAGATCGAGACAATGGAAATGAAGTCCATGCAGCTTCCCTCAACAGGCGCTAGAGGTAACAAAAGAGCGGGTTCGTCGGTTCAAAGTGCATGGGCCGGCGAGCCACGGGACCGCCGCTCCGTAGGCGCTACAGCCTCCATCAGGAATGTCGTCCCCACATGACCAACAGCATGGCACAGGCGAACGGCGGTAGAACAGGGTTAATTGCCGATCCGTTTCGGTGCCGTTACCGACCGTCAATGCCCAAACGGTTTCCGTTTTGATAACCTTTAACGGGCAGAGCGGAGCGGAGATGCGCTCGCCTAAGCCCTCCACCCGCGCCGACGGGTCGAAGCAGCCAATAAAGCTACTGCTGTGGCTGGCGCTTGTTTGCGGCCTGTTCGGGTATGTCGGGGCCGGCGAGGTCGTCGAAGATTACCTGAGGGTCGCTCGAAATAATATCCACCCGACGGCCCCGAGCGGCGAGATCGTGTTCGTCGCCATTGACGAGCACAGCACGCAACGGATTGGGGCATGGCCGTGGTCGCGGAGAAAGTTGGCCGAGTTGATCAACCGGGCCACGCTTGCAAAAGCAGATGCGGTCTTCTTCCAACCGGGTCTGGATGACCATGCCGAACCCGCGGGCGATCAGGCGTTGGCGAAAGCCATTGAGCGATCGGGCAGGGTAACTTTGTCGGTGCGAACGCGCCAGGGCACCGGACTTCGCGGAGAACGATCAGTTCGAGGGCCAACCTCACAGTTAGCGCGCTATGCTCGCCTGGCTGATACCTCCCTATTCTACAACTATCAGCAAGCCGTGTGGCGAGCGCCTTTTGCCAGCAGCTACGATGGCCAACCGATCGCCGGCATGGCCACGGCACTGTCGGGCCGCAAGGGCCTGCCCACGTCCGGCGACTTCCGCATCGACTACTCGGTTGAAGTCGCAAAGATCCCCCGGATCGATGCTGCCGATCTTCTCGAGGGGCTGACACCTGACAGCCAGCTTAAGGGCAAGACATTGATCATCGGCTTCGACGGCGAAGCTTTTGGGGATCAAGTCTGGATTCCAGGTCGGGGCCGAATGGGCAGGTCCTATGTCCAGTTGCTCGGCGCAGAAACGTTGAAGAAAGGCCTGCCACGGGACCTGGGCTTCGTTCCCGCTCTGCTTATTGCGTTGGTGCTCTGTTGGTGGTCGCGGCGGGCGCAAACGCGGCGGGGTGAGGAAATCCCTTTGATCGTCGGCTTTGTGGCCTTGGTCGCAACCCCAGTGCTGCTTGAAGCCAATCTGGTCTTCGTCGACGTGTTTGCCGGACTAGCGGCGCTGGTCGCGATGAGCGTCCGGCTGGCATGGCGAAGGTGGCAGGCTGAAGGCCTGATCAACGCCGACACCGGTCTTCCGAACCTTGCCGCACTGCGAGAAAGTCGCGAAGCACCTGAGCGCCTGCTGGTCGCTGCGCGGGTTCACAATTACGCGGAGATTGCGTCGACGTTGAGCGACCAAGGACAAGCGGAGGTGGTTCGCCAGATCGTTCACCGTCTGGCAGTCGGCGAACGGCCGCTCAAGGTCTACCAGGGCGACGAGGGTGTCTTCGCCTGGTTCACGGAACGCAGCGCCGCGTTGACCGGCCACTTGGAAGCGCTGCATGCGCTGTTTCGTGCGCCGGTTTCCCTGGAGGGCCGGCCAGTCGATATCGCGCTGACGTTCGGTGTCGAATTGGGCAGCCGCCGCCCCAACGCAAGTCGGCTGGGCAGCGCACTGGTTGCTGCCGATGAGGCATGGGACCAGGGGCTGCGCTGGAAATATCACGACCCGGCTCGCCAGGAGGAGGCCAGCTGGCGCCTGTCGCTACTCGGTGAGCTCGACGCGGCGATCGACAAGGGCGAAGTCTGGATTGCCTATCAACCGCAATATGACCTGCGCCGTGGCAAGGTCATCGGGGCGGAAGCGCTTGCCCGTTGGACGCATCCGGACAAGGGCCCGATCAGTCCGGCGGAGTTTGTGGCAGCAGCCGAACAGCAGGGGCGCATTACCAAGCTGACCGATTTCGTCCTCGATCGGGCCGTGTCGACTGCCGCCGCGATTAACCGCCGGGGCACTCCGTTCACCATCGCGGTAAACATCTCGCCCCGCCTGCTCAGCGATCGCGACCTGGTAGTGCGGGTCAAGCATGCCCTCGACAGGCATCGGCTGCCGCCCGAGCGACTAACTTTGGAACTGACCGAGACCGAATCGCTGCAGAGCGCGGAAGAGGGATTAGCGATCCTGGACGGCCTGCGCGCGCTGGGCGTCCGCCTTGCGATCGACGACTACGGGACCGGCCTGTCGACGCTTGACTATCTCAAGAAGATTCCGGCCAACGAAATCAAGATTGACCAGAGCTTCGTGAAGGGCATCAAGGTCAACCGGTCGGACCTTATCATGGTCCAAAGCACCATCGCCCTCGCCCACTCGCTCGGACGCTCGGTCGTCGCCGAGGGCGTGGAGGAACGCGCGACCCTCGATCAGCTGGCCGAGATGGACTGCGATATCGCTCAGGGCTTCCTGATCGGACGTCCCATGGGCGTTCGCGAACTGATCGGGGCGCTCCAGATTCGCATTCCGCGCCGCGTCGCCTGACGCATTTGTCGCTAATATCCAGTATCCGGCAGCTCCCCTGAAAACGGAACTTCGCGCTTCGCAAAAAATATGGTGAATCGTTTGCTAACCGTTTCGATTAAGGTTAACATCTGTTCATGCAGTGCTGATTCGCTGCAGAAACAGGGAGACTGGTTATGTGGAGCTGGCTTTTTGGCTGCGGGTGGAGCGGTGGTCGCTAACCCCATCTAATTCGTGCCGCCCGGAGCTCGGCCGGGCATGACTAGATAGGCGCGTCCGTCGAAAGACTGGCGCGCTTTTCTGTTGGCGGGTAGCGGCCGCAGCCATGCGCCAGACGACCGGGTCCATCACGATCACTGCGCCGCATTCGGGGCTGCACGAGGTCACGGACGAGGTTCAGGATTGGCTGAGCGAGCAGCGCTTCGGCGAAGGGCTGCTGACCTTGTTCATCCGACACACGTCGGCCTCGCTGCTCATCCAGGAGAATGCCGTGCCTGCCGCCAGGCGCGACCTGGAACGGTTCTTCGCCCGTGTCGCGCCCGAGAGTGACGCTTACGAGCATGACGACGAAGGACCGGACGACATGCCCGCGCACCTGCGGGCGACGCTGACTCAGGTGCAATTGTCGATACCGCTGATCGGTGGAAAGCTGCAGTTGGGCACGTGGCAGGGCATCTACCTGTTCGAACACCGCCGCACCCCCTCCCCTCGCACCATTGCGCTTCACCTGATCGGCGATTGAGGGTGAGCCAGGAAAGCGTTCGCCAGTGGCTGGCCGAGCATGCGCCGGAGGTCCGCTTGATCGAGGCGCATGCGAGCACCGCTACGGTGGCGGATGCGGCGGCGGCGCTTGGCGTTGCGGCGGGGCGGATCGCCAAGACCCTCGGCGTGCGGGCCGGCGGGCGGGAGTTCCTGCTCGTCGCGCGCGGTGACGCGCGGCTCGACAATGGCAAGTGCAAGGCGGTGTTCGGTGGGCGCCCCCGGATGCTGGCGGCGGAGGAAACGCAGGCGCTGACCGGGCATCCGGTCGGCGGCGTGTGTCCATTCGGCCTGGCGCACCCATTGCCGATCTACTGCGACCGGTCGCTGCTCGGCTACGCCACTGTGTTCCCGGCGGCGGGCAGTCGCAACAGCTCGGTCGAGATCCTCCCCGCCCGTCTGGCCGAGGTCACTGGCGCCGAGTGGGTCGACGTGTGCTACCTGCCCGCGGGTGCCTAGCCCGCTAGTCGGTCCGAAACGATGCGCCCGCCACGCGTCAGGGTGACGGCGCGCACGATCTCGTCGTCTTCCGGCAGGACGACGCCGCCGCGTTCCTTGTCCCAGAATGCCGACAGGAAGTTGAAGAGGTTGCGCGCGAACAGTGCCGAGGAGTCGGCCGGCAGGCTGCGGGCAAGATTGACGGCGCCCAGGACCGTGACGCCGTGCCGGACGGAGCGTTCGCCGGGCACGGTACCCTCGACGTTGCCGCCGGCATCCGCGGCGAGATCGACCACGACGCTGCCGGGCCGCATGGTTGCGAGCTGGGCGTCGCTGATCAGGCGCGGGGCGGGCTTGCCCGGGATTAGGGCGGTGGTGACCACGATGTCCTGCTTGGCGAGGTGGCCCGAGACGAGCTCGGCCTGGGCGCGGCGGTATTCCTCGCTGGTTTCCCCGGCATAGCCGCCCTGCCCTTCGCCCTCGATTCCCGCGACGCCTTCAACGAAGATCGGCTTGGCGCCGAGCGACTGGATCTGCTCGCGGGTGGCGGAGCGGACGTCGGTGGCGCTGACCTGGGCGCCGAGCCGCCGGGCGGTGGCGATCGCCTGGAGCCCGGCCACGCCGACGCCCATCACGAACACGCGGGCCGGACTGATCGTGCCGGCGGCCGTCATCATCATCGGAAAGGCGCGGCCGTAGGCTGCGGCGGCGTCGATCACGGCCTTGTAGCCGGCCAGGTTCGACTGGCTGGACAGAATGTCCATGCTTTGCGCGCGGGTGATGCGCGGCATCCACTCCATCGCCAAGGCCTGGAGACCGGCGGCGGCATAGCCTTCGACCTGGTCGCGGTGACGGAACGGGTCGAGCGCCCCGACCAGCAAGGCGCCCGGCTTGGCGCCGGCGAGGGCCGCCGGCTCGGGCGCCGAGACACACAGGATCGCGTCGGCCCCGTCCAGCACCTGCGCGCCGCTGCCAAGCTCGGCTCCGGCGGCGGTATAATCCTCGTCGGGAATTGATGCCGAAGCGCCCGCGCCCCCTTCCACCGCCACCGTTGCGCCAAGCGCGGCGAACTTCTTGGCGGTTTCCGGGATGGCGGCGACGCGGGTCTCGCCGGGCGCCGACTCCTTGAGGATCGCGAGCTTCAAGCGGGCGGGCTCAGCTGGCGATGAGAATCATGACGAGCATGGCGATGATCGCCGATGCGATACCGCCCCACTTCAGCATGGCCATGACACGGGTGTAATCGTTGGCGTGGCGCTTGAATTCGACGGGACCGGTGTCCGGCTCCGAGGTGTGGATGACCATGGTTGCTCCCTGACGTGGTGTTCGGTTGCGCCGTGCATAACGCCGCCACGCTTCTACACCAACTCTTTACTCCTTCGGCTTTATGAAACCGGCATGCGCGCCGACACCATCCGTTTCCTCCTGCTGGTCGATGCCAGCCTGACCGAGCGCCGGCTCGTATCCGCCACGGCCACCCGCGCCGGGTGGAACACGCTGGGCGCACCAAGCCTGGCCGAAGCCGTGGAAATGCTTCGCGGTCCGCACGGTCACGAGGTCAAGGCAGTGCTGGTCGGCAGCTGGGATGCGGCCAGCGGACCGCAGCTGGTCCGGACCTTGCGCAGCGATCGCCCGGGGCTGCCGATCATCGTTCTGGCCGAAGGCGGGTCGATCTCACAGGCCGTAACGGCGATGCGGTCGGGCGCCTCCGACTTCCTGGCGAGCCCCGTTGCGCCGGAACGGCTGATGGAGGCGCTCGCCGCCAATGCCGACCGTCGCCGTCCCGGCGGCGAGCTCGCGCCCTTGTCCGAGAAGCTGGCGCCCGCGCTGGCGCTGGACGAACTGGTCGGATCCGTTCCCGATTTCCGATCCGCACTGGCGATCGCGGCCAAGGCGGCGCGCAATCGCCTGCCGCTGCTGATCGTCGGCGAGCAGGGCACGGGCAAGGAAACGATTGCCCGGGCGATCCACTCCGCATCGCCGCGCGCCAAGGGACCATTGCTCAGCATCGACTGCCGCTCGACGCCGGCAAACATCGTCGACAGCGAGCTGTTCGGGCATGTCGCGGGAGCCTTTCCCGGCGCGTTCGCCGAACGCGTCGGCAAGCTGGTGGAGGCGGATGGCGGCACGTTGCTGTTGTACGACGTCGGCCACCTGCCGGCGGAAACGCAGCAGCAGCTCGATCGCGTGCTGGCGACCGGCGAAGTACGTCCGGTCGGTTGCAACGGCAGCCATTCGGTGGACGTGCGGGTCATCGCGACCAGCTGCGCATCGCTGCCGGACGGGTTCGACGCGGGACTGGCGGAGCGGCTGGCGGCCACCACGGTCACCGTGCCGCCCCTGCGCGAGCGGACGCAGGACATTCCCGCGCTCGCCCGCCACCTGCTCGGCCGAATCGCGGGACAGCCCGGCATCCGGCCATTGTCGCTCGGCAACGACGCGCTGGCGGTACTGATGCGCTACGGCTGGCCGGGCAACGTCCGGCAGCTGAGCAACGTGCTGTTCCGGGCGGCGCTGCAGTGCGAGGGTTCGGCGCTGATGGCCGACGACTTCCCGCACATCGCCATCCAGTCGCGGTTCACCGGGCGGGCGCAGGATTTCGCGCCGGAGCTCAGCAAGGCCAGCCAGGATGCGGCCATGTCGGGCGGCCCCGGGATCACCCTGTTGCAGCCCGACGGGCACCTGCGCAGCCTGGAGGAGATCGAGGCGGACATGATCCGGCTGGCGATTGGTCATTATCGCGGCAAGATGACGGAAGTGGCGCGCCGGCTCGGGATCGGGCGATCGACGCTGTACCGCAAGCTCGGCGAACTGGGCATCGACAACCCCGCCTGACGCCGCCACAGCGGGGCGATGCACCTGGTGCTCGCCTTTCTTCTCCTGCTGGCTGGCTGCCGCAAGGCCGAGCCTGCACCCGCGGCCGCCGATTCCGCGAGTTCGGGTCCGTGCCGGACGGAGCTGTTCGACGGCAGCCGGTTCACGGTCTGCTCGGCGGCAGGGCTGCGGCTGGAGCTGCTGGTGGCGGGACGCGACGGGCGAGCTTACCGGAGCTTCGCCGCGCTGGAGCATGTGCTCGGCCGCCGCGCCCAGCAAGTGGCGTTCGCGATGAACGCGGGCATGTTCGACGAAGCGGGGCTGCCGATCGGGCTGGCGGTCCTGGACGGGCGCGAGGTCAAGGCGCTGAACCGCCGAGCAGGCGGCGGCAATTTCCACCTGTTGCCCAACGGTGTGTTCCTGGTGCGGGCTGATGGCAGCGCGGCGGTGGTCGCCACCGAACGCGTGAAGATTTCGAAAGACATTCGCCTGGCGACCCAGTCCGGGCCGATGCTGCTGATCGAGGGCAAGCTGCACCCGCGGATCGAGCCTGACGGCCGCTCCCGTTTTGTCCGCAACGCTGTGGGGGTGGACGAGCGGGGCGAGCCCATGTTCGTGATCAGCGAGGAGGCCGTCAGCTTCGGCAAGCTGGCGCGGCTGTTCCGCGATCGGCTGGGGTGCCGGAACGCGCTCTACCTTGATGGGTCGGTGAGCTCGCTGTGGGATCCGGCCAACCATCGGATGGACAGCTTCGCGGGCCTGGGTCCGATGATCGTGGCCATTCGCGACGACCAAGGGAAAGCGCGGTGAACTTCGCGGGCACGTCCACCCTGATCACCGGTGCCGCGTCGGGCATCGGCCTGGCCTGCGCCCGCCACCTGGCGGAGGGCGGCGCCGGGCGGCTGGTGCTGGTCGACCGCGATGCGGAGGCACTGGAGCAGGTCCGGTTCAATTGCGAGGTGGTGCGGATCGCGGGTGACGTCGGCGATTCGGAGCTGTGGGCGTCGGCGGCGCTGGGCGACCTCGACCATGCCGTGGTGAATGCCGGCGTGCCCGGCGTCGGACCGATCACCGACATGCCGTTCGCCGAGTGGCGGCAGGTCATGTCCGTCAACCTGGACGGTGTGTTCCTGACCCTGCAGGCGGCCATGCGGGCGCTGCGCGCGGGCGGCTCGGCGGTGCTGGTCGCCTCGGCGGCCGGGATCAAGCCGCTTCCGGGCCTGTGCGCCTACGGGACCTCCAAGGCGGCCGTGATTCACCTGGCCAAGATCGCCGCGCTGGAAGGGGCACCGCGCCGCATCCGGGTGAATGCCATTGCGCCCGGCGGGGTCGAGACGCCGATCTGGTACGGTACGGACTGGTTTCGCGGGCTGGAGGCGAAGCTCGGACGCGAGGGGGCGTTCGCCAAGATCGCCGAGGGCGGGACGCCGCTGGGCCGATTCGCCCGGCCCGAGGAGATGGCCGCCCAGATCGCGGTGCTGCTGTCGAACGAGGTCAGCGGCTACACCACCGGCGCCGTGCTGGTCAGCGACGGCGGGCACGTCCTCTAGGGCTCGCCCCTCCTAGATCCTGGGAGTGAGCGCCTGGTCGCGCAGGCCGCGCCAGACGCGCACGGCCTGGACGGTGTCGTAGACGTCGTGGACGCGGATCAGCTGAACGCCCTGCTCCGCCGCCTTGAGCGCCAGCGCCAGGCTGCCGCCCAGGCGGGCGTCCGCCGGCGCCTCGTTGTGAAGGGCGCCGATCGTGCGCTTGCGGCTGGCACCGAACACGAGCGGGCAGCCGAGCCCGTGCAGGGCGGCCAGTCCGTTGATGAGTTCGAGGTTATGGGCGACCGTCTTGCCGAAGCCGATGCCCGGGTCGAGCAGGATGTTGCTGCGCGCGATCCCGGCCTGCTCGGCGGCGCCGATCCGCTGTTCGAGCCACAGCCAGACTTCGGCGAGGACCCCGCGCGGGTAGCTGGGGCTGTGCTGCATGGTCTCGGGCCGGCCTTGGTGATGCATCAGGATGATCGGGACCTTGGCCGCGGCGACCACTTCGGCCGACCGGTGATCCCAGGTGAGCCCGGATACGTCGTTGATCAGGCGGGCGCCGGCCGCCAGCGCCGCCTCCATCACCACGGCCTTGCGGGTGTCGACCGACACCGCCACTCCGCCCGTCGCGAGGGCGCGCAGGACCGGCTCGACGCGGGCGATCTCGTCGCCTTCCCAGACGGGCTTGGCCCCGGGCCGGGTGCTCTCGCCGCCGACATCGATCAGCGCGGCGCCCTGCTCGGCCATGCCGAAACCGGCCTGGGCGGCGTCCCGGCCCTCCCCGTGCTTGCCGCCATCGGAGAAGCTGTCGGGAGTGACGTTGAGGATACCGACGACCTGCGGCTGGTCGAGGCGGACCGTGCGCTCGCCGAGCTGGAGCGGAGGTCGGGGCGCCGTGAGGGCAGCCCATTGCGGCGCGGTGTCGTCGTCGAGGCGTTGCTCGATCGCGGATACCGGGACGAGCTCGGTCGCGCTCTCGCCGGGGCGGATCAGTTCGACCTGGCTGAACCAGTTGAGGCCGCCGGCGAGCCGGGCGACCTGGCCGTCGTGGCCGAAGGGCGCGTCGACGAAGCCGGTCGGGCGCAGAATGGTGCGAGCGGTCACTCCAGCCCCGCCAGATGCTCCTGCCGCAGGGTGTCGAGCGGAACCAGCCGGCCCCGGCGTTCGACGTGCCAGAAGGTCCAGCCGTTGCAGCTCGGCGCCTTGTTGAGGCCGGCGCCGACCTTGTGGATCGAACCGGTGTGCGGGCCGCAGCTCAATGAGCCGTCCGCCCGCACGGCGGCCTTCCAGCGGCGCTTGGCGTCGCTCAGCACCGTGCCGGGCTGGACCGTGCCGCTTTCCACCAGCAGGCCGAAGGCGACGCGCGGCTGGGAACGCTTGTCGGGCACCGTCTCCATGGCGCTTTCATCGAGCGGCAGGGTGGCGGCGATGCGCTCGGCCGCGACGGCGGCGTAGGCGGTCTCGCGCTCGATGCCGATCCACTTGCGGCGGAGGCGGCGGGCAACGGCGCCGGTCGTGCCGGTGCCGAAGAACGGATCGAGCACCGTGTCACCCGGCTTCGTGCAGGCCAGCAGCACGCGGTAGAGCAGGCTTTCGGGCTTCTGGGTCGGATGCGCCTTGTGCCCGTCCGTGTCCTTGAGGCGCTCGGCGCCCGAGCAGATCGGCAGCAGCCAGTCGGAGCGCATCTGCAGGTCGTCGTTGAGCGCCTTCATGGCGCGGTAGTTGAAATGATATTTGGCGGTGGCGTCCTTCGCGCACCAGATCAGCGTCTCGTGCGCGTTGGTAAAGCGGGTGCCGCGGAAGTTGGGCATCGGGTTGGCCTTGCGCCAGACGATGTCGTTCAGGACCCAGTAGCCGAGGTCCTGCAGCGCGGAGCCGACCCGGAAGATGTTGTGGTAGCTGCCGATCACCCACAACGAGCCGTCGTCCTTGAGGACTCGGCGGGCCTCGGCCAGCCAGGCGCGGGTAAAGGCGTCATAGGCGGCGAAGCTGGCGAACTGGTCCCAGTCGTTGTCGACCGCGTCGACCCGGCCGCCCTCGGGCCGGAACAGGTCGCCGCCGAGCTGCAGATTGTAGGGCGGGTCGGCGAAAATCATGTCCACGCTCTTGGCGGGCAGCCTGGCCAGTTCCTCGATGCAGTCGCCCAGGATGATCCGACCATCGTCGAACGGCGATGCGGCGCGCACGTGTTCCTGGACCGGCCGGACTGGCAGAACGAGATTCATGTGAAGCACCCCCGTGATGGCCGCCATGCTGAGTCCGAGCGGACTCGCGGTCAACGGAGAAAGGGTTAACGGCCGGTCCGGCAGGGGAGAACGGAACGAGTCCGGAACGATGCCGAACACAACATCTTGAGTCCGGAGGGGTGGGGAAGACTCCATCCGCTGTGGTGTGGCGCGGAGGACTCGTGCGGGCGCTATTCCGCGGCGAGCGCCAACACGTCGGGCCCGGCGACGGCGGCCAATGCCTCCCGAACCAGGTTGAAGCTGCGGCGATGGAGCGGCGTGGGGCCGAGTTCGCGCAGTGCGCGGCGGTGATCGGGCGTTGGGTAGCCGCGATTCTGTTCCCAGCCGTACCCCGGGTGCTGTTCGGCATATTGCACCATCATCCGGTCCCGCGTGACCTTGGCGACGATGGAGGCGGCGGCGATGGAGCGGCACTTGGCGTCACCGGCGACCACCGGCACGCTGGGCCGCTCCCACCTAGGGCAGCGATTGCCGTCGACCATCACCATGGCCGGATCGAACCCCAGCGCCTCGACCGCGCGGATCATCGCCAGCATGCGCGCCCAGTAGATGTTCAAGGAGTCGATCTCCTCGACCGTGCAGATGCCGACGCCGCAGCGCGCCTGGACCATCAGCTTGGCATGGATCGCCTCGCGGGTGGCGAGGTCCAGTTTCTTGCTGTCGTCGATCCCCCGCGGGAAGCGGTCGCGGTCGAGCACCACGGCAGCCGCCACGACCGGACCGGCGAGCGGCGCGCAGCCGGCCTCGTCCACGCCGGCCAGCGGCAGCGGGTGGTCGCGTTCAAGCTTGAAGCACGGGCGAGGCATGTATGCCGCCCTCTAAACCATTGTCAGGGAACGGCAATGATCTCATGCGCCGTGACGTTCGTGTAAGCGCCGCCGTCGCCGTCGGGTCGGAAGTCGACCGGCACATCGAAGCTCTTGCCGCACGTCGGGAAGCGCCGTCCAGCTGCCGGAATAGCGAACTCCGTGACCGACCTGCTGCCGCTCAGGGCAGGACCGCGCGCTTGACTTCGAACGAGTCGAAGTGCGGTTCGGGGCTCGGCTCGTCGATGGTGGCGGGCGCTTCCTCTTCGGCCATGCGCCAGGGCGGGTAGCGGCGGTGCTCCCCCGCCTTGTAGAGGAAGACGATGTTGCCGCTGGGATCGCGCAGGCGGGCTTCGCGCCACATCCACGGCTGGTTGCGGGGACCGTGCTCGAACGGCAGGCCGGCGCGGGCGAGCTGTTCGACGCGGGTGTCGAGATCGTCGCATTCCAGGTAGATGGCGGTGGTCGGGCCGACCTCTTCCTCGGGATCGATCTGCACCGACAGGCTGCCGCCGCCCCAGCTTTCAAAGCGGGCATAACCGTTCTCGGGACTGTCGACGATCTGCCGGAGGCCGACCTTGCGGTAGAAGGCGACCGACTTGGCGTAGTCCTTGCCGGTCACCGTGACCTGGTTGAGGCGCGGACCGCCACCGACGTCGAGCCGGACCTTGCCGTGACCCATCGGGCCGTGACCCTGGCCGAGGCCGGGCGCTTCGTAGAGCGCCATGCGGACGAACTCGCGCGCGGCGGCGATCGCGACCGCCAGAGTGTGGCCTTGGGCCAGGCCGACGGCGATGGCGCTGGCCAGCGTGCAGCCGGTGCCGTGGGTGTGCGGGGTGTCGATCCGGCTGCCCTGCCAGCTGGTGATATTGTCTTCCTCGATCAGGGCGTCGGCCAGCGCGTCGCCCTCGTCGTGGCCGCCCTTGATCATGACCGCGCAGCCGTGCGCGCCGACCAGGGCCAGCGCGGCTTCGACCGGGTCTTCCTTGCCGGTCAAGCGCTGCAGTTCGGGCAGGTTGGGGGTCGAGATGGTGGCGATGTCCATCAGCCGGGCGAAGGCGGCCACCGTGGCGTCGTCGGCCAGCGCCGCGCCGCTGGTCGACACCATGACGGGATCGAACACGATCGGCACCTTGGGTTCGAGCGCTTGGAGGCGGTCGGCGACGACATGAGCGGTGAAAGCCGAGCCGATCATGCCGATCTTGACCGCATCGACGCCGATGTCGTCGACCACCGCGTCGATCTGCGCCAGCACGGTCTCCGCCGGGACCGGGTGGACGGCGGTCACCCCCAGCGTGTTCTGCGCGGTGATGGCGGTGATCGCCGTCATCGCGTGGCCGCCGAGCATGGTGACGGTCTTGATGTCGGCCTGCACGCCCGCCCCGCCCCCGCTGTCGGAGCCCGCGATGACCAGGATGCGGGGGGTGGTGGCGCTGCTCATTGGAAACCCTTCTTGCCCGCGAAAGGGCGAAGACTTCGTTAAGCGGCGGCCTGCTGCACGGTGCGGCAGATGCGGTCGACGACCTCATGGACCTGCGCTTCGTCGTCGCCTTCGGCCATGACCCGGATCAACGGTTCGGTGCCGGACTTGCGGATGACCAGGCGGCCCTTGCCGGTGAGCTCCTGCTCGGCCGCCGCGATGCAGGCCTTGACGCTGTCGGCCTCCAGCGGCGCACCGCCGCCGAAGCGGACGTTCCTGAGCAGCTGCGGCACCGGTTCGAACTGGTGGAGGAGTTCGCTGGCGGGCTTCCCCTGCCCCACCATGGCGGCGAGGACCTGCAGGCCCGCGATCAGCCCGTCGCCGGTGGTGCTGTGGTCGGTGAGGATGATGTGGCCGGACTGTTCGCCGCCGACATTGCAGCCGCCGGCACGCATTGCCTCGAGGACGTAGCGGTCGCCCACCGTGGTCCGTTCGAGTCGCAGGCCCTCGGCGCCGAGCTTGCGCTCGAGCCCCAGGTTGCTCATCACGGTGGCGACCACCGCTCCGCCCTTGAGCTGACCCTGGCGGTGCTGGTCGAGGGCGATCAGGGCCATCAGCTGGTCGCCGTCGATCACCTTGCCGGTCTCGTCGACCACGATCAGTCGGTCGGCATCGCCGTCCAGCGCCAAGCCGATGTCGGCGCCGTTGGCCACCACCGTTTCCTGCAGCAGCTGCGGGTGGGTCGAACCGCACCGGTCGTTGATGTTGGTGCCGGTGGGAGCCACGCCGAGCGGGATCACGTCGGCGCCAAGCTCCCACAGCGCATCGGGCGCGACGTGGTAGGCGGCGCCATGCGCGCAATCCACCACGATCTTGAGCCCGTCGAGCCGGAGTTTCTCGGGGAACGTGGCCTTGGCGAAGTGAACGTAGCGGCCGCGCGCGTCGTCGATGCGCTTGGCGCGGCCGATCTGCTCGGGCGCCGCAAGTGGCGGCGCGCCGTCGAGCAGGGCTTCGATCTCCAGCTCGTCGGCGTCGCTGAGCTTGAAGCCGTCGGGGCCGAACAACTTGATGCCATTGTCGGCGAAGGGATTGTGGCTGGCCGAGATCATCACGCCCAGGTCGGCGCGCATGGAGCGGGTCAGCATGGCGACGGCCGGGGTCGGCATCGGCCCCAGCAGGACCACGTCCATGCCGACGCTGGTGAAGCCGGCGACCAGGGCCGATTCCATCATGTAACCGGACAGGCGCGTGTCCTTGCCGATCACCACCCGGTGGCGATGATCGCCGCGGACAAAGCGGGCGCCGGCGGCCTGGCCGACCTTGAGCGCCACTTCCGGAGTCATCGGGGCGGTGTTGGTGAGGCCGCGGATGCCGTCGGTGCCGAAGAACTTGCGTGTCATGAGCGGGCCTTAGCGCCGCCGGGTCAGCTGAGCCAGCGCCACACACCGACGGGGATCGGGTGCGCCCAGGTCGCCGCGACGAACAGCACGGTGCCGCCGACCAGCGCGAACCAGCCCGGAAAGGCGAACCCGCGGGCGAAGGGAATGAAACTGGTCTGCGCCACCCACTCGTCCCAGCGGCGGCCGAGCTGCCGGCGTTTCTTGGCGTCCTGACCGGCCGAGCCGGCGAGTGCGAGAACGAAGATGGCGACGGCGATGGCCATGGCCGAGGGTTCGGGGTGCACGGCCAGGTGGGCCACCGCCCACAGCGCGAACGACCACATCATCGGGTGGCGGGTGATACGGAACACGCCGGCGGGGCGGCCGATCACGGCGTCATGGCTCTGCATGGTGACCATCGCCGGATTGCGGACGAACGATCCGACCAGCAGGACGGAGGCGACCAGCGTCAGCAGCGCGGCGACCCACCACAGGAACTCGCTCGGCTGCCACAACCAGGGCTGTGGCCCGGTGTTGCGGCGGGCCAGGACCATCGGGATGAAGGTGGCGAAACTGATCGCCGAGTAGGCCGCCTGGAACCCGCGGGGGCCGAGGCGCGCAACCAGCGGCTCACGCAGCGGGTGCGACATCAACAGATGCGTGCCGACGAACAGGGCCGCGAACAGCGCAACAGCCCCCGCCCCGCTCACTGGCGATAAGCCTGCGGCAGGACACCCGGCGACAGGTCCTGATAGCGTTGGCGAAGCCGGGTCTGGCGGGTGGTCAACGGTTGTTCGATGCCGTCGATGAAGACCGCTTCGGCCGCGGACGCGTTATCGAGCGGGTCGCTGGACCAGATCACGACATCGCCGCGCCGCCCGGCCCGCAAGCTGCCGATGTCCTCGCCCAGGCCGACGGCTTCGGCGGGGCGGCTGGTCACCATCGCCAGCGCCTCGCCCCAGGTCAGGCCGGAGGCGCCGGGCAGCTTGCCGAGCGCCACCAAGTTGCCGGCATAGTGGCGTGCGCGGAAGGACATGCGGGTGTCGTCGTCGTTGATCGTGCCGATGGCGACCTTCACCCCGGCAGCACGCATCCGGCCGACGTTGCTTTGCGTCGCCGCGACGGACTCAAAGCTGGCGGGCAAGTCGGACAGGGCGGACGCGATCACCGGGATGCCGCTGGCGGCGAGCCGGTCGGCCACGGTCCAGCCCTCGTCGGCGCCAACGATCACGAGGCGGAGCCGCGGGAACTCCCGCCTGAGCGCGACGACCTGCAGGAGGTCGGACGCGCGCTCGGCGTGGATCATCAGGATCTGCCGCCCCTGCACCACCGGCACCAGCGCGGCCGCGTCGAAGCGGGTCAGCAGGACGTCCTGGCTGCGCCGGGCGTCGTTGAGGCGCGATTCGTTGGGATTGCGGACGACCGGATCCTGCCGCGGGTCGGCCTGGTCCCCGTCCGTCGGGCTGCTGCTGATGGGCAGGGAGCGGCCGAGTTCCGATGCCTCGCGCAGCGCGTTGCGAAGCAGAACGTGGGCCGCGGGGCGGGAGCCGCCGGCCTGCTCGGACCCGGTTTCGCCCAATTCGATGAACTGGAACAGGCGCGAGCGCGTAACCGCGTCCATGTCCGCGCCAGTGTCGATCAGTGCGCCCTGGCCGGCGAAGATGGACTTGCCAACCGACGGTGCGACGATCGCCCGGGTGACTCCGTTGGCACGGTTGACCGCGACGGGCTGGCCGTTGGGGTTGATCGCTGGAGCGATGTCGAGCGCGGCGCTGAACGGACCTTCGGAGCTGGTGTCGGTGGCCCCGTCCACCGCATCGACGTCGCTGAGGCCGAGGCGGGAGAAACCGGCGACGATGCCGGGGGTCACCCACTTGCCGGCGGCGTCGATCACCCGGGCGCCGGCGGGAACGGAGACTTGCGGACCGGCCGCGACGACGCGGCCGTCGCGAATGACGACCGTGCCGTTCCCGATCGGTTCGGAGCCGTCGCCGATGGCGACGGTGCCGCGAACAATGGCGATGGTCTGGGCCGAGGCGGGAACGACCGTGCCCAGCAACAGGGCGCCCAGCAGCATGGAGCGGATCATTTCACGTCTCCTTGGCCCGGCTGACCGAGTTCGAAATCGCTGACCGGGCGCAATCGCGGATTGTTCGCGTCGTACATCAGCGCGCCGTCGATCCACACCCGTTCGGGCCGGGTGTAGGTGCTGAACGGATTGCCGTTCCACAGGACGACATCGGCCATCTTGCCGGGCTTGAGGCTGCCGGTGCGGTCGAAGATGCCCATGGCCCTGGCCGGGTTGGCGCTGAGCCACGTCCAGGCATGCTCCTCCGTGATCGGCATCCCGGCGCGGCGGCCCGACGCCATGGCCTTGCCCGCTTCCTGGTAGAGGCGCTGGATGCCGTTGGGATCGTCGGAATGAACAATGGCGCAGGCACCGGCCCGGTCGACCAGCGGCACGTTTTCCGGAATGGCGTCGTAGGCTTCCATCTTGAAGCCGTACCAGTCGGCCCACATCGCCGAGCAGATGCCTTCGCGTTGCAGCAGGTCGGCGATCTTGTAGCTTTCGACCGCGTGGTGGAAGGCCGTGATCTTGTAGCCCATCTCATGCGAGAGGTCGATCATGTTGGCCATCTCGTCGGCCCGGTAGCAATGGTTCTGGACCAGGATCTCGCCGGCCAGCACGCCGCGTAGCGTGTCCATGGCGAGGTCGCGGTCGGGCATGTCGCCGCCCTTCGCCTCATAGGCATCCCACTTGCGCTTGTAGGCCTGCGCCTGAAGCCAAGTCTGGCGGGTGACGGCGATGTTGCCCATCCGGGTGGAGGGGATCTGGCCCTTGGAGCCGTAGACCCGCTTGGGATTCTCGCCGCAGGCCATCTTGAGGCCGTAGGGCGCGCCGGGGAACTTCATGCCCTGCACCGTCCGGGCCGGCACGTTCTTGAGCGTCACGGAGCGGCCGCCGAACAGGTTGGCCGAGCCGGGCAGGACCTGAAGCGTGGTGACGCCGCCATTGGCGAGCGCGCGGGAGAAGCCGGGGTCCTGCGGCCAGACGCTGTGTTCGGCCCACACTTCCGGACGCGATGGTCCGGTGGCCTCGTTGCCGTCATCATGGGCCTGGACGCCGGGGCTGGGGTAGTCGCCGAGGTGGCTGTGAATGTCGATCACGCCGGGGGTGACGTACTTGCCCGCGGCATCGACCACGAGGGCGCCAGCCGGAGCGGCAAGCCCCTGCCCGACCGCCTGGACCTTGCCGTCGACCAGCAGCACGTCGCCGCGCTCGATTCGGCCGCCTTCGCCGTCCAGCACCGTGGCACCGCGCAACAGCGTCGGTGCGCCCGGATAGGCCTGGTAGGTCGAGGGATAGGGGTCGCGGTTGACGGGAACGGCCACTGGCTTGTTCCCGGTCGAGGCGCAGCCGGCGAGCGTGGCGGCGAGGGCCGCGGCGGCGAAGTTCGGACGCATGCTCATTTGACCCCGTGCATCCACTTCTTAAGCGGCCAGGACAGCAGAAACAGCACCGCACCGGCGGCGATGGCGATCCAGGCGATGGTAGTAAAGGTGGCGATGTAGGTCGCCAGGCTGTTCTTGAGGTTGGTGACCTGGCCGCCGACCGTTTCCACGCTGGCGAACTGCGCCACCACGCCCGCGACATATTGCGCAACGGAGATCGACAGGAACCAGACGCCCATCATCAGGCCGACCACCCGGGCGATCGACAGCTTGGTGATCATGCTGAGGCCCACCGGCGAGATGCACAGCTCGGCCAGCGAGTGGATCAGGTAGAGCCCCGCCAGCCACCACAGCCCGACCTGGTAATTGTTGCCCGGCCCGGCAAACTGGGCGCCGAACACCAGTAGCAGGAAGCCCGCGCCCACGCCCATCAGCGCTAAGGCGAACTTGATCGGGATGGACGGTTCGATCCCGCGCTTCGCCAAGCGCAGCCAGACCGCGCTCAGCACCGGGGCGAACAGGACGATAAACAGCGGGTTGAAGTTCTGCGTCTGCGGCGCCGACAGGCTGAACAGCCCGAACACGCTGCGGTCGGTGTTGCGGTCGGCGAACAGGGTCAGCGAGGACCCGGCCTGTTCGAACAGGGTCCAGAAAAAGACGTTGAAGACGATCAGGATCATCGCCGCCGTCATCATCTGCGCTTCCTGGCGAGTGCCCTTGGAGTAGGACCAGGCAAGAATGCCGGGCACCGCCACGATGAAGGTGCCGAACAGCAGCTTGCCCATCAGCGACAGGGACGCGAGATAGCCGATGAAGCCGGACCCGGCCTCGGCCGGCTGCGAGTTCATCAGGTTCTGGAACAGGAACACCAGCACCGGCACGGCAATGATCGCTGCGACATAGATCAGGAGGTCGCGGTTGGGCGCATGGTCCGGACGTTCGCCATAGTTGTTGAGGAGGCCGCGATCGAACTGCACCAGCGCGAAGCTGATCAGCATGCCGAAGCCCGCAAGGCTGAGGCCGGCCCACCAGCCAAACCAGTCGGCAAGGAGCGGACAGAAGAACTGACCGCCGATGCTGCCTAAGTTGATGCCCATGTAGAAAACGGTGAAGCCCGCGTCCCGGCGCCGGTCGCCGGTCGCGTACAAGGCGCCGACGACGGTTGAGATGTTGGGCTTGAAGAAACCATTACCGACCGAAATCAGCGACAAGGCGATCAGCATGACCGTGATGGTCAGGTCATCGCGCTGGGCCCCGGACTCGAACGAGCCCTTGGGCAGGCGGCGCGCCTCCTGGCCGCCGTTCAGCAGCGAGATAGTGCCGTCGTCGTTGCCGCGGATCTGCAGCTTCTGGTTGTCGACCACGATCGAGCGCGTCTCGTCAGGCCGGCTGGTCGGACGGTCGACGAAATTGTCGACCACGACGTCATAGCGCTGGCCGTTGATGGTGGCGTAGGGCTTCGCCGCGCTGCCGCCGAACGCGAGCATGAAATAGCCCGCGGCCATCACCAGCGCGCCGAACTTGATGGCCCGCTTGGAGCCGAGGAACTGATCGGCGAGCAGCCCGCCGACCAGCGGCGTAAGGTAGACCAACGCGGTGTAGCCGCCGTAGAGCCCCGTCGCCTGGCTGTCCGAGAACAGGAAATGCTTGGTCAGGTAGAGCGTCAGCAGCGCCCGCATGCCGTAATAGCCGAACCGCTCCCACATCTCCGTGGTGAACAGCCGCGCCAGTTGCCGCGGATGGCCGAACCAGCCCTTCTCATCGCTCCGGCTGACGTCGTCCGTCAGGGGAGCAGTGGTGGTTTCCGGTCCGACGTTGACCATGCAATGATTCTCCGTGGTGCGCCGGGCAGCGCTGATGCGGGCGGCACCGTAACGAGCATTTCACATCTGCCAAGCGCATTGTGGGGGGCCGGGCCGCGCCTTATGTGAGCGCGCCCATGCTAAACGATCGCTCCACTCCCCTCGCTCTGCTCGAAACCCGCCGTTCGGCCAAGGCGCGCGACATGGTCGGGCCGGGCCCCACGGCGGAGCAACTGGAGCGGATGGTCGCCATCGCCGCGCGAACGCCCGATCATGGCAAGCTGGCGCCGTGGCGGTTCGTGGTGGTCGGTGACGACCAGCGGGAGGAACTGGCGGCGCTGCTGCACCGGGCGCTGGATCAGAACCAGGCCGAAGCTGGTCCTCCCCACCATGCCAAGGCGGACCAGTTCGCGCGGCAGGGCGAGGCGCTGATCGTTTTGCTGTCCGCGCCGGTCCGCGGCCACAAGGTGCCGGTCGACGAGCAGGAGATGTCGGCTGGCGCCGTTGGCATGAACCTGCTGCACGCGGCCCATGCACTGGGCTTCGTCGGCAGCTGGCTGACCGGGTGGGCGGCATACGACCCGACCGTGCGGGCAGCGTTCGCGCAAGGCGCCGGTGAGCGGATCATCGGCTTTTTCTTTTTCGGCCGGCCCGGGCAGCCGCTGCAGGAGCGGCCGCGGCCCGGGTTGGACAGCATCGTGCGCCGGTGGAGCCCGCCGGAAGCCTAGTCGCTACTTGCAACCGAACGCGACCCGCTGTATTATGACAGCATGGCACTTCGCTCAGCTCCCGACAAGCCGGTCTACCTTCGCTTGCGGGAGACGATTGCCGAGCGGATCCTGGCCGGGCGCTACAAGGACGGTGACTCGCTACCCTCAGTCCGCGCGCTTGCCGCCGAGCAGGGTGCCAACCCCCTTACGGTGGCCAAGGCTTACCAGGGCTTCCAGGACGAGGGGCTGGTAGTGGTCCGGCGCGGCGTCGGGATGTTCGTCGCGGCCGGTGCCCGCAGCCGACTGACGGATGCGGAGCGCGACCGGTTCGTCACGGAGGAATGGCCGGCGATCCGCCTCCGGATGCAGCGGCTGGGGATCGATCCGCTCGAGTTGCTGGAGCGCAGCTAGGTTGTCGATGGATGCTGCAACGAATCCAGGGTGAGGTTGCCCTAGGCCAGCGCCTCGGCCGGGACGGCGTAGAGCAGTTCGGCGCCCGCCTCCGCCCCTGCCGCCAGCCCGAGCGCTTCGGGCACCACGACCGACAGGAAGTAACCGGCGGCAGCGCGCTTGACCTGTTCGAACGGGGTGTCGCCCGGCGCGGCCCTGGCCTGGCGCTCGAGCAGCCAGCCGGCGGTCAGCACGGCGGTCATGGTCAAGAAGGGATAGCTGCCCGCCAGCCGGTCGTCGTGACCGGCCGCACGCAGGGTGGCGGCGGCGATCTCCACCGCATAGGCCAGGGCTTCGAGGCTCCGCGTCGTCGTTTCGGCGCGGATGTCTGCGACCAGGCCGTCAAAGGCGAGGCCGCCATCGAGGCCCAGCTTGCGGCCCACCAGGTCGGCTGCCTGGATGCCGTTGGTGCCTTCGTAGATCGGGGCAATGCGGGCGTCGCGCAGGTACTGGGCGGCGCCGGTTTCCTCGACATAGCCCATGCCGCCGTGAACCTGGATGCCGAGGCTGGCAACTTCGCAGCCGACATCGGTGCCCCAGGCCTTGACCAGCGGCGTCAGCACGTCCGCGCGCATGGCGGCTTGCGGGTCGCCGGCCTGGCCCCGGTCCGCCTGTCCGAACGCATAATAGGTCAGGGCGCGCGCGCCGGTGGTCAGCGCCCGCATGCGCAGCAGCATGCGGCGGACATCCGGATGCTCGTGAATGGCGACCGCATCCTTGCTGGCGCCGCCGGCCCGCGCCGACTGGACCCGGCCGAACGCGTAATCCACCGCGCGCTGGGTCGCCCGCTCGGCGATGCCGACACCCTGCAGGCCGACGTTCAACCGCGCGTTGTTCATCATGGTAAACATGGCCCGCATGCCGCCATGTTCCGGGCCGATCAGCCAGCCGATAGCGCCGCCATCGTCGCCATAGGCCATGACGCAGGTCGGGGAAGCGTGGATGCCCAGCTTGTGCTCGATGGAAGCGCAGCGAACGTCGTTGCGGCTGCCGTCTGGCAGCACCTTGGGCACGAGGAATAGCGAGATGCCGCGGGTGCCGACGGGCGCGTCGGGCGTGCGCGCCAGAACCAAGTGGATGATGTTGTCGGCGAGGTCGTGCTCGCCGTAGGTGATGTAGATCTTGTTGCCGGTGATCCGCCAGCTGCTGTCGCCGTTCGGCTCGGCCCGGGTCTTGAGCGCACCGACGTCGGACCCGGCCTGCGGTTCGGTCAGGTTCATGGTCGCCGGCCACTCGCCCGACACGATCTTCCCGAGGTAGTCGCGCTTCTGCTGGTCGGAGCCGTGTGCCTCCAGCGCCTCGATCGCGCCCATGCTGAGCATCGGACACAGCGCAAAGGCGAGGTTGGCGGCGTTGAGGTCCTCCATCACCGCCGCGCCGAGCGCGGACGGCAGCCCCTGCCCGCCCGCGTCCGCGGGTGCGCTGACCGTCATCCAGCCGCCCTCCACGAAATGGCGATAGGCTTCGTGGAAGCCCGGCGGCAGCGTGACGCCGTCGGGCGACCATCTGGCGCCAACCTCGTCGCCCACCCGGTTGAGCGGCTCGACTTCGCCTTCGGCAAATTGCGCCGCGCCCTCCAGCACCGCGTCGACAATGTCGAGGTCGTTGGTCAGTTCGGCGATCCTGACCACCTGGTCGAGGACGAAGCGCTGTTCCTGGACGGGCACGCGAAAGGTCATGGGGCTTCCCTTGTGAGCAGTTGCCGATTGCCATAGCGAGCCGGGCATGACCGTCCAAGACACTCGGGTGCGGCCGTTCGACGAGGCGGCGCTGCAGGAGGCGGCGGCGCTGATCCGGGCCGGGCAGCCGGTCGCCGTGCCGACCGAGACGGTTTACGGCCTGGCGGCGGACGCGTCCGACGGCGAGGCGGTGGCGCGCATCTATGCCGCCAAGGGGCGCCCGAGCTTCAACCCGTTGATCGTGCATGTGCCGGACCGGGCGGCGGCCGAGCGGATCGGCGCGTTCGACGAGCGGGCACGATTGCTGGCGCAGCGCTACTGGCCGGGGCCGCTGACGCTGGTGGTGCCGCTTCGACCCGGTGCCCCAATCGCCTCGCTGGTCACCGCCGGCCTGCCCACCGTGGCGTTGCGGGTGCCGGCCCATCCGGTGATGCAGGCGCTGCTCACCGCCTTGGAACGCCCGCTGGCGGCGCCCTCGGCCAATGCCAGCGGCAGGATCAGCCCGACCCGGGCCGAGCATGTGCTTGCGTCCCTCGGCGGGCGCATTCCGCTGATCCTGGACTCCGGCCCGACCGAGCGCGGCCTGGAGAGCACGATCGTGGCGGTGGGCGAGCGCGGGCTGCGGCTGCTCCGGCCGGGGCCGATCGAGGTTGCCGGGGCTGCCGGCGGCGTCGGGGGAGCGATCGAGGCGCCGGGCATGCTCGCCAGTCATTACGCGCCGACCAAGCCGCTTCGCCTGGATGCCGAGCGGTCCCGCGCGGGCGAATGGCTGATCGGGTTCGGCAAGGTTGCCGGACACGATAATCTCAGCGCCACGGGCACGCTGGAAGAGGCGGCCGCCAACCTGTTCGCGGCGCTTCACCGGGCTGATGCGCAGGCGGTCGATGCCATTGCCATTGCGCCGGTGCCGGACCAAGGTCTGGGACTAGCGATCAACGATCGGCTGCGACGGGCGGCCGCGGACAGGGAGTAAACGCCGGCATGCCGATGGCGTTACAGGCTGGATTGTGGGGGCTGTTGTCGGGCTCGGCGCTGTTAATCGGAGCGGCGATCGGGTGGTTCGTGCCGATGTCCCGGCGGGTGATCGCCGGGATCATGGCCTTTGGCGCCGGCGTGCTGATCAGTGCGCTGTCGTTCGAGCTGATGGAGGAAGGCTGGGAGCGCGGCGGGATCCTGCCGGTGGCCGGCGGCTTCCTGGGCGGCGCGATCGTCTACACCGGGCTCAACCTCCTGCTTGCCTGGAACGGCGCGCGTCACCGCAAGCGCGCCGAAGCGCACAAGCGCGTGGAGCAGAAGCAGGAAGCGGCCGAGTGCGGCAACCCCGAAGCGGCGCAGCCTGGCGGCAACTCGATGGCGCTGGCGCTGGGCGCGCTGCTGGACGGCATTCCGGAATCGAGCGTGATCGGCGTGAGCCTGATCGAAGGCGGCAAGATCGGCCTGGTCGCGGTGGCGGCCGTGTTCATCTCCAACCTGCCCGAAGGCCTGTCCAGCGCGGCTGGCGCCAAGGCCGAAGGCAAGGGCGCGGTTTTCACCTTCGGCCTGTGGACCGGCATCGCCCTGATCGCCGGGCTTGCCAGCCTGATCGGCTATGTCGCTTTTGCGGGGGTCGCGCCGGGCGCCGTGGCCTTTGTTCAGGCACTGGCGGCAGGCGCGATCCTGGCGATGATCGTGGACACCATGGTGCCGGAAGCGTTTGAAGGCACCCACGACTTCGCCGGACTGATCTCCGTCAGCGGCTTCCTGGTCGCCTTTGGGCTCAGCAAGCTAGGTTGAAGCGGTTCAGGCGGTGGCCTGGGCGGACTTCAGCCGGTTCTGGAAGCTCTTGCGCAGCTTCTGCAACTTGGGCGGAATGGTCGCCATGCAATAGGGATTGCGCTGACCTTCGGTTGCCCAATAGTCCTGGTGGTAGTCCTCGGCCGGGTACCAGTCCGACAGCGGCTCGATGGTGGTCACGACCCGACCGCCATGCGCCGGTCCGACCTCGACGAGCTTGTCGCGGGCGATGCGGGCCTGGTCCTCGTCCAGCGGGAAGATGGCCGAGCGGTATTGGGTGCCGACGTCGTTGCCCTGGCGGTTGAGCTGGGTAGGATCGTGGGTCGCGAAAAAGATGTCGAGCAGGTCGGCGTAGCTCACCTGCGCTTCGTCGAACGTGATCCGGATTGCTTCGGCATGGCCGGTGCTGCCGCCGCACACCTGCTTGTAGGTGGGCTTGACCGTCTGTCCGCCGATGTAGCCGCTCTCGACGCTGCTCACGCCCACGACGTCCAGGAACACCGCCTCGGTGCACCAGAAGCAGCCGCCGGCCAGGATTGCTTGGCTTTCTGCCATGTTCAACAACTCCGCTTTGATCACAGCGGTATGTAGGGTGGGACGGGCCGGAATCTAGCGGCTCTTGTGCACCGCCCTGAGGCTGGCGACTTCCAATCGCTTGCCGACCCACTCGGCCAGCTCATTGAAGCGAAGTTCCTCGTCAAAGACGATGCCCGCCCGGCGGTCGCAATACCAGCGCACCTCGCCCTTCACCGGGCGCAGGCTCTCGATCACCACGATCACCTTCTTGCCCAGGCAATATTCACCGATCGGCTCCACCTTCATGCCGCCAAGCGAGATGTCGTGGACGTTGCAGGTGTAAAAGGTCCGGCCGACCCTGACGGAGGCCCGGCACTCGACCTGCAGACGCGGTGGGCGGGAGCGAAAGCCATGACGCGGCTTGCGGCCGGCGAGCAGTTCGCCCAGGTCGATGTTCTGGTCGAACTTGATGCCGACGGCGCCTTCGCGAATCCAGACAATTGCCGAAGGGATCTTCTGACCGGAGAATTCCAGCTCCACCGCGTCGCCGACCGGCGGCGGCACGCCGCAGTCGGCCATCAGCCCGCCGGCGGACAGATTGCGGATCCGGATCAGCTGCTCGCCGCCGACGCTGGCCAGTTTGCCGACCTGCAGCGTGGACAGCACCCGCTCGTCGCTGCGCCGCTCCGCCGGGCGAGGCACGGCGGTGCTGAGCGAGAAGGTCGTCGATTCGAACGCGGCCTCTTCACTCATTGGCTTGCGGCTTCGGCGGCGGATCAACGAGGGCAACACGAGAGCTTCTCCTTTGCCGGTGTGCCGACAGCCTGCGACCATGCCGCAACCAAGTTAAGAAGCGGTAACAAGAGGGTTTGACGAGAGCGGTCCCGGCAGCGCAAGGGAAAGCTTGCTCGGGGAGATTGACTAGAATGGAGCGGCCGCGCCTGCTGCTGATTGATGACGAACCGGCGCTTGCGACCTTTGTCGCCAGTGCCGCCCAGGAATGCGGCTACGAGGCGGCGATCGGCACCGACCAGGGCGACTTCCGCCACCGCTACGTTGAGCGGCGACCGGATGTGGTCGCGCTCGACCTTGGCATGCCCGGCATGGACGGGGTGGAACTTCTCCGCTTCCTGAGCGGCGAAAGCTTCGGTGGCCCGGTGCTCATCATCTCGGGGTTCGACCGGCGAGTGCTCGACAGCGCCTTCCGGCTCGGTGAAGCACTGGGGCTGAAAATGGTCGGTCCGCTCGAGAAGCCGACCCGCCTGGAGGCGCTGGAAGGCATCCTGAAGGAGGTCCGACCGACCGTCCTGCGATGACGTCCGCCGCCGACATCAAGTTGCTCGACAGTTTCGAGCGAGCCCTGCTGAACGGCCGGCTGACCATGGTTTACCAGCCCAAGGTGGCGCTGGCGGACGGGCAGCTAATCCGGGTGGAAGCGCTGGTCCGGTGGGACGATCCGAGCCTCGGGCCGGTTGCGCCGTCGCGGTTCGTCCCGCTTGCCGAGCGGCACGGGTTGATCGATCAGCTGACGCAATGGGGCCTGCGCACGACGCTGCGGCAGTGGCTCGGTTGGCGGGCGCAAGGGCTGGATACCGCCATTGCCTTCAACATTTCGGCCTTGTCGCTGCAGCACCTGGACTTCCCCGACCTGGTCGAGCGCTTGTGCCGGGCGCTGGACGTGCCGACCGAACGGCTGGTGCTGGAATTGACCGAAGGCGCTACCCAGCCGCTCATCAAGTTGATGGACACGCTGACGCGGTTCCGGATCAAGGGCATCGGGCTGGCCATCGACGATTTCGGAACCGGCTATTCCAGCCTGATGCAGCTGCGCCAGCTGCCCTTCACGGACGTCAAGATCGACCGGTTGTTCGTGTCGGACATGTGCCGCAGCAACGACAGCCGGATCATCGTCAAGGCGATCATCGAATTGGCGCACGGCCTGGGCCTGACCGCCACCGCCGAGGGCGTCGAAACGGCCGAGCAACTCGCCCTGCTGCGCGAACTGGGGTGCGACACGGCGCAGGGCTTTCTTATTGCGCAGCCGCTCGTGCCCGGCGAGCTGGTGGGATGGAACTCGCGCCACCGGCGGCGGTGGAAGATGCTGGTCAGCCCGCCGGCCGACCCGCAGCTACGGCGCCGGGTCGAAGCTGATGCCCTGGGCTAACGGCAGGTCGTTGCCGCCATTCACCGTGTTGGTCTGGCGGCGCATGTAGGCCTTCCAGCTGTCCGACCCGCTCTCGCGGCCACCGCCCGTCTCCTTTTCGCCGCCGAACGCGCCGCCGATTTCGGCGCCGGACGGGCCGATGTTGACGTTGGCGATGCCGCAATCCGAGCCGGTCGCCGACAGGAAGCGCTCCGCCTCCCTAAGATCGTTCGTGAAGATCGATGAGCTAAGTCCCTGTGAAACAGCGTTGTTGATGGCGATGGCGTCGTCCAGATCCGAGTAACGGACAACATACAGGATCGGCGCAAAGGTCTCCTGCAGGGCGCGCTGTTCGGGCCAGCCGATCTCGACCAGGGCCGGCCGGGCGTAGACGCCGCCGGCGACGGCCTCGACCCGCTCCGCCTCCGGCACCGTCGCGCGCATCGCGTCAAAGGCGCCCTCGTCGATCAGGGGACCGATCAGCACGCCGGGCTCGCGGGGATCACCGATGCGCACGGCGGCGAACAGTCGGCGGACGCGGGCGACGAGCTGGTCGGCGATGCTGTCGTGGACGAGCAGGCGGCGCAGCGTGGTGCAGCGCTGGCCGGCGGTGCCGACCGCCGAGAACAGAATGGCGCGCTCGGCCAGCCTGAGGTCGGCCGAAGGCGCGACGATCATTCCATTGTTGCCGCCAAGCTCCAGCAGCACGCGGCCGAACCGCCGGGCGACCCGCGGCCCGACCTCCCGGCCCATGCGGGTCGAGCCGGTGGCCGACACCAAAGCCACGCGCGGGTCGTCGACCAGCGCCTCCCCCACTGCGCTGCCGCCCTGGGCCACTTGGAACAGGCCATCCGGGGTCGATCCGAACCGCTCCGCCGCCTTGAACAGCAGAACCAGAACCGCCTCGGCGACGAGCGGCGTCTTCTCGCTCGGTTTCCAGATGACGGAGTTGCCGCACACCAGCGCCAGCGCGGCGTTCCAGGCGAACACCGCCACGGGAAAGTTGAAGGCCGAGATGATCAGGACGGGCCCGAGCGGATGCCATTGCTCCATCATCCGGTGGTCGGGTCGTTCGCTGGCGATAACCAGGCCGTAGAGCTGGCGCGACAGGCCGACGGCGAAGTCGCAGATGTCGATCATCTCCTGCACTTCGCCTTCGGCTTCGGCGAGGATCTTGCCGCATTCCAGCGTGACCAGCCGGGCCAGCGCGGCCTTTTCGCGCCGCAGCTCATCGCCCCACAGCCGGACCAGCTCGCCCCGGCCGGGCGCCGGGACGGTTCGCCAAGCGAGAAAGGCGGCCTGGGCGGCGGCGGCCGCGGCGTCCACGTCGGCGCATTCCGCGACCCCGCCGATCACGCCGCCATCGACCGGCGACCGGCTTTGCAGCCCACCTTTGCTTGTCAGGCCGAAGTGGCGAAGCAGCTCCGCGGCCTCGTTTGCCGGGCTCAGCATGCCAGCTGCCGCGCCTTGGCGAGTGCCTCGAGGCCGGCGTCAATGGTCGGATCCTGCTTGGCGAAGCACAGGCGGACCATGGTGGTGACGGGATCGGTCTCGAAGAAGGGCGATAGCGGGATCACCGCCACCCCCGCCTGCTCGACCGCCAGCCTGGCGAAGGTCACGTCATCCATCTCGATCTCCGATCGCTGCAAATCCACGCACTGAAAATAGGTCGCCTGAGTTGGCAGCACCGCATAACCCGCCTGCCCGAGGCCGCCCACCAGGCGGTTGCGGGCGCGGGTGAAGGCCCCCCGCATCGGCGCCAGCCACTCGCCGTGCCCTAAGCCGACGGCGACCGCTGCCTGCAGATTGGGTGGCGTGGCGAAGGTGAGGAACTGGTGCGCCTTGGCGATCACGGCCGCGAGCGCGGGCGGCGCGACCAGCCAGCCGACCTTCCACCCGGTCAGCGAGAAGATCTTGCCAGCCGAGCCGCACTTCAGCGTCCGCTCGCTCATGCCCGGCAGCGTGGCGAAGCTGGTGAAGGCGGCGCCGTCGAGCAGGACATGCTCCCACACCTCGTCGCTGAGCACCAGCAGTTCGCGGTCGCGGGCGACGGCAGCGATCATGTCCAGCTCCGGCCGTGAGAACAGGCGGCCCGTGGGGTTGTGCGGATTGTTGAGGATGATCAGCCGAGTACGGTCGGTGACCGCCGCCAGCAACGCGGCCTCGTCCAGCCGCCACTCGGGCGGACGCAGCGCAACTTCGCGAACGGCGCCACCGGCCCGGCGAACCAGCGGTGCGTAGGCGTCGTAGGCCGGCGCGATGACGACGGCTTCGTCGCCCGGGCCGATCACGGCCAGGATGGCGGCGGCGATCGCTTCGGTGGCGCCGCTGGTGACCAGCACATGATCGGCGGTCAGCGACAATCCGTGGCACGCTTCATAGTGCGCCGCCACCGCCTCGCGCAGCACGCGCAGCCCGCGTGAAGGCGGATATTGATTGCTGCCGTCCCGCAGCAGCCGGGCGGCTTCCTCGACCAGCGGTTCGGGCCAGCCGAAGTCGGGAAAGCCCTGCCCCAGGTTCACGGCACCGTGCCGGACGGCGGCCATGCTCATCCGTTCAAAGATGCTGAGCGGCATGTCGGTGTAAAGCTGGTTCACCGGAGGGCTCCTGCCTGGCGCAGGTCGGCGAGTCGGCCGTCGCGGCGCGGGTGCTTGGGCGGTTCCGCCAGGCTCGGTGCCGCAGCGACGCAGGTGTCCTGGTCGGCGAACGGCGCCATCCTTACGATCGGCGTTGCTTCCTCCGCGATCGTCAGCCCTGCCATGGCCCAGCCATTCACACCCTCTTCCTCCCGCCTGCTCTAGCCCCTAGCCTGCGCGGCACAAGGAGAACGCATGCTCGACACTTCCTCCCGGGTCATCTTCGACGAGGACCACGACGCCTTTCGCGACACGGTGCGCAAGGTCGTGGCCGGGCTCGACACGGATCGGCACGAGCGGGAGGGCATCGTCGAACGGGGGGCCTGGCTGACGGCAGGTGCAGCCGGCCTGCTGTGTCCGGGGGTTCCCGAGGCTTATGGCGGACCGGGGCTCGACTTCAAGTGGAACGCGATCGTCGGGGAGGAGGTCAGCTATGCGGGGTCGGCGGCCGGCTGGTCGCTGCAGAGCGACATCGTGGCGGACTACCTGATCGCCTACGGGTCGGAGGAGCAGAAGCACCGCTGGTTGCCGGGCATGGTGTCGGGCGAGGTGATCACCGCCATCGCCATGACCGAGCCGGGCGCCGGGTCCGACCTGCAGGGCATGAAGACCATCGCGCGGCGCGACGGCAACGGGTGGCGGCTGTCCGGTGCCAAGACCTACATCACCAACGGGCAGAGCGCCGACCTGGTGATCGTGTGCGCCCGGACCACGGAGGAAGGCGGCGCGCGCGGCATCAGCCTGTTCCTGGTCGAGCGCAGCGACGAGGGCTTCATCCGCGGGCGCAACCTGGACAAGATCGGGCTTCACGGCAACGACACCAGCGAGTTGTTCTTCGACGAGGTGAAGCTGCCGGCCGACCGGCTGCTGGGCCAGGAGAATGGCGGTTTCGCCACCCTGATGAATCAGCTGCCGCAGGAGCGGCTGTCGATCGCCGTGCAATGCCAGGCGGCGGCGCAGCGAGCGTTCGACCTGGCGGTCGAGTTCACCAAGGAGCGCAAGGCGTTCGGCAAGTCGGTGTTCGAATTCCAGAACACGCGCTTCACGCTGGCAGACCTCAAAGCCCGGCTGCAGGTCGGCTGGGCGCACATCGACTGGGCGATCGGGCGGCACGTGCGCGGCAAGCTGACCCCGGCGGAAGCGAGCGCCGCCAAGCTGTGGCATTCGGAAACGCAGTTCCAGCTGTGCGACGCGGCGCTGCAGCTGCACGGCGGCGCCGGCTACATGAACGAATATGCGATCGCCCGGCTGTGGCGGGATGCGCGGGTGACGCGCATCTATGGCGGCACGTCGGAGATCATGAAGGAACTGATCGCGCGCACGATCTGATCGCCCCACTCCCCGCCCCTACGAGGTCAGACGGCGACCAGGGGCTCCGCTGCCGTGGCGTGACGGGCGCGTTCCTCGGCCTGCAAGGCCTTGCGGTCGGGTTTGCCGATCAGGGTTTTGGGCAGTTCAGGCCGGATCTCCAGGTCGGCGACGCGCTCATGCTTGCCGATCTTGCCGTTGAGAAACGCCTTGAGCTCGTCGGCGCCGGCCTGCGCATCGGGATGTAGCGCGACAAAGGCCTTGGGACGCTCCCCGACCCGCTCGTCCGCAGCGGCAATGACGATGGCTTCGGCCACGGCCGGGTGACGCGCCAGGATGGCTTCGAGCTGGCTGGGGAAAACCTTGAAGCCGCCGACGTTGATCATGTCCTTGATGCGATCGACGATCCGTAGGTAGCCGTCGCGCTCGATCAGGCCGATGTCGCCGGTCGCGAACTGGCCGTCGGCGAGCAACTCCACCCGGGCCTGGTCCTTGCGCCAGTAGCCGGTCATCACCTGCGGCCCGCTGACGACGATCTCGCCGCGTTCGCCGGGCGGCTGCTCGGTCCCGTCCTCGGCCAGGATGCGGATGGTGGTGCCGGGCAGCGGCTGCCCGACAGTGCCCGCGCGCGCCTCGCCCCGGAACGGGTTGACCGAGACCACGCCGGCGCTCTCCGTCATGCCATAGCCTTCGAGCACGCGGGCGTTCGTCACCGTCTCGAACCGTTCCTTGAGCGCCGGGGTCATCGCCGCTCCGCCGGAAAACGCCTGCTGCACGCTCTCGAACGTCGCGGCCGAGCAGCTCGGGTGGTCGATCAGCGCCTGGAACATGGCGGGTACCCCGGCCATGTCGGTACAGCGGCGGCGCCGAATGGCGGCGAGCGCCTCCCCTGCCTCGAACTTCGGCAGCAGCACGATCTCGGCCGCGCTCAGGACCGACCGGTTGAGAATCGCCGTGTTGGCGAAGATGTGGAACAGCGGCAGGCAGCCGAGCACCCGGCCCTCGGCGCGGGGCCGCTGGGGATCGATCGCTTCCAGTTGCAGCGCGTTGACGGAAAGGTTGGCGTGGCTGAGCGCCGCGCCCTTGGGCACACCGGTCGTGCCGCCGGTGTACTGGAGCAGCGCGATGTCGCGTTCGGAATCGACCGTGCTCGGCTGGAACGCGCCATCATTGTCGAGCAATGTCGCCCAGCGCGTCACGCGCCCGTCGGCGGGAAGGCGCTGGCGCTCCTTGCGCTTGAACAGGCGAAAGCCGATCGCCTTGAAGGTGGGCAGCACTTCGCCGAGCGTGCCGACGATCACTTGGGCGACCGCGCGCTCGTCGAGCAGGCGCTGCACCGGCGGCCACAGGCGGGCGAGGTCGAGGCAGACCATGGCGTCGATGGCGGCGTCCTGCGCCTGAGCCAGCACTTCGTCGGGCGAGTAGAGCGGTGAGAAGTTGACCACCGTCGCGCCGGCCAGCAGCGCGCCATAGTAAGCGGCCGGGTAGTGCGGGGTGTTGGGCAGGAACAGGCCGACGCGATTGCCCCGGCCGAGGCCCGCCTGCTGGAGGCCGCGGGCGAACCGCCGGGCCTGGTCGAGCAGCTCGGCATAGCGGGTCTGGCGGCCGTAGAAATCAAGCGCGATGCTGTTCGGCTTGGCCGTCACGCTGCGGGTCAGGAGGTCGTGTACCGCAATCGACGGGAACCGCTCATCCCACCGACCGGCGTGGCAGTAGTGGTCACTCCAGATCACGCCCATGCCGCTTTCATTTCCTTCCGAAATCATCGGAGCCCCAGCAAATCCAACCATGCCCGATGGCAGGTTTCAGGCCAGTAACGAGCCTGCCGGGTCCGGTTAGAATCCGTCGCCGCCGAGCGCACGATAGACCGTGACGGCATTGCGCGCCTGGATAAATTGAACCTGCACCAGTGCCCGCTGGGCGGCATAGGCCGTCCGCTGTGCATCGAGGGTGGTGAGGTAGGGATCAATGCCCTCGCGGTAGCGCGCGGTTACCAGGCGCAGGGTCTCGCTCGCCGCCTCCGCGTTGCGGCGGGTAGCCGCCACCCGGTCGATCAGCGTGCTGCGGTCCGCCAGCGCGTCGGCGACCTCGCGAAAACCCGTCTGGATTGCGCGCTCATAGCTGGCGATGGCGGCCTGTTGCTCCGCCTCGCGCAGGCGGACGGCGGCGCGGCGGCCGCCGCCACTGAAGATGCTGTAGTTGCCGCCGATGCCAGCCGACCAGTTGAAGGCGCCGCTGCTGAACAGGCCCGTGAGGGTGTCGCTGGCAAGGCCGAGCAGCCCGGTGAGCGAAATGGTCGGGAATAGCGCGGCGCGCGCGGCGCCAATTTCGGCATTGGCGGCGCGCAGCTCATACTCCGACTGGATCACGTCGGGGCGGCGGAGGAGGATACGGGAGTCGAGGCCGGCGGGAAGTGCGGCGATGGTCCCGGCCGCCTGGCCGAGGGAGGTGGGCAGCAGGCTGGGTTCGACCGGTGCGCCGACCAGCAGCTGAAGGAGGTTAGCGTCCTGCGCCCGGAGCGCCCGCTGCTCGGCCAGATCGGCCCGTGCCGTCTCCAGCACCTGCTGGGCCTGGAGCAGGTCGGTGCGGGGCGCGACGCCCCCGCGCAGGCGCGCTTGCGTTAGCGCGCGGCTGCGCTCGGCCGAGCGGACGGTGTCCTCGGCGATAGCGAGGAGCGAGGAGTCGGCGCCGTGAGCTAGCCAAGTGTCGGCAATGTCGCCGATCAGCGCCACGCGGGTGGCGCGCGCGGCGGCGCCCGTCGCAAACAGGCGCTCCTGCTGGGCGCGAGTCAGCGACGCCAGGCGACCGAACAGGTCGATCTCGAACGACGGCAGAATGTTGATCGACGGGCTGAACTGGATTCCGCTGGTCCCGCCGGAGGCGTCGCGGCGGGGATTGGCGTCGACCCCGGCATTGGAGCCCACCTGCGGCAGCTGCGCGGCTCTGGCGATCCGCACCTGCGCCCGGGCCGCCGCGATGTTGGCCGCCGCAATGCGCAGGTCGCGGTTGTTGAGCAGCGCCTGCGCGATCAGTACCTGCAGCCGCGGGTCGCGGAAGACGTCGCGGTGGGTGAAGCCCGGCAGCGCGGGCGCTTCGGCCAGATAGGGATCGCCGGTCGGCCAGCTAAGCGGCACCGGGCCGGCGGGGCGCTGAAAGGCCGGGTCGAGCGAGGTACAGCCGGTCAGCGCCGCGACGGCCAGGAGTGCGCCAGCGCGCTTCATGCCCGTGCCTCGGCCCGAGTGGCGGGCGGCTGCGAGCGCCGGAAACGCTCGCGGAGCTTGGCAGCGCCCTGCTTGGCGCCAACCCGCACCAGCACAAAGAACAGCGGAATGTAGAAGATGGCCAGCGCCGTTGCGGTCAGCATGCCGCCGATGACAGAGGTGCCGATGGCGATGCGGCTGTTCGCGCCCGCGCCGGTGGAGATCGCCAGGGGCATGACGCCGAAGATAAAGGCGAAGCTGGTCATCAGGATTGGTCGCAACCGGATGCGGGCGGCGTCCAGCGCCGCTTCGAGTGCCGGCTTGCCGGCGCGCTCGGCCTGCTCGGCGAATTCGATCATCAGGATCGCGTTCTTGGCCGCCAGGCCCATGGTCGTGAGCAGGCCAATCTGCAGGTAGACGTCGTTCTCCAGCCCGCGCAGGGTGACCGCGAAGATGGCGCCGACCAGGCCGAGTGGGATGACCAGCAGCACGGCTACCGGGATGGTCCAGCTTTCGTACAGCGCCGCCAGGCAGAGGAACACCACCAGCAGCGACAGTGCGTAGAGCAAGGGCGCCTGGCCTGATGACAGCCGTTCCTGGAAGGAAGCGCCGGACCAGGCGACGCCCGTGCCGGGGATCTGCGACGCGAGCTCCTCCATCCGGGCCATGGCCGTACCGGAGCTGATGCCCGGGGCCGGCTGGCCCTGGATCTCGAAGGCGGGGACGCCCTGGAAGCGCGACAAGCTGCTCGGCCCCGTGCCCCAGTCGATCCGGGCGAAGGAAGAGAACGGCGACATCTGCCCGCCGGACCCGCGCACGTACCATTGGCTGAGATCGGACGGATCGGATCGAAACGGCTCGTCGCCCTGGACGTAGACCCGCTTGACCCGGCCCTTGTCGATGAAGTCGTTGACGTACCGCCCGCCCCACGCCGTCGACAGCGTGGTGTTGACGTCGGCCTGGTTGAGGCCAAGCGCGGTCAGGCGCTGCTGGTCCATGTCGATCTTCAGGTTGGCGACATCGGGCAAGTCGCTGAGGCGGACCGACGCGAGCTGCGGATCGCTGCTGGCCTCGGCGATCAGCTGGTCGCGCGCCTGCTGGAACTGCTCCCGGCTCATGCCGCTGCGGTTCTGCAATTCCATGGTGAAGCCATTGGACTGGCCGAGGCCACGGATGGCTCCGGGGACCAGGGCGAACACCTGGGCATCGCGGAAGCCGCGAAACGCGCCGGACGCCCGCTGGACGATGGCGTCGGCGGTGTTCTCCTTGCCCGTGCGCTCGTCCCAAGGCGCGAAGTTGATGAAGCCCTGCCCCGTGTTCTGGCCGGTGGCGCCGCCGCCACCGCCGCCGCCCGCGACGGTGAACACCACCGCCAGATTCTTGCTCTCGTACTGGGACAGGTATTGCTCGATTTGCTTCTGCACCTCCAGCGTGCGCTGCTGCGTGGCGCCGGCCGGCAGGCGGAACTGGACGCTGGCGGCACCCTGGTCCTCGGTCGGCAGGAAGCTGGTCGGGAGGCGCTGGAACAGCACCGCCAAGATGACCAGCAGCACGGCGTAGATCGCCAGAAACAGCCACTTGCGATCGATCACTCGTGCCACCGTATTGCCGTAGCGATCGACACCGCGGCTGAAGGTGCGGTTGAACCAGTCCTGGAAGCGGTGCAGCGGGCGCTGCCAGGCCTTGGTCTCCCCGCGCTCGGCGCGTTCCTCCTCGGCCGGCTTGCGGGCTTTCAGGAGGGTGGCGGTCAGCGCCGGGCTGAGGATCAGCGCCGTCAGCACCGACAGCACCATGCAGGAGATGATCGTCAGCGAGAATTGCTGGTAAATGACCCCGGTCGACCCGCCGAAAAAGGCCATCGGCAGGAACACGGCGGACAGCACCACGGCGATCGCCACCAGCGCGACCTGGATTTCCTTCATCGACTGAATGGTGGCGTCCCTTGGCGACATGCCGGGGTTCTCCTCCATCAGCCGTTCGACGTTCTCGACCACCACAATGGCATCGTCGACGAGCAGGCCGATCGCCAGCACCAGGCCGAACAGGGTCAGCGTGTTGATGCTGAAGCCTGCCAGGTAGAAAACGGCAAAGGTGCCGAGCAGGACCACGGGCACGGCGATGGCCGGGACCAGCGTCGCCCGCCAGCTCTGCAGAAAGATGAACATGACGATGACAACCAGGACCACCGCCTCGATCAGCGTCTTCACCACCTCCTCGACCGACAGCTTGATAAAGGCCGTGGTGTCGTTGGCGTAGGCGACCTTGAAGCCTTCTGGGAAGCTGCCGGACAGGTCGTTGACCCGCGTCTTCACCAGCTCGGCCGTCTTGAGCGCGTCGGCGCCGGGCGCCAGGCTGATGGCCATGCCGGCGCCGGGATGGCCGTTCACGCGGATGACGGCGTTGTAATTCTCGGCGCCAAGCTCGACTCGGCCGACGTCCCGGATGCGAACGGAAGCCCCGCTCGTTTCCGTCTTCAGGATGATGTTCTCGAACTGCTCGGGTGTCTGCAGCCGCCCTTGCGCGGTAACCGTGGCATTGAGCAGCTGGTCGTTGGTCTGCGGCAAGCTGCCGAGTTCACCCGCGGCAACCTCCGTGTTCTGGTTCTGGATGGCGCTGATCACGTCACCCGGAACCAGCCCGACGGCCGCCAGCCGTTGCGGATTGAGCCAGATACGCATGGCCCGGGGCGAGCCGAACACGTTGACGTCGCCCACGCCGGCCACCCGTGACAGGGGGTCCTGCAAGGTCGAGGTCAGGAAGTCGGACACGTCGATGTTGGTGCGCCGGTCGGTCTCGTCGAAAACGCCGACGATCAACAGGAAATCGGGGTTCGACTTGGTGACCCGCACACCCTGCTGCTGCACCTGCTGCGGCAGCCGGGAGACTGCCTGCTGGATCTGGTTCTGGACCTGGACCTGGGCCGTGTCGGGGTCGGTGCCCTTGGCGAACACGGCCGAGATGCTGACCGTGCCACGCGAGCTTGAGGATGCGGAAAAGTAAAGCAGCCCGTCGATGCCGGTCAGCTGCTGCTCGAGGATCTGGGTGACGCTGTTCTCGACCGTCTCGGCCGAAGCGCCGGGGTAGGTCGCGCGGACGTTGATCTGCGGCGGCGCCACATCGGGGTATTGCTCGATCGGCAGCTGGGTGATCGCGCCAATGCCGGCCAGCATGGTGATGATGGCCAGCACCCAGGCGAAGATCGGGCGGTTGATGAAGAGCTGGGACACCCGTCAGCGGCCGCCCGCACCCGCGCCGCCGCCACCGCCGCCCGAACGCCCGCCCGAACCCTGACTGCCAGGCGGCGGCGGTGCGATCTTCTGCGGGGCGCTGGCCGGGACCGGCCGGATCGGCGCTCCATTGCGCAAGTTGGCGAGCCCTTGGGTGATCACCTTGTCGCCGGCCTTGAGGCCGCCGGTGATCACCCAGTCGGTGCCAAACGTGCGATCCGCCGCCACGTCCCGCCGCAGCGCCTTGTTGCCGGGCCCGACGATGAAGACATTGGCCCCGCCACCGATGTCGCGTTGCAGGGCGCTTTGCGGGACCAGGATGGCATTGGGCGTGACCGCCTGGGTGAAGCGCGCCTGGACGAAGGAGCCGGGTAGCAGCACGCCGTTCGGGTTCGGGAAGCGCGCCCGCAGGGTGACCGTGCCTGTGCTCTCGTTGACGGTGGCTTCGGAGAACTGGACGGTGCCGGTGTAGCCATAGTCGCTGCCGTCCTCGAGCAGCAGCCGCACTTGCGTGCTGCCGGGGTCGGCGCCGCCGGTGGCAAGTGCCCGGCGCAGGGTGGTGAGGTCGGCGCTCGACTGCTGGATGTCGACAAAGATCGGGTCGGTGCGCTGGATGATCGCCAGCGGGTCAGTCTGGCTTGACCCGACCAGGGCGCCCTGGGTGAACAGCGAACGGCCGATGCGACCGCTGATCGGCGCGCGCACGGTGGCGAAGCGCAAGTTGATGCGGGCGGTTTCCAGTGCGGCGTTGTTCTGCGACACGGCCGCGCTCGCCTGCCGCGCCTGGGCGGCGGCGTCCGTATATTCCTGCTGGCTGATCGCCTCGATCCGCGCCAGGGGGCGATAGCGATTGGCGCGGGCCTGCGCCGCCTCAGCCGCGGCCCGGGCGCTGGCGACGCTGGCGTTCGCCTCATTGACCGAGGCCCGGTAAAGGCTGGGATCGATCTGGTAGAGCGGCTGACCCTGCTTGACGAAGCTGCCTTCCGTGAACAGCCGGCGCTGGATCAGGCCGTTGACCTGCGGCCGTACTTCGGACGTCTCGTAAGCGACGGTCCGCCCGCCCAGCTGGTTGATGACCGGAACGGCGGCGGCGGAGACCACAACAAAGCCGACCTGCGTCGGACCGCCGCGCCCACGACCCTGGCCCTGAGCGGCCGGCTCCCCAGAGCCGCAGCCCGCAAGCGCGGCCGAGCACCCGGTTGCCAGGGCAAGCGCAAGCGTTCGAGCCACAGCGGCTCGCTTCGCAACGGAATTGGCTAACATGATGGGACCGCTAGCTACGTGCTGGCGAGGTTCAATACCGCCCAAGATCACTTTTACCCGTTTACGATGGCTATGCCGGTATGTCCCTGTCGGCCCCACTACGCGTCAGACGCGCAAGCGTTGCGACCTTTCTTGCGATCGAGCCTATCCAACGGGCGAGTTGCCGCGCCGCGCCCGTCGCTGCCGGCGCTGACGCTCAGTAGAGGAACATCGGCATGTTCTCGATCCGCTGCAGCTTGGCGCGGTAGAGCGCCGGGTCGTACATGGCATCCACGTCGACGAACTTGCTGCCCTGCTCCAGCGTGTCGATGGCCACGTGGCTGTAGTTGCCGCCACTCAGCACGACCATTCGGCCAGCTTCGTTGCGGGCGAGCAGCTGCACCGCCAGCGCGCCAAAGGACAGGCCGACCATCCGGTCCATGGCATCGGGCTCACCGGCGCGCATCAGGTAGGCGAGTTCCTGCACCACCGTGCCGGTGCCGAGCCGCCGCTTGACCTGCCCGGCGAGGCGCCGGCTGACGCTGACTTCTTCCCGGTCGCTGCCGGGCAGGGAGCGATCGGTTTGGCTGGTCCGCTGCTCGCCGGCGATGGTCGCGCCTTCGGAAATGACGCACATCGCGTAGCTGGAGCCGCTGTCGACCTTGTCCCGAGCGAGCAGCGGCAAGAGGACGTCCAGGTCCGCGGGCACTTCCGAGATGACCGTCCGATCGACCTGCGCCAGGAACCCCGCCAGCAACGCGGTCTCGCCGCTCCGCCGGCCGAACAGCTCAACAATGCCGATCCGCTCGTGGCTACCAACGGTGGTGCGAAGCGAATTGATCGCCTCCACCGAGCGGCTGACCGCAGTGGAGAAGCCAATGGCATAGTCGGTGCCGAAGACATCGTTGTCCATGGTCTTGGGAACGGACACCACGGGAAAGCCCTGCCGGGCGAGATGGGCGGAAAAGCGCAAGGTGCCGTCGCCGCCAAGGGTAACCAGCGCATCGATACCCAGCCGGTCGAGCACGCGAAGCACATGCGCGGTCCGGTCGCCGGCGGCGTGGGTCCGGGGATCGGCCCGCGAGGTGTGAAGAATGGTCCCGCCGGTCCGGTCGATGCCCCGCACGGACTCGCGGGTCAGGGCAAATGTGTTGCCAGCGATGCTGGCGGGGTCGTCCGGGTCCAATTCCAACACGCCTTCCCACCCGCGGCGCAGGCCGACGACGTCCCAGCCGAGGTCGGTCGCCGACAGCGTGATCGAGCGGATGCACGGATTGAGGCCCGGGACGTCGCCGCCGCCGGTCAACACTGCCAGTTTCACCGCTTCTCCTTCCCCTTCCCGCCGGGCTAAAGCAGTTGCAGCATGCCGATGGCAAGCACCACCATCATGAGGTTGGCGAGCCCCGTTCCAAGCGCCACCCGTGGGCCAACCTCGACCAGGCTGCGCAGCCGCACCCCGAAGCCGAGCGCGGCCATGGCGACAACCGCCAGGTAATTGGACAGGGTTCCAAGCAGGCGGGCGAGGTCGTCGCCGAACAAGCCGAGCCAGCGGCCGGCGGCGAGCAGAAGAAAGGCGAGGATGAACCAGGGCAGGAACAGCAGCGGTCGCGCGCGTTGCGCCGGCGTGGCCGAGGACGGCTCCCCGAAGCGGGACGCAAGCAGGGACAGGACCAGCGTCAGCGGTCCAAGCATCAGCACCCGGGCCAGCTTCACGAAAGTTGCCAGGGTGACGGTGGCAGCGCCGAACGGTGCGGCGGCGGCGATCACCTGGGGCACGGCGTAAACGGTAAGGCCGGTCAGCAACGCATAGCGCGGCAAGGCCAAGCCGAAGGCGTAGACCGCGAGCGGGAGCAGCAGCACGGTAACCACGCCAAGCAGGGCCGTCAGCGAGATGGCGGCGGCGATCTCCTCCTCGTCGGCACCGATGATCGGCGCGACCGCTGCGATGGCGCTGTTGCCGCAGATGGCGTTGCCGGCGGCGATCAGCATGGCCAGGCGTCGGCTGAGGCCCAGGAGACGGCACAGCAGGAACGCTCCCGCCAGCGCCACGAAGACCATCAAAGCGATGAGCAGCACCGCGGTGACGCCAAGGCTTTGCAGCGCCGCGCTGCTGAGCGTCGCCCCGAGCAGCGCGACGGCGATGTCCAGCACCGTCTTGGCGCTGAAGCGGATGCCGGGCGCGGTCATCGGGGACAAGGTTACGGCATTGCCGGCGATCATTCCCAGCAGGATGGCGAGGACGAGCGGCTCCAGCCAGGCGCGGCCGAACAGCATCGTCTCCGCGGCGCCGGCCAGCTCGGCGGCAGCCCCGACGAGGAGGCAGAGGAAAATGCCGGGAAAGAGCCGGGCTGCCACTCTGGCTCCGGTCCGCCCCGCGGCCGGCGCCGACGACGCGCTCACTCCGTGCCTGCCAGCAGTCGCTGCCAGCCTTCCAGACGTTGGGTCCGCACCGTCTCGTCGGTGTTTGGTCTAAAGCTCCGGCTGGACGGCTGCATGACCGCGGCGGCGGCTTTCAGGTCCGGCTGCAGCCCGGCTCCAACTGCCGCCAGCATGGCCGCTCCGCGGGCGGTGGTCTCGACATCCGCCGGCCGGCTGACGGTCAGCCCGAGCATGTCGGCCAGGTCCTGCGCCAGCCAGTCGTTGGCGCTCATCCCGCCATCGATGCGCAGCTCCGCCCAGGGCGCGCCGGCGTCGGCGAACGCCGCCGCGAGATCGACATTCTGGTGACTAATCGCTTCCAGCGCGGCGCGGATCACGTGCGCCCGGTCCGTCGAGAACGACAGGCCGGCGATCACCGCCGTCGCATGAGGCCGCCAATAGGGCGCGCCGAGGCCGGACAGCGCCGGCAGCAGGAACACGCCGCCATTGTCCGGGACGGACCGGGCCAGCTGTTCGCTTTCGCCGGCCGACAGCAGCATCTTGAGGTCGTCGCGCAGCCACTTGACCAGGCTGCCGGCGACGAAGATCGATCCTTCCAGCGCATAGTGGCGAACGCCGCCCACGTCGCTCAGCACGGTGCCGAGCAGTCGGCCGGGACTCTCCGGCACGCGGACGCCGAGATTGGTGAGGACAAAAGCGCCGGTGCCGAGCGTAAGCTTGGTCTGGCCTTCGGTCAGGCAGGCCTGGCCGATGGTGGCCGACTGCTGGTCGCCGACCAGCGCGGTGATCGGGAGCGGAGCGCCGAACCATTCGGGATCGGTCTCGCCGACCCGCTCGGCATTGCCGACGATCGCGGGCAGCGTCGCCACGGGAACGCCGCACAGCTCCGCCAGTCCCGGGTCCCACCCGCGGCCGTTCAGCGGCATCAGCAGGGTGCGGCTGGCGTTGGTGGCATCGGTGACGTGCGCGCCGCCGGTCAGCTTCCAGGTCAGCCAGCTCTCGACCGTGCCAAAGGCCAGCGCGTCGCCGGCCCCCCGCACGGCTTCCTGCTCCAGCAGCCAGGCCATCTTGGTGCCGGAGAAATAGGGATCGAGCCGCAGGCCGGTGCGGCGCTGGACCTCCGGCTCGTGACCGGCCGCACGAAGCGCATCGCAGCGGTCGGCAGTGCGGCGGTCCTGCCAGACGATCGCGCGGTGCAGCGGCCGCCCGCTGCGGCGGTCCCAGGCGACCACCGTTTCGCGCTGGTTGGTGATGCCGATGGCGGCGATCCGCTCCGGTCCCCCCGCCTTCGCAACCATCTCGCGCCCGCAGGCCAGCGTCTCGCACCAGATCTCGTCGGCATCATGCTCGACCAGGCCGGGCGCCGGGTAATGCTGAACGAGCGGCCGGCTGCAGGAGCCGTGCACCGCCCCGTCGGGGCCGTAGAGGATGGCGCGGGTGGAACTGGTGCCCTCATCGAGGACGAGGATCAGGCGTTCGCCGATCACTTGCGCCCCTGCTCCGTCACCCAAGCACGGATGTCGACGATCGGAATGCCCTGTTCGGCCGCCCAGTCGGTCAGCTCGCCGATCCGGGCCATCGAGCCATCCTCGCGCAGCATGGCGCACAGCACCACGCCCTCGCCCACGCCGCAGGAGCGGACGATCTCCAGCCCGGCCTCGAGCGTCGACAGGCGCACGGCCGGCCCGCCCGGATCGGCGATCAGCGGAAAAACGTGGCCGGGCGAGACCAGGTCCTCGCGTCCACGCGCCGGATCGACCGCGATGCGGACGGTGGTGGCGCGGTCCGCGGCGCTGATGCCGGTGGTGACGCCGTCCCTGGCCTCGATCGACTGGCCGAACGGCCGACCGCTGCTGCCGTGACCGTCGCGCTGCTGCGGCTCGATCCCGAGCGCCGTTGCCCGGTCGGCGCTGAGGCCGAGGCAGATGAGGCCGCGGCCATTGCGGGCCATGAAGGCGATGGTGTCCGCCGTGATGCGCGAAGCGGCGGCGGCGAGGTCGAGGTCGCCCCCGCGCAGTTCGTCGCCGGCCAGGATCACCAGCCCACCACCCTCAAGATGCCCGGCCAGGTCGCTCATGCCAGCCGTCCCGCCGCCTGCGCCACCTGCCGCCCGACCAGCTCCAGTTGCCCCTGGATGGTCGGGTCGAGGCACGCGCCGCTGTCGTGGAAGCTGTCGGGCGAGACCTTTACGGCGGCGCCGAACGGCGTTGGCCAGCCACGCAGGGAATGGGCGATGGTGCGCAGGGTCGTCATGCCGCTGTTGGCGGCCTGGTGGCCGAAGGCGGTGACGATCAGGCCGACCGGCCGGCCTTCGAGGTAGGGCAGCTTGTCCGTTGCCAGTTCCTCCAGATAGTCAATGGCGTTCTTGACCATGCCGGACACGGTGCCGTGATAGCCGGGACTGGCGAGCAGGACGCCGTCGCTGGTTCGCACCGCTTCGATCAGCTCGGCGCCCCGCTGCGGAGTCCAGTCGGGCCCGCGGTAATGCGGCAGGCACGCCATGTAGGCACCGTCGAAGGTCACCACCTCGGCCCCTTCGTCGGCCGCTGCCGATGCGGCCACGGCCAGCGCGCGCTCCGTACTGCTGCCGGGCTTGATCGTGCCTCCTATCGCGACGATTCGGCGGGTCATGCTGCTTGCTCCTTGAGATCGGCGGCGAGCCGGCGGCGGCCGTCGCCGTCGAGTAGCAGGCCGAGCTTGGATCGGCGCCAGAGAATGTCGTCGCTGGTGACGGCCCATTCTTCCTCGACCATCCAGCCCACCTCCGCTGCGGACAGGCCAGCGCCGTAAGTGCCGCCAAGGTCGGCCCAGCCGCCGGCGCCGCCAAGCCACCGCCGGGCGTCGGTGCCGTAGGCCTTGCCGATGCGGGCGGCGTCGGTGGGCGCAAGAAAGGGGTAGTCGCGGGCCAGGTCGGCGATCAGCTTACCCAGGTCCTGCACCGGGAAGTCGCCTCCGGGAAGGTTCGTGTCGCCGGTCCACGGCTTGCCCGAGATGCCCGGCAAGCGGCTCGTCAGCAGGGTCACCGCTTTTTCGGACAGCTGGCGGTAGGAGGTGATCTTGCCGCCGAAGATGTTCAGCAGCGGCGCTCCCGCTTCGGTAGGGCTGAGATCCAGCCGGTAGCCGCGCGTCGCCGCCTCCGGCTTGCCGGAGGCTTCGGCGACCAGCGTACGCACGCCGCTGAACGTCCACACCACGTCGCTCCGCTGCAGGCTTCGGCGGAAGTAGAGGTTGGCGCCGGCGAGCAGGTAGCGGATCTCTTCCTCGCTGGCGCGCGGCGGAACCTCGGGCGCGGGATGGTCGACGTCGGTGGTGCCGATCAGGGTGAAGCGACCTTCGTACGGCAGGGCGAAGAAGATGCGGCCGTCACCAAGCTGGAAGAAATAAGCGTAAGGGTGGTCGAACAGTGCCGGCACCACGATGTGCGAGCCACGCACCAGCCGGACGGTGGGCGGCAATCCTGTTGGGGTCGAGCGCTCGATGATGTTGGCGACGGCCGGCCCGGCGGCGTTGGCCATCGCCCGGGCATGAAAGCTGCGGCCGCCGGCGGTGAGGCGCCACCCCTCCCCGTCCCGCTCGGCCCGGGTCAGTTCATGGCGCGGGAGGATCGTTGCTCCCCGTCCTGCCGCGCCGCGGGCGTTCAGGACCACCAGCCGGCTGTCGTCGCACCACCCGTCGCTATATTCGAACGCCCGTCCCGTGTCGTCGCGCAACGCCGGCCCGGCCGGGTGACTGGATAGTTTGATGGTCCGGGTCGGCGGGAGCAGCTGGCGGGCGCCCAGGTGGTCGTAGAGGAACAGGCCGGCCCGGATCATCCATGCCGGCCGCTGCGTCTGGCTCAGGGGCAGGACGAAGCGTAGCGGCTGGATGCAGTGCGGCGCCATTCGCCACAGCCGCTCGCGTTCGGCCAGGGCGTCGCGCACTAGCCCGAACTCGTAATGTTCAAGGTAGCGCAGCCCGCCGTGGATCAGCTTGGTGGAGGCGGACGACGTTCCCGACGCCAGGTCGCCGCGTTCCAGCAGCAGCACCCGGGCGCCGCGTCCGGCCGCGTCAAAGGCGATGCCGGCGCCGTTGATGCCGCCGCCGATCACCGCCAGGTCGAAGATGCCGTCCGCTTCGCTCACCGATCCCCTCGACCCGTATGTCTTACGGTGTCATAGTCACCGCTGACTTACGCGCAAGCCGGGCTGCTTGGCAACGCCCGGCATGGGGGAGGAACAAGGCAATGCAACGACCGGCAAGCGAGAGTTCGGACGCGCTGCGCGTTCAGCGGCTGATGATCGCCCTGGTGTTCATCGCCACCGCCCTCAATTACGTCGACCGGCAGGTGCTGGCGCTGCTGAAGCCGACGCTCGAGGCCGAGTTCCATTGGACCGACCAGCAATTCGCGCACCTTGGGTCCGTGTTCCAGATCACGGCCGCCGCCTCCCTGCTGGGAGTGGGCTGGTTCGTCGACCGGTTCGGGGTGCGGCTGTCCTATGCGATCGCCGTCGGGGTGTGGAGCGCGGCCTGCATGATGCATGGCGTTGCCCGCAGCGTCAGCGAGTTCGTGGTCGCCCGCGCCGTCTTAGCGGCGGCGGAGTCCGTCAACACGCCCGCGGCGATCAAGTCGGCGGCGGTCTACCTGCCGCTGGAACGGCGGTCGCGGGCGATCGGCATCGTCAACACCGCGCCCAATATCGGCGCCATCCTGACCCCCCTCGCCATCCCGCCGATCGCGCTGGCATTCGGCTGGCAGGCGGCCTTCCTGGTGACCGGCGCGCTCGGCTTCCTGTGGTTGGGCGCATGGATCTGGGGCACCCGGCGGCTGAAACCGATCGTCGCCGAGAGCAAGCTGCAGGCGCCCGCCGCCCGCAGCGCGCGCGCAGCCCTGGCCGACCGGGCGAGCTGGACGGTGATCGGGGCCAAGGCGCTGACCGACCTCGTCTGGTGGTTCGTGCTGTTCTGGATGCCGGATTTCTTCAACCGGCAGTTCGGGCTGAGCCAGGGGCAATTGGGCGTGCCGGTGGCGATCATCTTTCTGCTCGCCGCCGCCGGAGCGCTGAGCAGCGGCGCGCTTTATCCGGCGCTGCTGCGCCGCGGGTGGAGCGTCAACCGGGCGCGCAAATCGTCCATGCTGCTGTATGCCGTGGCGGTGCTGCTGATGCCGGTCGCGCTGACCGTCTCCAACCCGTACTTGGCGGCGGTCCTGATCGGTTTCGGGCTGTTCGCTCACCAGGGCTTTTCGACCAACATTTTCGGCATGGCGACCGACATCGTGCCCGCCGCCCGGATCGGCACGGTGATCGCGTTCGGTGGGGTAGCCGGCAACCTGACCGGCAGCGCGATCATCGAGCTGGCCGGCTGGTCGCTGACCAACGGGCACGGCTACGCGCCGATGTTCGTGATCTGCGGCACGGCCTATCTGTGGGCCCTGCTGTTCATCCACCTGACCCAGCCGGTGCTGCGGTTGCGCGAGGCATAAGAAAAGGGCGGCTCCCGCCGGAACCGCCCTTTCTCGTCAGGCTGCGGGGACTTAGAAGTTCACGCGGCCGGAGACCCCGAAATAACGGTCCGCATCGCGCGGGATCTGGTAGCGATAGGAGCCTGCGGGACCACCGTTCTGGATCGCCACGGCATAGCTGGTGTCGAACAGGTTGCGGACCTGGAAGGTCACCCGGTAGCGGTCCGCGCTGTCGCCGACACCGACGGACGCATTGATGATCGAATAGCCGCCGATCGTGCCGAACTGGCGCTGCACGGCGTTGGGCGAGAACAGCGACAGCTGCTTGCTCTGCGCATTGCCGCTGGCGCCGAGGTAGAAGTCGACCGGGCCGCCAGTACGGACGTGGTAGTTGGCGCTCAGCGACCCCTTGAGCTTGGGCGCAAAGGCCAGCGACGTCAGCGGCGGGATGACCGCACTGCTGGCAGCACCGGGAGCGACCTGGAACTTGTCCACCGTGGCATCGGTGTAGGCAACGCCGCCGCTGATCGAAAGATCGTCGATCGGCCGCCAGATGAGGTCCGCTTCGAGGCCGCGGGTCGACACCGCGCCGGCATTGGTGAAACGGGTCACGACCACGCCCGCCACGACGTCCGGGTTGTTGGCCTGGAAGTTGTCGTACTTGGCGTAGAAGGCGTCGAGGTTGAGGATCAGCCGCCCGTTCAGCAGCGTGTTCTTGAGCCCCACCTCGTAGCTGTTGGAGGTTTCCGGATCGATGACGTTGGTGCCGGTCGCCGTCAGGTTGTAGAAGATGTTGTAGGCCGGGCCCTTGTAGCCGCGCGTGTAGCTGACATAGCCCATGGCGTCCGGCGTGAACGCATATTGCAGCGCCGCCTTGCCCGACACGTTGGTCGAACTGGTGTTGTCGCGGAACGGCTCGGCGGGCTGGCCGGTGCCGGTCGGGGTGGTCGGAAAGCTCGGATTGATGCCGGGCCCGGCAAGCGTCGTGTTGCGGCTGTGGAACACGCTCAGGCGGTCGCGCGTGAAGCGCAGGCCGGTAACGACGCGAAAGGTGTCGGTGAGGTTGAACACGCCCTGGCCGAACAGCGCCAGGTTGTTGAAGGTCGAGCCGAAATCGGCCGTTCCGCTGGGGAAGGTCGAGGCGGTCGCCTGCGCGCTGCCGCAGGGGATCAGCGTTCCCGCCGGTGCGCCCGCAACGGCATTGCAGACCACGTCATTGCGGGTGAACACGCGCTCCGACTTGGCCCGCGAATAATAGCCGCCCAGCACATAGGTGAAGAACTGCCGGGTCGGGCTGGTCAGCCGCACTTCCTGCGACACGGTGTTGCTGGTCTGCGGACCGACGTCATGCAGCTGGTTGAAGCCGACATAGGCCTGCGGCAGGAAGTCGCCGTCGCGGATCTCGGTATTGTCGTACTTGCGATAGGCAGTGATGCTGGTCAGCGTGTGGTCGCCGAGCGGCAGGTCGACTTCGCCCGACACGCCCCAGCCCTTTTCCTCCGTGCGGGTGACCAGATTCTGGGCGACCTGGCGGGTTTCGTCACCGCGGGGGGTCGGCAAGGCGGCGAACACCGGGCTGGTGATGGAGGCGCCGGCGGCGTTCAGCGGGCCGGTGCCGATCACCTCGGCGCAGCAATCGTCGTTGTTCTTGTGATAGTCGCCGATGAGCAGCACGCGCAGGCCGTTGTCGGGGCGGTAGAGTAGCTGGCCGCGAACTCCGTAATGCTTGTAGCCGTTGACCCGGCGGTCGAGCGTGACGTTGCGGATGTTGCCGTCATAGCTGCCGTAGAAGGCGGTGACGCGGCTCAGCAGGTCCTTGGACAGGGGCACGTTGGCGACGCCGCGGACGCGGACTTCGTTGCCAGAGAAGTAGCTCGCGTCGATGCTGCCGCCGGGGCGGCTGGTCGGCTGCTTGGTGGTGATGTTGATGACGCCGGCCGACGCGTTCTTGCCGAACAGGGTGCCCTGGGGTCCGCGCAGGACCTCGAGCTGATCGATGTCGTTGAGGTCGGAAAAGGCTTCGCCCGAGCGGGCGAAGACGACGCCGTCGACTACCGTCGAAACGGACGGCTCGCCGGCGATCGAGAAGGTGGCGGTGCCCACGCCGCGCAGGAAGATGGTCTGGTTGAGGGTCGTGCCGGACTTGAGGAAGTTGAGCGCCGGGACCAGCTGGGTCGCGCTTTCGATGCTTGGCCGGGCGGCGGTTTCCAGCGCGGTGCCGCTGACCACCGAGACGGCGATCGGCACCTCCTGCAGACGCTCGCTGCGCTTCTGGGCGGTAACCACGATCTCGGCCGGAGCGACGCGGTTGGGCGTCGACTGTTCTTCGCTGGTGGGCGCAAGATCGGTCGACTGCACCTGATCGCCGCCGGTCTGCGTGCCGGGCTCGGCCACCACCTGCGCCATGGCCGGTGCTGCAAGACCAACGGTGGACAGGATCGAACCGACCAACAGCTGCTTCTTCATGGTAACGCCCTCCGACCTGCATCCGCAGGCTCTCTGCCGAGCAGGCCTGCGCCAACTCATTTCCGTGTATAAGGTTGATCGACGAGGCCTAGATATGTCAAGCGTTGTCATATGCAGGGAACGGACATGACTGGCGGGCTGCACTGGCGTGAGCGAAGCGGCCGGGTGACGCTCGAGCTTGGCGGCCGGGTGCTGCTGGACAGTGGGCGTGGCCTCCTTGCCACGGTCGGCCGGGGGCGGCCGGAAGTCGCCATGTGCCGCGGTAACTTCGACATCGCCGATTCGCCGGAGGGTGTCACGGAGCTGAGCAGCGTTCGGCTCGACGGCACCCGCGTGCTGCTGGCGCATGATGGCGCCAGCGAGCCGCTGCTGGAGCTGACATTGACCGATCACCCGGCGGCGGATGGCGTTCTCCGGCTGCGGACGCTGGAGCCCGGACTGGACCGAGTCTGGCTGCGGCTGACCGGCACTGCCGATGAGTCCTTCTGGGGCGGCGGCGAGCAGATGAGCTTTCTGCGGCTGAACGGCCGCCGCTTCCCGATGTGGACCAGCGAGCCGGGCGTCGGCCGCGACAAGAGCGATCCGTTCACGCAGGCAATGGATGAGAGTGGCAACGCTGGCGGAGACTATTGGACCACCAACTATCCGCAGCCGACCTTTCTGTCATCGCTCGGCTATGCGGTGCACGCGGACGTCAGCAGCTATAGCGTGCTCGACTTCTCCGATCCTGGCGGACCGGTGATGGAGCTGTGGCAAGGCGAGGCCGCCATCGAGTTCACCCGTGGAGCGACGCCGGCCGAGCTGGTGTCGCGGTTGTCGCGCCGCTTCGGCCGGCAGCCCGCCCTGCCGGAGTGGGCGCTCGGCGGCGCCATCGTCGGGCTCAAGGATGGCGAGCGCAGCTTCGAACGGCTGGAGCAAATCATCGCGGCGGGCGCCTCGGTCGGCGCGCTGTGGTGCGAGGATTGGGCCGGCATTCGCGAGACCAGCTTCGGCCGCCGCCTGTTCTGGGACTGGCAGTGGAGCGCCGCCCGCTTTCCCGATCTTCCGGGCCGGATCGCAGCGCTGAAGGCGCGCGGCATCCGCTTCATGGCCTATGCCAACCCCTATCTCGCCGTTGACGGCAGGCTTTACGGGGAAGCGATGGCCGGCGGTCACCTGGCGTTGGCGCCGGTCTTGGACGAGCCCTACGCGGTGGACTTCGGCGAGTTTGATGCCGGAGTGGTCGACTTCACCCGGGAGGAGAGCCGGGAGTGGTTCGCCGACCGGATTCTCGGCCGCGAGATGCTGGACATCGGGATCGACGGATGGATGGCGGACTTCGGCGAATATCTGCCGACGGACGTGCGGCTGGCGAGCGGCGAGGACCCGATGCTGGCGCATAACCGCTGGCCGGTGCTGTGGGCCGAGGTGAACGACCTGGCGCTGCGTTCGCGCGGCCGGCGCGGCGATGCGCTGTTCTTCATGCGCGCGGGCTATTCGGGGGTGCAGGCTTTTTGCCCATTGCTGTGGGCGGGCGACCAGAGCGTCGACTTCTCCCGGCACGACGGCATCAACACGGTGATCACCGCGGCGCTGTCGGCCGGGCTGGTCGGCAATGCCTACAGCCACTCCGATTGCGGCGGTTATACCTCGCTGGCGGGCAAGATGCGGACGGCCGAGCTGATCATGCGCTGGTGCGAACTGGCCGCCTTCGCGCCCGTGATGCGCACGCACGAGGGCAATCGGCCCGACGACAACCTCCAGATCGACTCCACGGACGAATTGCTTGCCTGCTTTGCCGGCTGGAGCCGGGTGCATTCGGCGCTTGCGCCCTATGTGCGCCACCTGTGCGACGAAGCGGTGGCAACCGGTCTGCCCGCCCAGCGCCCCTTGTTCCTCCACCACCCCGACGATGGCGAGTGCGCCGCAATCCAGGACCAGTATCTCTACGGCGCGGACCTGCTGGTGGCGCCCGTGGTAGTGGAAGGCGCGGCCGAGCGCCGGGTCTACCTGCCGAAGGGCAACTGGGTGCACCTGTGGAGCGGGCAGGCCGCGCCCGCCGGGTGGATCACGGCGGACGCGCCGATCGGGTCGCCGCCGGTCTACTTTCAACGCGGCAGCGCGTTCGCCGACCTGTTCGGCACCCTGCCCGCCGCTCTTGCAGGCGCAGCGTGAGCGACCGCGCCAACATCCGCGACGTGGCTGCGCGCGCCGGCGTTTCGGTGAAGACGGTCAGCCGCGTCCTCAACCATCACCCGTATGTGCGCGCGGAAACCCGGCAGAAGATCGACGAAGCCATGCGCGCCCTCGACTTCAAGCCAAGCATCGCCGCGCGCATCCTGTCGGGCGCCAAGTCCAACCAGCTGGCGCTCATCTACGACAACCACAGCCCTTATTACATGCACCAGGTGCAGACCGGCTGCTGGAAGCGGTGCCACGAAGAAGGCGTGCGCCTGCTCGCGCAGCCGGTGGTGGTCACCGATGCCGACGTCGGCGAGCAGGTCCGCGGCCTGATCGGCGAGACCCATGTCGACGGGGTGATCCTGTCCTCGCCGGTGACCGACTGCGACCCGGTCCTGCGCGCCCTGGAGGCGCTCGGAACGCCGTTCGTGCGGATCAGCCCGGGGACCAACCATGCCTTGAGCAGTTCGGTGTTCATGGACGATGGCCAGGCGGCGGACGACATCACGACGTTTCTGATCAACCGGGGCCACCGCCGCATCGCCTTTATCAAGGGTCATCCGGATCATATGGCGTCGGACGACCGGTTGTTCGGCTACCGCCGGGCGCTCGATCGTTCCGGGATCCGCTTCGAACCGCAGCTGATTGCCGAGGGATCGTTCGACTTCGACAGCGGCTGCTCGGCGGCCGAGGTCTTTCTCACCATGCCGCAGCCTCCGACCGCCGTGTTCGCCAGCAATGACGACATGGCGGCCGGCGTTCTGGCGGTCGCCCATGGCCGCGGGGTCGACGTTCCGGCCGACCTGTCAGTGGTCGGGTTCGACGATACCACCTTGGCCCGCACCGTCTGGCCGCCGCTCACCACCATCCACCAGCCAATGTTCGATCTTGCCTACACCGCCGCCAGCCTGCTGCTGTCGGGTGAGTTCGAACATCGCCGCCTCGATCACCGTCTGGTGGAGCGCGCGTCCGTCGCGCCGCCCCGCCAACGCCAGGAGAAACCATGAGCCAGCTTGCACCCACTCCCGACCAGATTCCGCTCGGCCGCGACGGCCCGGCCGTATCGCCCATCGCCTGGGGCATGTGGCGGCTGGCCGGTTCGCGAGAGGACGCCGCCCGCCTGGTGGCAGCGGCGCTCGATGCCGGCATCAACCTGCTCGACACGGCCGACATCTACGGGTTCGACGGCACAAGCGGCTTCGGCGATGCGGAGGTCTTGCTGGGTGAGGTGCTGGCGGCCGACCCGGGCCTGCGTTCCCGCATGGTGCTGGCGACCAAGGGCGGCATCCGCGCGCCCCTGCCCTACGACCAGAGCCCGGCCTATCTCGCCGAGGCGATCGACGCGTCGCTGCGCCGGCTGCGGGTCGAGCGGGTCGAGCTCTACCAGATCCACCGTCCCGACATCCTCGCCCACCCGCAGGAGGTGGCGCGCGCGCTGGAGGCGGCGGTCACCAGCGGTAAGGTCGGCCACGTCGGCGTGTCCAACTTCACCGTGGCGCAGATCGACACGCTGCAGCACTTCCTGTCCGTTCCGCTCGCCACCACGCAGCCGGAGATTTCGCCACTACGGATCGAGCCGTTCGAGAATGGCGAGCTCGACCAGGCCATGCGGCTGGAGTTGCGTCCGTTGGCCTGGTCACCGCTCGGCGGCGGTCGCCTGGCCGAACCGCAATCCGAGCGCGACCGCGCGGTTGCCGCCGCGCTCGATGCAGTCGCGGCGGAGGCGGGCGTGAGCCGCACGATCGCGGCCTACAGCTGGCTGATGGCGCACCCGGCCGGAATCATCCCGATCGTCGGCAGCCAGCGGCCGGAGCGGATCGCGGAGGCGGCGCGGGCCCGTCACGTCCGCTGGACGCGCGAGCAATGGTATGCGGTGCTGGTCGCCGCCAGAGGAGAGCGTTTGCCATGAGTGATGCCCAGCCCCCGTGCGAGATCAGCTGGTTCTCGGCGCTGTGCGACGACGACTATGACTTCCTCGGCGTGCCCGACGAGAAGCTTCGCTCCAGTTGGGAGCATTGCCGCAACATCGTCCTGGCGGCCGAAGACGGCGGCTACGACAACATCCTGCTACCGTCCGGCTACCAGCTCGGCATCGACACCACCGTGTTCGCGGCCGCGGTCGCGCCTTACCTGCAACGCCTCAAGCTGCTGTGGGCGTGCCGGATGGGCGAGGACTGGCCGCCGCAGCTGGCCCGCCGCATCGCCACGCTCGACCGCATCCTCGGGTGGGACGCCGAGCGGACCGGCGGGCGGCTGACCGTCAATGTGATCGCTTCCGACCTGCCAGGCGAGAAGCTGGCTTCGGCGCCGCGCTACCAACGCGCAACCGAAGTCATGCAGATCCTCAAGACGTTGCTCTCAGGCCAGCACCTCAGCCACCAGGGCGAATTCTACAATCTCGAACTCGATCCGATGCGGATCGGCACGCTGAGCGGCAAGCCGCCCCTGCTCTACTTCGGCGGCCTCAGCCACGAAGCGCGCGAAGCGGCGGCGATCGGCTGCGACGTCTACCTGATGTGGCCCGACACGATGCCCAAGGTGCGCGAGACCATCGCCGACCTGAAGCAGCGGGCCGCGAACCACGGCCGCACCTTGCGCTTCGGTTATCGCGTCCACGTCATCGTGCGCGAGACCGAGTCCGAAGCCCGCGCCTATGCCGACCGGCTGCTGTCCAAACTGGATGCGGACACCGGCGACGCGATCCGCAACCAGTCGCTCGACGCGCAGAACTATGGCGTCCAGCGCCAGGCCGAACTGCGCGGCGCCGCCGACGGCGAGGGCTTCGTTGAGGACAATCTGTGGACCGGCATCGGCCGCGCCCGCTCCGGCTGCGGCTCGGCGATCGTCGGCGACCCCGACCAGGTGCTCGCCAAGCTGCAGGCCTACCGTGAGGTCGGCATCGACGCCTTTATCCTGTCGGGCTACCCGCACATGGCCGAGTGCGACCTGTTCGCCCGCTATGTCCTGCCGAACATCCCCCACGCGCCGTTCTGAGGCGCGGGAACAGCCTCGCGCTGCCAAGTCGCCGGCAGTTCCGGTGCGCGCGACTTGGCCTTGCTCACCGCGATTGATGCGGACTGCGGCGGAGGCCAGCCGAGCGCCGACCCTCCGGACGTTTCTGCAAACTCGAAGGTTCGCTAGGCACAAACTGGTGGTGCGCGGGTCGGCTGATTGTCCTAGCCTAGCGTTATGCCCGACACCCCTGCCGCCGCTCCCGCGCCAAAGGCGCAGACCAGTTCCGGAACGGTGCGCCCCCAGCTGCATCGGGGCATCCAGCGCTTCCTCAGAATTCCTTATGCCGCCGCGCCGGTGGGCGAGAACCGCTTCCGCGAACTGCAACCGCAGGCGCTGTGGGACGGCGTACTCGACGCCACACAGCCGGGAGATTGCGCGCCGCACCACATCCGGCCCTTTCCGCAGCTCGAGGTCGAGCCGCTGGTCGGCAGCGGCGGTCTCGACGGCCAGGACTACCTGCTGCCCCTGACCGACCTCGTCTTCCGCTGGCCGGCGCGCCGCTTTGCCGAAGCTCACGCGGGCCGCACCCACGTTTACGAACCTACGTCTCCACCCCGCTCGACGCCTTCGCCGATCAGGCGGCAAGATGTACCGCCGCTGGATCGACGGCACTCCGATCGGCCGCCTCGGCACGCCGGAGGAAGTCGCGTCGGCCGTCCTGTTCCTGGTTTCGGACGCCGCCAGCCTGATGACCGGCGGCATCGTCCTGGCCGACGGCGGCTATAGCTGCTGGTGAGCGACGCCGCACCGCTGGTCGCCGGCGTGGAGCTCGGCGGCACCAAGGGCCTGTGCACGCTGGCGAGCGACACCGGTAGGATCGTCGATCAGCATCGGGTGAACACGCGCGATCCGACCGCCACCCTGGCCGATGTGCGGGACGTGCTCGCCGGCTGGCGCGGCCGCTTCAATGCGCTCGGCATCGCCAGCTTCGGCCCGCTCGATCTCGACCCTGCCTCCCCGACCTACGGCCAGATCGTGTCAACTCCCAAGCCGGGCTGGTCGGGCACCGACCTCCCCGGCGCCTTTCGCGATCTCCATGTCCCGTTCGCGCTCGAGACGGACGTCAACGCCGCCGCCTTGGCCGAAGGTCGCTGGGGCGCCGCGCGGGAGTTGAGCAGCTTCGCCTACATCACCGTCGGCACCGGCATCGGAGTGGGCATCATCAACCGCGGACAGACGGTCGGCGGGTACGGTCATGCCGAGGCCGGTCATCTGCGCGGGCCGCGCATCAGCGGCGACGATTGGCCTGGCGCCTGCCCGTTTCACGGCGACTGTGCCGAGGGCCTGGCCGCCGGCCCGTCGATCCGCGCAGCGCACGGACCGGGCGACGTCGCGGACGACTGGCCGGGCTGGACGCGGGTGGAACAGGCGCTCGCCATGCTGCTCCACAACCTGTTCCTCACCACGCAGCCGCAGCGCGTGCTGATGGGCGGCGGGGTCAGCGAAGGCCGGCCGTGGCTGCTGCCGGCCGTGCGCGACCGCCTGCTCGCCAGCCTCGGCGGCTACCACACCGCCGCCGCCCTGGCCGCCGATCCCGGATTCCTCCGGCCGCCCGGCCTGGGCGACCAGGCGGGGCCGCTTGGGAGCATTGCGCTGGCGCTGGTTGCTCGCTCGGCACAGTGAACGTGCGGATGGGCAAAGCAACTCACCCGAGCGGACCACCCTGTTGTTCGAATTCCACGGCTCACCGGGTCACGTCGCCGAGCAGGTCGAGACGGTAAAGGCGATCGCCGACGAGCAGGGCTGCGGCGAGTTCCGCTGGGCCAATGTCGCCGAGGAGCGCTCGGCGCTGTGGAAGGCGCAGCACGAAGCTTACTACGCCGCGGTCAACCTGCGTCCTGGCGCGATCGGCTGGGCAACCGACGTCTGCGCCGATCAGCCGGCTGGCCGAATGCATCACGCAGACCAAGGCCGACCTCGACCGCTCGCACGTTCCCGCAACCATCCTCGGCCATGTCGGCCACGGCAATTTCCATTCGTCTTCTCGATCGATCCCGCCGTTCCGGCCGAGCTGGTCGAGGTCAAGGCGCTCACCCAGCAAATGGTGAAACGCGCGCTGGCGATGGACGGCACCTGCACCGGTGAACACGGCATCCGGCTCGGCAGGCAGGACCATCTGGTTGAAGAACTCGGCGAGGCGGTCGACCTGATGCGCGAGATCAAGGGCGCGCTCGATCCCCACGGCCTGATGAACCCCGGCAAGATATTCGCATGACTCGCGCGTCCGCACCCGCGCTCGGCGGTCCGGCCCGCAGGCAATCAACGACCGCTTACGGCCCACTGCTTCTGATCAGCTTCGCGATGCTGATCGGCTTCAGCATGATGCAGAGCTTGGGCATCATGGCCGAAGCCGCCAAGGCCGAGCTGCGGCTGAGCGACAGCGCGATCGCTGCCGTCCAAGGCATTGCCGCCGCCCTGCCGCTGGCGCTACGGGAATGCCATGAGAAGCTGACCCTGGAGCTGATCGCCCGTCGCTGCAGCCTCAACCGCAGCAAGCTCGCCCGAGGTTTTCGTCAGCTCTACAGCTGTTCGGTCATCGAAGCGCTTGCCGAACGTCGCCTGGTTGAAGCGCGCAAGCAGCTGATCGCCACCGACCTGCCGGTGGGGATCATCGGTTATCGCAGCGGTTACCTCAACAACGCCAGCTTCACGCGCGCCTTTGGCCACCGCTTCGGTGTGTCGCCGTCCGACTACCGCGCCTGCGGGCTTGCGGCCTGATGAGCAGCAGCGCCCCCATCACCGGCAAGTCGCTCGTCCAGGTCGCGGTGGACGCGGTCAACCGGCACATTCGCGACGAGCAGCTCCGGGTCGGCGACACCCTCCCGGGCGAAGGCTACTTCGTCGAGCGGCTTGGAGTGTCGCGGGCGGTCATGAGGGAAGCGTTCGGGGCGCTCGCCGCCCTGAAGCTGATCGATGTGGGCAACGGTCACAGACCGCGCGTGGGTGCGCTTAACGGGTCGGTGATCACCGCCTCGCTGGACCACGCGATCTCAACCGCACAGATCCGCGTGATCGACGTTTGGGACGTGCGCCGGACAATCGAGATGCGGACCGCCGCTCTCGCCGCGCAGCATGCCACGGCCGCGCAGGCGCAGCGGATCGTCGCGCTGGCCGATGCGCTCGGCAGTTGCGAGCCTGGCGCCGACGCGACCACGGAGGCCGACATCGGCTTTCACCTCGCCATCGCCGAAGCGAGTGGCAACCTCCTGTTCCACCAGATTGTTGTATCGTTCGGGCCGCTGATGCGGGTCGCCGTGCCGCAGGCGTGGCGCACCGTCAGACGCGGAGGACCGCATCGAGACCGTCGCCCGCCACCAGCGCCTCGCCCATGCCATCGCCGATGGCGACAGCGCTGGAGCCGAGCGCTGGATGGCGTCGCATTTCGACGAGACCAGCAGGGCATTGCTCAAATAATAGCCACGGTCTCGTCGCGCCGCATACGAGCGATGTACCGTGACGACCCGGCATTCACGTTGACCAAGTGCTGGTTGGGGCGGCAGATTACGGAGCTATACTCTAGATACGGCCTATTACAGCTTCTAGCGAGTCTATGTTCCATGACTACCAACCTTCGGCCCTTGTTTCTACTCGGGACCTGATAGAGGAATGGCACATCTGCAACGTTGTTCTGAACCGGTTCTCGTACATCTTAGGATCAGAAAGACAAACTGTGCCAACTGCTGCCTCTTTCCTCCGATTGCAACAATTCGAGTGGGCAAGTTCGGAAGCGCGGGAGGTCGCCGAGCATGCCACTAAGCAGTTGCCAGGTCCGCAGACTTTCAGCGACCCAACATCATGCCCCGATTTCCCCACGCAAGTGGCGTCATTTCGCGGCATGCAGTGCTCGCACTCGAGGCGCCGAGCCGTTTTCGCTGCGTCTGCTTTGCGCTTATCGCAAACGATCGGGTCGGCTTCGGCGAATGGCAGCTTAGACCCACAAGCAGACTTCACGATCAAGGTGCGGCTTCCCGGAAGTGGTCATCCGTTCGCTTGGTCCTGCGACCTTCCAGTTGCACCCTCCTCTGGCACTTGAACATGGCCGCAAGATCCAAGCTCACACCATGCCGCCTAGCCAGCCGGGCCGTGATATGCTCAACGTGCCGTTCCGACAGGAGAGTGCGACTTGGAAGTTATCAAACTCGAACCAGGGCAACGCCCTCCCGACGATAGTGATTGCATAAAGGTCGAAGAAACGGCCGATGGTCGCTTCGCACTAACGGGCACGGTGCTGTGCCAGCAAGGTGGAGACGACGCCGAATCCGTGTCGCTCGTGGAAACCGCTACTTTCGAGAAGATGTCGGAAGCTGAGGAGGCGGGCGTCGTTTGGGCAAACGCGCAAGGAGTCCAGGTGCTACACGTCGGTTACGGCACGCTGGCTCGCCCCATAGCGCAAACGGCGATCGACGAACCTCTGTGAGGCTCCGGCAAGGCGCATTAGCCCGTCCCCAGAACATGCAACACGCCTCTTCGAAGATCGACTTGCCGATCTACGACACTACACGCTGTTAATGCTGTTTCGAGTTTCCGATGCCCGATCGCCTCAAAGTCTTGCTTCAGTACATGCTGCCCAAGCAGCGCCTGACCACTTTCGCCGGCCGCATTGCCGGAGCGCAGGGAGGCTCCATAACAACCCAGCTGATCCGCTGGTTTGTCAGCAAATATGCCGTGAACATGAGCGAAGCCGCAGATGCTGACATCGGCAGCTACAAAAGCTTCAATGACTTTTTCACCCGTCCGCTCAAAGCCGGTCTGCGTCCGCTAACAACCGCCGACTTCGTCTGTCCGGTCGACGGTGCGATCAGCCAGTTCGGCTCCATCGAAAACCACCACATGCTGCAGGCCAAGGGTCATCGCTTTACCACCACGGAGCTGGTCGGTGGCGACAAAGCGCTGGCCGCTCAGTTCCGCCACGGCAGCTTTGCCAACTTGTACCTGTCGCCCAAGGATTACCACCGCCTGCACATGCCCTGCGACGGCAAACTCATGCAGATGATCTACGTGCCCGGTGCCCTGTTCTCAGTGAATCCGATCACGGCGCGCGGCGTACCAAACCTGTTTGCACGTAATGAGCGGGTGGTATGCGTCTTTGAGTCACCGGAACACGGTGCTTTCGTCATGGTGCTGGTCGGTGCAACCATCGTTGGAAGCATGGCAACCGTGTGGCACGGTGTGGTCAACCCGAAGCGCACCAACAAGGCGTCCGAATGGACCTATGCCGATCAGGAAATCGTGCTCAAGAAGGGCGAGGAGATGGGTCGCTTCCTTCTCGGCTCGACGATCGTCATGCTATTCAGGCCGGGAGCCATTGCCTTTAACGAAGACTGGGCGCCGGAACGGACGGTGCGCCTCGGCGAACTGATGGGCAACCGCCTGGGCTGAGTATTGCTGTCGCCGCACGCGTGGCGGCCTGGACCAGCGGCGGTGTCGCTGGCACGGTCCGTAGCGTGAAGGGTCAAGATCGGACGTCGTTCTAACGCTAGCAATAGGAAGCGTTGCCTTTTCGGTGTTCGGCCGGTCCGGGCGGCTGCTTGTGAGAAGCGCCGTTCGGAACAGCCGGATCGCGGTCCGGAAGCGTTCATCTTGAAAAAGGCAGGGCAGGAATGCTTCTGTAACACCAGAGCGTTACATCCAAGCGCGGCCGAGATGCTTGTTGAGCAAACGGGGGAATCACTGCCATGGAATCAGATGCTGAATACTTCACTCGCCGGTCTGTAGAGGCGAAGACTGCTGCCTTGGCAGCTGCCAGCCCTGAAGCTCGCAAGGCGCACCTGGAGATGGCCGAGCGCTACTCTGACCTGGCGCAGGCAATCACCTCAAGCAGCGCTGCTTGGGGTCGCTTGGACGAGGTTGCGGCCTAGCGCGTCTCGGTCGCAATCTGCTTGGTCTACCGCGCTCCGCAACGTACCGAAACAGGGCGTCTCGTCGATCGGCCCAACATGTCGAAATCGCGCTGAGTTGGTAGCCCCACGGCGACGATCCGCTCCTTCTGCACCACACCACATTTCTGCTACTCCAAGCGAGCGCGCTAACGCCGCTTGGCATGTGAGGTGCCCACTGATTTCGCGCCCGAGACGACGACCGTGGCTCGACGCGTGTTGCAAGCAACCTTCCAATTCTTGGGGGATTGGGGGGTGGCAGTTGCGCCGACAGCGCGGATCGACCTAGCACCGGGCCATGCTGAAGCTGCTGGTACACATCGCAATCGCCATAGTTCTGACTCTATTTTCCACGTTCGTCGGCGAGCGTTCCGCTGCCGCGACTTATGCAGACATCATGGGCTGCGAGACGGGTTGCCGGGTTGTGGACCCGCGAATTGACGAAGGCGTATCCCCGCCGCGCTCGCTCCTAGAGGGGGTTAGGACCGTGAGTAGATCGGACATGCACGAATTCAGCGCACCGTGATATCGCTCAGTTCCCGCTCTTGAGAATCCATAAGGTTCAAGCGCGATCACCCGGCCAAGCTATGCCGCAGAGTGGCGCTGGCGCAATGTCCGAATGGGTCGAAAGCGGATGTAAGCCGCAAACGTCTGCTCTGGGTGTCTCGGCCAAATGCTGATCGGCTGAGCGAAGCTCCGTAATTTTGCGGCGGAACTGACGGGCAAGGCAAACGTCTCCTGAGAGCTGAAGCGGAGGCATCATTGGCAAGTCATTCTGGAACAAGCAGCGGAAACAAGAAGCGTCATGCTGATGCTAAAGGCCAAAAAGGTACCAAGGCGCGAACTGCGAAAGCAAACAGCGGCTCGGGCTCAGCCTCCGACAAGCAGCCTCTGAAATCCAACAAGTTCAAGACTCTGATCAACTCGCCTGTGCTTCGTAACGTCGTTGCGGCCGGCCTAGCGTCAGCAGCAGCGGCGCTGTTGTACAGGAAGTCGGACGACTCCGCTGACCGTGGTCAAGGCGCACAGCCGCTAAGGACTCCACCTGTCCGTGGAGGTTCTGACCGACCAGCGCTCCGCGCAACGAATGGGGTGCGGAGGAAAGCCAAAGCAGCAACAGCTGCGGTGTCGAAGGTCGCCGAGGCGATCGTCGATACTGGTGGAGGCGCCAAGGTGGTGGGAAGGGCCAAGGACGCCGCGAAGCCAAGGAGGGTGGCAGCTGCGCGCGACAGTGGCGCAAGCCAGCCGGCGCCTCAAGGCATTGGTGCTGCTGAACCAAAAGCTGAGCAGCGGCAGCGGAAGATCCGTTCCGACGCTGGTATCCGGCGCAAGCCCAAGAAGGTTGAGGCACAAGACAAGGCCCTTGGCGCTGTCGACTTGCCAGCTTTGGCGGATACGGAGACGAGCGCTCTGGCACTTGGCAGTGCTACTGCTCCTGCAGGAGAAGTGCTGCTTAGCTCATCAGAGGAGCAGGTTACGGAGGCACCCTCGGTTGACGTCCAGTTAGCAGACGATCCGACTTCGACCAGCTAAAGGGCACTCGCGCCACACTTGGCGAAGATGGCTAATCCCTACTCTATTGCATCTTCCAACAACCTCAAGCGCAGCTCGAGGGGGCCGGATGAGTCTTCGCTGCCTGTTTCGTGTCCACCGGCCAATGCTGATGTCGATAGTTCGACGGCAAGGCCGCTTCACAGCGCCCTGCGATCATTGCGGCTTGCGGATTGAATCGCCTGACAAATCAAAAGGAGCCACGCGGCCTCGCTTGGGACGTTAAGGTAGTACTCGGCTTCTATGATCAAATGGAACGAGTAGAATTGTTTCAGAGGCTGCCATACCCACTTCAGAAACGTCCGTATGACCGTCTAGTGTTCGCTTTCTACCCATTGCCGGCACTCGGAAAGTTCCGGCAACCACCCCCCGTGCTATGACAGGAGCATGCTGTGTTTTGCGGCGTGCTCTAGCTGCTTGAAGTTCGCTTTTTTATCGCTTTTCCATCCGTGGCGCTGACCTTCGGTGACCGTCGGCAGCTGGGCGCTACTATTCGCCGGAGCGATGACCTGTGGGTTCATACCCGGCGGGTTGATGATCACCGCCGGCCTGATCGGCATCAAGCCCGAGGGGAGGAAGTCATTTCAGCTTGATTAACCTTTCCTACTTACCGCGTTTTCGGACGAGAAGCGGGAGGGGGGACGTTGCGCAACGAGTTGGGATTGGACGCGGCAACTGCGGCCGAGGCGGATGACCTTGCGCTGCTTGCGCTGCAACGCGAACTCGGTTTCGCCCCGCCGCGCAAACACGCACCATTCCTCTTGTGGGGAGCACTCACCTTCTGCGGCGGCCTCGCGATTTACCTCGCTGGGGTTCTACTGGTATTCCCGCGTTACCTCCTCGGGATGCATTCAACACTGGACCAGATCAGCCGATGGATGGTCTGGTATAGTGGTGTGCCGATTGTCGCCGGACTGGCACTGGCGCTTGTCGATCTGCTGTTCCTTCTCGAACGTCGCAAGCCCGATGTGCCGGTCCGTTACGAACCGCTCGCCAACCGCTCGGTGACTGTCGCGCTGACCGCCTACAACGATGAGGATAGCATCGTAGACGCCGTTGCCGATTTTCGCGCGCATCCGCTGGTGCGCCGGGTGATCGTCGTCAGCAACAACAGTCGCGATGCGACCTTCGAGCGCGCCGCGGCGGCGGGCGCAATCACGTTCGACGAGCTTCAACCCGGCTATGGCCGCTGCGTGCATCGCTGTCTGACCGAGGCAGCGCGGTTTGATGACACGGATCTCGTCATCCTGTGCGAAGGCGACCTGACCTTCCGCGCCTACGATATCGAGAAATTCCTCGCTTATGCGCCGCACAGCGACATCGTGAACGGCACGCGCACCGCCGAGCCGCTCCGCCAGCCGGTCACCCAGCTCAGTACCTTTATGTATTACGGCAACATCTTTGTCGGCAAACTGCTTGAAGCCAAGCATCTCGGGCGTGGGACGATCACCGATGTCGGGACAACCTATAAATTGTGCCGGCGCGATCGCCTGCTTCAGTTGCTGCCGCGGCTCGACCCGTCGGTGAACCTTGAATTCAATGCCCACTTTCTCGACACCGCACTCGCCCAAGGACACCTATTGGTGGAGTGCCCGGTGACGTTCCACAAGCGCGTCGGGCTCAGCAAAGGCGGCAACATCAACAATCTGCGCGGCCTCAGCGTCGGGTTGGCGATGATCCGCGGGATCGTCTTCGGCTGGAGGGGCGAGCGATGAACAGCGGCTATCATGACTCGCGCCTCGTGCACGACGCTCGCCGCGACACCGTGTGGCAAGCACTTTGGCGTCACTACTTTCGGAAGGTCGTGCCGACGGACGGATGCGTTCTCGACCTTGGCTGCGGCTATGGCGAGTTCATCAACAACGTCACGGCGCGACGCCGCATCGGCCTTGACCTCTGGGAAGGCATCAGGAACCATCTTGCGGCGGGGGTTGAACCCTTGGTCGGCAGCGTCACCGACCTGAGCCGGCTCGATGACCGCAGCATCGACTTCGCTTTCGCCAGCAACCTGTTCGAGCATATCTCCCAGGACGCGTTGATCGCGGTACTGGCGCAGCTTCGCGTCAAGCTGACCGAGCGTGGGACCCTGACCATGCTCCAGCCTAACTACCGCTATGCATTTCGGGAATATTTCGACGACTACACCCATGTCGCGATCTATTCGCACATCAGTCTCGCCGATCTCCTCACCGCTAATGGCTGGGAAGTGCTTGAGGTCAAACCACGCTTCCTGCCTCTAACGGTGAAGTCGCGCCTGCCCGTATCACAGTGGTTGATCGGCCTCTACCTGGCGTTGCCGTTCAAGCCGATGGGCAAACAAATGCTGCTTAGCGCGCGCCCGAGGCAAAGGTGAACTTCGAACGAAGAATTACCCTGATGCAAAGCAAGCAGACGCGCCTTTGGGTTGCCGTTGCTTTCCTCTTCGCGCTGGTCGCTACGCTGTTCCAATTCGGAGCGTTTCTAGCCGATTCCTACGCCGCTGTGCGCTTTCCGTGGAAACTCGATTACGGCGAAGGCATCGTCTGGGAGCAGATGCGGCTGATGGTCGCAGGCCGCGGCTACGGGGCGATCGACAGGCTTCCGGCGATCGTGTTCCACTATCCGCCTGTTTACCACATGCTCGTCGCGGCTTTGTCGGGAGCCTGTGGCCTCGACCCGCTGGCCGCCGGCCGGTCGGTCTCGCTTGGCTCGACCTTGCTCGCCGGACTGTTTGCCGGACTGATTTCGGCCAAGACGGTTCGCGCCGATGATGGGCCGCACACGGCGTTGGTCTGCGCTCTCGTCTCCGGCCTGACCGTCTTCTGCTTTTCCCCAATCGCGTTCTGGGCGCCCCTGATGCGCGTCGACATGCTGTCAGTTGCCCTCAGCTTGGCCGGCGTGCTGGTGGCTATGGCTGCGTTCACAAGATCACGCCTGATCGTTGCCAGCGGCTTGTTGTTTGTCGCTGCCGTATTCACCAAGCAGACGTCGATCGTCGCTCCCGCCGCAGTATTCCTGACTTTCCTGCTCGTGCGCCCGCGGCTCGCGTGGGTTCTGGCCGCAACCTGCATGGTGGCCGGGCTGGTCGTTCTTGGAGCGCTCCAATTAGTAACCGATGGCGGTTTCATCCGCCATATCTTCCTCTACAATGCCAACCGCTTCGATCCGCAGCGGCTGCCCTGGATCGCGGTGGCGATCATCTCGCACTTCTTTCTGGTCAGCGCTGTTGTCATAGGCGTGACGGCGCGGCTGCGGGCGCGATGGCCGGTTTATAGCAGCGCGCGCACCGCCGCCATCGTCCGCCAACGCCTCGGTGCTGCGTCGGGCGACGCCTTTCTCCTGCTGATACTCGTCTACGCGGTGCTCGCGTTCGTCATGACGTTCACCATCGCCAAATCAGGATCGAACGTAAACTACTTCATCGAATGCATGGCGGTGCTGGCGATCGTGTTAGGTGTTGGCGCGCGCGATGCCGCCAACGCCCTCCTGGGCACGGTGTCAATGCCGAGCAAGCGCCTGCTGGCCCACCCGGTTGTTGTGCCGCTGTTGATAGGCCTGCAGCCACTGGTATCGGGAAAGCCCTCCGACCATGCCAAGCAGCAGGCGGTTGCCAGGCCTGCGGAACTTGAAGCGCTGCAGGCAATGGTTCGGTCGGCATCACGCCCGGTGATTTCCGACGACATGGTATTGCTCATGCGAGCCGGAGTGCCGGTGCAATTGGAACCGGCCATATTTGCCGAGTTGGCGAGCACGGGAACGTGGAACGAAGCGCCGTTCGTCGAGCGGATCAGGGCGCGCCGATTTGCCTTCTTCATCACCACCGGGCAACGTGGAGATTGGCTGTTCGACAGCCGTTACAATCCGGCCGTCGCCGACGCGATGGATGCGGCTTACCCGATACGGCGAGATCTCGCTGGCTATTCGCTCCATTTTCCCAGGGAAGAGGCGCGGCAACCCAGGCGCGCGGTTCCGCAAATATTAGGTGCCCAGACTCCCGTGAGTGTCGCAGATTAGCAAGCTCAGGAGGCAGGCAGTTCAAAGGGCGAGCAAGGGACGGTCCTAGCGTTTAGCAAACGGGTCGACACCAAGATGCTTAGGCCCGTGTCTCACGGTCTCTGTACCGCTCGCCTTTATTCAATTACCAGGCAGCGCTCCGCCACACTTACGCCGCACTAGTAGCCCGTCGCGCTAGAGAGCCCTCGGACTGTGTGGTGTTAATCGAAGCAGAGTTGCCTTCCGTCCAGGAGCGAACCCTTCCTCTGCCGCTGTGATCGCACGCGCTTAGCACATGACGCGCCGAGCATTGCTGAAACAGCGCAGTGATCTGGTCGACCGTCAGTCCTTCCCGCTCGATTTTCTCCTAAAGGCTCATCCGCAAGCCCTCGCTCCGCCAGGTCAGGGTGGCCCCGCGCCCAGCGCGCGATGCATTGTTCCTTTGGCAAAAGGCTGAACGTTGTCGCGAATGTTACAAGTTGAGATTGTTAACGACGAAGCGGCCTCTCCGACGCTACGAGTAGACGGCCCTGCGGCGAGTGACATTTCAGAAAGCTGGCATCAGGCATTGACTCCACCCACTGGTAGCGGATGCAGCCACTAAGACAATTGGAGCTGCCAGATGGGACGGTTCTGAGGTTTTCCGTCCCTTAGCTGAGGAAAATCAGAGCTTGGCTGGGCGGCAGGATTCGAACTTCTGGTCCAAATAGCTGAGGATCATTACTCTTAGCAGAGATATGTTGAATAACTACCAACGTCTTAACCCCTTTTTACTTGAGTTTCGATAGAACAGAATGGCACGTCATGCAACTTCATTCTAAATCGATTTACCGGAACCTTACAGCCTGACAGAGGCATTGTATGATCTCGTTGTCAGGATCCCTGACGGACTGAGCGGCGGGGTCTGGTGCTTAGCCGCCCTCCCCTGCCCGCCTACCTTCCGGCGATTGCAACAAATCGGGTGACGGGTTTAGATGCGCGGGAGGTTGCCACAATCGCCAGCTAAGTGATTGTAGTTGTTAAACATTCGGGTGGGCATGAGAGCCGCCCCCCACATTTTGCCCCACAGAAAGTGCGGGATTTGCTGGGGCATAGCAAGACGTGGTGAGAATCACTTCTCCTCGGCTACGTATGAATCCGCGGCCGGCTTGGACCCTCTCCCTGCCAGTTTCGCGCTCTCAGCCTTCAGCGGACGTGAGACGGGGCAGACCTCCTGCACGTAGGTGTTCAGCGTATTCGTCAGATTGTCCGGCACCAAGCGATAGTAAACGAACTGCCCGCGCTTCTCGCTCGCTACCAAGCCCGCATTCTCAAGCACCGCCAGATGCTGAGAGACAGCCGGCTTCGACATCTCAAACCGCGACGCGATCTCCCCTGCGCTGAGCTCGGCGTGCGACAGATACGCCAGGATCTTCCGGCGAGGCGTTGAGGCAAGAGCTTCGAAAATCTTCTGCATGCTTAGCATTTAAGGAGTGAGTTAACCGCTTGACAAGGGCGAGGAGGCAATTAAGCAATAGCTTAACTGCTTAAGGAGACGATCGACATGGTTCCGGAGCGCTGTGCGGTGAATAGCTTGATTGAGACGCCCGGGTGCAGCTCCGTGGAAGGAAAGGTCCGTTGGGACCTGATTCATTCGCTCTGGAACGGTGCCATGCTCGTCGCGTCCCTGGGCCTGGCCCCGATGCTCTTCAGCTGGACCGCATTCACCGTCTTCCTTGTGCTTACCGGCGGCTCCTTGCTCCTTGGCCACAGCGTGGGCTTCCATCGTCGCCTGATCCACCGCAGCTTTGACTGTCCGCTCTGGCTCGAGCGCATTCTCGTTTGGGTGGGCACCTGCGTCGGGATGAGCGGTCCCTTCTGGATGATCCGGACCCACGACTTACGAGACTGGGCGCAGCGCCAAGCCGACTGCCACGACTATCTTGCCCATCGCCGGCCGATGGCGACTGACGCTTGGTGGCAGATCCACTGTCGACTCGAACTGGCGCAGCCGCCGGCATTCGACCTCGGCGCCGCGGGGCGCGATCCCTTCTACCGTTTTCTGGAGGCGACCTGGATGGCGCAGCAGCTTCCGATCGCTGCCCTGCTCTTCGCCCTGGGCGGCTGGAGTTGGGTCGTGTGGGGCGTCTGCGTGCGTATCACCGCGTCGGTGTCCGGACACTGGTTCGTTGGCCACCTCGCGCACCGGCAGGGCCCGCAGAGCTGGCTGGTCGAAGACGCGGGCGTGCAGGCGCACGACGTGCCGTGGGCCGCCATCCCGACGATGGGCGAGGCTTGGCACAACAATCATCATGCGTTCCCCGGATCGGCACGAATCGGTCTCTATCCCGGCCAGAGCGACTGGGGCTTTGCCTTCATTCAGCTGCTGGCGCGGCTGGGGCTGGTCTGGAACATTGCCCTCCCGGATGACCTGGGGCGGCGTAAGGCGCTACGCCGCGTCGCCTATACACCCGACGCCGCCGCTGCCTCGCCCATCCCGACGCGCCCGGCGCAGGGGAGCTAAGCAATGCGGCGCTTCCTTCGCTTTCGCGGCGAACTCGGTCCCATCCCTTTTGCAGCCGCCGCTCCCGCGCTTCTGCTTTCACAGCATTTGCTTGTCTTCGTCGCCTACCGGGCGAGCGGCTGGAAGCTCGACTTTGACGCATCATTCTGGCTGCTGCCGCTGCGGCGCCTCGCTTTCTTACCAGAGCTCCCGGCATGGGCGGCGGCGCTCGCGTTCGCCTTCAGCCTGGCCGTCGCGTGGGGCCTGGCAGTGCTATCCTTCCGCCGCGCCTCGCGAGCCCAACTGGGGTTCGGGCTCGCCGCATTCACTGTTGTCCCCGCATTCCAAATCGCGGCTGTGACTCTCCTCGTCCTCATGCCTGCAGGATGGGCAGCTCCCATGGCGGTACCAGAGGACGAAGCTGAGACCCTGGAAGCAGATGGGGACGCTGCTTTCGACAGCGCCCACGTCCTCCAGGGACTGCTATCGGGAATGGCGCTAGTGGTCGTGGCGGTTCTTGTTTCTGCGCTGACGTTCGGTGCCTACGGCTGGGGTCTATTCGTGATGACGCCGCTGCTTGTTGGTATTACGACCGCCTATCTGACAAACCGACGGGTCGCGCTCGACCCCGGCAAATCGATGGCGCTGGTCATGGCGGCAGGCGCGCTTGGGACCCTGGCGTTGCTCATGCTCGCGTTTGAAGGTTTCATGTGCATTGTTCTGGTGGCGCCGCTCGCTGCCGCCGCGGCTGCAATCGGTGGTGGGATTGGGCGTGCCGCCGCTTTAGCCCGCAACGCCAGGGACAAACCGCTGATGAGCTTGGCGTTGGTGCCTGCGGTCTTTGCTATGGAAGCCGCGGTACCCCCGGCGGTTCCGATCCAGGTGAACCAAACAATCGACATCTCGGCTCCGCCGCCGGCAGTATGGCGCGCCCTTATCAGCGGAGATCCCATTGGGTCCCCTCCGGGGCTGGTAGGCGAAGCTGGCTTGGCGTTTCCGATCCGCGGGCAGTTAACAGGGCACGGCGTAGGAGCCGAACGGCTCGGCGTCTTCTCCACCGGCACGGCCCGCGAGCGAGTCACGGCTTGGCTACCGGGAAGGACCCTCGCATTCCAAGTATTAAGTCAGCCCCCGGCCATGGAGGAAATGAGTCCCTGGCGCCGCGTTCACGCACCCCACGTTTCGGGTTACTTCGAAACATCCGAGACGAGGTTTAAGCTAACGCCCCTTCGGAACGGCGGCACGCGGCTCACACTCAGTGCCTCGCACGTCCTGCGCCTCGATCCGGTCCTCTACTGGGAGCCAATCGCGCATTGGGCCATTCTCCAGAACATTTCGCGGGTGATGGAGGATGTGCGCTCCAAAGCTGAAGCAAGCCGGCACAACACGCGGCCCTGAAGCTAGCGAAAGCGAGGCCCGTAGGGGTCACCAGCGTCAAGCAAAAAGTGGCGCAGAAGTAGCGTTCTCTGTGCTGTTGCCAAAGACGTCCCGACCTTTCGTCCCACACTTTCATGCGGCTCCACTGGCGCAATTTGCCACGCCTTGGGCTTTCGATCGCAACTCTCGGCTAATCGCAAGTTCAGCAGCTTGACGGCCGCCCATGGTCGGAACTTCGTTCAGCAACCTTTTGCGTCTGGAAAGACCCACTTGCGGACACCTAGGGTCAGGATGCATTGATGTGAGCGTCGCGATCTGATTCAGGCTCCGTGAGGAGACCGCATGTGAGCGACCTGTATTGGCTGACGGATGAGCAGATGGAGCGTCTGCGACCGTACTTTCCCAAGAGCCATGGCAAGCCGCGGGTTGATGACCGGCGGGTCCTGAGTGGCATCGTTTTGGTCAATCGCAACGGGTTGCGGTGGTGCGATGCGCCAAAGGATTATGGTCCACACAAG